>Ga0114978_10000164_pt1 | contig 55416 bp, 48 predicted proteins | sample S_140212_EF_Meta_FD_87027 | JGI IMG/M metagenome (GOLD analysis project Ga0114978, IMG submission 87027) | Freshwater microbial communities from Lake Simoncouche, Canada to study carbon cycling - S_140212_EF_MetaG | ecosystem: Environmental > Aquatic > Freshwater > Lake | place: Lake...
CATTTTTGCTTGAGCCATTGGGCCAAATCGTCCAAATAACAGTACACAACAGGAACGACAACCAGCGTGAGTAAGGATGATGTGATCACCCCGCCAATGACCGCTTGTCCCATGGGCGCGCGTTGCTCGGATCCTTCGCTGAGCGCAAATGCCAAGGGAACCATGCCGAAGATCATCGCAAGCGTAGTCATCAAGATCGGGCGCAGGCGTACCTTGGCTGCCAACAAGAGCGCGTCGTGGCGGGAAAGCCCCTTTTGGAGGCTTCCGTCGGCATTGGCAAGACCCTCTCGAGCTCGAATTGCAAAGTCCACCAACAAAATAGCGTTTTTGGTGACCAAGCCCATTAGCATGACCACGCCAATGATTGAAAACATGGAAAGCGCAGAATTAAACATCAACAAAGCCAAGACGACACCGATGAAGGTGAGCGGTAAGGAAGTCATGAGCGCCATGGGTTGAAGAAAACTTTTGAATTGGCTGGCCAAAATCATATAAATGAAGATGATGGCCATCGCTAAAGATGAAAGCGCATAACCAAACGACTCTTGCATGTTTTTGGTAGAACCGCTGAATTGATAGCGATAACCGTCTGGCATCTTGTAGTTGTCCATGATGCGACGAATATCGTTGGAGATTTCTCCAACTGTCCGGTTGTAGGCGTTGGCATTGATCGCTACTTCGCGCGACATCTCACGTCGATTGATTTGATTGGGGCCTGTGCTTTCTTGAACTTCTGCAATTTGATTAAGTCGAACGATGCGCGAAGATCCATCGCTGGCTTGCCCCACTGTAAAAGGCAATCGCTCTAAATCTGCAGGTGTTTTTCTGGCGTCTGGATTAAGACGCACATTGACGTCGTAAGTTTGATCATTGCTTGATCGCCAATTGCCCACCACTTGACCTGCCACCAAGGTTCTGAGTTGTCCGAAAATTTGTGCAACACCCAATCCCAAATCGGAGGCGGCTTCTCGCTTGACTTTGATTTCAATCGTGGGTTTGTCGGGTTTAACGCTGGAATCCAAATCAACCAAGCCTGGTATTTGTTTGACTTGCGGCATGATTTGTTTGGCCATGCGTTCGAGTTCTTGTTGGTCAGGACCCATCAAAGAAAATTCAATTTGTTTGTTGCCACCCACGGGGTCAACCAAGCCCACGTGCGTCACCGTGATGCCAGGTATGGATAGCAATCGTTGTCGAATCACAGCCGACATTTCATCAACAGTTCGCTTACGTTGATTGCGGTCCACCATTCGTAAATACATGCTGCAATAGATTTTTCCGTTGGCACTTCCAGTGTTGATTGTTGACAGTGTGTAGCGTACTTCGGGCATTTCACGCAACACATTTTCAACTTGCTTGGCTTTGGATTCGGTGACTTCGAGCGATGAGCCAACAGGCGTATAAAAACTGATGTAGGTTTCAGAAAAATCAGCTTTAGGAATAAATTCTGTACCGAGTAAAGGGACCATGACCACGCTGGTGACAAAGACACTAATAGCGATGAATACGGTTGTGAGTCGATGGCCCAGTGACCATCGGAGGATTGATTGATAAACCTCGCCGAGTTGATCGGTGAGGGTCGCAAACCAATGCGTCACTTTGCCTATGCTTATGTCGTACCAGTTGCGAGAAGAATTTGATTGGCCATGCGATTGAATGGATGGGTCGTGCCAGATGCTCGATAACATCGGGTCGAGTGTGAAGCTTACAAACATTGAAATTAAAACAGCGGCAACAATGGTAATTCCAAATTCATGAAAAAATTTACCAATGATTCCCGCCATAAAGCCGATGGGTAAAAAAACTGCAACGATCGATAGGGTGGTGGCCAACACGGCCAAACCAATTTCTTGCGTGCCATCCATCGCCGCCTGATAGGGTGATTTGCCCATCTGTACATGGCGCACAATATTTTCACGAACAACAATTGCATCATCGATCAAAAGACCCACGCACAACGACAAGGCCATGAGCGTGACCATGTTGATGGTGAAGCCAAATAAATCCATAAATAAAAACGTACCAATGATGGCGATGGGCAGAGTCAAACCCGTGATCACGGTGGAGCGCCATGAGTTGAGAAATAAAAACACAATGAGTATGGTAAGAAATGCGCCTTCAAATAAAGTTTGACGCACATTATTAACCGACACGCGTATGGGGCGAGAGCCATCAAAGATAGGTTGCAATTGAATACCCGCGGGCAGATCAGCGCGCATTACTTGAATGGTTTTATTGAGTCCGTCGATCACATCGATGGTGTTTTCATCTTGCGCTTTTTGTACGGTTAAGAGTAACGTGCGTTGACCGTTGTATAGAGCCATGTTCTCAATTTCTTGCACGCCGTCTTTAACGGTTGCCACTTGCGACAAGCGAATCGAGGTACTTCCTTTTTTGGCCACTATGATCTCGCCAAAATCTTCGGGTCGCTCCATTCGTGCTTGTATTTGAACCACGCGATCTTGTGTGATTGAACGAATGGATCCCACAGGTAAATCTTGGTTTTCTGCTTTAACTGCATTGACGACTTGATCGGCACTCACCCCCAATGCGTTCATGGCTTGGGGATTGAGATACAAATTGACTTCTCGTTTGGTGCCGCCCACCAAAGTAACCGAACCCACACCGCGCACATTTTCTAAACGTTTTTTGAGTTTTTCGTCGGCCCAATTGGTCAGTTCAACCCCCGACATGGGCTTGGTTGCGTTTGATGTGGGTAAAACAGCGAGTGACCAAATTGAGCGGCTCGATGGATCGAATCGAATCACGCGGGACTCTTTGACTTCGGTACGCAAAAGATTTCTGATGCTGGCTACTTTTTCTCTCACGTCGTCAGCGGCTTTGCGTCCTTCAATGTGAAGTTGAAATTCCAAGACGACGATGGATTGACCTTCATAACTGCGCGAGGTGAGTGCGTTGATGCCTGCAATCGAGTTAACGGCTTCTTCGATTTTTTTGCTGACTTCACTCTCGACAATTTCGGGAGCAGCACCTGGGTATTCGGTAATCACAACAACGACAGGAAAATCGATGTTGGGAAATTGATCAATTTTGAGGCGTTGATAAGAAAACAAACCCAGCACCACAAAGGCCATCATGACCATGGTGGCAAAAACCGGATTTTTGAGACTGACTTGAGTGAACCACATGGTTTGTTATTTGACCGTTTTAATGATGACGTCCAAGCCTTCACGCAAGGACCCCAATTCACCTTTGATGACAATGCTTTGATCACTCAGGCCTTGAACAATCACCCAAGGCTCGGCGTTGATGTCTTGTGAGAGTTGACCACGTTGAAGCATCACGACATTTTTATGCGCGACCTTTCCTTTCTCAACGATTTGCACATAGGGTTGGGGTTTGTCGGTTCTGATTGCGTTTAAAGGTAATGCCAATGATTGCAGTTGACCAGTCGCAATTTGTCCCTGTACAAACAGGCCTTGTCGCAAGCCAGATGTTTGTGTGATTTGCAAATACACCAATACGCTTCGACTGCCCGCTTGCAAACTGGGGTTGATGCGTTGTACTTTGGCTTGTACAGGTTTTTCGTAACCTTCAATACTCAGTTGCCCTGTTTGACCCACGCGCACTTGACTCGCATCGCTGGGAGAAAGTGCAACTTCAACCTCCATTTGGCTCACATCGACCAGTTCAATGATGCGCGAATCAATCGCTGCACGCTCACCCGGTTGAACCAATCGAGCGGAGACTTGACCTGATATCGGCGCTTTTAAAAAAGTGTCTTCGAGAGATTTGCGAGCAACATCAGCTGCGGCTTGTGCCGCATTAAAGGTGGCTTGAGCGCCAGCCAGTGTGGCGGAAGAGGTATCGAGTGCTGTTTTAGAAATAAAGCCTTGATCGACCAATGCTTTGTTGTTGTCGAATTGTCTTTTTGCAATATCAATTTGTGATCGCGCGGAATCGGCTTGTTGTTCGGCTTGAACCAATTTTTGTTGAAACTCACGCGGATCGATTTGTGCTAGAACGTCTCCTTTATTAACTCGGTCGCCTTCACGAACACGCAATTGAATCACTTCGCCTGCAACGCGCGCTTTAACGATGGCCGTATTCACAGCTCTGAGGGTTCCAGAAACGGGTAGATCAATCGTTAAAGTTTGATTTTTTAAAATCAAAGTGTCGTTTGAAAACAGATCAATGATTTGCGAAATTTGTGAGCTTTTATCTAACTCATTTTTTTGTTGTGAACGATTCGACACAATGCGCGCAACACCTGCGAGCAGTCCCAGAATAACGACAATTAAAAGAATCCAACGAACGCGAACTTTCAATCTCAACTCCCTTGTATTGGCTTTTTCACAAGCCCGTTGATCAATAAATCCATGTGATTGTGTATGAATTTTTTGGGGTCAATTTGCGCATCAGGTAACGTGCACGAAAAAGAATGCTTCCACATGGTTAAAAACATAATGACTGAGATGACGCTGTAGATGGTGAGAGGCAATGGAACCGATCTAAATTCTCCACGATCTATGCCTCTTTGAAAAATGCGCACAAATAATTCGTTCCCGGGTTTGATGACCTCTTGGGTGTAAAAATCTGCAAGTTCAGGAAAATTGCGGGCTTCACTCATGAGTAATTTGGTGATGCCACTGGCTGCCGTGTTTCCAATTCTGTCCCACCAACTCTCGAGCGCATAAACCAGCATCTCTGCAGTGGATCCCGTGAACTGCTCAAACTCTTGATTCCATGTGGGAAAGTGGTCAGCTATGTTTTTTCTTACAACCGCTTCAAACAATTCTTGCTTGCTTTGAAAATATAAAAACAAGGTGCCTTTGGATACACCTGCATGCGCGGCAACTTCTTCGACCTTGGTTGCGGCATATCCTTTTTCGACAAACAATTCGAGTGCAGCATCGAGCAATTCACCAGGTCTCGCGTCTTTGCGACGCTCCCTTTTGTGACTCGCTAAATGTGAATCAATGTTTTCTAGTATAGGCATGAGTAGACTAATGACTGTTGGGTTATTAATGTAATCTATTCTGAGATGTCATCAAAATTTTGGAGTTTAGATATAGAACTTTTGAAGATTAAAAAGAACCTTTAAGTATTCAAATGACGAGTGAAACCATGAAAGCTAAAATCAACAGATGAATAATTCAAAAATTACCTTGGGCGGTGGATGTTTTTGGTGCTTAGAGGCCGTTTTCAAGCAGGTCAAAGGCGTTATTGATGTGACGTCGGGCTATTGCAATGGTCATGTGATCAATCCAAGCTATGAGCAAGTATGTGATGGCAATACAGGTCATGTGGAGGTGGTTGAACTCGTTTACAGCCCCCAGATCATTCACTTGCAAGATTTATTGTTGATATTTTTTACAATCCATGACCCCACAACACTCAATCGCCAAGGCAATGATGTGGGGACACAATACAGAAGCGGCATCTATGCCCACGATGCGCAAGATTTGATGGTTATCAAAGAAGTCATTCGTGATTTGGTTGCTCAAAAAATATACAAAAATCCTTGGGTTACCGAAGTCGTGATGCGTGACAACTACACTGACGCTGAAGACTACCACCAAGATTATTTTGAACACAACCCCAACCAAGGCTATTGCTCATTTGTCGTTGCACCGAAAGTCCAAAAATTTAAAAAATATTTGGGCCAATGGTGGAAAGACTGATCAATGCCCACGATTTTTAGTTCTCTATTACCCGTTGTTATTTTAATTTCTGTCGGTATTTTTGCAGGACAACGCAAATGGGTCAGTCCATCGGGTGCCAAAGAATTGGCCGAGTTGGCGTTTATGGTTTTAACGCCCGCTTTGTTGTTCAGAACCATGAGTCAAGTGAACATCGATGACTTGGATATAGCGCCCGTGGCTTTGTATTTTGGCGTAGCAATTGTTTTGTTTTTTTTATTGCTTTTTATTCAAGGCGTAAACCGAAAATCTGTTGTGCTTTCTTTGGCGGCTACGTTTAGTAATACGGTGATGATTGGTATTCCATTGGTGAGTTTAGCCTTTGGTCCTGCGGGTTTGGTGTACTTGCTCACGCTGATTTCAATGCACGTGTTGATTTTATTAACCATTGCAACCGTTGTTTTGGAATTCACGGCGATGAAAGAGGAGATCGCAACGACGGGCCAATCGGGCTTCACTGTTTCAAAGATTTTTCAAGTGATTCGCAATTCACTCTTGCATCCCATACCTTTACCTATTTTGGTGGGTTTGTTTTTTTCTTACATGGAATGGCAAATTCCTCAAGTGTTGGATCAACCCATTGCTTGGATGGGCAGTGCGTTCGCACCTTTGGCTTTGTTGATGGTTGGAATTTCATTGCATGGCGTGTTGGTTGGATTTCAAAAATCAAACCATGGCCATCAAGGCGGTGATCAATTGATATTGCGTTCAGCGATTTGGGTTGCAGTCCTTAAAAATTTAGTTCATCCACTTTTGGTCTTGCTAGTTGGGTATTTTTTAAATCTGCAAGATTTGGCTTTTTCGGTCATGGTGTTGGCCGCTGCAATGCCCGTTGGTGCCAATGTGTTTATGTTTTCTCAGCGATACAAAGTTGCACAAGAAGAGATCACGATGGGCGTGATGCTCACGACGTTAAGCGCACTGATTACCTTGCCCTTGATCATGGGGTTACTCACATGGGTACAGTCGCCACCCTGAGACATTAAGGCGCTAAGCGTTCGCGCAACCAATCGGTGTTTGTTTTTTTGTAACGCAATCGATCGTGCAGTCTACTTTTTCTTCCCTGCCAAAATTCCCATTGATCGGGGATGAGGCGGTAGCCACCCCAATGCGGTGGGCGCGGCGGTTGTAATAAAAACTGAGCGCCATATTTGGCAGCTTGTGTCACGAGCACGGTACGCGAATCGATTACTTCGCTTTGCGGACTGGCCCAAGCTCCAATTCGCGAGTCTAAGGGGCGACTGCTGTAATAAGCGTCGCTTTGCGCGTCTTCTACTTTTTCAACACGGCCTTCAATGCGGACCACTCGCTCTAATTCGACCCAATGAAATTGCAAACTTGCAAAAGGATTTCCCGCCAATTCTTTTCCTTTGCGACTTTTGTAGTTGGTGTACCAACAAAGGCCTTTGCCGTCATAGCCTTTGAGTAACACAATGCGCGTGCTGGGGCGTAAATTGCTGCCAACGGTTGCTAATGTCATGGCATTGGGTTCGGGAATTTGACTGGCGATGGCTTCTTGTAGCCATTGATCAAATTGTTGGAGTGGATTGGCTTGCGATGCGTTTTCATCTAAGGCCGCGCGTTCATAGCTTTTGCGCATATCAGCGATGTTATTCATGGTGTGTGTATCTATTGGGTTGAACGTTTTAACAATTGGGCTAATACATGATCTTTAATACCGAGTTCTTGTAGGCATTGCAGGGTTTGTTGTGCGTAGTCTAAGGTATGTCCAAATCTTCCGCCTACGCGGTCGGCCATGATGCGCCGATAAGCGGTGTCACTGAGAACGCCTGTGTAATTGGGGCTTGATTTGGGTAATGTAAATGCAAGAGCTTGAACCGCGCCTTGGCTCGTTTGACATTGGATCCATTTGGGTTGATAAACACCGGTTGGCATTTCGCGTTCCCATAACTGTTGGAGAATTTGTTGTTGTTGTCCTGCAGGTGCTTTGATCGCCATCCCTAAGCAACTACCGCCTTGAATAAGGGCAAATACCAAGCCTGGTTTTTCGGGAGTGCCGCGATTGACGCGACTCCACATTTGTAAAGCGCGATGCCAACCGTGAACGCGCGCTAATCGACTCTCGGTGACTTCAAATTCAGGGCGCCAAATGAGTGAGGCGTAAGCAAAAATCCACAAGTCTTTTTGTTGTCGACTTGTATCGAGTATTTGTTGAAATAAAAGTTGTTTTTGATCGGGGATCAAAGCTATTGTCGTTGGATCAATTCAATTTTGTAGCCGTCGGGGTCTACCACAAAAGCAATCACTGTGTTGCCACCTTTGACGGGGCCTGCTTCTCGAGTGATTGCTCCACCAGAGGCGCGAATTTTTTCGCATGAAGCGTAAACATCGCTCACACCCAAAGCAATATGACCGAAGGCCGTACCGATTTCATAATGGTCGACTCCGTGGTTGTAGGTGAGTTCAATTTCTGCATGGTCGGGGTTGCTGCCATAGCCCACAAATGCCAATGAATATTTTTGATCGGGTCTGTCCGTTGTGCGAAGCAATTGCATGCCCAACACTTGGGTATAAAAATCGATGGAGCGTTGAAGATTGCCAACGCGAAGCATGGTGTGAAGGAGTCTCATTTTTTTTCCATTTTAGGCATATCAAAAACCAAACACGTGGATGTGGCATGTGCATACAGCGTACCGTCAGACCCGACCAAACGCGCCTGCGCAGTGGCCAATTGACGGCCGCAATGAACGACCTCGCCAATCGCACGAACACGTTTAACTTTTGTCGTAATGGCCTTGACCATATTGACGCTCAGTTCTGCCGTCGTGTAAGCACGACAGATGGGCATCATGGTGTGAACAGCGCAACCCATGGCTGAATCGAGTAAGGTTGCAAACCATCCACCATGAATCGTACCCATAGGGTTGTAAAAACTTTCTTGCGGTGTTCCTTGAAATACCACGTATCCTTGTTTCACATGCATCATTAAAAAATCAAGGGGCTGGGTAATGTTGGGCGGTGGAGTTTTTCCTGCAAACATATCTTCAATCAATTGAAGTCCAGTTTTACTCATCACATCTGCCATGTCGGCCAAGCCAGGTGTAATCATGCGTGCGCGAATATTTTTTTCTTCATCGATCCATTGTTGTAACACTTGTTCGGCATCTGTCATTTGAGTCATCGCAGTGAGCCCCATGTTTGCGCAAATGCTTGTGCTTGTCGACCCACCTCATTGCCGCTCATGCCAGGCTTATATAGCGATGTACCGATGCCAAAACCACTCGCACCTGCGGCTTTGTAATCTTTCATGTTGTTGAGTGAAATGCCGCCTACCGGAAACAGAATCGATTCTTTAGGTAAAACGGCGCGCAATGCTTTGATCACAGCTGGCGGCATCATTTCTGCAGGAAATAATTTGAGTGCATCAGCACCCGCGTCTAATGCAGCAAACGCTTCGCTCGGTGTTGCAACACCAGGAATACAAATCATGCCCATTGATTTGGCTAAGCGCACCACATCTGCATTGAAATGAGGACTCACAATGAGTCGTCCACCTGCTTGATGCACATCTTTGACATGTTGAGTGGTGAGTACCGTTCCAGCACCAATCAACGCATCGGGTAGATTTTTTTGCATATGATGAATGCTGGTGTAAGGGTCGGGTGAATTAAGGGGTACTTCAAGAATGCGCCAATGCGCGTCATACAAGGCTTGTCCCACAGAGGCGATCTCAGTGGGCGAGATGCCGCGCAAAACGGCAACCAGTGGCAAGTCGTGGCAGGCTTGAGCGAAAAGGGTTTGGAGTGGGGTTGTCATGAGATGGATTGTGCAACAGTTGAAAGGCCTGCCCAAGTCGCTTGGTTGCCAATGCAGGTGACAGCACAACCCAGATGTTGAAGTGCGCGTTGATAGCGGGTTTGCAATTGATCAGAGGCAATCACAACCAATGATTGACTTGGTTTGAGGTGTTGTGCGCGAATTTCTTCGCCAATCACAAGGCCTGATAAATAGCTAAGCAAAAAGGCGTCGTCGTTTCTTTGAAGCAATGAAAGCGTACGTGTTGAAAAAGCGGTATGCAACAAACTGTGTTGTTGCAAACTCAAAGCCACGCCTTGGTCAAATCCTGTGTCATTCCAATTGCTTGGGCTATCAAGTGTTGGCAACGTTCTTGACAAAATTGTGTATGAGCGCAATGCAGCAAACACTTCACCCGTCATGAAGGTTTCAAAATGCATGATGCGCCCTTTGTCGACACGCACCCATTTGCTGTGCGTACCAGGCAAGACAATCGTTGCGTCTTGCAGTTGAAGCAATTGCAATGCACCAAAAATTTGTACTTCTTCTCCGCGCATCACGTCCGGTGCATGCGCGTGTTCACAAACCAAACCTGGCACGATGGCAATTTTTTGAGGTTCGATCCAGAGCAAGTGTTGTTCAATGTCTTTTGCATTGGCGGGACATGGGCAGTAGGGCGCAAGGGCCCAGCCTTGTGTGCTACCCGCCATGCCGCTGATAAGTACGCGTGTATCGTCTTGCAGCCAGTCGGCGCAAAGATTTTGAAGTGTTTGCTTGAATCCACCTGAAGGCACGCGCATGATGCCTTGGTCGTTGGATCGTTCTTCAATCACCTTTTGGTTTTCAAACCGTGCGACACGCAGGGAACTTGTGCCCCAATCAACACCAATCCAATATTTACTGCTCATGGACTGGATTGTAAAGTCAGAATTATTCTTTGACGGCGCCCGTCATGCCCGACACATAATGCTCGACAAAGAATGAATAAAGCACCGCAACGGGCAACGAGCCGAATAATGCGCCAGCCATTAATGAGCCCCAGTGGTACACGTCGCCCTCGACCAATTCGGTCACAACGCCCACAGGTACGGTTTTGACTTCTGACGAAGACACGAAGGTGAGTGCGTAAATAAATTCATTCCAAGAAAGTGTGAATGCAAAAATACCAGCGGATATCAACCCAGGTACTGATAAAGGCAAAATAATTTGCCAAAGAATTTCAAAGCGCGTTGCGCCATCAATCAGGGCGCACTCTTCTAACTCATAGGGGATTGAGCGAAAGTACCCCATGAGCAACCACGTACAAAATGGAATTAAAAAAGTAGGGTAGGTGAGTATCAATGCCCAGCGCGTATCAAACAAACCGAGTTGAAAAACAATGGCGGCCAAGGGGATGAACAAAATAGAGGGTGGAATCAAGTAAGCTAAAAAAATCGACAAGCCAACTTGGCGCGAACCTTTGAAGCGCAATCGCTCGATCGCGTAGGCAGCAAAGACAGAGCACAGCAAGGAAACAAAAGTGGCAATCACTGAAATAAAAACTGTGTTCCACAACCACTCGGGATATGCCGTGTTAAACAATAACTTTTCGAAGTGAGCAAGAGTGGGTTTAATGATCCAAAAAGGATTGCCGTCGCGTGATAGCAATTCACCATTGGGCTTGAAAGCAGTAATCACCATCCAATAAAAAGGAAACAGCAACACAAAAACAAAAATAGCCAGCGGAACATAAATGGTGATTGCTTTGTCTTTGACGGTGTCCAAATAGCCCATGCCTTGTGTGCCGTCGTCTACATTGGTCATGTTATTGGTTTTATCGTTCATTGATCGTGCCCTCCTTGTTGCCATGCGCGGCGTTGAAGACCGAAGTAACTGAACAAAATAGCGGCTAACAAAAATGGGACCATGGCAATTGCAATGGCAGCACCTTCACCCAATGCGCCCCCCGAGATTGCTCGTTGAAAGGAGAGCGTTGCCATCAAGTGCGTGGCGTTCAGTGGGCCGCCGCGTGTGATCACATAAATCAATTGAAAATCGGTGAAGGTAAATAAAACAGAAAAAGTCATCACCACGGCGATGATGGGTGTGAGTAAAGGTAATGTAATATGACGGAAACCCTGCCAATTGCTTGCGCCATCGATCGCAGCAGCTTCGTAAAGCGATGGAGAAATTGTTTGCAATCCAGCCAGCAATGTGATGGCAACAAAAGGCACACCACGCCAAATATTAGCGGCAATTACAGAAAATCTGGCGTTCCAAGGCTCACCTAAAAAATCAATGTAGGTATCGATTAAACCCATCTTAACCAAGGTCCAACTGATGATAGAAAATTGCGAATCGTAAATCCACCAAAATGCAATTGCAGATAAAGCGGTAGGAACGATGTAGGGCAACAAAATAACGGATCTAAAAAATGTTTTAAATGGAATGCGCTCATTGAGCAAAATAGCCAACCACAGTCCTAAAAAAAACTTAAATACGCTGGCAATGAACGTGTAAAAAAGTGTATTGAATAATGCAAGACGCGTAACCGCATCATCTAATAAAAATTCATAATTTTCTAAACCCACCCATACACCTTCGCGCCCCACTTTGGTGTCGGTAAATCCGAGCCAAATGCCAAGCCCCAAGGGATAGGTTAAAAATAACAACAGCAGCACTGCCGCAGGCAACATGAAAAGTAAGCCCAAAGCATTGCGGTTATTTTGTAATTTTTGAAACATCGAAAGTAAATCTATTTAAAAATTATTCGCAACACCCGCGAAGTGCGGGTGTTTGAATCAACAATGAGCGAGATTAGACCTTGTAGTAACGCTCAGCTCGTTTTTGTGCGCGCTCTGCAGCTTCCTTAGGTGTTTTGGAGCCCGATGCGGCCTCAGCCACCATATTGGTCACGATGAAGTCGGCCAACGCGCCTGCAGATGCATACCCCAACTTGCCAGCGTAACCTGCAGGACGCAGGTTTTTGACTGAGTCGCGATAAGGCATGTGCTTGGGGTCCACTGTCCAAATTGAATTTTTCTCGTATGCGCGCAATGGTTGTGCAACGTATCCGCCACCGCCTTGCAACCATGGACCAAATTGTTCTTCTTCCATCATGAAACGGATGAACTCTTTGGCGGCCTTGGGATATTTGGTGTACTTCATAATCATTTGATTGAAGAATAAGTGATATTCGGTGGGTACACCGACGGGTCCAACAGGGAAAACCGCGTGGTTGATGTCAGAACCCATCTCTTTGACTTTGGCGTCGGGTGAGTTTTTGGCCGCGTAGTAAATAGAAATACCATTGTTGGTCAAACTGATTTGTCCATCCAAGAATGCTTTGTTGTTGTTGGGGTCAAGCCATGACAATGTGCCAGGAATGAATGTGGCGTACAACTCTTTGGCGTATTCCAATGCTTTGATGGTCTCTGGGCTATCAATGACCACCTTGTTATTTTTGTCAACAATGGACCCACCAAATGCCCATAACAACCAATGCGTCCAGCCACTGTCGCCCGTTGCATTGCCCAAAGCCAAGCCGCCTGGTGTGCCTTTTTCTTTGAGTGCTTTGAATAACTTTAAGAAGCCATCGGTGTCTTTGGGGAAGGTGTTAAAACCTGCAGCCTTCATGTGGCTCTCGCGATAAACCATGAGTGAACCTGATGCGCCTAATGGCACGCCAATCCAATTTTTACCGTTGGGTTTGAGGTAGGGCAAACAGGAGTCATACCAGCCACCATATTTTTTACCCAAGTAGTCGCACAAGTCCGTAACGTCTAATAATTTGTCTGGATACAAATTGGCGTCATCGTTAGTCGACAAAATAATGTCAGGACCTGCACCCGTATTAGCAGCAACAGCGGCTTTGGGTCGAACGTCTTCCCAACCTTCGTTGTCAACGCGCACTTCAATGCCTGTTTTTTCTGTGAATTTTTTGACATTGATCATGTAGCTGTCAATGTCACCTTGCACAAAACGACTCCAACGAAGAACGCGCAATTTGGCGCCTTTTTCGGGGGCATTGTTCCATTGCGCTTGCGCCTCGGTGGTCCAAATCATGGGCGTTGCTGCAACGGTGGTTGCCGCAACAGATGAGCCTTCCAAAAATTTACGTCTTGTGAAATCGGTCATGCGAGTCTCCTGTTGAAAAAAATCAAACTGTTTTTAGTGGTTAAAAAAATCAAGCAGCCAATCGTTGTCCGCTTTGAGCATCGAACAAGTGAGCGCGGGTTGCGTCGGGCTTGAGTCGAATCGAAGTGCCAGGTCTGAAATCATGGCGTTCACGGAAAACGCTCGTCACTTCAACGCCTGCAATTTTTGTAAAAACTTGTGTGTCTGCACCTGTGGGTTCAACGACGATCACGTCGGTGTTAACGCCATCGTTGCCACTGGTTAAATCAATGTGTTCGGGACGCGTGCCATACACAACCGATTGACCCTCGTTGGCACGCGCTTGTGTGGGCATGGGTAGAGTGGCGCCGCCTTGGAGTTGAACTTGGCCATTGCGAACAACGCCTGGTAAAAAATTCATTGATGGTGAACCAATAAATCCTGCAACAAATTGATTGGCAGGAAAATCATACAGCTGCAAAGGCGTGCCGATTTGTTCGACCACACCGTCACGCATCACCACAATTTTGTCAGCCATGGTCATGGCTTCAATTTGATCGTGAGTCACATAAATAGAAGTTGTTTTGAGGCGCTGATGCAACTCTTTAATTTCGGTGCGCATCGCAACGCGTAATTTGGCATCCAAGTTGGACAGGGGTTCATCAAATAAAAATACTTGAGGATCACGCACAATGGCGCGCCCCATCGCAACGCGTTGACGTTGTCCACCCGAGAGTTGACGTGGGTAGCGATCAAGCAACACGCCCAAGCCCAAAATATCTGCGGCTTTGCCTACTTGTTTTTCGATTGTTGCTTTGTCCATTTTGGCCAGCATCAAAGAAAACGCCATGTTGTCGCGCACCGTCATGTGCGGATACAAAGCATAGTTTTGAAACACCATGGCAATGTCGCGCTCTTTGGGTGGCATGTTGTTAACAACTTTGGTGCCAATTGAAATTTCACCGCCCGAAATTTCTTCGAGCCCCGCAATCATGCGCAACAAGGTGGATTTGCCGCAACCCGAGGGTCCAACCAATACACAAAACTCACCATCAGCAATATCAACGCTGACACCCTTGATGATGTGGGTTTGTCCAAAATACTTATGAACTGCCCCGATCGTGACCGATGCCATGGATACACCTTTCTGGATCTGTCATCGCAAACTGCGACTTCAAAAAAATGACGAGAATGAACTACCCCGCTTAAATTTCAGGGCAACATATAAGTTAGCCCCCTACTAGGGTAACGTCTATCAGGACTTACCCGTTAATTGAGCTAAAGTCGGCACTTGTTAATCCCTCAATTTCAAAAGGTGTATTCATGAAATTACTCATCACAGGTGGCGCAGGCTTTGTGGGTTCGCGTTTGGCACGCACCATACTCGCTAAAGGACAACTCAATGGCAAACCGATTGACAGCATCGTTTTGGCCGATCAATTCCCTGCTCAACCCGATTTGGCAAACAACAAAAAAGTAACGGTGATGACAGGACCCTTGCTGACTCAATGTGCTGATTTTGCAAAAATCAAATGGGATGGTGTGTTCCATTTGGCCTCAGCTGTATCGGGTGAGTGCGAAGCCGATTTTGATTTGGGCATGCGATCTAATTTAGAAAGCACGCGTGCATTGCTGGAGGCATTGCGCAGTGCAGGAAATATTCCGCGTTTGTTTTTTTCAAGCTCTGTGGCTGTTTTTGGCCCCGACCCCGCGCATGCATTTCCGCATATCGTGACAGACACCACATTGCCTGCACCGCAAACATCGTATGGTTCGCAAAAATTAATGTGTGAGCATTTGATTGCAGACTACACACGCAAAGGTTTTATCGATGGTCGCAGTGCACGTTTGATGACAGTGACTGTGCGTCCTGGCAAGCCTAATGGTGCAGCGTCGTCGTTCTTTAGTGGCATTATTCGTGAACCCTTGGCGGGTGAAGTTTCAATTTGTCCAGTTGATGACACGGTGGCGCATCCCATTGCTTCCCCAAGTAAAACAGTAGAAGGATTAATCCGCGTGTTTGAAGCATCGCGCGACGAATATGTGGGACGCAGTGCGCTTAACTTGCCAGCGCTTAATGTAACGGTTGCTCAAATGTTGAAAGCCTTGGAAGACGTTGCAGGACCCAAGGTGAGAGCGCTTGTTCAATTTAAAAAAGACGCGCGCATTGCGGGGATTGTTGACAACTGGCCACGCGGTGCAACAGGAGACCGTGCCAAGGCTTTGGGCTTGGTGCCCGACACCGACTTCAAAGATGTGATCAGACAATACATCGCCGATTGTCAAGCCGCTGGCTTGCAATCGACGGCGCTCAAAGGTTTGAATCAATGATTATCGCGAGGCACAAACGCGCCACGTTTGCCTTTTAGAAAATCTAAATCAACCCCTTCATCGGCTTGCAAAACATGATCGGTGTAAAGCTTCCAATAACCTGATGTGAGTTTGGGCTCAGGCGCTTTCCAATGGCTTAAACGCTTGGCCAATTCTTCATCGCTGATGTGCAAATGTAACTTGCGCTCGGGCACATTGAGCTCAATCATGTCGCCGTTTTGAACAACAGCCAAGGGGCCGCCCGCTGCTGCTTCAGGCGCTGTGTGCAAAACCACGGTGCCATAAGCCGTGCCACTCATGCGCGCGTCGCTGATGCGCACCATGTCAGTGATACCTTTGCGTAAAACTTTGGGTGGTAGTGGCATGTTGCCCACCTCGGCCATTCCTGGATAGCCTTTGGGTCCGCAATTTTTTAAAACCAAAATGCAGTTTTCATCGACATCTAAATTTTCATCGTCAATGCGCGTGTGAAAATCTTCGATGTTTTCAAACACCACTGCGCGTCCTTTGTGAACCATTAATGAGGGCGTTGCCGCACTGGGTTTGATCACTGCACCACGTGGCGCTAAATTGCCACGCAACACTGCAATACCTGCTTTGTCTTTAAAAGGTTGTTTAAAAGATTTGATCACGCGCGGATCATAATTTTTAGCATCGGCTAAATTTTCTTTCACGGTTTGTCCGCTAGCAGTGACGATGTCGGTGTGCAAAAGATGCTCGATCTCTTTCATCACTGCAGGCAGACCACCTGCATAACAAAAATCTTCCATCAAATGTTCACCCGATGGTTGTAAGTTGACCAGGCATGGCAAGTCACTGGCTAAGCGATCAAAATCTTCGAGTTTGAGTTGAATGCCCAATCGTCCTGCCATCGCAATCAAGTGAATCACCGCATTGGTTGAACCCCCAATAGCGGCCAATGTTTTGATTGCATTTTCAAATGCTTGGATGGTGAGAATGTCAGAGAGTTTTTGATCGTGATGCACCATGTCTACAATGCGTCGACCCGCCATACGCGCTAACACATTGCGTCTGCCGTCAACAGCAGGATACGCTGCGTTGCCAGGCAAGCCCACACCCAAGGCTTCGACCATACTCGCCATGGTGGAGGCTGTTCCCATGGTCATGCAATGACCGTGGCTGCGATGCATGCAACTTTCTGCTTCAAAAAAATCTTGTAATTTGAGTGTGCCCGCGCGGACTTGTTCACTCATGCTCCACACTCCCGTGCCAGATCCTAATTCTTGACCGCGCCATTTGCCGTTAAGCATCGGGCCACCGCTCACACCGATGGTTGGCAAATCTGCACTCGCCGCACCCATGATGAGTGAAGGAGTGGTTTTGTCGCACCCCATCAGCAATACAACGCCATCGATGGGGTTGCCGCGAATGCTTTCTTCCACATCCATACTCGCTAAATTGCGATAAAGCATGGCGGTTGGGCGCAATAATGTTTCACCCAATGACATCACAGGAAACTCGAGTGGAAAACCGCCCGCTTCATAGACGCCAATTTTGACTTGCTCGGCCAATGTTCTGAAGTGTGAATTGCAAGGCGTGAGCTCGCTAAAAGTATTGCAAATGCCAATGACCGGTCTGCCGTCGAATTGATCGTGAGGCACGCCTTTGCCTTTGACCCAGCTTCGATACGCAAATCCATCGCGATCTTGACGACCAAACCATTGTTGACTGCGGAGTTCTTCGGGTTTCTTCTTGTGTTTTTGTGTCATGTTCTATTCACTTCATTGATTTTGATCAAACGGACTATGCTATCGTATGATGCTCAGAATTTGCAAGTGGTAATGCCCCTAGGAGACCTTATGACACTCGAAACAACAGAAACACCACAAGTCCTACGCGTCAGTAATTTGCCGCCCTTTTTTATGTCCGATTTGCAAGAAATGGCCGTCGTACATAACCGCGATCACATCACCGATCCCACAGCCTTGGGACGAATCAGCGCCATTGTGGGCGGTGGTGACTCCAAGATCGACAAAACTCTGATGTCGCTTTTGCCATCGCTCAAAATTATTTCGATATTCGGTGTGGGCTATGACGGTGTGGATGTCACAGAGGCCAAAAAACGCGGCATTGTGGTCACGCATACACCTAGAGTCCTCAACGACGATGTGGCTGATTTGGCGATTGGCTTGATGATGTCCGTTGCCAGGCGCATTCCACAAGCCGATCGATTTGTTCGCAACAATGATTGGGTCGAAGGTCCTTTTCCACTCGCCAAAAAACTAACGGGCTCACGCCTGGGTATTGTGGGATTGGGGCGAATTGGTCAAGCCATCGCCAAAAGAGCATTGGCCTTTGATATGTCCATTGCTTACACGGCGCGCAGTGCCAAAGCACTATTGCCTTATCCTTATTACGCAACGACTGCCGAATTAGCGGCTCAAGTTGATTTTTTGGTTGCCATTACTCCAGGAGGCGAAGGCACCAAAAATTTAATCAATGCAAAAGTTTTTCAAGCGCTCGGTCCTAAAGGGTATTTCATCAACGTGGCGCGTGGCTCAGTAGTGGATCAAGCCGCATTGATTGACGCATTGCAAAAGAAAACAATTGCCGGTGCAGGTCTTGACGTTTATGTGGACGAACCCAAAGTGCCCAGCGAATTGCGCGCATTACAAAACGTTGTACTCACACCGCATATTGCAAGCGGTACCATGGAGACGCGTCGTGCGATGGCCAATTTGGCCTTAGCAAACCTCAAGGCATTTTACGAAGGCAAACCCTTGCCCGCACCTGTGCCCGAGTGCGCATAATTCATGCAAGAGCCACTTCGTTTGGTGGTGATGGGTGTGAGTGGTAGTGGCAAAAGCACACTCGCGCCCATGCTTGCTGATTATTTAAATTGTGCTTTTATTGAGGGCGATACCTTGCACAGCCAAGCCAATGTCGACAAGATGGTATCGGGCTCACCCCTCAATGACGATGATCGCGCAGGATGGCTTGCAACCATTGCTGAGCGCATTGAAGAATCGAGATTAAAAAATAAAAGTTTGGTGCTGTCGTGCTCGGCTTTGAAAAAAATGTATCGCGATCGCTTGCGATTAGCCGATGACAAACTTGTGTTTATACATTTACAAGGTAACAAACAATTAATTCAAGAGCGCATGAAGGCTCGACAAGGGCATTACATGAAAGCCAATTTGTTAGACAGTCAATTGGCAACGCTAGAAATTCCACAAGCCACTGAAAATGTCATCAATCTATCGATTGATCAAAGCATTGAAGCTATTTATAAAGCAAGCGTTGATGGGTTGAATCAACGACCGTAACCGCCTGTGCGCTTAGGGGGCTTGCCCATATTGCTAAGTGCAGAGCCACCCGCTTTGCGGTTTTTGTTTCTGCCACCACCACCGCCTCCGCGATTGTTTCTACTGAGCATATCAACCGATGTCATGGTCGGATCGGGTTCGCGACCACCACCTAATTGTGATTTGTGACCAAACGCATTGACACCACTTTGAGTGCCTAAATGCGCATTTGCGCGCGGTTGAAAATCATCTTCTGAATGCTCTCTAGGTGCGCGTGGAACAAAGGGTTCGCGTTTTTCTTGCGGGGGTCGTTGTGGCTGTTCGTCGTGGTAGCGTGGTGGCGCTTGATCACGAGGAGCAGGGTTGTTTTGAACAGGGCGTGGTGCTACGCGCTGACGGCGTGAACGGCGATCATCGCGATCGATGGTCGGCACTGTTGAGGACGAATGAGTAGGACGATTTGTCGTCCTTGCGGGTGCATCGTCATTTGGGACTTTCTTTTCACGCATACGTTGCATCATCTCTTGACGTGCCGCACGTGAAGCCGCAGCCATCACGTCTCGACCAGGAGGTTTGCCCAAGCCGCCCCAAATGGTTTGACGACCCATGGCAATGGGTTCAGCTTGTTCTTGAGAATCGGCGCCAAAGCCCTCGACCTCTTGAACTTCAATATTTTGTTTTGTAAAACGTTCAATGTCTTTCATAAAGCCTTCTTCATCTAAAGAAACTAAACTGACAGCTTCTCCCGTCGCACCTGCACGACCCGTGCGTCCTATGCGATGCACATAGTCTTCACTGACGTTGGGGATTTCATAATTAACGACATGTGGCAGATCATCAATATCAATACCACGCGCTGCAATATCAGTTGCAACCAAAACGCGCAAATCGCCGTTTTTAAAACCAGCCAACGCTTGTGTGCGTGCGGTTTGACTTTTGTTGCCGTGCAAAGCCATCGCCGTGATGCCTTGCTTGTTTAAAAAATCTGCAACATGGTTTGCGCCAAACTTTGTGCGCGTAAAAACCAATACTTGGCTCCAATTGCGATCTTGAATGATGTGAGCCAACAATGCTTTTTTCTTGGTACGTCCAACAGGATGAATGACTTGTTTGATCAGTTGAACGGTAGTATTGCTAGGTGTGACTTGAATGCTTAGGGGATTGCGCAACAAGGCACTTGCCAAATCACGAATTTCATCACTGAAGGTAGCAGAAAAAAGCAAACTTTGTTTTTCTTTGGGAACCAAGGCCAAAACTTTTTTGACGTCATGGATAAAACCCATATCTAACATGCGGTCTGCTTCATCCAGAATTAAAACTTGAACTGTAGATAGGTCTAGAAAACCTTGATCTTGCAAATCCAATAATCGACCAGGGGTGGCTACCAAAATGTCCACACCTTTTTTTAATTTTGAAATTTGGGGAGATGCGCCGACGCCACCAAAAATAACAGCAGAAGTTAGTTGCAAATATTTGCCGTAGGTGCGAACCGATTCTTCGACTTGAGCGGCTAACTCACGAGTTGGTGTTAAGACCAGCGCACGAACGCCAAACACACCAAAACGATTGGTGGCGCTTCGAGACATGGATAGTTTGTGCAACAGTGGCAAAGTGAATGCCGCGGTTTTGCCTGTGCCTGTTTGTGCGCCCGCTAATAAATCTTTACCTTCGAGTACGGCGGGAATGGCTTGCGCCTGAATAGGAGTTGGAGTTTCGTAGCCTTGCTCTCGCACTGCTTTCATAATGGCCGGAGCCAGTTTTAAATCGTCAAAGTTCATGTTGAAGCGACCCAAGAAGTCGCGGGTATTGGTCCACTTTAGTGCCTGGGGCAATAACCAGTGAGAGACCAAGAAATAACAGGGGTGGGCTTTTTGTCTACAAATAGAACAAGGGGAAATAGGCCCCAGCAGATTGCTGATGTTGCGGCTACTGGTTGCCGTCAATTAATCTATTATCGCATGATTTCGTAAGGGCATACCTAAGCTGGAAATCGGTCCTTTTGATGACTTTTTTGTGCGGAATGCACGAATCGACCAACAAGTGGCGCAATCAGCGAGATAATTGTGGGTTCTAACGCATCATCCGCGTTTTTTTATACTTGCAAAGAAAGATTACTGTCAAATGGCTCAATATGTTTTTACGATGAATCGGGTAGGAAAAATCGTACCTCCCAAGCGTCACATACTGAAAGATATATCACTCAGCTTTTTCCCTGGCGCCAAAATTGGTGTTTTGGGACTGAACGGTTCAGGCAAATCCACCTTACTCAAAATCATGGCGGGTGTTGATCAAGAGATTGAAGGCGAAGCGCTCCCCATGCCAGGTCTCAAAATTGGATACCTCCCCCAAGAGCCACAACTGAACCCCGAAGAAAGCGTGCGGCAATCAGTCGAAGGTGGTATGGGTGAAATCAATGCGGCCAAAGCCAGACTTGAAGAAATTTATGCAGCCTATGCAGAGCCCGATGCTGACTTTGACAAACTCGCCGCTGAACAAGGCGAACTCGAAGCGGTCATTGCAGCAGCAGGAAGCGATAGCGAGCATCAATTAGAAATTGCAGCAGACGCTTTGCGTTTACCTCCATGGGACGCCACGATCCAAAATTTATCGGGCGGTGAAAAACGTCGCGTTGCCTTGTGTCGATTGCTTTTGTCCAAGCCCGATATGTTGTTGCTCGATGAACCCACCAACCACTTAGACGCCGAATCCGTCGATTGGCTTGAGCAATTTTTAAAACGATTCAGTGGCACCGTCGTTGCCATTACTCACGATCGTTATTTTTTGGATAACGCCGCCGAATGGATCTTAGAACTCGATCGTGGACATGGTATTCCTTGGAAGGGTAACTACTCCACTTGGCTTGATCAAAAGCAAGATCGTTTAGAAAAAGAACAAAAGGGTGAAGAGGCGCGCGCCAAGGCGCTCAAGAAAGAACTCGAATGGGTTCGTCAAAATCCAAAAGGTCGACAAGCCAAAAGTAAAGCGCGTATTGCGCGATTTGAAGAGTTGTCCGACTTTGAATATCAAAAAAGAAACGAAACCCAAGAAATCTTTATTCCCGTCGCTGAGCGCTTGGGACACGAAGTCATTGAGTTTGTCAACGTCAGTAAATCATTCGGCGACCGAATGCTGATTGACAATCTAAGTTTCAAAGTGCCAGCGGGCGCCATCGTTGGCATTATTGGCCCCAACGGCGCGGGCAAGTCCACGTTGTTCAAAATGATTGCAGGGCGTGAAAAACCCGATTCAGGAGAAATCAACAAGGGATCTACAGTGCGCATGGCTTTTGTTGATCAAAGTCGCGATGATTTATCTGACAGTAAAACTGTTTGGGAAGATATTTCTGGTGGACTCGACATACTCACTGTTGGCAAATTTGAAATGCCCAGTCGCGCATATTGTGGCCGATTCAATTTCAGTGGTGGCGATCAACAAAAACGTGTGGGTACCTTGTCAGGTGGTGAACGCGGTCGACTTCATTTGGCCAAAACACTCATTGCAGGTGGCAATGTGTTGATGCTCGACGAACCTTCTAACGATCTGGATGTTGAAACTTTACGCGCACTCGAAGACGCATTGCTGGAGTTTGCAGGCAGCATCATGGTCATCAGTCACGATCGTTGGTTTTTAGATCGCATTGCTACGCATATTTTGGCCTGCGAAGGCGATTCGCAATGGACGTTTTTTGACGGTAATTATCAAGAGTATGAAGCCGAGAAAAGAAAGCGTTTGGGTGAAGAGGGGGCCAAACCTAAGCGCGTGCGTTACAAAGCACTCAAATAAAAATAGCCTTCGTTGTTAGCTAAGTTTTAATTAAATCTTGCAGCGAAGGCCACCATTGGTCATTGATACGCAGACCTTTTGCATGAGCGATCGCGTTGACAACCGCTTGTTGAGTCACACGAGCTGTTATTGTGCAGAGCAGCATCATGTCGGGCGTTAACTTGCTTTGTCCTGTAGCTAATGCAAACATCGTGTCACCATCCATGGGCGTGTGAACAGGCCTGATGCTTCGAGCCAAACCGTCATGACTGATTTGAGCCAATCGAGTGGCTTGTGCTTTACTCAACTGGGCGTCTGTTGCAATCACACCAATGGTTGTATTCGTACCCGCTAACAATGCGTGTGAAGTTTGGCCTTTGAGTTGTTCTTGTTCAATATTTAACAACTCCAAAATATCTTTTGATTTTCTTGCGCCCGCCATCACTTGACCATTGATCGGGTTGATCACGTCACCTAATGCATTGCAAACCACAAGTGCAGCAACAGTGAAGCCATTGACGCAGAGGCTGGCGCTTCCAAGTCCGCCACGCATTGCCAAGTGCGGACCAAAAATCTTGCCGATGGTCGCGCCACTTCCTGCACCCACATTGCCTTGTGTAACGGGTTGAGTGCTTGCATTTTCACAAGCTTCATATCCGTGCTGTGCCGATGGGCGAATCGTGTGATCGCCGACATTGAGATCAAAAATAACTGCAGCGGGCACGATGGGAACGCATGCGGGTCCCACACGAACGCCATAAGATTTTTCTTCTAACCAGCGCATGACGCCACTTGCCGCGTCAAGTCCAAACGCACTACCACCTGTGAGAAGAATGGCATGCACGTGTTCGATCGTATTGACGGGTGACAACAAATCTGTTTCACGCGTGCCAGGAGCCGCACCTCGCATATCAACACCAGCGACAGCACCTTGTGGAGTGAGAATGACGCTACAACCTGTAGGCCTTGACGATAAGCTTGAGTGGCCCACCCAAATACCATTGACCGCTGTTAGTGTTGAGTTTTCTATCATTTTTGTTAAATCTTGAATAAGCAAATTGTCGGCTGAATTTGCCGAGGTTACATTTTGAGAACTTTTATATGATAAATTAAATATTGGAAAAGATTTTTTAAAACTTAAATGTTTTATTCATTAACATGTTCTTGATGAGCGAATTGGATCAGATATGAAGCCAAGCGGCGAAAGTGGCTCAACCTTTAACACACACCCAAGCTTAGAGACTGAAGAATATTGCGGAACTAGTTTTGCTGCGAAACAGTTAAAACTTTCGGTAGGTACTATTCAATCATTGGTAAAAAAAAATGAATTGATTGCATGGGAAACATTGGGCGGTCATCGTCGAATTTCTATTCGATCAGTTTTTGAATATCAAAAGCGAGTCAGTCGCGCAAGCTCCCAACACCTCAGTGGTCTATTTAGGCGACTCAAAGTCTTGGTGGTTGAAGACGATCTTTAATCTCGCATCATGATGCAAGGGCACTTTAGCAGCTGGGATTTACCGATCGATCCCATTTTTGTAACCTCAGCCATCGAGGTGCTTTTGGATTTATCGATGATCAAACAGCATTTGCTCATTACCGATTTAAATATGTCAGGTATTGACGGGTTTGAGTTGATTAAAAAATTACAAGCACATCCTCAATTTTCAGGATTGCCTATTTTGGTTGTCACAGGCTTGTCGATTCAAGAAATTGAAGATCGGGGGGGTTGCCATAGAAGATTCATATTCTTCAAAAGCCAATCGACATGGGTTCGTTGCGTTGTTATTGTCAAGCCATCCTTTCTTTGCGACATGGCGTCACTTCTAAGCCACAAACAAATGCGATCAGCGTTACTTAATTAAAAAACCATCTTGACTCGGGCGATTACTCATACTGATCACTTCGAGAAGCCGTTAAGCTTAGTCTCATGGAGGAAACATGAGACCACATCACCGCTTCTGGCCTGCCAGACTGCCGCACAAAATTGATTTGCCAGAAACGTCCCTTTGGGAAAATTTGGCCATTAGCGCGCGTCGCTTTCCCAACAAAACTGCTATTCAATTTTTAGGGCAATCAATTACTTACGGTGAATTGATGCGACAAAGCGAGCGGCTTGCGGCTTGGCTCAGTGTGCATGGCGTAAAAAAAGGCGATCGTATTATTTTGTTGATGCAAAACTGTCCGCAATGGATCGTCGCTCATTTTGCAATTTTGAGAGCGAATGCGGTGGTTGTGCCCGTCAATCCCATGAACCGTGCCAAAGAGTTGGAGCACTACATCACCGATCCTGATGCCAGGATGGCCATTACAACGGCTGATTTGGCCCATGAACTAAAAGATGCGAGTGAAGCTCTGCCTGAGGGCCAAGGTTTGAATCATCTTTTGGTGACGCAATGGCTCGATATATTGCCAGCAACGGACGAAGAGAAAAAAAATTGGCCAACCAGTTGGCACGATTGGCTTACTCAATCAATCGATCTACCGCAACCCAAAAATGGTCACGTCCATCGTTGGGAAAAAGCCTTGTTGTGCGACTCGCCCGCTCCTAAGTTGTTGGTGGGCTTGCGTGATTTGGCAATTCTTCCCTACACCAGTGGAACAACAGGGCTGCCCAAAGGTTGTATGCATCCGCATCGCAGCATCATGCACAACGCGATTGCTTCTGCCATTTGGGCCAACGGTACTTTCCAAAATGTGACCTTGTTGGTCGTGCCAATGTTTCATATTACGGGACTTGTATCGGTGATGCATGCATCGATTTATTTGGGTGCAACGATTGTGTTGATGCCCAGATGGGATCGTGAGTTAGCGGGACATTTGATTTCGAAATGGCGTGTCACGCATTGGACCAATATTCCAACCATGGTGATCGATTTATTGGGTAGCCCAAACTTTGACAGATTCGATTTAAGCAGTTTATCGATTATTGGTGGTGGTGGTGCAGCAATGCCACAAGCGGTTGCGCAACGATTGTTTGAGTTGTATGGCTTGCGATATGCAGAAGGGTATGGGCTGACAGAAACTGCGGCACCTTCTCACAACAATCCACCCGACAAACCCAAGCAACAATGTTTAGGCATTCCTTTCGTGAGCACCGATGCGCGTGTAGTCAATCCTGAAACGCTTGCAGAAGTGGCGCAAGGCGAGCAGGGAGAAATTGTGATTCACGGTCCTGAAGTGTTTGACGGTTATTGGAAAAGGCCCGAAGCCACTGAGCAAGCATTTTTTGAATTAGAAGGTAAAAAATTTTTTAGATCAGGCGATTTAGGACGCGTGGATGAAGATGGATATTTTTTTATCACCGATCGATTGAAGCGAATGATTAACGCATCGGGTTTTAAAGTGTGGCCCGCTGAGGTTGAAGCATTGATGTTTCAACATCCTGCCATTCAAGAGGCTTGCATCATTGCAGCCAAAGACGCTTATCGTGGAGAGACGGTGAAGGCGATGGTGGTGTTGCGCCAGTCGCATCGGGGACAGGTGAGTGAAGAAGACATTGTGAAATGGTGTCGAGAGCACATGGCTGTTTACAAAGCGCCCAAAATGGTCGAGTTTTTGGACGCATTACCCAAAAGTGGTAGTGGCAAGGTGATGTGGCGCTTGATGCAAGAGGCAGAATTAAAAAAATCGCAATCTCAGTGATTTTTTAAAAGAGACGGTTGTTGCAAAAGGGCTTTGAAGACTGCGTAAGATGTAGTTATGAAATTATCCGTATTAGATCAATCCGTTTCTGGCGCGGGACGTAGTCAAGATGAAGCGCTGCAAAACACATTGGCGCTGGCGCAGTCGTGTGAAGCGTGGGGCTACAACCGTTTTTGGGTAAGCGAACACCACTCGCACCCCAGCATTGTGGGAACAGCCCCCGAAGTGTTGATGGCCGCGATTGCTGCACGCACAACGCGCATTCGATTGGGCAGTGCGGGCGTGATGTTGCCGCACTATGCACCACTGAAGGTGGCCGAACAATTTCGTGTGCTCAATGCATTAGCACCTGGACGCATCGATTTGGGTGTGGGACGCGCACCCGGTAGCGATGGAAAAACAGCGCAATTGCTCAATTCCGATCGATCGGCGTCTGATCGCTTTCCTCAACAAGTGATGGAACTCAAAGTGTGGGTGACTGGACAAGACATGCCACCGGGGCATCCGGGTGCAGGCGTTCATGCGTATCCCTTGTCGTCAACGCATCCCGATGTTTGGATGTTGGGTAGCTCAGATTACGGCGCTCAATTGGCCGCTTATTTGGGTTTGCCTTATGCGTTTGCTTATTTCATCACAGATGGTCAAGGAGTTGATCAAGCTTTAGAAATTTATAGAGAAAGTTATAAGCCCAGCGAAGAGCATCCCACGCCGCATGCAACCGTTTGTGTTTGGGCACTAGCCGCTGAGACTGAACAAGAAGCATGGTTTCAATTTCAAAGTCGATCGAGATGGCGTATGGACCGCAATGTGGGTCGCATTGGACCCTTGTTGTCGCCCGAAGAAGCCGCGCGTGATTATTCAGTGGGTGAACAAATGGCATTGGATCAATTGAAGGTCAATGCGTTTGTGGGCAGCGCTACACAAGTTGCTACAAAATTTCGTGCATTTGCAGAACGTTTAAAGATCGATGAATTGGTTGTGATCACTTGGGCGCACGACCCTGCGATTCAAAAACGTTCTTATGAATTGTTAGCGCAAGAATTTGCGTTAACACCGCATTAATTTTTTTTGGAGAAAAAAATGTTTCCAACCGCAATTGCAGGTAGTTTGCCAAAGCCCGATTGGCTTGCTGAAACTCAAAAGTTATGGCCGCAGTGGAAAGTGCGAGGCGATGAATTAAAGCAAGCGAAAGCCGATGCCACTTTGCTTTGGATTAAAACGCAAGAAGATGCGGGCATGGACATCATTGGCGACGGCGAGCAATCGCGTCAACATTTTGTGCATGGATTTTTAGAGCAGGTATCTGGTATTGATTTTGAAAATAAAGTGAAGATGGGTATTCGTAACAATCGATACGATGCCATGGTGCCGCAAGTTACGGGTCCCTTGAAATTAAAAGGACGCGTACATGCGTTTGAAGCGCAATTGGCGCGCGCACATACTCAACGACTGCTTAAATTTACCTTGCCAGGTCCGATGACCATCGTTGATACCGTGGCCGATCGTTTTTACGGAGAGGGTGAAGAGGGTCGAATCAAAATGGCTTTTGCATTTGCCGAATTGTTAAATCAAGAAGCCTTGGCTCTTCAAGCCGACGGTGTGGACATCATTCAGTTTGACGAACCTGCATTCAATGTTTATATGAGTGAGGCCGCTGATTGGGGCGTCAAAGCCTTAGAGCGTGCGGCGCAAGGCCTGACCTGCAAAACGGCAGTGCATATTTGTTATGGCTATGGCATTCAAGCCAATGTGGATTGGAAAAATGCCTTGGGTCAAGAGTGGCGTCAATATGAAAAAGTATTTCCAGCCTTGGCCAAAAGCAGTATCGATCAAGTCAGTTTGGAGTGCATGCATTCGCATGTGCCGTTGGATCTACTCAAGTTACTTGAAGGCAAAGAAGTAATGGTCGGTGTGATTGACGTGGCCAGCGATGTGATTGAAACACCAGAAGAAATTGCCGATACGATTGGCAAAGCTTTACAGTTTGTTGCTAAAAATAAATTAATTGCATGTACCAATTGCGGATTGGCTCCGATGAGCAGGCACGTTGCTGAACAAAAACTAAATGCCCTCACAAAAGGCGCTGAGTTGGCTCGGCAACGTTTCTCTTAAAAATTACATGCGCTCAAAGATGGCGGCAATACCTTGACCGCCCCCGATACACATGGTCACCAAGGCATAACGCCCTTGAATGCGTTGCAACTCATGCAATGCTTTGACGGTGATAATGGCGCCTGTAGCGCCAATGGGGTGTCCCAATGAAATGCCAGACCCATTGGGATTGACTTTTGCGGGATCAAGACCGAGGTCACGCGTAACCGCACAAGCTTGCGCCGCAAAAGCTTCGTTGGCTTCAATCACATCCATGTCGCTGGCTTTGAGACCTGCTTTGGCCAATGCTTTTTGCGATGCGGGTACAGGACCAATACCCATGTATTTAGGGTCAACGCCTGCGTGCGCATAACAAATCAATCGCGCCAAGGGTTTGATGCCGCGTTGTTCTGCAGTTCTAGATTCCATCAATACAAGTGCAGCAGCAGCGTCGTTAATCCCTGATGCATTGCCTGCAGTAACGGTTCCGTTTTCTTTGACAAAAACAGGTTTGAGTTTTGCAAAATCATCGATGGTTGCATTGGCTCTGAAATGCTCGTCGGTTGCATAGGCCACTTCACCCTTGCGTGTTTTGAGCATGACAGGAACAATTTGATCTTTGAAATATCCCGCGACCGTTGCTTTTTCTGCGCGCAGATGACTTTGAAGTGCCAATTGATCTTGGTCGTCACGCGTGATGCCCCATTTGGTAGCGATATTTTCTGCGGTTACACCCATGTGAATCGTATGGAAAGGATCGTGCAGTGCGCCCACCATCATGTCGACCAATTTGACGTCACCCATTCGAGTGCCCCAACGGTGTGTGAGATCCAAGTAAGGACCGCGACTCATGCATTCTGCACCACCACCAATGGCAATGTCACAGTCGCCCAATGTGATGGCTTGACTGGCCGAGACAATGGCTTGTAAGCCAGAACCGCACAGTCGATTGACGTTGAATGCAGGCGTTTCTTGCGAGCAACCACCATGGATGGCAGCCACGCGAGACAAATACAAATCTTTGGGTTCTGTGTTGACCACATGACCAAACACCACGTGACCGACGTCACTGCCATCAACTTTTGCGCGACTTAACGCTTCTTTGACAACGGTTGCCCCTAGTTCAGTGGGTGGCGTATCTTTCAAGCTTCCGCCAAAGGTTCCAATAGCGGTTCTGACACCGCTGACAATCACAACTTCACGCATGGTTCTCTCCTTTAGAAATTAAACAGGGTCACGCACATCTGCAATCACATTGACACCAAAGTCAGTTCTTGCAAGATAGGCTAATATTTTTTGAGCGGCTTGCTCAGGGGAGAGCAAGTTGCCAGTTTCTTTGAGTTGAATAAAATTTTGTCGATCAGGAAAGCCTGAAGGATCGCCTTGTCGCAAGGCTCGTTGCATATCGGTGTCGATCACGCCAGGGGCTAGTGAAACAATTTTTGCACCGTTGGTTTGAAGCGCTTCATCGAGTGCAACACATCGACTGTAGTGATCAATTCCTGCTTTGGAGGCGCAATACATGGCGCTTCCTGCCATCGCGCGACGCGCTAAACCTGAAGATACGTTGATAATTTTTTTAGGAATCGTCCATGCACGAGTCGCCGTTAAAAATGCGGCTGTTAAATGCATGGGGGCATCTAAATTAATGCGCATGGTTTGTTCGGTTTGTTCCGCGTATTCCATCGTTAAGGGCCCCATGTGCCCAATCACACCCGCATTGTTGATGAGAACGACTTGCTCAACCGTGCTGGGATTGAATTGATTGAGCCATCGATGGAGTTGTTGCGCAACAGGCATTGCATTGGATAAATCAACAGGCCACTGTTCGAGATTGGTGCCTTGTGTTCTCGCTGTTTGCGCGAGTTCTTGTGACACGTTTCTAGATAGCCCGATGATGACATTGTTTTTTTGACACAGTTGTTGAGCGATGGCTAATCCCATTCCGCGCGATGCGCCCGTGATGATGTTGAGTTGTTTCATGAAAGATCCTTGCAAAAATCTGAGGGCCAGTGATGAGGTATCGAATGCCATTTAATGGGTAGACCGCTGATGGGGTGCAATAACTCCAGGGAGCAGGCATGCAAGAGCAAGTGATTACAGACCGTATCAGTCGATGCGTCAGAGTAAAGTGTATCGCCATAGATCGGGTGGCCCATGTCTTTCATGTGCACACGCAACTGGTGGGTGCGACCCGTCAAGGGTTGAAGTTCGATCAAACTCAAAGGCAGTTGAGGATGGTGCGCTCGACTTCGCCACAAAGTTTGGCTGGGTTTGCCATTGGGCGACACATGTCGCAGGGGGCGCTGTGCCCAATCGGCGTCAATGGGGCTATCAATCTTTTGCCACTGTGAATCGATCTCGACGTAACCATTGACCCAAGCCATATAGTTTTTTTTGATTTGACGTTGTGCAAATGCGTGGCTGAGGTGACGTTGAATTTGAGCGCCGCGAGCGATCAACATCAATCCAGATGTTGCTTGATCCAATCGATGTACCAGTAATGCATCTGCGTATGTTTGTTGAACTTGACTCAAGAGGCAATCTTGTTTGAGCGGGCCTCTACCAGGTACGGAAAGAAGTCCTGGGGGTTTGATGGCAACCAAAACAGATTCATCCTGAAACGCCCACTGAATGGGTGCGTGCGTTGGGATGGTGGATTGAATCTGATCGATCGTCATTTCACATTGGATCTTTGTGTGTGAATGAGATTGTCGATGGTTTTGAGAGCTTGCTCAATGACTTTAGGCCCATCACTGTCAACGATGTGACGATGGGTCATACTTTTGAGCCATGTGAGTTGACGTTTGGCCAATTGTCGACTGGCAATCACGCCCAGTTCATACCATTTTCTAATTTGCTCGGGCGATAGGGGGATGTCATCGTTGAGATTTTCGTCCATCACTTGCCAACCCTGTCGATATCCCACGCAACGCATCGATGGTAAATCGGGATGTAAATCACCGCGTTGCCTGAGTTGATGCAATTCAGCAATCAATCCATCGCTCAGCATTTGTGTGAATCGTTGTTCGATGCGTTGATGCAACCAAGCGCGCGATTGAGGTTCAAGCGATATCAAGGGAAAACCCATACTGGTTTTATTTGTTCTTCCTAACAGTGATGAAAGTGGTTGTCCTATGATTTCAAAAACCTCTAATGCACGTGAGATGCGTTGTGCATCGTGAGGCGGTAGTCGCTCGGCAGTGACTGGATCAATAGATGCGAGTTGCGCATGCATGACAGGCCAGCCTTTTTGTTTCGCTTCATTTTCAATGCGCATTCGAACTTGTGGATCGGCAACTGGCAAATCATCAAGCCCATCGCGCAAAGCTTTGAAGTACAACATGGTTCCACCCACTAGCAAGGGCAAGCGACCGCGTGATTGAATTTGTTGGATGCATTGACTTGCGGCTTTGACAAATTCTGCTGCACTGTAGGCGTTTGTAGGCTCTCGAATATTAATCAGATGATGCGCGACGCTATGGAGTTCTTGCTTGGATGGCTTGGCTGTGCCGATGTCCATGCCTTTGTAAACTAAAGCTGAATCAACATTGATAATTTCAATGGGCCAATGCTTGGCGATTTCTAATGCGATGGCGGTTTTGCCCGAGGCCGTAGGGCCCGCTAAGCCAATTGCGTTGTACGTGTGATTAGATTTTTGCACCTGTATCACCATGCGTTTGAATCAATGTGAATGAAATGATGAGTAAGCAAGTACCCCAAAATGCCAGGCCTTGTGTGAGTGGTCCAATCGTATGATCCAATGTTTGACCCAACCAAATACCAATACCAAACGCGCAAACCATCATGCCAAAACCGTTGATTGCAGAGGCTGCGCCTGCCGAATGTGGAAAGGGTGCCACACAAGCACTTTGTCCGATAGGTTGATGAATGCCGTGCGCCAAAATTGCTAATAAAAATGGAATGAGTAAACCCAGCAAAGTTTGTGGAAATAAATAAGAAACGAGCCAAGTGCTCCAACCGCCGACTGCACTGATCGTGCCTGCAATAGCCAATGTTTTTTTGACGCTGAATGTTTTTAATAAATAGCGACACAAAAATGTGCCGAGTATGTAGTCAATGCTCATCAATGACAAAATGAATCCGTATTCAATGCCACTGAGTTGATAAATTTTTAAAAAAACAAAAGACGATGATGCTAAAAAAGTAAACAACAAACCGAAAGCACTTGCAGTGAGCAACATGTAAGCACGAAATGTAGGGTTGCAAACGATGGTCCACCAATTGCGTAATAAATAAATCGGCTCTGTTGCATGGATATTTTTTTGAATACACGTTTCTTTGAATTGAAAGGTAATGAGCAATAACATTGCAAAGCCATAAACCGTTAATGCTTGTAAGGCGACATGCCACCCCCAGTTTTGGGTTAGCCATCCTCCCAAAATCGGGCCGCTTAAAGCAATAAATCCCAATCCTGTCATGGCCCTTGACATCACGCGCGCGCCCTCAATCGGTTCGAATAAATCTCTGATAATGGCGCGACCACACATCACCACAGCACCCATCGCCGTTCCTTGAATGGTTCGCCAAAGGATCAATTGCTCGATACTGTTTGACAGTGCTGATCCAATCGCCGAGAGCGAGTACATTGCAAGGCCAATTAGTAGAACCGGTCTGCGTCCCCACCGATCCGACACAGGCCCCCACACCAATTGAGAAATGCCAAACGCAAACAATAAACTCGTCAGTGTGAATTGCGCTTGCGAAATGCTGGCACCAAAACCATCGGTGAGTTTGGGAAGCGCAGGTAGATATAAATCAGTGGTGACGGGTTGTATGCCCATGATCAAAGAGAGCATGACGACCAAAAACGTCGGATGAATACGCCGCATCATCGCCCACGCATAAAGAAAGCGTCTAACTCTTTGTGAGTGAGTTGTCTCCAAGTGGGGCGACCGTGATTGCATTGGTCCGATCGTTCGGTGGTTTCCATTTTCCGAAGCAACGCATTCATTTCTTCGATCGTGAGTGCGCGATTGGCACGCACAGCGCCGTGACAGGCCATGGTGGCGAGTAATTCATGTTGCGCGCGATCAATCACAGTGCTTGAATCGTGGTGGGCCAATTCGCTGAGCATGCTGCGTGACAACGCGACCGCGTCGCCCTGCAATAAATTGACGGGCACAGAACGCACGGCCAATGACTTGGAGGAGAGCGGTGCAATATCTAAACCGAGTTGTTGAATCACTTCTTGAAATTCTTGCGCGGTTGCAATTTCTTGATCAGTTGCTGCAAACGTGGTGGGGATGAGCAACGGTTGGCTTTGCACGCCTTGTCCATCGAGTTGTTGTTTTAAACGTTCATAAACAATGCGCTCGTGCGCCGCGTGCATATCCACAATCACCATACCTGCATGATTTTGAGCGAGTATGTAAACGCCGTGCAGTTGAGCGATCGCTTTACCTAAAGGCCAGTCTTGGTCACTTGAAAATGCAGATGTTGACGCTTGATAGTTGCTCGTTGGGTTTTGAGCGAACAGGGGTGCGGTGGCTTGAGCAGAGGGAGTCCATAGTTTTTGAAGATCATCCACAGCATTTGAGCCTTGATTCAACTCCATGCGCGATTGTCGCCATGTGTTTAAAGATGCATGGGTGCTATCTGAGTTTGTGTTTCCAAACGATCGAAGATCAGCAATGGCGCGTGAATGCTCGTTGAAAGGCGCATGGTTTTGAGATCGTGGCGTGGCCAGCGTCGACTCAACCGCATGTCGTATCGCTTGATGAATTTCGCGGCTGTCTCTGAATCGAACTTCAATTTTAGTGGGGTGAACATTGACGTCAACGCGCATCGGGTCGATTTGTACAAACAACACATACACGGGTTGACGTTGACCGTGAAGAAAGTCTTCATATGCGCTGCGCGCCGCATGCATGATGACGCGATCGCGCACATAGCGTTGATTGACGTAAGCAAATTGATGATCGGCACGTGACCTTGCAAAATCGGGGAGGCCCACGCGGCCTTGTACCCTGATATTGCCATGCAAATGATCAACGGCCAATGATTGATCTAAAAATTCATCGCCCAAAATATCGCGCATGCGATGGTCGTGTGCTTGTTCTCCAGATTGTGCACGCCACTGCTCAATCGTTTTGCCTTCGTGCCAAATTGAAAAACCGACATCGGGTCTGGACAAAGCGTGACGTTGGACAGATTCCAAGCAATGCGCCAATTCGGTGGCTTCACTTTTTAAAAATTTACGACGCGCAGGCGTGCTAAAAAATAATTCTTTGACTTCGATGCTGGTGCCTTGCGATCGAGCCGCCGCTTGTAATTCACCTGTGCGTGCTTGCAATTGCATAGCGTGCGCATCGATATGCGTTCTGGAAGAGATGGTTAATTCGGATACCGATGCTATCGCAGCCAATGCTTCACCGCGAAAACCCATGGTACTCACCGACTCTAAATCGTGGAGGTTGCGAATTTTGCTGGTTGCATGACGCTTGATTGACATGCTCAATGAATCGGCGTGCATGCCGTGTCCATCGTCTTCGACTGCGATGAGTCGCGTGCCGCCTGCAATTAAACGCACTGTGATGTTTTGTGCGCCCGCGTCTAAAGCGTTGTCGACCAATTCACGCACGACTGAAGAGGGGCGCTCGACCACTTCACCCGCTGCAATTTGGCTGATGAGTTCGTCGGGTAACTCTTGTATGGATCTAGGAATTGGGGGGGAATGGTTCACCCTACTATTCTAGGTGAGCCTCGCATATCCCCAAATTCAAGGGATAATCGATTTATGGAACTCATTAACTTCGTCATCGACTTTATTCTTCATGTGGACCGCTACATCGAAACTTTTGTGCAAAACAATGGCGCGTGGGTTTACGCATTGTTGTTTGTCATTGTTTTTGTAGAAACGGGCTTGGTCATCATGCCGTTTTTGCCTGGTGACTCCTTGCTCTTTATCGTCGGCGCGTTGTGTGGCGCGGGAATGATGAATTTGCCCTTGGCTTTGGGGTTGTTATGGGTGGCTGCTATTTTGGGCGATCAATGTAATTATTTAGTTGGCCGACATTTGGGTCAACGGATTTTGCAAACGCCTAAGTCGCGATGGTTCAATCGAAAAGCCTATGACAGCGCGCACGATTTTTATGAGCAACACGGCGCCATCACCATTGTGATTGCGAGGTTCATGCCTTTTATACGCACCTTTGCACCGTTTGTTGCAGGTGTAGCGCATATGAGTCGTCAAAAGTTTAGTTTATTCAACGTATTGGGTGCAACAATTTGGGTTGTGGGTATTGGTTTAGCGGGATACTTTTTTGGCAACATCGAATGGGTGCAAAAGAATTTTGAAAAAATCATCTGGGCCATGATTCTTGGTCCTGGAATCATTGCCATTGTGGGCGGTTGGCATGCCAGTCGCAAAAAAAAGAAGTGATTTGATTTTTAATTAAGGACATCATAGTGAATGCAGTTGAAAAAACGGTGCACTGGTCAACGCAAGACTCGAGTCGCATTCCATTTGGTGTTTATACAGACGCCGATTTGCATGCGCGTGAACTCAATCAATTGTTTTATAAAAACCATTGGGGATATGTCGGACTGTTGGCAGAAATTCCAAAATTAGGCGATTTCAAATTGTCATGGGTGGGCGAGCGCCAAGTCATTATGGTGCGCGATAACGTCAAAGCATCCGACGCCGGTGTTGATCACGGCATTCGTGTGGTTGAGAATCGATGCGCGCACCGTGGCGTTCGTTTTTGTCAGGAGTCGCACGGCAATCGCCGCAGTTTTGTCTGTCCCTATCATCAATGGGCGTACAAGCTCAATGGAGATTTGGGTGGGTTGCCTTTTAAAGATGGCGTCAAAGAAGGCGATGAAGTCAACGGTGGCATGCCTGCAGATTTTGATCTCAAAGCGCATGGATTAACCAAACTCAAAGTTGCTGTTTTGCACGGATTGGTGTTTGCTTCTTTTGATACAACGGTGGAGTCGATTGAAGATTATTTGGGTCCTAACGTGATGCCGTGGATCAATCGAATATTTAAAAATAAAAAACTCACGCTGTTGGGGTACAACCGACAACACATTCCAGGCAACTGGAAGTTGATGATGGAAAATATCAAAGATCCCTACCATCCGGGTTTGTTGCACACATGGTTTGTTACGTTTGGTTTGTGGCGCGCCGATCAAAAAAGTCGCATGGTGATGGACGACAAGGGGCGTCATGCGGTGATGATTTCAAGACGCAATCAAGGTGGTCAAAGTCAGGTGACTCAAGGTGTGAGTAGCTTCAAAGCCAATATGACTTTGCACGACGATCGATTGCTCGATGTGGTGCTCGAGCCTTGGTGGACGATCAACGATCCGTCTGATTTGTCGCAAAGCATCACGCCAACCGTGACCATGATTACTTTATTTCCGGGCTTGATTATTCAGCAACAAGTCAATTCTTTATCCACGCGGCACATCATTCCACGCGGTCATGATGGTTTTGATTTTGTATGGACGCATTTTGGTTTTGAAGACGATACTCCCGAGATGACAACGCGTCGTTTGCGTCAATCTAATTTGTTTGGCCCCGCTGGTTTTGTCAGTGCCGACGATGGAGAAGTCATTGAGATGAGTCAAGACGGGTTTCAACAAAAAAACAGCGATGGTTTGTCGCAAGGCGAAACGCTAGTGGAGTTGGGTGGGCGTGATTGCGAAATGACCGAGCACATGGTCACCGAGAGCTTGATACGAAGCATGTACGCCTATTGGAAGAAAGTGATGAAGGTATGAGCTCAATTAATCCAATCATTTTGTGGGACGATTTGGATTCAACCCAACGCATGCTTTGGCGAGATGAATTGCTTCAATTGCAATTGAGTTATGTTGACGCATTAGACAGCGCACGATTTGAAGAGTGGCCTGATTTTTTTATGCCTGACGCAAGATACACCGTGCAATCACGTGAAAATTTTGATCGCGGCTTGCCACTGGCATTAATGGATTTAGAGAGTCAAGGCATGATGCGTGATCGTGTGTACGGGGTCACGCAAACTATTTTTCATGCGCCTTACTACATGCGCCATCTGTGTAACAGTCCGTTGATTGTGGACATGAAACTCAACGATCAAGTGGAGGGCGGCTTTGTACTAAGCGCTCGCACACACTATTCGGTTTATAGGACCAAGCCTGGACAATCGAGTCAAATTTATAACGTGGGGTGCTATCACGATGAGGTGGTGCAAACAACAAACGGTTTGCGATTTATCAAAAAATTATGCGTGTATGACACCGAGTTAATTTTAAATTCTTTGATTTATCCCATCTAAAGATTTCATGCAGGTTTGCTGTGCGCCAATGGTGGGTTGCGTTTAAAGTATTGCACAATCCCTGACATGAGCGCATCAGATAATTTATTTTGATAGCCCTCGGTGTTGAGCAAAGATTCTTCTTGCGGATTGCTAATAAATGCAGTTTCCACCAAAATACTGGGTATATCGGGCGCTTTTAATACCGCAAAGCCCGCTTGTTCTACTTGAGGTTTGTGTAATTTTCCAAATTGTCTAATTTGCCCGAGCATCTCTGTGCCTAACTTGAGGCTGTCGTTGATTTGTGCGGTTGTGCTCATGTCAAACAATGTGCGTTGCACAGTTGCATCTTTCACTTTGATATTGAGTCCACCCACCGAGTCGGCTCGATTTTCTTGTTGAGCCATCCAGCGCGCAGTCGAACTTGACGCTGAACCTTGACTCAATGCGAAAACACTCGCACCTCTTGCTTGAGGGGTAAAAAAAGCATCGGCATGAATGCTAATAAATAAATCAGCTTTAACGCGTTGCGCTTTTTGTACTCGCACATGCAAAGGTACAAAAAAATCGGCGTCGCGTGTGAGATAAGCGCGCATCGGTAAATCGCCGTGGCGAGTTTTGACAACGGTTGAATGGATGCGTTCTTGGAGTCGTTGTGCAATTTGTAAGACCACATCTTTTTCGCGTGTGCCATTTGGGCCTACTGCGCCTGGGTCCTCTCCGCCATGTCCCGGGTCGAGCGCAACAATCACAAAGCGATCGGTTTTTGACGACGTGATGGGCGTTGGCGCTTGAATGGGTGCACTTGCGACAGGTGGTGGTTTGTTGATGGATTCACGCGATTGATTGGCAATTAAGTCACCCAAAGGGTCGCTAGGCGGTACAGCTGTTTTTTCTTTTAAGCGTTCTTCGATGAGTTTGGCTAAGGGATCAATTTCGATTGTGGGATACAAATCTAAAACCAATCGGTGTTGGTATTTGGCCTGACCTGATACAACGGGCGCCAGTGTAAAGACCTGTGGTTTGACGGCTTGTCGCAAGTCTAGAACAAGTCTTACTGTTGTTGGATTGAATTGACCCACTCGCACACCGCTGATAAATGGATCGTCCGATTTGACTTGACCCACCAACTCGCGTAAGGTCGGATTGAGTTCAATTCCTTCTATATCTACGGCCAATCGCGGTGGGTTATCGATGAATGTTTGTGATGTGGGCAATGCACTGTCTGATTCAATCGTGACGCGAGTGTATTCTGCCGCAGGCCATACGCGAACAGCCAAGATGGTCCCGCCGCGTGCAATCTGAGCCACACCCAACAGCAGCACCGTGCTGTTGATTTGTAGCCAACGCCTACGCGAAAGTGAATCAAAATTGAAATTCATTTCAACAAAGATTTTCCTACAGATGATTCGGCTCGCAAAGTAACGATTCGCGCGTCGTTTTCTTTGACTTGAATGTCGATGGTGAGATCAATGTGCGGTAGCAATCCTTGAGCGTGATCGGGCCATTCGCACAATTTAAGTCCCGGCGAGGCAAAAATATCTCTGAGACCCGCGTCTTCCCACTCTCTGGGATCATTGAAGCGGTAAAAATCAAAGTGCCAAATCCCGATTGTTTTTTGATCGTACGTGCATTCATAAGGCTCGACAATCGTGTATGTTGGACTTTTGACGCGTCCTTCAACGCCTAATGCGTGCAAAATAGAGCGAACCAATGTGGTTTTCCCCGCGCCCAAATCGCCTTCAAGTGCGATGAAGGCGTTGAAAATGGCGGGGCATTGTGCAAGATGCTGCGCAAACGCTTGCGTCGCGGCTTCATCAGGCCATAAAAGAGTTTTTACAATTGCAGATTCGTTCAAAGGATGTCAGTGACTATTGATCACGCCAAGTTGTTAATGCAGTTGCAAGAATGGGGGCAAGAATTGGGATTCTCCCAAATCGCGATTGCTCCTGTTGACTTATCAACCGCAGAACCTGGATTATCCAACTGGTTGGCCCAAGGCTTTCACGGAAGTATGCAATACATGGCCAAACACGGTTTAAACCGCGCAAGACCGGCGCAATTTGTGCCAGGTACGGTATCGGTGATTACTGCTCGAATGAATTATTTGCCCAAAGACACGACTAGCGATTGGGCAGAGCAAGAAACACGTCGATTAAACCATACCGAGCAAGCGGTGGTATCGATTTATGCCAGAGGACGCGACTATCACAAAGTAATGCGTCAGCGATTAGAAAAACTAGCGCAACAGTTGCAACTCGAAGTGGGTGAGCTGGGTTATCGTGTGTTTACCGACTCAGCGCCCGTGCTTGAAGCGGAGTTGGCACAACGCAGTGGTCAGGGATGGCGGGGCAAACATACATTGATTTTGAATCGCGACGCAGGCTCGATGTTTTTTTTAGGCGAAATTTATATCGATGTGTTGTTGCCTGCTACTGCTCCTGTTCAAGATCATTGTGGAACTTGTCAATCGTGTATCGATGTATGTCCCACACAAGCGATTCTTGCGCCTGGTTTGTTGGACGCAAGGCGTTGCATCTCTTATCTAACCATTGAACACAAAGAATCGATTCCAATTGAGTTGAGACCGCTTATGGGTAATCGCATTTATGGTTGCGACGATTGCCAATTAATTTGTCCTTGGAATAAATACGCGCTGCGATCAACGCTTTCTGACTTTGATGCGCGTCATGATTTGCAGTCGGCGCAACTTTTAAGTTTATGGGCGTGGACGGCCAGCGATTTTGAAGAGCGCATGCAAGGCAGTGCGATTCGTCGGATTGGCTATGAGCAGTGGTTGCGCAATCTGGCTATTGCAATTGGCAATGCTCTGAAAGGTTGTGATGATTCGACTGCAAAAAAATTATTGGATGCTTTAAATACACGCTTGCATCAACACGGTGAATTGGTTGATGAACATATTGCTTGGGCTATTGAGCAATCCAACTAAGCGATGGCTGATTGGGCTGCGTGCAGCCCCGCGTTTCTTCCAAATACAGAACCTGCCATCAAACCCGACCCGCCCGGATATCCAAAATAAAACAAGCCTCCCACCATTTCACCCGCAGCATAAAGACCTTCGATTGGTTTATTTGCCGTGTCTAAAACTTGACTGGTCGCGGGTGAAATGGCCAATCCGCCAAACGTGAATGTGATGCCGCATCCGACTTGATAGGCCTCAAAGGGGCCTTGATCGATCGTCTGCGCCCAATTGGATTTGGGAACGCTCAAACCTTTTGTGCCTCGTCCATCTTTGACTTGTGGATCAAAGGGCGTTGTTGTATCAACGGCTGCATTAAACGATTTGATTTCATCCAAAAACGATTGAGCATCGACGCCATCGAGTTTGCTGGCTAATTCTTCTAGTGTGGCAGCAGTGACTTTGGTGACTCGCTTGATTCGGTATTCGTCGCGCAGCAAGGGCACCACTTTGGAGTCAAAAATTTGCCAAGCAAACTGATCGGGTTGAGATAAAATAATGCGTCCCATTTTGCTGTAGGTTTTGATTCGCATATCCATGCCTTCATCAACAAAACGTCGACCCGTTGAGTTAATCATGACGCTGTATGGATAACTGAATTTTTGAAACGCATCACCCACGCTCAAATCACCCGTGGGCGGTGCGTGATTGTCCCAACAAACCGAATGACACCAGGACCAATGGCCTGTTGGCATTGCACCCAAATCCAAGGCCATTCGAATACCGTCGCCGTTGTTAAAACGAGAACCCCGAACTTTAGCCAACTCCCACCCAGGACCCAAGTATCGAGTACGCCATTCTGTATTGGCCTCGAAACCTCCGCAAGCTAACACCACAGACTTTGCGTGGATTTCTTGAGTGCCTTGGGGTCCTTGAGTGCGAACGCCAATGATGCGATTACCATCACTGAGCAAATCCATCGCACCTGTTTCATAAAGGATGTTGACGCCACTTTGAAGCGCTGCTTTTTTTTCTGCTGCAATTAAACCTTCGCCACCACCCCAAGCATCCAAGGTGAGTTCACCTGTAAAAATAAATCGCCCATCGCGTTTAATGGCGCTTCTTCCCCAAATGGGCGTGAAGCGAACACCTTTACCTCTGAGCCATTTCATGGTGTCATGAGATTGACTGACTAAGACTTCGCATAAATCGGGATCGGTGCGATAACGCGTCACTTGGTATAAATCGTCAAAGTAGCGTTGAGCTGAATAAGATCCAAAATCTGTTTTTTGAATTTCATCGGTTGTTAAATCGGGAACGAGATTGATAATATCTTGTGCATCGTTAAAGATGAATCGAAAAGCGCCAGCTGCGTAGCGCGAATTTCCACCGCTCTCAGATTCGGGTGCTCGCTCCAGCACAGTCACTTGTGCGCCTTGTTCTTGCGCAGCGATGGCCGCAGACAATGCGGCATTGCCAGCGCCTACAACAATAACGTCGGTTGAAGTCTTCATGGATTAATGGACCGCAGTTTCTTGAAGAACTTGCTGAGCCGCATGACGCCCTGATACAAAAGCCCACGACAAATGATGACCGTGACCATCAAGTAACACACCGCCTTGGCCAGCTGACCCGCAGGCGTACAAATGAGGAATCGGTTTTTGATTTTTACCGATCACTTGCAATTGTTCATTCACATTCAAGCCGCCTTCTGTGATAGTGATGTAGCCGCGCACAGGACCGAGCGCATAAAAAGGCCCTTGTTCGATAGGTCCGCAAGCAGGATTTTTTTGATTGTGTTGTCGCAATGTGTTTTGCAGTTGTGTGAGATCGATATCAATTGTTTTTGCCAGTTGATCAATCGTATCTGCGCGATGAAAAATGTCGGGTCTTGAGTGCTCATAATCTTTGAGATAGGCATACGCAATACCAGGGGCCGTCGAAATGAAGTGCGGCCATGCTTGAAATTGTTGCGCTAACTTTTGATCAAAAACAATATAGCCTTTGTTATGCTGATCTAAGGCTAAATGGCGCGCTGGACTTTTAAAGTCAACGTCAATCAAGGTTCCTGCCATATTGATCAATGCCGCGCCTGCTTTAAAAAGAGCGGGTTCGGGTCCTAATACAGTGGTCACCATTTTCATCATGAAGGGACGAATGATGGCAGGCGGTAAATACTTCATGGCCCATTGCATCAATTGAGCAATCGTTTTGGTTGGTGGCAAGCGTGAAAGCCATCCAGCATTTTCTTGCGGAACAAAACGCATGCGAGGAATATAAAAGGCCGCATAGTCGCCGTTGATGATTTGAGCGCCATATTTTTCGGCAACCAAAAGACCGTCTCCTGTGTTGATCGACACAACTGGCGCTGCATTGACAACAGCTGGATCAAAAAATCGTTCGCGCATTTCCCGGCTGCCGCTGAAATCACCACTTGCCAAAATAACAGCGCGCTTGGCATAAATTTTTTGAATGTGTTGATGACTATTTAAAACTTGAACGCCACAAACCTGACCATCTTCAAATAAAAGATCGTGTAATTTTGTATTGCATGCTATTTGGACCCCTGCTTTTTTGCAATGTTTAACAAGGTAATACACCATAGCCACACCGCCAGGAACGGCATTGTGCATACGCGGTTTTGTATGAGGTGATTCGGCATGCGGGCCCATAAATTCAACACCCAGATCCATCAACCATTGCAATGTGTCAGGGGCTTTATCAACCAGCAATCGACGCAACTGCATGTTGTCTGCTCTTTTTGCATTGGCGTTAACCAAATCCATATCCGCAAAGTGTTGATCGCAACTGTCTACAACGCCTGCTTTTTTTTGATGCGGCGACGAACTGGTTGTGAATGCACCAACTGACCATGCGGTTGCGCCACCGGGTTGCGGCGCTTTCTCAATGATTAACACGCGCAAACCATGTTGTGCAGCCTCTAAAGCCGATGCCAATCCCGATCCACCCGCACCTACCACGATCACATCAAACACAGATGAGGGATTTTGTTCAGAGGAATTCATATTTTTTAAATCGTTGGAGGATTAATTAAATCAGCAACTGCTTCGATGCCGTATTTGTACACTTGAATGCCAAGCCCACAAATAACGCCTTGTGCCGCACGACTGAGGTAGGAGGGTGGTCTGAACGAATCGCGTTTGTAAATATTAGTGATGTGAATTTCAATCACAGGAATCGTCACAGCCATGACCGCATCGTGCAATGCAAGAGAGGTGCGTGCGTATGCCCCTGCATTGATTACCACTGAGGCATTGGCATGGTGCGCTTCATGAACCCAATCAATTAATACGCCTTCGTGATTACTTTGTCTGAAATCTAAAATTAAATTTTTGGCTAGGCAGGTTTTTTCACACAACTTTTGTACATCGGCTAATGTTTGCGTGCCATACAACTCAGGTTCGCGCGTGCCCAATAAATTCAAGTTCGAACCGTTTAAAACAAAAACGGTTCGAGTGAGTGTGCTTGAATCAAAGTTCATTGTGGTTTGATGCCTGCTTCGGCCACTACTTTTTGAATACGTCTGTAATCGTCTTTGATGAGTGTGCTGAACTCTTCAGGCGTGTTGTAGGAAACAACCAAGCCCATCTCTGTGAGTGCTTTTTTAACTTCGGGTGCATTCAATGCAATTTTCATTTGATCATTGAGTTTTTTAACAATAGGCGCTGGCGTACCTGCAGGTACCGCAATGCCATACCAACCCGCAAGTTGAAATCCAGGCAGTGTTTCTCCAATCGTGGGCACCTTAGGAAATTGAGGCACGCGCGTTGGAGAGGTGACACCAATGGCGCGCAAACGACCTGAATCCACGTGCTGTCCTAAACCGCCAAACGATTGAACGGTCATCGAGGTTCGACCCGCCATTAAGTCGGGCAATACAGGTGCTTCGCCTTTGTAGGGAATGTATTCCATCTTAAAACCTGCGGCACTGGCAATCAATACCATGGATAAATGCGCTTGACCACCAACGCCGCCATGTCCACCTGTCAGTACGCCTGGATTGGCTTTTCCATAAGCGACGAGTTCCGCCACATTTTGCACGGGCAAACTAGGACTCACCACCAACATTGAGTAATACTGAACCATCAATGAAATGGGTTGCAGATCTTTAAGCGGATCAAAAGGCATTTCTTTGAGCACATGCGGATTGACAGTGATGTTTTGTGTAATGGTGGTGAGTGTGTAGCCATCGGGTGCGGCACGTGAACCTGCTGCAAAACCAATATTGCCGCCTGCGCCCGCTTTGTTTTCAATCACAACGCGTTGTCCAAGTCCCTTGGATAATTCATTTGCAACGACACGGCTGACTAAATCAGATCCACCACCAGGTGCAAAAGGAACAATTAATGTGATGGGCTTGATTGGATAGTCCTGAGCCTGAGTAAGCGTTATGAAAAAACACGCAATCAAAGCAAAGGACTTTTTAAAACCATTAACTTGTCTCATTTTCTATACCTTTATTTTGTAACACTCCAAGAACTTTAGCCTGCTTCATTTTTATCGTCAAGGGGTTAATACCTATAAGTGTCTAGTTTGAAAGGCTAATGCAAGTTTGTAAACTCGCTGACATGGATCAAACACTTCAACAAATTGCTCGCTACGCGTCAAACTTTACTTTTTCAAATTTATCTTCTGATGTGATTTCGGATGGTAGGAAAAGATTGATCGACGTTGTAGCGTGTGCAGTAGCTGCGTATGACAAACAACCATCTGCCATTGCACGCCAAATAGCGATGCAACATGCCGCATTGCCACAGGCGCAGTTAATTGGAACTCATCATTTCTCGAGTGTTGAGATGGCAGCATTTGCCAACGGCGTGATGATTCGATATCTTGATGGTGCAGATACGTATCCAGGTGGTGGCGGACATGGCAGTGATTGCTGGGCAGGAATATTGGCTGTCGCACAATTTAAAAAATCAACACTTCAAGAAATAATCACGGCCATTACTTTGGCTTATGAAGTTTTTTATCGTTTGTTTCAAGCGGGTAATTTTCGCGAACATGGTTTGGATAATGTCTTGTATGTCACGGTGGGGACAGCAGTGGGCGTGTGTCATTTACTCAAACTCAACGAACAACAGATAGCCCATGCAGTTTCTATGGCACTTACAGGTCATTTGCCAATGGGCGTGGCGCGTACAGGTGTCTTATCAATGTGGAAGTCGGGTGCGTCGGGAAATGCGGCGCGCAATGGTGTTTTTTGTGCCATGTTGGCTCAATTGGACTTTGACGCGCCTGCACAACCGTTTGAGGGTGTCAGAGGTTTATTTGAAATCACTAAAAAATTTACTTGGCCGCTGTTGCCCTCGAAACCCACAGATACCTATGCTTTATCCTTGTCGCACATGAAAAGTTATTTGTGCGACTACCATTCGCAAACACCGATATTGGCGGCTATGCAACTGCATCAGCAATGCCGTGTCGACGACATTGCGCACGTGCATATTCAAACCTATTGGTTCGCCTGGAATGAAGTGGCCAGTGAAAAAGAAAAATGGCATCCAAGCAATCGCGAAACTGCCGATCACAGCATGCCATGGATTGTGGCGGGTGTATTAACCGATGGCGTATTCAGTGAACAAATATTTGAAGCTCATCGATTGGTTGATACAAATCTTCATGCAATGGCTGAAAAAATAACGATTGATGTGAATGATGCTTTGACCAAGCAATTTCCAGATCGCATGCCATGCATCATGACGATTACCACGAATCAAGGCAAAAAATTCGAAGTGAAAGTCGATATGCCACATGGGCATTATCTTCATCCACTGCAAGCCAGTGATATTAAAAATAAATTTAAAACGCTTACTCGGCAACATTACAAAACAGAACAAGCCGACCGTATTTTATCGGTGATATGGCAAATGGATTTGAACGAACCCATTGATCAAATTTTCAAAGAGGTGGTGATTCTTTAGTTGGTGCTTAATTTGTCAGATAATCGATGCCTGCAAGCGTCAAAACGCTGAGCCCTTATTCTGACTCACCAATGAAACCCACTCTTAAGCCTCAAAATCCAAACTTTTCCTCTGGTCCCTGCGCCAAGCGACCCGGTTACCGTGTCGACGCATTGCAATTAGATACCTTGGGCCGTTCGCATCGTTCTGCATTGGGCAAAGAAGTGTTGGCGCGTGCGTGCTCCGAAACCGCACGTTTATTAGGTTTGCCCAAAGGCTATCGCGTGGGTATTGTTCCCGCGTCCGATACGGGTGCTGTTGAAATGGCGATGTGGTCGCTGCTTGGTGAGCGTGGAGTTGACGTGCTCAGTTGGGAATCTTTTAGCGCAGGCTGGGTGACCGATATCGTTGGTCAACTCAAGTTGCCAAACGTTCAACACATTCAAGCGCCTTACGGAAAAATTCCAGATCTGACTCAAGTTAATTTTGACAACGACGTGGTGTTCGTTTGGAATGGAACCACATCGGGTGTCAAAGTACCCAATGGCGATTGGATACCTAACAATCGACAAGGCCTCACCATTTGTGATGCAACGTCTGCGGTTTTTGCAATGGACATGCCTTGGGAAAAACTCGATGTTGTTACTTATTCTTGGCAAAAAGTTTTGGGTGGTGAAGGTGCGCATGGCATGTTGATTTTGAGTCCGCGTGCCGTACAAAGAATCGAAAATTACAACCCATCTTGGCCCATGCCCAAAATATTTCGAATGAAATTGGGCAACACCATTAATGAAGGTATTTTTAGAGGCGAGACCATCAATACACCTTCGATGTTGTGTGTTTCCGATTATTTAGATGCACTGCAATGGGCCGACGGCATCGGTGGTCTTTCTGCATTGCTTGCACGCTGCCAATCCAACTTTGATGTAATCGATCGTTTTGTGAGTGCCAACGATTGGATTTCATTTTTAGCGATTGATCCTGCAACTCGTTCGACCACCAGTGTGTGTCTTCTTTTAAAACTAGAAGACGTGCAAGTTAAAAAAATGGTGCAACTGTTGGAAGATGAATCGGTTGCCTATGATATTGCTTCTTACAAAGACGCACCCTCTGGATTGCGTATTTGGTGTGGCGCGACTGTTGAGACTTCTGACTTGCAAGCACTCATTCCTTGGCTTACTTGGGCTTATTCAAAAGTTAAAACTTAAATTAAATTTACAAGGTTGAGATATCACATCTCATAAATACTTTTGTAAATCATGTAAGCAACTAACAAATAAAGAAATGACGCAAAAACTTTTTTTAGTTTTTTAACGGGCAAGCGATGCGCAAATTTAGCTCCCAAAGGTGCTGTAAAAATACTGCACGATGCAATCACCAACATGCCTGGTATCCAGATATATCCCAAAGAACCTGCTGGTAAATTTTCTAAGTACCAACCGCTCACAATGTATCCCGCCACGTTGGCCACTGCAATTGGAAACCCCAATGCAGCGCTGGTTGCAACGGCGGCGTGAATGCTGACGTTACACCATGCCATAAATGGCACGCTCACAAATGCGCCTCCTGCACCCACCAAGCCCGACAAAAATCCAATGATTCCGCCAACGCCAAATAAACCAGCAAAGCCAGGTATTTCACGCGTGGGTTTGGGTTTTTTATCCAAAAACATTTGCGTGGCCGAGAAAGAAACAAATACGCTAAACAAAATAGCCAAGGTAGAGCCTTTGAGAATTGCAAAAATCCAAAGACTTGCTAGACCACTTCCAAAAATAATGCCTGGCGCAAAACCTTTGACTAAATCCCAACGGATGGCACCTTTTTGATGATGCGCACGAATACTTGAAATCGATGTGAACATAATCGTTGACATCGATGTGACGATGGCCATTTTGAATGCCAAATCGTGGCCGACGCCTTGTTGAGTGAGTTGATAGGTGACAAAGGGGACCATGATTAGCCCCCCGCCAATGCCCAACAGTCCCGCCATAAAACCAGTGACGCATCCCACAAGGCCTAAGTAAATTGCAATTTCGAGGGTCATGGTTATTATTTAAAAGTATTCATTATGCTTGAGTCTAAGTCTGTCAGCTTAGACACCAGGTCATGCACGAGACTCTAGTATTTAATTCATTAGTAGTCGTTCTTCATTAAGGTAAACATGAATATCTAAGCTTTGTCTCAGAGCTGACAATGCAATTGTCTTATCACAATTTTTAATTTTTTAAAAGGTGAGCTTATGTGGACTAACAAACTGTCTCTCTTTATATTCGGCGTATTTTTATTACCCCTTGGGGTTCATTCGCAAGCTTGGAGTCCTACCAAAAGCGTGGAGCTCATCGTACCTGCAGGAACGGGCGGAGGCGCTGATCAAATGGCACGCTTTTTACAAGGTGTGATTACCAAACACAAATTGATGCCACAACCTTTGGTGGTCATCAACAAAGGCGGTGGCGCAGGTGCTGAAGGATTTTTAGATCTGAAGGGCTCGCGCCCAGATGGTCACAAAATCATCATCACCTTATCAAGTTTGTTCACCACACCCTTGGCCACTGGCGTGCCTTTCAATTGGAAAGATTTAACACCTGTATCGATGTTGGCCTTGGACGAGTTTGTGTTGTGGGTGAACGCAGAAGCACCCTACAAAAACGTTGCCGACATCACCAAAGCTCTGAAGCAAGCCGATGACGGCAAATTCAAAATGGGTGGCACAGGTTCCAAGCAAGAAGATCAAATCATCACGGTGGCTATTGATAAATTCACAGGCAAAAAAATGACTTACATTCCTTTTAAGGGTGGTGGTGATGTGGCTGTTCAATTGGTAGGCAAGCACATTGATTTAACCGTGAACAACCCCAATGAAGCTGTCTCGCATTGGAAGGGCAACACTTTGCGTCCCCTGTGCGTGTTCGATTCAGCGGTCATGCCTTACCCTAAAAAAATCACAGCCACACAATCCTGGAAAGATATTCCGACTTGTAAATCGCAAGGCTTGGATGTGGAATATTTGATGCTTCGTGGCATTTTTATGGCGCCTAAAGCGACACAAGCTCAAGTGGACTACTTTATCGATGTATTTAAAAAGGTAAGAGCACTACCTGAGTGGCAAGATTTTATGGAAACAGGCGCGTTCAAGGATACGTTCTTGGTGGGGCAAGCTTTTCAAGACTGGTTGCTCAAAGCAGAAGTCGAGCATTTTCGTTTGATGCGCGAGGCCAATTTTTTAGCTAAATAATTCAAGGTAATTCAAGATGAATGAAAGAATAATAGAGCAGCGATGGATAGAAATTTTAATTGCGCTTTGTTTTACAGCCGTTGGCGTTTTGGTGGTGGTTGATAGTTTAAGAATTGGTTATCGGTGGGCCAGTGATGGACCTGAACCCGGTTACTTTATTTTTTATATCGGCTGCCTGCTTATATTGGGTAGTTTGTTTGTGATTGCTCAAACTGTCAAAACATGGAAGCAAGAAAACGGTGAAACGTCGTTTGCTGCAGTGAGCGAATTCAAATTGATGTTGCTCATGTTGATCCCCACTTGCGTCTATGTGGTGGGTGTTATTTTCTTAGGTATTTATTTGGCATCCGCTATTTTTGTTGCAGCATTCATGGTGTGGCAGGGCAAATATTCTTTACTGCAATCATCTTTTATTGGTGTTACTCTTTCGGTCATTTTATTTTTACTTTTTGAAATTTGGTTTTTGATTTCATTACCCAAAGGTCCGATTGAAGCGATGCTGGGGTATTGATCATGGAAGAAATCAATAATCTATTTCATGGCTTTGCGGTTGCACTGACATTTCAAAACATTTTGTTTATGTTTGTGGGTATTTTGCTGGGCGTACTCATTGGCGTGTTGCCAGGTTTGGGTGGTGCTAATGGCGTGGCTATTTTGTTGCCGCTCACCTTTAGCATGTCGCCTGTGTCCGCCATCATCATGTTGTCGTGTATTTATTGGGGCGCATTGTTTGGTGGCGCCATCACGTCTATTTTATTTAATATACCGGGTGAACCTTGGTCGGTAGCGACCACCTTTGATGGTTATCCCATGGCGCAAAAAGGGCGCGCCGCGCACGCGCTCACAGCTGCATTCACATCTTCATTTGTGGGCGCTTTGTTTGCGATTATGGTAGTGACGTTTTTAGCGCCCTTGGTTGCTAAATTTGCATTGGAGTTTGGACCTCCTGAATATTTTGCAGTTCAACTCCTCACGTTTTGTAGTTTCATCGGCATGGGTAAAGAGCCGCCCGTTAAAACCATGTTGGCCATGATGCTGGGTTTTGCATTAGCAGCTGTGGGACTCGATAGCGTCACGGGTACATTGCGAATGACTTATGGCACCGAGAGTTTGTTGCAAGGTTTTGATTTTTTAATTGCCGTCATTGGTTTGTTTGGTATTGGCGAAATTTTGATCACCATGGAAGAAGGCCTTGCATTCAAAGGTCAACGCGGTCGCATCAGCTTGCGCGATGTGCTCGAAACATGGAAAGAGCTTCCCAAATATTGGGCCACCTCATTGCGTGCATGTTTGATTGGGTGTTGGATGGGTATCACGCCAGGCGGCGCCACACCTGCATCTTTTATGAGTTATGGCATGGCCAAGCGCATGAGCAATGAACCCGAAGAATTTGGCAAAGGAAAAATTGAAGGTGTAATAGCCCCTGAAACTGCTGCGCACGCTGCGGGTACCAGCGCGTTACTCCCAATGTTGACTTTGGGTATTCCAGGCTCTCCAACAGCGGCTGTGTTGTTGGGTGGTTTATTGATTTGGGGCTTGCAGCCGGGCCCCTTGTTATTTGTTGAACAAAAAGATTTTGTGTGGGGCTTGATTGCATCCATGTATTTGGGCAATGTGGTGGGATTCATCGTGGTTCTCACCACCGTGCCTTGGTGGGCGGCCATTTTGCGCATTCCTTTTTCAATCATTGCACCTGTGATTGTGGTGATTTGTGCTGTGGGCGCTTATACCGTGCACAACCGATTGCTTGATGTGGTGATGATGGTGGTGTTTGGGCTCATGGGCTATGCATTCAAAAAACTACAATACCCATTGGCACCTTTGGTTTTGGCCTTGGTGCTCGGCGATATGGCCGAATCCAGTTTTAGACAGTCAATGTTGATGTCTAACGGAAGTTTGTCTATCTTTACAGATACCTTACTCTCGGGTTGTATTACCATCTTGGCTTTAACCCTATTGTTCCTCCCGTTGCTCAATAGACTAAGGCACGCGCTGATGAGTGGCACTTCTGAAAGTAACAAAACATGACAGCACCAACTACCGATTCAACCATCGATGGTTTTCATTTGGTCATTGAAGCACTCAAACTCAATGACATTCACACCATTTTTGGATTGCCTGGTATTCCGATCACCGATTTAACTCGCATGGCGCAAGCCGAAGGTATGCGCGTGATTTCATTTCGTCACGAACAGCACGCAGGTAATGCAGCTGCTGCTGCAGGCTTTCTCACACAAAAACCAGGCATTTGTCTCACTGTTTCTGCACCAGGTTTTTTAAATGGACTTACAGCACTTGCCAATGCAACTGTCAATTGTTTCCCCATGATTCTCATCAGTGGATCGAGCGAGCGAGAAATCGTTGACCTTCAACAAGGCGATTACGAAGAGATGGATCAATTGGCGATTGCCAAGCCTTTGTGCAAAGCCGCTTATCGCGTGTTGCATGCGCAAGATATCGGTGTGGGCATTGCGCGTGCGATTCGTTCTGCCGTATCAGGTCGACCTGGTGGAGTGTATTTAGATTTACCTGCCAAGTTGTTTGCGCAAACCATGGATGCGATCGCAGGACGTCAATCGTTGATTAAAGTGGTTGACCCTGCGCCACGTCAAATTCCTGCGGCTGATGCGGTTCAACGTGCAATGGATTTACTCAAAACTGCAAAGCGACCATTAATTTTATTAGGCAAAGGCGCTGCTTATGCACAAGCCGATGCTGACATTCGTGCCTTGGTTGAAAAATCAGGTATTCCGTATTTGCCTATGTCGATGGCCAAAGGTTTGTTGCCCGATACACACGATCAATCGGCTTCAGCTGCACGCTCCTTTGTGTTGGCAGAAGCTGATGTGGTGATGTTGGTCGGTGCGCGACTTAATTGGTTGCTCTCACACGGTAAAGGTAAAACATGGGGCGCGCCTAACGCTAAAAAGTTTATTCAAATCGATATTGCCCCCACAGAGATCGATAGCAATGTGGCCATCGCGGCACCTGTGATTGGCGACATTGGTTCTTGCGTGAGTGCATTACTCAAAGGCATGGGTGCCAATTGGACAAAGCCACCCTCTGACTGGATTGGTGCGATCACCGAGCGCAAAGAAAAAAATCTCAGCAAGATGGCGCAAACATTGGCGCTCACACCCACGCCGATGAATTTTCACAGCGCGTTGGCAGTGATTCGTGATGTGGTCAAGTCCAGACCAGATGCGATTGTTGTCAATGAAGGCGCCAACACGCTCGACTTTGCTCGCAGTATTGTGGATATGTATGAACCGCGCAAACGGTTAGACGTGGGTACATGGGGCATCATGGGGATCGGTATGGGCTTTGCAGTGGCCGCAGCGGTCACCACTGGCAAACCTGTGATTGCAATTGAAGGCGATAGTGCATTCGGTTTTAGTGGCATGGAAGTCGAAACCATTTGTCGTTACAACTTACCTGTGTGCGTGATTGTGTTTAATAACAATGGCGTGTATCGCGGTACCGATGTCAATCAATCGGGCGGAACAGATGTTGCGCCTACTGTGTTTGTAAAAAATGCGCGCTACGACAAAATCATCGAAGCGTTTGGTGGTGTGGGCGTGCATGCAACCACATCGGAGCAACTCAGTGTTGCGCTGAAATATGCTGTTGCTTCTGGCAAGCCCACATTGATCAATGCGGTGATTGACGAAACGGCGGGCACCGAAAGTGGCCGTATCACCATGCTCAATCCACAAACCAAAAAAAATTAATTCAAGTTTAAAAAAAGGAGTTTTCGCATGAGTAAAGCACTGGATGGAGTTCGAATTTTGGACTTCACACATGTTCAATCGGGTCCTACTTGCACGCAGTTGCTTGCATGGTTTGGCGCAGATGTGATTAAGGTCGAGAGAGCAGGAGAGGGCGACGCCACGCGTGGTCAACTCAGAGATATTCCTGATGTGGATAGTTTGTACTTCACAATGCTCAATCACAACAAGCGTTCTATTACCTTGGACACCAAAAATCCAAAAGGCAAAGAAATTCTCAACACGCTCATCAAAACATGCGATGTGTTGGTTGAAAATTTTGCGCCTGGTGCGTTAGACCGTATGGGCTTTACTTGGAAGCGTATTCAAGAACTCAATCCGCGCATGATCGTAGCGTCTGTCAAAGGTTTTGGACCAGGCCCCTACGAAGATTGCAAGGTGTATGAAAACGTTGCGCAGTGTGCGGGTGGAGCAGCGTCCACCACTGGATTTGACGATGGCCCACCCTTGGTGACAGGCGCACAAATTGGCGACAGCGGAACTGGTTTGCATTTGGCATTGGGCATCGTTGCTGCTTTGTATCAACGCAATACAACAGGTCGTGGTCAAAAAGTATTGGCTGCCATGCAAGACTCTGTGATTAATTTGTGTCGCGTTAAGTTGCGCGATCAACAACGTTTGGATCGCACGCAAGTGCTCAAAGAGTATCCGCAATATCCTGATTCCAAATTTGGTGAAGCCGTACCCCGCGCAGGCAATGCATCAGGTGGCGGACAACCGGGGTGGATTTTGAAATGCAAAGGATGGGAAACCGACCCCAACGCATATATTTACTTCATCACGCAAGCACCCGTATGGGGTGCGATTTGTAAAGTCATTGGTCAAGAAGATTGGATCACGCATCCCGACTATGCAACACCACCCGCGCGTTTACCACGACTCAAATCAATTTTTGATCGCATCGAGCAGTGGACCATGACCAAAACTAAATTTGAGGCCATGGACATTCTCAACAAGTATGACATTCCATGCGGACCTATTTTGTCGATGAAAGAAATTGCAGAAGAACCATCATTGCGCGAAACTGGAACCGTGGTGGAAGTAGATCATCCCAAGCGAGGCAAATACCTCACAGTGGGTAACCCGATCAAAATGTCGGACAGTCCAACCGATGTGGTGCGTTCACCTTTGCTTGGCGAACACACCGACGAAGTGTTGAAGCAACTCGGTTACAAAGAAGAGCAGATCAAGGAACTTCGTGCAGAAAAAGTGATTTAAGCAATACGCGAGTGGCTATTTTTTTGAACATGCAAAGGATTAAAAATGAATAACGACAAGACAACGGTTCGAAAAATTCTTGATGCAGTTAAAGCATCTGGGCGAGATTCTTTAACAGCCCCCGAGGGCAAACTCGTTTGCGACGCGTATGGCATCACAGTGCCACAAGAAAGCGTGGTCAACAGTTCTGCAGATGCTCAAAAAATAGCCACTCAAATGGGTTATCCCGTTGTGATGAAAATTGTCTCGCCTGATATCTTGCACAAAACAGAAGCAGGTGGCGTCATTGTTGGTGTGAAGTCTGCGCAAGAAGCCGCAGACGCCTACAACAATATCATTGCCAATGCTAAAGCATACAAAAGCGACGCCAGCATCATCGGGGTGCAAGTGCAACAGATGATCAAAGGTGGACAAGAGGTCATCATTGGCGCTGTCACCGACCAGAGTTTTGGAAAA
>Ga0114978_10000166_pt1 | contig 54804 bp, 57 predicted proteins | sample S_140212_EF_Meta_FD_87027 | JGI IMG/M metagenome (GOLD analysis project Ga0114978, IMG submission 87027) | Freshwater microbial communities from Lake Simoncouche, Canada to study carbon cycling - S_140212_EF_MetaG | ecosystem: Environmental > Aquatic > Freshwater > Lake | place: Lake...
CTGCCGGGGAGACCAGATGGAATCCATCTTAAAGAAGAGGTTCAATCAAGGACCGACTTTCTTGAAGCTTCACCGACACAAAAAACTCAGTCTGCTGTGCATTCCATGTCTCAAGACAATCGACTGGCCGTATTGCAAGCTCAAGCTCAGGTTCAGACTCAAAACACAGCTCACGTGATCAACCCATGGTTCAATTGAACGCCCCGCAAAAGAGGCAATTGAGGCACCGGGGTCGCCAGTTGACCTTGCCGCGACACGTGACCTGTGAGATAGTTCTCAACCAAGCGCCAAACGGGTCTCTCGCCTTGCGTGCTTTGGGGTTCATTGACCGAGGCCCAGCCGGCTACTTTGTAGACCTTGGAGGGATCAATGCCTTTGCCCTTCAAACTCAGGTTGTGAATTCGGTGTCCTCTCCTCGCGTGGGGTTCACACGTGTAACGCAAACCACCTACTCGAACCATGTCTCCCCCCTGCTGGTAGTAAGGGTCGGGGTGAAACAAGTTGTCACCCACATCCTCTAAAATGGCCTTGATCTCTGAGCCTTTCAAATAGCTCAAGTTGTGGTTGGAGTAGGTCGTGGCCATCTGCCCCATCAACCACTCACGGGTAAGCGACTCCCCAGCCAGCAAGGTGGACCCCCATCGAAAGCCTGGAGAGAAGGCAATGGGGGCATCAAGTTCTTGCATCAGCGCATTCAAAATCAACTGATCGGCCGAACCGTTGAAATTGCCTCTTCTGTACAAAAGCCCCTCAGACACGCCAAAGGAGACTTGCAACTGCTCTAAAAAAGGCGCCCTGATCTCTTTGATCAATTGATCCATTTCTGGGTCTGGCTTGATCAAGTTAGAAAAAACTGGCAACAAATGGTATGACAGTTTGTGTACACCTGATGCATTCACCGCAACGTCCAAGAGCCCTATGAACTTGCCATTGCACCCAGCATTGGTCACCAAGGTCTGCCCACTGCTGTTGTTGACCCACACGGGTTTTGGCAAGGCATCGTGCGTGTGTCCACCTAAAATTGCATGCAAGCCCTGCACTCGAGATGCAAGCTTCAAATCCACATCTAGGCCATTGTGGCTGAGCAAAATCACCACCTTGGCCCCCTTTTCTTTCACCTCCTCGATGATGTCTTGCAGGGCTTTTTCTTGAATACCAAATGTCCAACCAGGCACCATATACTTCGGGTGCGCGATGGGTGTGTATGGAAAGGCTTGACCGATGACCGCACACAACACTCCATTTTGCTCTCTCAATACATAGGGCTTGAACACCGGATCCTCAAAATCAGTGGTCTTGACATTTTGCGCAATGAATTCAATTTGGGGCTTCAAGTGGGTTTGAATCAACGCTTGGACCCTTTGGGCCCCAAGCGTAAACTCCCAATGCCCGGTCATGACATCCACACCCAACAGTTGACATGCACGCGCCATGTCCTCGCCTTGGGTCCATAGTGCGGTGGCCGAACCCTGCCAAGAGTCTCCCCCATCAAGCAGCATTGCGCCAGGACGGGATGCCTTTAAGTGCTTGACCAAGGTCATCAGATGCGAGAAACCACCGGTGGCCCCATATCGCTTTGCTGCACTTGAGAAATCCAAATGCGTGAATGCATAAGCGTCTCTCGTTCCACGGTCCACACCCAATGCCTTTAAAAGGTGGGGCCCCACCACATGGGGCAACTGATTGGTCCTTTCGCCCACGCCAATGTTGATACTGGGCTCTCTAAAGTGATTGGGTAAGAGCTGCGCATGACAATCGGTCATGTGAAGGAAGGAGACTTGCCCAAGCCTTGGGATGTCGTAAAACTTTGAAAACGCTTTGGGCTCATTCCACTCCAAGGCTTGGGCCAAAGGCATCTGGGCCAGCCACCCAGCACCCAAGACAGAAAGCCACTCGCGCCTAGAGCAGTCCATGCTCATTGATTGACAGGCGAGCGAGGATCCAACAGCAATGACATCAGATGTTTGATTTGCACTTGACTCAAAATACCATGGTCTCCATAGCGTGGCATTGCAGAACAGGCATTGAAGGATTTGGAGTTCCACAACTTGGCCCACGTGTATTCAATCACGGGCTTTGACACTTCACTCTTGAGGTCCGTCACACCTCTGTTTTTTCCATATTGATACAAGCTTGGACCCAAGGTTCCGTATGACAACTCCTTGGCACTCAATTGATGACAGTTGTAACACTGTCCCCCATTGGGTTGTCCAATCGCATCGCTCCAAGTCAGGCCTCGCCCGTCTTGGGCCAAGACCTCGCCCAACTTAAAGTCGCCAAAGTATTGACCATCTTTGGGAGAGACCACCGTCTTGAAGTTTTCATCTTCGATCTCTTTTCTTTTTTGCTCTGACAATTCGATACCACTAGACTGGGCAGTGGAGCATTCTTTATTGGAGGCGTCTTGTTGAAGGATACTCACTTTGACCGCTTTTTCATCCCTAAAGGAGCGTCTCAAGACCTCCTGTGTCCAGCGATCAAGGTCTTGGGCAGCAAACTCGGGCTTCATGGCTGCACAAGCACACAAAAGAGCCACCAGCAGCAAACCCAAGATTGAACATAAAAATTTTGAAATCATGTGACGCATCGGATACAAAGTGATAGAAAAAAAGCCATGGTTTAATTCAAAAATGAACCGCTTAAAACCTGTCAACGCTTCAAAGCAGGTGCAATCGATTGCCCACCTTTGGAGTTGACACCCATATAAACACCCAATGCGATCGTGAAATCGCTACCAAAAAGAGGATAAGGAAACCGTTGCTGACGCAAGCAGTCATTGAGTCTTTGCTGCATAGACCACATTTGTCCATTAGAGACTCGGTAAGCGGGCCAAGCGCCAAAGCCGGCCGTTGCCCCCTCTTTGCCCGTGATGTTGGGCAGATCTTGCAGTCGAATTCGTTTGGCGTCTTGCGCATGACAAGTCGAACAAGAAAAATCATAAGGGCCGGCTCGGGTAAAGAAAAGCCGTTTGCCTAGCTCATAAAAACGCCTCTCCTCAGGATGCGATTGAGGCAAAAGAAACGCTTGACCCATGGATCGACTCGATACAAAAGCCGCCAAGGCACTCACATTGATTTGCTCGCCTACACCAAATGGAGTTTGGGCAATCGCACTGGCATCAAAGCCTTGAAGAGTTTGCATGCATGTGAGCAAACGTGACTCCAAATCTTGCACGCGTTGGGTGTCTTGAAAATACCTAGGCAACTGAACCCAAGCACCTTCCAATATACCCGGCCCTAGACCCAAATCACACGCTTGCAGAGAGATATTTTTAGGGCCCCGTGCCGCTTTCCAAAGCAATTCTCCCTTGTCAACAAAGAGGTCTGCAGGATTGCCGTCTTGAAGCATCGCTCTGTACTGAGCAATGGCATCGGCCGTTGATTGGGCATGGACAAATGAGCACATTGTCCACATGTATGCGCAAATCGACAGAAATCTAAGACACCTGCCAAGCTCGAATGCAATTGCAAAAGACTTCAAAACTCAACTCCATTGATTTAATTCACGGTGGCTTCATCGGTTCGCTGTTCACCCTTGGTATCTCGCCAAGTCACACTGACTTTGTCTCCCGCCTTGCCCCCCTTGATGATGAATTGCAGATAGGGGTTCTTGGAGACAGCCGTTCCCCATTCTGCGCTAAAGACTTGCTTGCCATTGAGTGAGGCCACCACCTCTTGAATATGCCAAGCAGGTATGGTTTTACCGGCTGCATCTTTTCTCAAACCCGTCTCCATCTCGTGGCTCATCAATACCCTCACTGTCGTTTGACCAGCGCTGCTTTGGGCTCTAATTCTCATAGGATCAGACACTGCAATCTCCTTTGGTTTTCATATGATTTCTTCCAAGCACCTAACTCAGCCGCCACAACCACCCAGCGTCACTTTGATCTCTTTTTTGGACACCAACGCACGACCGTCTTGCATCACCGCCACAGCCATCACATCCGAAGTTTGACTCATTTTGGTACGTGTGGAGAAGTTGACCAATATGTCCTCACTGACGTTGAAGATCGCAACCAAGGGGGAGGGGTTTTTATCCACCAAAAATATGATTTTCTTGACGCCCGGGCTTGCACAAGACGCGGCAATTGGGACCACTGCACCATTTTCAGCAATGTCAGGACAATTGAGCACCAAGTCCTTGCTCTCTGTTGGCGAACTCACCCCCATTGCCTTTAAGGCATCGGTCCACGTTTTTGCTTCAAACGCGGTTTTCTCAAATGCTTGAGCCTCTTGTGTAAACAATGCACCAATGCCGAGTGCGGTGGGCAGCAATGCACCCCATTTCAGCGTGTCTCTTCTTTGAGTCATTCATATCTCCTCAATAAGTATCAGCAGCGTGGCCAATCCTGCCTACAAAAGCCTATCATAAGCTGAAAAGTCGCGTCTGAAGATCCTTTGATAGAGAAAAACACTATTTTCCTCTGGCCATTGCAGGCGGTCGTCAAGTATGATCAAGTCGTCCTTGCCGTCCTGACTGAGACGCCGCTTTCTTTGATCATCTTCTCACTGCGATCCCCCCCCCTATGAATTGGATCTGTTTTCAATTATTGAAGCCCAAAAATTGGTCTTGGGTGTGCCTGGTTTTTTCTTTATCAAGCTTGCATTGTGCCGCTGAAGAAACCCCCAACGCACAAGCGCTTTATCAACGCTCCCATGCAAGCATTTGCCTGTCTTGTCACACCCTTACCTCCTTAAGCAAAGTGCGCGACAAAGAGGTGTTTGTCAACCAATTGATCGCCTTTCAAAATAACCCCAGAAAAGACCGCGTGATGTCTCAAATTGCCAGAGGCTTGAGCAAAGCTCAACTGGCTGAATTGGCCTATTTCTTTACCCAACAAGAAGGCCCAGATTTATGAACCGACGGCAATTTCAAAGCCGCATGTCTTGGGGCTTGGGACTGAGCGCTTGGGCTTCGTGCGCTGGGGTCCAAAAAGCGTGGGGTGTAAGGGCAGCAAAAGTGGTGATCATAGGAGGGGGCTTTGGGGGCGCGACTGCTGCTAAATATTTGAAAATTTTCTCCAAACAACACCTTCAAGTCACCTTGATTGAGAGCGAGAAATCTTTCATCTCTAGCCCCATGTCCAATTTAATTCTGGGTGGAAATGCGCAAATGAAGGACATTGAGTTCTCCTACGCAAGCCTCAAGGATCGGTACGGCATTGAGTTGATTCAAGATCGCGCCATAGAGATTGATTTTACGAAGAAAAAAATCCACTGCCATTCACAAAAGAACATCTCTTACGACAAACTCATTTTGGCGCCCGGTATGCAAATGATCTTGAGTGAGGTCGATGGCCTTCAAGAAGCTCGCCAAAATCAGCAGATTTTTCAAGCCTGGGACGGCTCCCATGACATCATGAAATTGCAGGCTCAAATTGCCTCCATGCAAAATGGCCAAACATTTGTGTTGTCGGTTCCAGAGTCACCATTCAAATGCCCACCAGGCCCCTATGAGCGCGCGTCACAGGTCGCTAGTTTTTTTAAAAAACACAAGCCCCAATGCAAAGTACTCCTCTTGGATGCGAATCAAGATATCTTGTCCAATAGTGCATCTTTCAAACGGTTTTGGTCAGAAAATTTTGCATCCATCATTGACTACCGGCCTCAGCACATGGTGACCTCAGTGGATGCACAAAAGAGAGTCATTGGGTTTGAAATCCAAGACGACTTGTCCTATGATGTGGCCAATATCTTGCCCCCCATGCGAGCAGGCGACATCGCACATCAAAGTGGCCTGACCAACATCAACAACAAGTGGTGTGGCGTTGATTTTTCAAACTTTGAGAGTCAAAAAGCCAAAGATGTACACCTCCTTGGAGATGCGATTCAAGGCGCCCCTTTGATGCCAAAATCAGGCCATATGGCCAATGCGCAAGCCAAAGTGCTTGCCGCCGCCCTCACCGCAGAATTCTTGGGGCTCCCCCAAGACCCAGCTCCCTTTTTAACGAACACTTGTTACAGTTTTTTAGATGACCAAAACGCGCTTCACATCGCCTCAGTTCACCAATATGATCCCCTTGAAAAAACGTATAAGGTCGTCCCTCAGTCCAGTGGCATCTCTTTAAAGCCGAGTACAGAAGAGGGCAACGAGGCCAAAGCTTGGGCCAGACATATTTGGGCCGATATGCTCAATTAGAGATTTTAGAGTGGCTCCTTAGGATCAATCTTCACTTGATGCAGACACAGCTTGAGATTTGAGTTGCGCGTGCAAGCGCTGTACCTCTGACCAAGACTGTTTGGCCAAGGTCCTTCTGTCTTGACCTAGGGTTGACTCTTGTACATCTCCCCAATTGACCCAGACCTCAAATTCCTTAAGCCCCAATATGCGCCAAATGGATCCCACCAGTGTGTCTGAACCGGTAAAACTTGGAGTCGCGATGGGCTCATGTTTTGAGCTTGAAACATACAAAATACTTGCCGCTTGTATCGACGCATTGGACGCCCTAGCGGACTCAAACAAATTGGCATGAAAAGGCAAGACTTCAACACCCGTCGTGGTCGTTCCTTCAGGAAAGATCGCAACCATGTCCCCCATGCTCAGAGCTTCGCTCATGATCTGCACCAACTTCAGCGCATCTCTTTTGATCGTTCTTTTGATGAAAAGTGTGCGACATGCATGAGCATAATGACCCACAATGGGCCATGATTCAACCTCCGCTTTTGAGACAAATCGAACAGGCCTTAAAGACAAAAACAGCAAAATATCCAGCCAAGAAATATGGTTGGAGACCAGCAACAACGGACCCGCTTGGGCCATATCGCCATACACTTTGACTTCAACACCAAGCACATTCAATGTGGTTTTGGACCAAGTCAATACCTCCATTTGTGCTTGCTCAGGGCTCAGGCCGTGCCAACCCCAACGTACCTTGATATAGCCGCTAAACAAGTGCCCCAACAAGCGCATGAGCTTGAAAGCTCTCCAAAACAGCATTTTCATTTTTAAAACCAATTTTCCATGGGGTCAACCACTCTTGTCTCAATCACTGTAGACCAAGCGACCTTTGACGAAGGTTTTCTTGACACGCCCAGTCATGGCCGATCCACTCATCTCAAAATCAAACGGTGTGTGCTTGCCTTGGCTTTTGAGCTCTGAGGGTGACACCGACCACGTTTCATGAGGATCAAAAATACAAATGTCAGCCAAGGCTCCCACTTTTAATTCGCCTGGCGCAAAATTTGGCGTGTGCTCTTGATGGAGTGTCAACGCTTGATTCAAAATCGAACCCGGTTTTGAGGTCACCACCTGCAAGCCTTGAACCTCATCAAAACCCATCTCTTTGCACCACTTGTAAGTCAAGCTCAACAACAACTCCACGCCGCTTGCGCCAGGCGTTGACTGGGCAAATGGCAAGGTTTTTAAGTCACCTGGCACGGGGTTGTGATCAGATACCAAAGCGTCAATGACCCCATTGAGCAAGCCCAGTCTTAAAGCGTCTCGGTCCTTGCTTTGCCTCAAGGCAGGCGTTACTCGCGCTCGGGAATCAAAGTAACCCATATCCATCTCGCTCAAGTGAAGGGAGTTGATGCTCACATCGCACGTCAAGGGCAAGCCTTCTGCCTTAGCAGCCTTCACCAATTCCACGCCATGCGAGCTTGATAACCTTGACAAATGAACTCTGGCACCACTGCCCCTCATCAAAGCCATGATCGTGTTCAAAGAAATGGCCTCAGATGCAGCGGGCACGGTTGACAACCCCATTCTGAGGGCCAAGGCACCGCTGGCTGCCACCCCCCGGCCCAAGTAGTAATCACTGGGATGAAGCCATACCGTGTAGCCAAAGGTACTGGCATACGTAAAAGCTCTTTGCAAAACATGCGTATCCTTGACCACTTGATCAGCTTGTGAAAAACCCACACAACCGGCTTGTGTCAAAGCCAGCATCTCTGACAACGTCTCACCAGCCAAGGACTTGGTCAAGGCGCCCAGAGGAAAAAGCCTTGAGAGTTGCAATTGATCCGCTCTGAACTTGAGCATTTCCACCAAGCCTGGTTCGTCCAAGGTTGGGTCCGTGTCTGGCGGACAAACCAAGCTTGTCACTCCACCTGCCACACAAGCCAACATCTCAGAAGCCAGCATCCCTTCATGCTCTAAGCCAGGCTCCATGACTCGAACACTCAAATCCACCAATCCAGGCAGCACCCAATGTGTTTGGGCATCCACCGTCAAGTCGGCCGCAAAAGCCCCGTTGCTTTGTCCTATGGACTCTATAAGCGCGCCATTGATACAAACATCACCCACCCCATCCATGCCAGACTGTGGGTCGATGATGCGGCCATTTTTTATGCATATTTTCATGATCTGCGAGCCCTCAGGCCCCTCCCTCATTGCCAGCCACGATTGACATCACAGCCATTCGAATGGCAATCCCAAAGGTGACTTGAGGCAAGATCACACTTTGAGAGCCATCGACCACTTGAGAATCAATTTCTACGCCACGATTAATTGGACCGGGATGCATCACGATTGCATCCTTTTTGGCATAACTCAGTGTCTCTTGGGTCAAGCCAAATGCATTGAAATACTCATGGCTTGAGGGCAACAATGCACCGCTCATTCTTTCATTTTGAAGTCGCAAAGCAATGACCACATCACAATCTTTGATGCCTTCTTGCAGGTCATGAAAAACTCTCACACCCATGTGCGAAAGATCGGCTGGCACCAAAGTTTTAGGTCCTACCACCCGCACTTCCGGGCAACCCAAGGTGGTCAAGGCATGAATGTCGCTTCTTGCTACCCTGGAATGAAGCACATCGCCCACAATGGCAACCTTTAGCTGTGTAAAGTCTCCCTTGTAATGGCGAATCGTGTACATGTCCAACAGACCTTGCGTTGGGTGTGCATGGCGCCCATCTCCAGCATTGATCACATGAATGTGCGGTTGCACATGTTGTGCAATCAAGTAAGGCGCGCCAGATTCACTGTGGCGAACCACAAAAATATCAGCGGCCATGGCACTTAGATTTGCAATCGTGTCCAACAAAGATTCGCCTTTGGCGGTGGATGAACGTGCGATGTCTAAATTGATCACATCGGCACTCAAGCGGGTACCCGCAATTTCAAATGTGGTCCTGGTTCTGGTGCTGTTTTCAAAAAAAAGATTGAAGACACTTTTTCCTCTTAGAAGAGGTACTTTTTTAACTTCACGGTCATTGACAGAGACAAAGTTTTTGGCCGTGTCCAAAACATGCGTCAAAATACTTTTGGGCAAGCCCTCAGTTGACAACAAATGGATCAACTCACCGTGTTGATTGAGTTGCGGGTTTCTTTTAAGAAGCAATTCAGTTCTCCAAAGAAAAGTGAAAGTTGCCCTTGTCATTCAAGGCCAAGGCCAAGGACTGCTCTTCTCCAAGCGTAAAGCTTGCGGCAGAGAAATTGGCCTGTATGGGTAACTCTCGCTCACCACGGTCCACCAAGACCGCCAACCTCACTCGAGCAGGTCGACCGTAATCAAAGAGCTCATTGATCACTGCACGTATGGTGCGACCGGTAAAAAGTACATCATCAATGAGCACAATGTCCGCCCCCTCGATCTCAAAGGGTAAAACAGTTTGCCCTCCATCAGACAAACCACGTTTGTCAAAATCATCTCGATGCATGGCAGAAGAGATGACGCCCACCATGGGTTTTTGTGGCAAGTCCTGCGCCAGTCTTTTGGCCAACCAAGCCCCACCGGAGGTGATGCCTACCAAGCGGGTATTTTCAGCCATCAAACCATCGACTCCTTTTAACAAGTTCAAATAAAGAGCTTCTGCATCGAGCGAGACTTGTCCAAGTTTCATTTTTTCATCCTAAAGGACCCAAGGGCTGGGCAACAATTTCGATCATATGGACTCCAGAGAACCCGCACTCCATTGCGAGAAAAATTGATTCAAAATGATGCAAGCCGACAAAGCGTCCACGTCCTGAGGGGCCTTGTTGGACTTAAGTCGATTGCCCTGATTGAGACTGATCGCCTCAGTGGTGCTGTACCTCTCGTCAATTTCAAAAACATTCAACTTGAATTTTGCTTTCAACTGTTTTGCTATTTTTTTTGCAAATTGGGTATTTTCGTGGGCGACACCATCAGGATGATAAGGGATTCCCACCACCAAGGCATCGGGCTGCCAAGTTTGAATGTAAGTAGAAAACGCCTCAAAGCGCTTCTCGCCTTCAGCCTGAACAACCCCCACAGGACTGGCTTGAGACAAAATCATTGTGCCATAGGCTAGGCCGGTCCTTTTGTGTCCCAAATCAAAGGCTAAAAATGAGTTGGGGGGGTTATTCAATTGAACCGACCCCATGGTTCATGCATGACCTGCGTCAGGAGAAATCATCCAAGACTCCAAACCCAATAAAGACAGTGCTTTGTCATACCTTTGGGCTACAGGGGTGTCAAAGATGACATGCAAATCCGCATCGACTGTGAGCCAAGCGTTCTCCGCAATCTCTGACTCCAATTGACCCTGAGCCCAGGCCGCATAACCCAAAGAAATCAACACCTTTTTAGGTCCCGCGCCCGTAGAGAGCGCCTCCAATACATCTCTAGAGGTGGTCATCTCCAAGCCCCCTGGAATACTCAAAGTCGAGGCGTAAATAGGGTCGTTGGGCTTGAGTGGCTCCTCCAAGACAATGGGCTCATGAAGCACAAAACCACGCTCGGTGTGCACGGGACCGCCTTGAAAAACCGGGCACAAAGTCAAATCCAAACGCCCAAGGGGCAGGTCAACCTTTTCAAATAAACCCTTCATGGTCATCTCACTGGGCTTATTGATCACCAACCCCAAGGCGCCACGCTCACTGTGCTCGCACATGTAAACTACACTCTTGTTGAACGTTCCATCTTGCATACCAGGCATTGCAATCAAAAAATGATGCGTCAAGTTGATAGATGGTATTTCAGTGTTCATTGAGCAATTTTAGCAAAGGTGCCATATGACAATTCCAAGTGACCCTCAATTTGCCAGTGGAATGATGTGGTTTAGAAGAGATTTAAGGCTTCAAGACAACAAAGCCTTGTTTTTTGCTCTTCAAAAGTGCAAAAAACTTCACGCAGTCTTCATTTTAGACACCGATATCTTAAGTGCATTGCCCACTTATGACCGCAGGGTGGAGTTCATTTTAAAGTCTCTAGAAGCCTTGGACGAGGCGATCAAAGGCGCTTCAAATCAAAAGCAAAGTGGACTCATTGTGCAGTTTGCTAGCGCCATTGAAGCCATTCCTCGCTTGGCCATTGAGTTGGGCGTGGATGCCGTGTTTGCAAACCATGACGATGAACCACAAAGCCTCCAACGCGACGCCAAGATCAGGGGAGGATTGGCACAAAAAGGCATTTATTTTGAAACCCACAAAGACCACGTCCTCTTTGAGCGCTCTGAGGTGATGACGTTGATGGGCACGCCCTACGGCGTTTTTACACCTTATAAAAATGCGTGGCTCAAAAAAATTCAATCCAAAGACTTCCAAAACCATGATGCCAGCGCACACCACTCGCGCTTTTCAGCTCGCCCGCCTTCATTGTGCACCCCCATTCCATCCCTAGACAGCATGGGGTTTCAAAAGACCAATTTGAGCGAACTTCTTTTCCCCACAGGAGAAAAAGGTGCTCAAAAACTGATCAAGGACTTTAAACCTCGATTGAGTCTGTACAAAGACACACGAGATTTTCCAGCCATCAAAGGGCCTAGTTATCTGAGCACACACTTGAGGTTTGGCACGGTATCGATACGCCAACTGGTATCGCTTTCATGGCAAGCCAGTCAAGAGGACAATTTGGGAGCCAGCACCTGGTTGTCTGAGCTGATCTGGCGAGATTTTTACCACCAAATTCTTCATCACCACCCCAGAGTCGTCCATGGTGCATTCAAACCAGAATACGATCGAATTCATTGGGAGAGCGGCCCAAAAGCTAAAAAACTCTTTCAAGCATGGTGTTTGGGAGAAACGGGGTACCCATTGGTCGATGCGGCCATGAAACAAATCAATCAAACTGGCTATATGCACAACCGCTTAAGAATGGTCGTCGCCAGTTTTTTGGTCAAAGATTTGGGAATTGACTGGAAATGGGGCGAGGCTTACTTTGCCACCCACCTCAATGACTTCGATTTGGCTGCGAACAATGGGGGTTGGCAGTGGGCCAGTTCGAGCGGTTGCGATGCTCAGCCTTACTTTCGGATCTTCAATCCCATCACGCAAAGTGAAAAATTTGATCCAGATGCAAAATTCATTAAAAAGTATCTGCCCGCGTTCAAAGATTGGCCAAGCAAAGCGTTGCACGCCCCTTGGCAAGCAGTCCCCAGGGGGGAAACCCTAGCAGGCGTGCAATTGGGAAAGGACTATCCCATGCCCATCATTGATCACGCCCAGGCAAGAGAGAGCACACTTAAACGGTATTCCGTGATCAAAAATCCAAGTTGAAGGGCACCGCCTGATGTCGGATTCTAAAGGGGCACCATTTCAAAGTCATCCTTTCTCGCGCCGCACTCGGGACAAGTCCAATTCATCGGTACCTCAGACCAAGGCGTGCCTGGTTCAATACCATGATCAGGAGCACCCAAGGTCTCGTCATAAATCCAACCACAAATCAAACACATCCAAGTGATACTGGCCATAAACTCTTTATCCCCAATTCAATCAATTTTTTTAGTGCTTGCATCCATCTGGATTGATAAAAAAAGCTCAATCCTGTTTTAGCTCGCTTAGAATAGAGTCTATTGTACAGATTGCCATGACAGAAGAAATTGATCCGATTGATTTAGAGGCTTTAGAAGAGTCCCCCGCTTGTGTTTTGGTGTTTAATGCAAGCGACCCCTCTGGCTCGGGGGGGTTGAGCGCGGATACACTAAGCATTGCATCCATAGGCGCTCATGCCCTGCCAGTGGTTACAGGCGCTTACATGCGCGACACTGCAGAAATTTTTGATCACATCGCCTTTGATGAAGAGGCCGTGAGTGAACAAGCTCGTGCGGTCTTGGAAGACATTGCTGTTTGCGTGATTAAAGTGGGCTTTTGCGGCAGCCCAGAAAACCTAAGTGCCATTGCGCAAATCAGTACCGATTATGCCAATGTCCCTGTGATTGCCTACATGCCCAATCTTTCTTGGTGGAGCGAAGATCAAATCGACTCCTACCTAGATGCCTTTAAAGAACTCATCTTGCCTCAAAGTACTGTTTTGGTTGGAAACCACAACACGCTTTGGAGATGGCTGCTGCCCGATTGGTCGAGTGAGCGCGCGCCCGGCCCAAGAGACCTAGCTCGTGCAGCCTACGAAATGGGCACGCCCTATGTGCTGGTGACAGGCATTCAAATGCCCGATCAGTTCATAGAAAACACTTTGGCCTCCCCCAACAGCGTGCTTGTGAGCGAGAAATTTGAGAAATTTGATGCCGTCTTTTCCGGAGCGGGCGACACCCTAAGCGCTGCTTTGGCAGCGCTTGTTGCAACAGGGACAGATTTGGAAGCGGCCACCAAGGAGAGCTTGAGCTTTTTAGATCGCGCACTTGACTCTGGCTTTAGACCAGGCATGGGTCACGTGATTGCCGATCGGTTGTTTTGGGCGCAATCTGAAGAAAATGAAACTTCCCTAGACAACGCCCCAGAGCATGGCAAGGGACTGGGTGATTTTCCTCTGCCTGGGCATGAAACACGTCATTGAGTTTTTTTGAGGAATTTAACCATGAGTGACAAGAATCAGTCCTTATTTGACCGAGCCAGACAGGTCATTCCAGGTGGCGTGAATTCGCCTGTCAGGGCTTTCAAAGCGGTAGGCGGCACGCCTAAATTCGTCACCCGCGCCAAGGGTGCTTATTTTTGGGATGCCAACCATCAAAAGTTCATTGATTACATTGGCTCTTGGGGACCCATGATTTTGGGACATGGTGACCCACGTGTCTTAGAGGCTGTTCAAAAAGCGGCTCTAGAAGGTTTTTCATTTGGAGCGCCAACCGAAAGAGAAATTGAACTGGCAGAAATGCTGATTGCCTTGACGCCCTCAATGGAAATGGTTCGTCTGGTCAGTTCGGGCACAGAAGCGGCCATGTCTGCCATTCGTTTGGCCAGAGGCGCCACTGGTCGACAAAAACTCATTAAATTCGAGGGTTGCTACCACGGTCATGCCGATGCATTGCTGGTCAAGGCGGGCTCTGGCTTGGCCACATTTGGAAACCCCACGAGCGCAGGTGTGCCCCCCGAAGTGGTCAAAGATACCTTGGTCTTGGAATACAACAATCTTGAACAATTGAAAGAAGCCTTCGAGCTTCATGGCAAAGAGATTGCCTGCATCATGATTGAACCCATTGCAGGAAATATGAATTTTGTTCGCGCAAGCGTGCCCTTCATGTCGCTTTGCAGAGAGCTGTGCACCAAGCATCAGACACTCTTGGTTTTTGATGAAGTCATGAGTGGATGCCGAGTCGCTTTAGGCAGCGCACAAAGTGTTTACCAAAAATCCATCCCTGGGTTTGAACCCGATATGACCGTCATGGGCAAAGTCATTGGTGGGGGCATGCCTTTGGCTGCCTTTGGTGGAAAAAAAACCATCATGGAACAACTCGCCCCCATGGGGCCCGTCTATCAAGCTGGCACCTTGAGCGGCAACCCCGTGGCCACCGCGTGTGGCATTGCCACGCTCAAAGCCATCTCTGAGCCTGGATTCTTTGAGTCATTGCATGCATCAACAAAGTCGCTTACAGAAGGCTTGATGAACGTTGCCAAAAGCAATGGCGTAGCCCTTAGCGCGGATTGTGAAGGTGGTATGTTTGGTTTCTTCTTGCTGCCCCAATTGCCAAAGAACTACACAGAGGTGATGAAAAGCAACGGAGAACAGTTCAATCGGTACTTCCATGGCATGCTCAGTCGCGGGGTGTATTTTGCCCCTGCACTTTATGAAGCGGGGTTTGTGAGTGCAGCGCATTCGAGCACCGACATCCAAGAGACGCTAGACACGGCAGACAAGGTGTTTAAGTCGCTCTAAGAGCCATCGACATGATCCTCAATGGCCAGTGAGTCACCCCAAAGACAACGCATGGTTCAATGCCTAAAGTGCCTGACACCAGTAAAGACCATGGCAATGCCATGTTCATTGGCTGCGTCAATCACTTCTTGATCTCTCATTGAGCCACCTGGGTGAATCACTGCGCTAGCCCCAGCGCAGACCACGACATCCAAACCATCCCTAAACGGGAAAAATGCATCACTTGCGACCACCGACCCTAGCAAGCTTAAACCCGCTTCCTTGGCCTTGATACTGGCTATTCTTGCCGAGTCCAATCGACTCATTTGGCCGGCCCCCACACCCATCGTCATGCCGTTGCTGCAAAAAACGATTGCATTGCTTTTGACATAGTGTGCAACTCTCCACGCAAATAGCATGTCCTTGATTTGCTCTTTTGTCGGTGGTTTGTGGGTCACAATTTTTAAGTCATTTTCTGTCAGTACATGGTGATCTGAAGATTGAACCAACAGGCCCGAGCCTACTCGCTTAAAGTCAAATTCATTTCGTCCCATTTGATCCATATGCAGCTGATGGCTTGAGTCAGAAAGATGCATTTGCAAGACTCTGACATTGGGCTTGCTGGCCAAAATTTCAAGTGCTTGCGCCGTAAACTTAGGGGCCATGAGTACCTCCATGAATTGCTTCATCAAGGCATTGGCCAACTGTGCATCCACTTCTCGGTTCAAGGCAATGATCCCGCCAAATGCAGAAGTCGGATCGGTTTTGAACGCCTTTTCATAGGCCCCCAATGCCGACTCTGCAATGGCCACGCCACACGGATTGGCATGCTTGACAATGACACAAGCAGGCTCATCAAAACATTTCACACACTCCCAAGCAGCATCAGAATCGGCAATGTTATTGAAAGACAACTCTTTGCCCTGGAGTTGCTCACTGCTGACCAAAGAACCCAATTGAGGTTCAATGTCCTTGTAAAAAGCCGCTCTCTGATGAGGATTTTCTCCATAACGCATTTCTTGCACTTTTATAAATTGTGCATTGAATTGTTTAGGAAATGTCTCTCGCTGAAAGCCTTCGTCAAATGAGGACAAATAATTACTGATGGCACCATCGTATCGACTGATTTGATTGAATGCGCTGACAGCCAAAGCAAAATGCGTCTTCTTTGAAACCTGCTGACTGACTTGGAACTCTTTTAAAAAACTCTGGTATTGCCCCGGATCGGTGAGTACCGCTACATCCTTCCAGTTCTTAGATGCAGAACGAACCATTGCCGGTCCTCCAATGTCAATTTGCTCAACGGCCTCTTCAAGTGAACAATCAGGCTTGGCAACCGTTTTTTCAAAGGGGTAGAGATTGACCACCAAAATATCAATGGTCTCAATGCCATGATCCTTGAGCGTTTGCATGTGAACGGGGAGGTCTCTCCTAGCCAACAGACCTGCATGGACTTTGGGATGAAGCGTTTTGACGCGGCCATCCAGCATTTCTGGAAACCCAGTTAAATCAAATATTTCCCTCACAGGCAGGCCGTGGTCAACAAGCAGTTTAGCTGTTCCACCAGTCGAGATCAATCCAACACCACATTCAATCAAGCCTTTGGCAAATTCTAAAAGACCCGTCTTATCTGATACGGACAACAATGCGTTCATTTGAAAATTCCATTTGAATTAATTTTTGTATTTGCAATCCCAAAAAATGGACGCTCTGAATAAGAAGATTTAGATCAGCTTGTGCGCCAATAATTTTTTCCTAAGGGTATTTCGATTCAATCCCAACCACATCGCTGCCTTTGATTGATTTCCTTGAGCTTGGCGCATCACTATTTCGAGCAGTGGCTTTTCGACCACCTCGACCAGCATTTCATGCAAGTTGTCTGGCTCCGTCCCTTTTAAATCCTTGAAATAAACCTCCATGCTTTGACGCACGATGTCTTGTATGTTTTTCTTGCTCATTGGACCAATTCCATTTTTTTCATATTCACTGTTTCTTGACTTGGCCAACGATCAGATTTTTGCCCCAAAGCATCTAGATATAGGCTCACTTGATTCATTTGATCATTTGTATTTTCAATTTTATTGAGCTCCCGCATGAACTCCATCGATCCTTGAAGTCCTTTGGTGTACCAAGCAATGTGTTTTCGCGCTGAGCGAACACCGATGAATGAGCCATACAATTGGTAGTGCTCATGCAAGTGTTCTGTCAGTAAGCCCCTCACCTCCTCAATCCGGGGAGGTGCCAATTCCTTGCACGTTGCAAGGTAGTGAGAGATCTCACGGAAAATCCAAGGCCGTCCCTGTGCTGCTCGTCCAATCATGAGTGCATCTGCATTTGTAAAATCTAAAACCTCTTTGGCTTTTTGAGGCGAATCAATATCTCCGTTGGCCACAACGGGGATGGCAATCGCGCTCTTAATTTCTTTGATCGTTTGATACTCTGCAAAACCACCAAACCCTTGCTCACGCGTTCTCCCATGCACCGTGATCATTTGAATGCCAGCTGATTCTGCAGCTTTGGCAATGGACACTGCATTTTTGGTCGACTCGCTCCAGCCTGTTCTCATTTTAAGAGTCACAGGTACTTCAAAGGGCTTACAAACTCTAACCACTGCATCGATGATGGAGAGGGCCAAAGCCTCATCCTTCATCAATCCCGATCCAGCCCATTTTTGACAAACTTTTTTAGCGGGGCAACCCATGTTGATGTCTATAATTTGAGCCCCTCTTTGAAGATTATAGAGAGCTGCATCAGACATCATTTCGGGGTCGGTTCCTGCAATTTGAACGGCAATAGGCCCCTTTTCACCCTGGTGATTGAGTCTTCTGGAGGTCTTGAGTGTTTGCATCAAATCAAGCCTAGACGTCACCATCTCACTGACAGCATAACCAGCACCCAATCGTTTAGAAAGCGTCCTAAATGGACGATCCGTTACGCCCGCCATTGGGGCAACAAAGAGCTGGTTGGGCAAGTCAAAAGAGCCAATCTTTATCATGAAATTAAAGCGCAATAATTTCCAAAAGAACAAACTTTTACAAACATTCAATTGCTTAAAAATAAAGCACCATTGTAGCGATCAATTTCCTATCTAAAGTTACGCTTTTGAAGAAATAATTTAAAGCCTAGCCTGTCAAGGCATCATTTTTACTCACTTAAGTTCTAATCTCCAAGGACTTAAGTTCTTACTTATACTGCGTAGATGATTGAAAGCTTTAGTGATCTACACACACTCATGTCCGCACCTCAATGGGGAATGGGTGGTTTGCTGCTCATATGTTTTTTATCTGCAACGCTTTTACCCTTAAGCTCAGAGCCAGTCTTGGTTGCATATTTGGCTCTATACCCTGAAAATTTTTGGCTTGCTATTGTTTTGGCCGGCATTGGAAATACCATAGGAGGAGCATTCAATTATTGGCTTGGTCTTAAATCTCTCAAAGTTTTGGAAAAATCTAAACGTAGCCCGTTCATGATGGAGAGACAAAGAAAGATTGCCTTAAAACTACAACAATCAGGCCCAAAACTTTTACTCTTGAGTTGGGTACCCATGGTGGGAGATCCCATGTGTTTTGTTGCTGGTTTGCTAGAACTTCCGCTCAAAAAATGCTTGACTTATATGGCCTTAGGAAAGTTTTCTCGCTACCTTGTCCTCTGCACGGGATTTATAAGCATCGCGCCCTATTTAAATGACTTGCTTAAAATTTAGTCTCGGGCGCTGCATTCAACAAAAAGACATCGCCTTCGTTAAGCTGTTTGATATTTTAAACATTGAACAAAAAGTTCATCACATCACCATCTTTTACAACATATTCTTTACCTTCGGAGCGCATCTTGCCATTTTCTTTCGATCCAGCTTCACCTTTAAACGCGATAAAGTCATCAAAAGCGATGGTCTGGGCTCTGATAAAACCACGCTCAAAATCACCATGAATGACGCCAGCCGCTTGTGGCGCTGTATCGCCAATTTGAATGGTCCAAGCTCGGACCTCTTTGACACCAGCCGTAAAGTACGTTTGGAGTCCCAGCAATTTGAACGCAGCTCGGATCAATCTATTCAAACCAGGCTCAGCTTGCCCCATTTCGTTTAAAAACATCAAGCGATCCTCATCTGTCATATCAGCCATTTCGGCCTCCATTTTTGCGCAAATGGCAACAACTGGCGAACCTTGTGCTGAAGCGAATGCCAGCAACCGTTCTAGCAACGGGTTGCCCTCAAAACCCTCTTCACTGACATTGCCAACAAACATGGCTTGCTTGGCTGTAATCAGACAAAAAGGCTTGATAAGGAGCCATTCCTCAGGCGATAAATGCATGGTTCGAATGGGCTTGGCTTGATTAAGAACCAACTGACACTTGCTGAGGACATCCAGAATTTTAGACGCCTCCTTATCTGCACCAGATCGAGAAGATTTGGTGTAGCGTTGAATGCCCTTTTCTACAGTTGAGAGGTCCGCTAGGCACAACTCCGTTTGAATGACTTCTATATCTGCTACTGGATCTACTTTCCCAGCCACATGGATAACGTTGTCATCTTCAAAACACCTAACAACATTCACAATGGCATCGGTTTCTCTGATGTGAGCCAAAAACTGGTTCCCTAAGCCCTCGCCTTGACTTGCACCCGCCACTAAACCCGCAATATCTACAAATTCAACAATGGCAGAAACCACCCGTTCAGGCGATATCAGCGCTGAGAGCTGCGCAAGCCTGGGATCAGGCACTTCAACGATCCCTATATTGGGCTCAATCGTACAAAAAGGATAGTTTTCTGCAGCAATACCCGCTTTTGTCAATGCGTTGAAAAGGGTAGATTTACCCACATTTGGCAAACCAACAATTCCACACTTCAAACTCATAACGATTCCTTTTATTGAGCGGATTTCCAAGGGTAAATCTATATTACTACTTAAGTATCCAAATATAAGCTTCTGTCTTACACCTAAAAGCTTGCAGTGGTTGCAACACTTTTTACAAGAAGAGTTGATTGTAAATTGAGCAGACCCCAAACCCATGGCTTGAACCTACAATTGTGCACATGGAAAAGAAAATAGATGTTTTGATTAAGGGCCATGGCGTGGTTGGGATGACTTTGGCACTTTATTTGTCTCAAAGGCGACAGAATGTCGGTTTGACGGTAGACCATAAAAACACCGATCTGACATCAAAGCAAGACGCAAGGTATTTCGCTTTGAATAAAAAATCAAAAGAACTATTAGAAAGAATTGAAGCTTGGCCAAGCAACGATGACGTCACAGATTTGCAAGATATGCAAATCTATGGCGACCATGAAAGTGAGTTAAGTTTTTCCCCCCATGAAAAAACCACTCCACTCGCTTGGATTGTGAAAGCATCAGCGCTAGACGCTAGACTTCGACAAAATGTAAAGAAGCAGCAAAATATTGTTTTAGTCAACAGCGACCAAGACGATATGCAAGCACCTTTGACTTTAATTTGCGAAGGCAAGCACAGTGAAATGCGACAAAAATTAGGTGTGAATTTCGACGTCCAACCCTATCACCAGCACGCATTTGCAACTTTAATCGAAACCGGGATTGACCACCACGGAAAAGCTTTACAGTGGTTTATAGAAAAAGAAAGTGGCCCAGAAATCTTAGGCCTGCTTCCATGTGAGGGGAATACCTCGACCAAAATGTCCGTCGTTTGGTCAATGCCAAGTCAAATGGCCATGGGAATGCAAGAAAAAAGCAATGATGAAATTGGTGAATCCCTGTCACTTCTAACAAAACACAGATACCCTGAAATCAAAATCATCGGGCCATCAGCTATATGGGCTTTGAGTGCCAGCAAAGCAAGGCAATGGGTCGGTAAACTTGGACCGGATCGATATTGGGCGCTTGTTGGAGATTCTGCACACACCATTCATCCACTTGCAGGAATGGGTCTAAACTTAGGCCTTGGTGATGTGGCTGAAATGATCAACATCATGGACTTGCGCGACGAGGTGGAATACTGGAGAAAGTTAGGAGATCCTTACTTGCTTCGAAAATATGAACGGACACGCAAAACAGATATTTTAAGTTCATGGTTTTTTTGTGATGCGATGCAAAGATTATTTTCACATCCAAACAGATTGATCAAAACAGCCAGAAATCACGGTTTAAACGGTATTCAAAACTTAAACTTTTTAAAATCTTTTTTCATGAAACATGCAGGCTCATAAAGAAAAAAATGCTCAATTCACTTTTAAAAAATAAATCTATCTCTTTCCATTTCTTTGGCTTATGCCTCATCGCATGCTTGACCGCAACGTATCAATTCAATGCTATCGCACAAGGTCAAGAAGCGAATATTAAAAAGATATTGACAGAAAGAATTCCACAGTTTCCAAAAATTGAAGAAATTACCCGCTCTCCTATGAATGGACTTTATGAAATAAGAGTCGATGGTGATGAAATTTATTACAGCGACGCAGATGCAAATTTTTTAATCCAGGGCAATCTAATCGATACAAGAACAAGAAAAAATATAACTGAAGAAAGAATCGAAAAATTAACAGCAATTGATTTTCAAGCTCTGCCTTTTAAAGACGCCATCAAAATTATTCAAGGCAATGGTAAAAGACATATTGCGGTTTTTGAAGATCCCAACTGTGGCTACTGCAAGAGATTTGAAAAAGATCTACAAAAAGTAGAAAACTTGACCATACACTTATTTCTGTACCCTGTACTTGGACAAGATTCGATTGAAAAATCCAAAAAAATTTGGTGCTCAAAAGATCAAGTAAAAGCATGGAAAGATTGGATGCAAAAAGAAATTTTGCCCGTACAAGCTTTCGGCAATTGTGACACTCAAGCCTTGACCAGAACTGTTGAATATGGAAGAAAACGTAAAATCAATGGGACACCAACCATCATCACGTCGGATGGAATACGGGTTCCGGGAGCCATCAATACAGCTCAGATTGAAAAATTATTAACTGAAGGTAAATTTTAATTTTAAATTGATTTTCTAAGACGACCAACCTAAAAAAAAGAAAACCCTTCAATTCAATGAATCAACCAATTACAAGCACAACCGAGCATCACAACGAAGAACTTATAGAAAGACTTGCCTATGCTGGCGGATTGCCTTTTGTTCTATTGGCAATTCTTTTGTGGTTAGTAGACGAAGAATTGCACCCCTTTGTATCAATCGCTTTAGCAGCTTATGGCGCTGTGATTGTCTCTTTCCTTGGGGGAATTCATTGGGGCATCGCTTTTATAAAGAATACAAAGTACCAAAGGCTGCATTTAATTTGGGGAATCACTTTATCAATGCTCGCTTGTCTAGCAGTTCTGATGCCTGCATTTTCTGGTCTGCCTTTTCTGGGCTTCTTGCTTATTACAGCTTACTTGGTCGACAGAAAATTTTATCCTAACGCGGGAATAAAACACTGGTTGACTCTTCGCTTTAGATTAACCATCATCTCTAGCATTGCGTGTTTCATTGCAGCTGGTGCAACTTAATAAATAACAAATTAACTTGTTTCCAAAATATGGGCTTAATTCACTACGACATAAATATTGAGAATGCAAAAGATCACATCATCGAAGTGACCGCTTTGCTCCTTAAGCCCAAAGAATTACAAGTATTCAGGCTTCCGTCTTGGATTCCTGGGAGCTATCTTATAAGAGAATTTTCAAAAGAAATTATTAAAATTTCAGCACTGCAAAACGGTAAATCAAGAAAAATTACGCAGTTGAATAAAAATTCTTGGTTGGTAGACTGCAAAGAAGAATTTGAATTAAAAATAACTTACTCTATATTTGCAAGGGATGCATCAGTCAGAACGGCTTGGCTTGACTTAGATAGATGCTTCTTTAATGGAAGCAGTATTTTTCTGAGTGCAGATGGTTTTGAAAACGAAATGCACACAGTTGCAATCAATAAACCTTCATTCAATGAAAACTGGAAGCTTGCAACGTCGCTCATTGCCTTGAAGGTTGACAACAAGGGATTTGGTCTATTTCATGCTGAAAATTACCAAGAACTTATCGATTGCCCAGTTGAAATTGGGGATTTCTGGACAGGTCAATTTATTGCCATTGGCGTCAAACACCGCATTGTAGTGTCGGGAGCACCCATCACGTTCGATGGCTCAAGGCTTTTGGATGATGTTAAAAAGATTTGCGAATATCAAATACAGTTCTGGCATGGTAAGCAAAAACCCATCATTAAAAATTATCTTTTTATACTTTGGGCTGTCAGTGAAGGTTATGGAGGGTTAGAGCATAAAAATAGCACTGCCCTCATTGCCAATCGATCAGATTTACCAAGATTGAATCAAGGAAAACCAAATGATGGATACATTCAACTACTAGGTTTATTTTCTCATGAATACTTCCATACCTGGAACGTCAAAAGACTCAGACCTGTAGAGTTCAATTCTTTAGATCTTTCTCAAGAAAACTATACTGAACTTTTGTGGTTTTTCGAAGGATTCACCAGTTATTTTGATGACTTAGTTCTTGTAAGGTGTGGCCTCATAGAAGTTTCAGATTATTTGAAGTTACTGTCCAAAACGATTAACCAAGTTTTACAAACACCAGGTAGAAAAATACACTCTGCAGCCCAATCCTCTTTCGAAGCCTGGACAAAGTATTACAGACCGCAACCCAACACAGCGAATGTGACCGTTAGTTATTACACCAAAGGTGCATTAATTGCACTTTGTTTAGATTTAACGCTAAGACAAATTACTAAAAAACAAAATGGAATCATCAAAACTGGTAAAAATAAATCCCTTGATAAAGTAAACATGGGCTATACGTTAGACGATGTAATGCGAAAATTATGGACGTCTTGCAAAGATGGATTGATGTCTGAATTGAATTTATTGAATGCAATTAAAGAATTAACCCAAGAAAACTTAAACTATGAAATTCATGCTTGGGTTCATAGCACAACTGAACTACCAACGCTGGAGCTTTTGAGTAAATTTGGAGTTGAAGCCAAATTAGAACCAGCACAGTGGGCTCAGAAATTGGGATTGAGAATCTCTGAGTCGATCAACGCTACTCTTGTAATCAAACAAGTGCTTGATGGTGGAATTGCACATAAAGCCGGCCTATGCGAAGGCGATGAATGGCTTGGTATAGAGATTATTTCAAGGAAAAAAGGTGGAAAAAATCAATCTTGGAGAATCAATAAATTAGAAGACATTCAACTTTATGCTGGAGATCTGCGTTTTATTAATGCTTTAATTAGCCGCGATAAAAAAATTACTCTCGTTAGAATTGATTTAAAAGATTTATACAATATTAAAACACTGCGACTGATACAAACAGATCCAGTACACTTATCCAAGTGGTTAACAGAATCGACTTAACTTTCATGATTTTGGAGCAATTAAATTGACCTTTGAATTTATTAAAACAAGAATCGAAAATGATAAAGTTGCTATCATTACCCTTGACCGCCCCAAACAATTGAATGCACTTAATACTGACTTGATGATTGAATTAGGTCAGGCCTTGAAAGACTATGACGCAGACATTCATATTGGCTGCATCATCATTACTGGAAATGAAAAAGCATTTGCTGCAGGCGCTGATATTGCTGCAATGAAAAATTTTGATTTTGCTGATGTTTATGCTACTGATTTCATCACCAAAGACTGGGAAATTATCCGACAAATAAGAAAGCCTGTTATAGCTGCAGTTAGCGGTTTTGCCCTCGGTGGTGGCTGTGAACTGGCCATGATGTGTGATTTCATTATTGCCGCAGACAATGCCAAATTTGGTCAGCCAGAAATCAAATTGGGCATAATTCCTGGCGCTGGTGGTACACAAAGATTGCCAAGATCAGTGGGCAAATCTAAAGCAATGGACATGATCCTTACTGCAAGGATGATGAGTGCCCAAGAGGCTGAGCAATGCGGCTTGGTTTCTAGAGTCGTCCCTTTAGACAAATTAATGATTGAAACAATTGAAGCTGCTTTAACAATATGTGCATACCCAAGGCTTGCCGTTTTAGCAGCAAAGGAATCTGTGCAGAGATCTTTCGAAAGCAACTTATCGGATGGAGTCATGTACGAAAGACGACTTTTCCATTCACTTTTTTCCACTTATGATCAAAAAGAAGGGATGGATGCCTTTGTCAATAAACGCTCACCCTTATTTAAAAATAAATAAAGTCATGATTTCTAAATTTAAGCTATTGACTTACGCTTCATTCTTTTTAGCACTTTCTAGTTGTGCCAATTTAGAAAATTCTTCTCAGTCAATTTCAAGCTCAAATGTTCAAACTCTTATCGTCACTGCTGATCCAGTTGTAGTTAATGTCATCAGCGTTACCCCGCTTAAGAAATCATCTGTCCTTACCAATGGTGATCAAGCAGCTGCCAATTTAGAACTTAATACACGCAATGAAAGCTCCAGCAGTGGTCAAGAATTTCAAGTGATATTTAAGTACAAAGAGCAAACCTACTCAACACAACTTCCTTTTGATCCCGGTGCGACTTTACTCATTCAAGCATCCCCACCTCAAATTCAAAATGAGCAAATCAATCGCGCCAATACACCAAACAATCTCACTTACTCTAATAATGATGTTTATATTTTAGCTCCCACAGGCATGATTCCTTATCCAACTTCCAGCTTTGGTTTCTTTACTGGATTTCCTGTTTATTTGAGCGGTGGATATTATCAAAGACTACCTGGTCGATTTTATTTGAATCACGGACAACGTACTCACTCTTCAGGCGGTAGAGGTAAAGGCCGAAAATAAATAATGAATCGGTATGAAATTTTGTCAGTTGATACAATGACGATGGGCTTTTTAATGAGATGTCAGTTTTATCTTTATAAAGTCGCAGTCTATTCAACAATTAATTTAATCGAAGATGCAGCAATGTTAGCGCTTTTATTTAGCTAATGATCTGATTCGGTTTTGACATAGATCCAAACTAACTTCACATCTTCAGCAGAGAGCTTTAATTTCCAAGCCGGCATACCACTCCCTTTGCCGTTAAGTACGGCGCTTTGAAAACGTTGAAAATCATCTTTTGGAAATTTTTTTAGATCAAAAGCAAGACCTGGTTTGAGCATTTCTTTTCCATGACATGAGCTGCAGTTTTCATGATATATTTCACGCCCAATTTCAGCGTCATCAGCAAGCACCATGTCTGAAATACAAACAAAAAATAATAATAAAAAAAATTGAATCACGTTTAGGTTTTTTTCGCTTTTTGCTTACTTCCCTTAATATTAGGTACCCAAGGTTGTTCAGTCCATCCAACTCCACGGCGAACAACTTGAACATCAATCAAATATGGTTTCCCATCCATGGTAGAAAGCTTAGCTCGGGAAAGAGCTTGCTTTAATTCCATTGAATTACTTACTACTTCTGCCTTGACACCAAATCCTTGTGCGATATGCGCCATATTCATATCAGGATTACCCAAATAACTTGCAACAAACTGGCCTGTCTCAACCATTCGACCCGAAGGCACATTTGCTATGGAACGCGAATGAGGACCCCCGTAGGCGTGATTGTTGTAGACAATTGTAATGACTGGAAGCTCTAGTCTGGCCATGTTCCACAAGGCATGAGGACCAAATAAAAACGAGCCATCACCAACCATACAAATGACTTGTTGATGAGGACGAGCCAATTTAACACCAGCAGAAGTTCCTACTCCAGAACCCAAATGCCCTCCATAGTAGAAAAATAGCTCCCTTCCTCCAACAGGATTGAAATTGAATGAATGCATAGCTACAGAGCCAGCCTCATGAACAATGATTGCATCTTTATCAGCGAATTGTGCAACCTCCCAAGTAACTCTATCGGCGATCAAAGGAGCGTTATTCCACTCAGGATTATTAACAATACCTGTAAATATTTGTCTTGCTCGATCGGTGAACTTTTTGACTTCGATAGTGCGTTGAGTAGCTATTTCCTTACTTCTTGCATTCATCAGTTGATCCAATGCGGCAATGAGATCATCCAATCCCAATGCCACATCACCAACCAAAGGTACATCGGTAGACATTACCTTACCCATGTTTTGGTAATCAATTCTCATGTCGATGAATTTTATATTTCGCGCAACAATTGGCTGAACTCCGTTGTGCTGCATCTTATTACCGATATTGATAGCCAAATCATAATTTTTAGGCCACGTAATACTAGACAATGTCCCAGCTGGAGCATTGCCAACCCATAGAGGGTGAGCCTCGGGAAAATTAACCCACATCTGACGCATTTGAGTCACTGGCATCCCTAACATTTCAGCCAATTTAACAACTTTCGCAACAGCTTTTGCCTTATATATTTCATCTCCTACTATCAAAACAGGCATCTTGGCATCCAACAACATTCTTGCTGCTCGCTCAATTTCTACAGGATTTGGTCTTACTCGCATTCGAGTATCGAAATGACTTTGTTGAATAATTTCTGTCCTGGTTTTCTCATCTGTATGGTCTGAATGCCAGGTCAAATATGCAGGACCATGGGGTGGGGTCCATGCAGATTTAAATGCGTGTCTAGTGGTTTCAGCAATCATGGATGGACCTCGAGCCATCCATGAATATTTGGTCAATGGTTGTAATACCTGTTCTTGATTTGCAATTTCTTCAAAACCGTCTCTACCTGCTCGTCTAGATTGATCAGTTCGATAGGAGTAAATCACCAATGGAGTTTGCTCTTTATACGCATTAAAAACCTGCCCCATTGCATTCATAAGACCAACTGCACCAGCCTGCATCACTATGGCTGGCTCCTGGGAAGCCTTGATATATCCAGCGGCCATAGCCGCACCCGGTCCCTCATGAGGCGTTAAAATGTAATTGAGTTGAGGTCTGTCAACCAACGCATCATAAAACTGAGCGTCTTCGCTCGCAGAATTACCAAAAACATACTTCACACCGCAAGCCATAAGTTGCTCAGCAAAGCAAGCCCCCCCCGAACCTTGAAATGTTTTAACTGGTGGGACCTCAGTTGAGTTGTTATTGCTTAAAGAAGGCGTGTTTTGAGCCGCGGAGTTCAAAGAAGACAATACACCTTCAGCTGCTGTGACAGTCATTCCAGCTAGTTTTAAATTATCTAAAAAACCCCGCCTTGAAATAGTTTTGGTCAAATAACCAGTTACGGCATCACGCATTTGGACAACTCCTGAAATATACCTATTTATTACTTAACTTTTAACTTTGTCGATTGATTACCAAAATCGACTCCGAGGAAAGCTGACATGGATTTGATTTCATCCCGAGTCCATATAGCCCCTCTTCCCATCATTCGATACATCGTAGCTTCCCATGCCCTCTCATCTTGACGCTGATCCCTCCATATGGAATCTGTATGACATTGCGAACACTTATTTAATACAAGCTCACGCCCAGTTTCAGAACTTTGAATGGACTCTGTTAGATTCTGAGCATTTATATTGACTGAAACAACCCCAATCAAAAACAAAAATATCCATCGTTTCGCTTGATTAAATATACACATACAAATACCCTTAAAATAGCACAAGTTACTTAAATTGAGATTTTAGTAGCCAAAGGCGAAATCAATCGAGGTTAAAACCTATGGATAACCCTTTGTATCAAGTTACTAAGTAACTAACAAATACATTTTTTAGTTGGTTTTTCCTACTAATATTGGATATGCAAATTTCATTTATAGATAAACTTTATATCGAATAACATTTAAAACCGTAATTTGTAATTTTTCATGAACATAAACACCCCCGCAAATCTTGGTCCCTTTGAACACCATAAGCAAGCCATTGAACAGGGCCAATTTTTAATTCAAAAGTGCAGCGACTGCTTAGCCAACCAATTCTTTCCCAGATCCTTTTGCATCACATGCAGTGGAATAAACCTTGAATGGCTAGAGATATGTGGACGAGGTGTGATTTATTCAACTACAACTGTGCGTAGAAAAATCGATTCAGGTGGAGACTATAACGTTTGCCTTGTTGATTTAGAGGAAGGCGTTCGAGTAATGGGAAATGTAATTGAATTGAATTCAAACGATGTCTACATTGGGCAAAAGGTTGATTTAAGCATTGAACATATTGATGGCATACAAAAAGTTGTTTTTAGATCAAGTAAACTCAAAAAATGAATCATATTGATACTCGCGGTAAAACCGCTATTGTTGGCATTGGAACCGCTGGTTGCGGGGAAGCTCCTGGAATGAGCGAGCTTGAGCTTTTGGGACTCGCCACACATGCAGCACTCGAGGATGCCGGATTAAAAATAAAGGATATTGACGGTTTATGTACAGCCAATTTAAACATAGCCATGTGGCCATTGAATGTCAGTGAATATTTAGGTATACATCCAACGTTTGTTGAAGGCACAAATATAGGGGGCTCCTCTTTTATCGCTCACCAAAAGCCAGCAACCCTAGCTCTTTTAAGCGGCCAGTGCAATGCTGTTCTTGTTTGCTATGGAAGCAATCAAAGAACATCGAAATTTGGTAGAAAAGAGCGCTCTATCGCAAGAAATTCGCTTGATCCAAGTATTTTTGAGGACCCCTATCATCCCTTTGATCCCCCTTCATCGTATGCACTTATTGCAGCACGTCATATGTATGAATACGGCACGACCAGAAAACACTTAGCCGAAGTGGCACTTGCAGCAAGAAAATGGGCTCAGTTAAATCCAGAGGCATTTTCTCGAGATCCCCTTGATCTAGATACTATTCTTAATGCTCGAATGATTAGTGATCCATTTACAATTTATGACTGCTGCCAAGTTACTGATGGCGCTGGCGCTTACATCATAACCCTTTCAGATAAAGCAAAAGATTTAAAGAAAAAACCTGTTTTTATCTTATCCAATGAAACAGCTGTTTGGCATCGCTCTGTCAGCAATATGAAAGACCTGACCATTACTCCTTCAAAAGAATCTGGAGAACGGGCATTTAATGCGGCAAAAATAAGTCACAGAGACATTGATGTGGTGCAAGTTTATGATGCTTTTACGATCAATACAATTTTGGCACTCGAGGACCTGGGTTTTTGTAAAAAGGGAGAGGGCGGAGAGTTTGTCAATAACGGTTCTATTGCCCCCGGTGGAAAACTACCCGTAAATACAAACGGAGGAGGCCTTTCATGCGTACACCCCAATATGTATGGTGCTTTTGCTACGATTGAAGCTGTAAGACAGCTTAGGGGAGAATGTTCTCTAAGACAAGTAGCAAATGCAAAAACTGCTCTGATAAACGGAAATGGTGGAACTTCTGCCTCAAGTCAATCCACTTCCATTTTATGCACTCAAGAAATACTTTAGTTTAGTCATAGCGCATTATTCAATTTTAAAATTGGTTGACTTCATTACTCTAGACCACTTTGCAATATCTGCTTCTAGAAATAAAGCCATTTCTTCAGGTGAATTGCCTGACGGATCCTGCCCTTGCAAACCTATGACTTCAAGCACATCTTTATCTGATAAAGCTTTTCTTGTCTCTTCATTCAATTTTTTTATTATTTGCGGAGATGTTCCTGCTGGAGCCATGAGGCTAAACCAGGAACTGAATTCAAATCCAGGCAATCCAGCCTCTGCTGAAGTTGGTACGCTAGGGAGTGAACTTATCCTTTCCTTAGAAGCCACAGCAAGAGCCTTAAGCTTCCCATTTTGATAGTTTTGTAATTGGAAAGAAGATAAAACTTCAAATCCAACCTGAACTTGATTACCTAAAATAGCAATAAGCTCAGGTCCAGCACCTTGATAGGGCACATGGAGCATTTGCGTTCCCGTCATGGATTGAAAATATTCACCTGTAAAGTGCTGAATTGAACCATTTCCCAGTGAAGAGTAGTTTATTTGACCTGGTTTATTTTTAAGTAATTCGATGAATTCTTTTAAATTTTTGACTTGAAGAGATTCATTGACTGTTACTATTCCAGGTGCCTTTGTCAATAAGCTAATTGGTGCGAATGATTTAATCGGATCATAAGGCAACTTTGGAAACATATTGATTGCCATGCTCATTGAAGTTACAGTTGCCACAACCAATGTATAGCCATCAGGATTTGACTTCGCTGCCAAGTCCACTCCTAGCCTAGCTCCTGCACCCCCCTTATTGTCAATGACAACAGGTTGGCCTAATAATTCAGTCATTTTTCTTGCAAGGGTTCTACCTACCAAATCAACTGAGCCACCAGGAGGATAAGGGACGATAAGCCGAATTGGTTTAGTAGGATAAGTTTGAGCTAAGGCATGCTGAAAGAAAATATAAATTAATAAAACTAATAAGCGAAAATTCAACATATAAATATTTTCATCAATTTAAATTTTTATGCGTTATCAGGTCTCTTATGCCTAAAGCCAGATGTAAAGTGACCCTTTCCCTCTAGATCTCCTTGCTCGAATATCCAATCGTAACCACCTTTCGGGTTTGAGAGAATTTCCCAAGCATTGTCATCACGGTCCCAGAATAAAAAACTATATGTTCCATGCCTTTCGCTAGGTTTGGAAATATCATATAAACCCCACCTATCTGCATTATCAATGCACAATTGATAAGAGTTATCTACATCCGAATCTGTTAGAACATCTAATCCATTGTGATAGCATCTTGGCATTTTTTCTTTATTGGGTGTTTTCACTACTGCATATACATGGTTGCCACCCAATTGAATCATCATAGAAATTGGGCTTGTTCTGACGACATTGAGCCCTAAAAATTCCTCATAAAATTTTCTTGTTTCATCAATATCTTTTGAGCCAAGAGTTCCATGTGATAAAAACCTTGACTTGATACCAGCATAAGTCGTTTGTTCTTTTAGCAGATTTTTGTTCATTTCTTTTATTTCCATGATTCCCTCACTTTTTTATTCAATTAAAAGTTATCCCTGAGTCTTTAATGACTTGCCCATAAATTTTATAGTCAGATTTAATACGATCTGCAAATGTTGCTATTGACCCGCCAAGGGGTTCTGCGCCAATTTCATTCATTTTTGATCGAATTTTGGGATCATCAAATACGATTTGTAATCTCTCATTCAAAATTTTAAGTATTTCATTGCTAGTTCCTTTGGGTGCAAAAATTCCAAACCAAGCACTCATCTCCCAATTAGCAATACCTAATTCTGTAGCAGTGGGTACTTCTGGAAGAGCAGATAGCCTTCTTTTTGATCCTACGGCCAATGGCTTAAGGTCGCCGGATTTGACATACGGACGAACTGTTCCGTACGCAGCAGACATAAACTGAATCCTTCCAGCCAATATATCTGTCATCGCAGATCCCATGCCCTTATAGGGTATGTGCTCAGACTTGATATCTGTGACACGGCTAAACAAACTACCGGAAATGTGTGGCTGGCTTCCAATACCAGCTGATCCATAAAAAATCTTACCAGAATTTGCTTTTGCATAAGATATAAAGCCATTTATATCCTTTATGGATAAAGAAGATGGAACAACTAACAGATGCGGCAATTCGGCAGTATTGAATACTGGCAAAATATCCGCCATTGGATTAAAGTTAGCGCCGCCTTCTAAAAATGGCTTAATTAATAAATTTCCATTGGCACAAATCAATAATGTATAACCATCGGGATTTGACTTCATTACGAAGTCCATGGCTAAATTCCCTGTTGCACCTGCCTTATTATCTACAACAATGGGCCCTCCAAATTGCTGAGCCATTCCATCAGCGGCAATCCTACCTAGCAAATCGGTTGTTCCACCAGGCACACTGTCGACTACCAATCTGATGGATTTATTGGGATAAAGATTCTGCGCATTTGAAGATTGAAATAATATCATACACGCTAGTAAAGCTGTAAAGTGTTGGAGTCGATTTAGTAATTTCACTTTTTTTCCCAAATAGTAATTTTTGCGCACTAAGAAAATTATTTTCCTATCATTTACAATCATCTAGAATTACATATTTCCTATGAGCTTGGTATTGGGCAATTCCCTACCTTTAAAGTCAATACAGGCTCTATGATTCATGTTTATGGCAATTAAATAAAAATAATTCATTTTTTCCATTACTTTAGTCACAATATCCATTAATTTTCTGTTAACTTAAATTGAATCAAGGTGAATAAATTGAGTACAAAAAACAAGTTTTCTTTTTTAAGTTATTTTCTTTTTTTCTGTTTTACTCACACTCATCTATTTGCACAAAGCTATCCTGATAAACCGATCAAAATCATAGTTGGCTTTGCGCCTGGCGGTCTTGCAGACACAATAATTCGTGCACTACAACCTAAATTAACAGAAAGCTTAGGACAACCTGTATTAATTGAAAATAAAGGTGGCGCAGGTGGAACGCTTGCAGAAGCCCAAATAGCTAAATCATTGCCCGATGGATACACATTGATGATAGGTGTTGATAGTGTTCCAGTAAATCCGTATATTTATAAAAATTCGACCTATGACACTTTTAAAGATATTCAGGCTATTTCTCTTTTAGCCAGAGTACCCCTAGCATTGGTTGTCAATAACAATGTGCAAGCGACCAATTTAAGCGAACTAATTAAATACGTCCAATCAAAGCAAGGAAAGTTTGCATATGCTAGCCCTGGGACGGGAACTAGCAATCATTTATATATGGAATACTTTAAAAGTATTTCCAATGTTGAGATGATTCACGTGCCCTATAAAGGTGGCAATCCAGCTTTAACAGACCTAATTGGAGGGCAAGTAGAAGCCATGCTTATTTCAGTAACGCTTGCAAATGCGCAGATTCGTGCTAACACAATAAAAGCTTTAGCTGTCTCAAGTGATAAACGGGTTTTACTTTTACCGAATATTAAGACTTTTGTGGAATTGGGTTATTCCGACTTTAATGCCTATACTTGGGCTGGCTTATTCTCTCCCGCCAATACACCTTCTCAAATAACACAAAGAATACATGACGAATTTACCAAAGCAATTCACTCTCCTGATGTGATGAGTCGCTTCAAAGACTTAGGTGCTGAGATTGTAATGAATTCCCCATCTGAATTTTCTTCAATCCTTCGAACTACTAACGAAAAAATGGGCGAGCTAATTAACAAAAGAAATATTTCCTTAAATTAAATAGAGCTAAAATGAGTCCTGAAATATTTAATAACTTGATTGTCAACAAAGATTCAAAATTTTTAGTTGACCGGTCGGTCTATTCCGACCAGAAAATATTTGACTTAGAAATTAAAAATATTTTTGAGTCAACATGGAATTATATTGCTCACGAATCTCAGGTTAAAAATCCTGGGGATTACTTTAGCACTCACATAGGACGCCAGCCTATATTTCTTTTAAGAAAAAGTGACGGGTCAATCAATGCTTTTCTTAATGCCTGTTCCCATAGAGGGTCAACTTTGGTGCCATTTGAATCTGGTAATTCAAAAGCTTTCAGATGCCGCTTCCATGGATGGACTTTTAATTCGGATGGTAAATGCCTTGTTATTAAAAATGAAGAATCAGGCGCTTACTTAGATGCAGAAATCAAAAATAAGTCATCTCTTACGCCAGTATCCAGACTCGAAAATTACAGAGGCTTTATTTTTGCAAGTCTAAATAGCGATGTATCCGAACTTGATGACTGGCTTTGTGGGACTAAGTCTTGGATAGATTGCTTAGTTGATCAATCTCCCAAGGGCCTTGAAATTATCAACGGTCAATCCACATATAGGCTTTATGGAAACTGGAAATTACAAGCTGAAAATGGTGTAGATGGATATCACGTATCAACAGTTCACAAAGTCTTCGCTAACACTATTTCTAACAGAGAGGCTAAATTAAATTTAAATGGCTTAAAGGAAACAGAAGCTGGGCGCATAACTGGGCAAGTTTTATCTGGCTCGTATGGTTTTGGAAACGGACATATGGGTATTTGGACAGAGCGATCTAAACCAACCGCTCATCCTATTTGGGATGAAAAGGAAAGAATTGAAAATTCCTACTCTAAGGCTCAAGCACATTGGATGCTTCATCGAACTCGAAATTTATACTTATTTCCAAATGTTTTCATTATGGATAACCCATCAACACAGATACGCACTATGCGACCGATTTCACCTGACATGTGTGACGTAACGGTTCGGTGTATTGCACCTGTTGGAGAAGCTAAAGAAGCACGATCCGCTCGAATTCGAAAATTTGAAGACTTCTATTTGACATCCGGCATGGCTACATCTGATGACTTGGCAGCACTAGAGGCTGTTCATACAGGCAGTCAAGCTAAAAATGCAAAATGGAATCATTTTGCACGCGGAGCAAGTGAAACACTAAATGGTTTTGAAGGGGAGGATTATCCTTTAGGCGATATACCGCCAAAGATGACTACTAAGAACTGGGATCATGAATCTATATATAAAGGTTTTTATGAAACATGGCAAAAATTGATTTCTAAAGATTAAATGATGAATAATTTTACCCTTGATCAAATCTCCGAATTTATTTATAAAGAGGCAGAGTGTTTAGATGAAAAAAGTTGGACTCAATGGCTAGATTTTTATATTGATGATTGTATCTTTTGGGCCCCTTCATGGATCAATGAAAGTACTTATACGTCTAATCCCGAGGAGGAATTGAATTTACTTTATCTTAAAGGTAAACAGCATTTAGTAGATCGTATATATAGAATTGAAACTGGAGACTCATTTGCATCCGTACCTATGGATCGAACTACACACCTGATTACCAATATTCGTGTCAATGCTAGATCTACCCAACAAATTAGTGTCAAATCAAATTGGTTAGTTCACTCTTACGGCATGCGTGAGTCTCAAAACCGAGGTGGATTTTATGAATTTCAACTTGTTAGCGTAAATGATCAAATCAAAATACTTCAAAAGAAAATAATTTTAATTGACGATAAGTTAGTTGGCCCGATTGATATTTTTCATATTTGAAGTTAAAAAATATTTATACATTTTTATACCAGTTTTTACTCAGTTCTTTATTCCATAATCAACTTATTATCCACTTAACTTTAATTGATTATTTATTTTTATGTCTGCCTCATCTCAAAGTGAAATCCTATGTGATTTTGCAACTTCTCTTAGATTTGAAGATATCCCAATCAATGTTATAAATGCCGCAAAATTTTGTATTATCGACACAATCGGTGTTTGCGTCTTTGGCTCGCAACTCCCATGGAGTAAAAAAATTTATGCTTATGCCAAATCATATGGTCGTGGTGGCCAATCGCAAGTTATCGGATACGCCAACTCGCGTTTGCACGCACCTCACGCTGCTTTGGCTAATGGGGCATTTGCTCATGCTTTTGAACAAGACAGCTTAAGAAAACCTGGTGCTGGCGTTCATCCAGGAGCTACACTATTCCCATCTGCTTTTGCTTTAAGCCAAGAATTGAATGCCAGTGGTGAGACTCTACTTAAATCTTTTATTGCTGGATGCGAAGTTCTTTTCCGAATTGGTGCTGCAAGTAAACATAGCTCAGAACAATTAGGTTTTCATGCTCCTGGTCTAACCGGTGTATTTGGTGCTGCTGTTACAAGTGGTTTAGTACAAGATTTAAATTCTTGTAAGCTAGCTAATGCCCTTGGAATAGCTGGATCTATGTCGAGCGGTTTATTGGCATTTACCAAATCAAAACGCGGCTCAGAAGTTAAAAAATTACACCTAGGCAAAGCATGTGAAAGTGGAATTTTAGCCTCACGTTTGGCGCTTGAAGGTTTTGAGGGTCCCGAGACCATTTTTGAGGGTAAATTTGGTTTTTTTGAAGCATTTTGTAAATCGAGTGATCCAGAGGTTTTAACTAACAATTTAGGCGTGGACTGGGAAACTTTAAAAATATGCCTTAAAACATACCCTTGTCACATCACAGTTCATCCTCTAATTCATTCTTTATATCAAATGATGAATACCTATTCATTTAATTCAAATGATATACAGAGTTGTGACTTACTTGTACCAGAAAAAGTACTAAGCCATCATGATAATCGAGTACCCAAAGACGTTAAACAAGCCCAATACAGTGTTCCGTTTTGCTTAGCAATAGCAATGGATTACGATCTGCTCGATCCGTACATCTTTAATGATGCAATTATTAATAATATCAATGTACTGAATAATTGTAAAAAAATTAATATGTCCGCTTATAGCGACAAAATTAAAAGAACTTCCTGGACTTCGACTCTTAAAATATTGCTTAAAAATGGAAAAGTATTTACAACTGAATCCGATCATTTTATTGGCTCACCCGAAAATCCGTTAGATACACTACAGTTGAAGCAACGATTTTTAAAGCATACTCAGCATTGCGAGAATGGAAAGGCAGAAAGTTGGTTTAACGCTTTTCTTGATCTTGAGCATCTAACTAGTCTAAATTATTTACCTGATTTAAATTGACCCAAAATTTAACGCGATGAATTCTCGTAGAAAGGTTCTACGTAAATCAATTCATTTTCTGGGATTACCAACTTTAATTATCCGAGTGGCAAAGGCTTACTTTCTGGTGCGGTTTTTGAAGAAATTGCTGTACTCGCTGCTGGTAAAGATGCTTTAAATTTGCATTAATTGTTCCTTGATCTAAGGCACTGCACTGATATTCGATTTCTTCACCAAATCTTTCCAATTGGTAATTTCTCGTTTGATTAAAGCATCAAACTGCTGTGGTGATCCAACTAAAGGATAAACGCCGTCCTTTTCTAATAGCTCAACTGCTTCTTTGCTGTTAAATGCTTTGATTAGCTCTTGGTTAATTTTTTGGACTATGCTCAAAGGAGTCCCCTTGGGTGCAATTAAACCATGCCAAACATTTACTTCATATCCATTAAGCCCGGACTCTTGTAGCGTTGGCACTTCTGGCAAAACTGGCGTTCTTTTTAATGTTGTAACTCCTAATGGTTTTAATTTTCCAGCCTTTATAAATGGCAAAGCAATGGAAGGTGTACTAAAAAATAACTGTGTTTGCCCAGATAACGTATCGCTTAAAGCAGGTCCACCCCCTTTATAAGGTACATGTAAAAGCTTTATGCCTGCCTTACTCATCAATAACTCTGCCGATAGGTGCAACACGCTTCCATGCCCAGAAGAAGCAATGCTAATTATCGAAGAAGACGATTTTGACAAGTTGATTAGCTCGCTTAAACTATTTACTGGCAAATTGGGATTTGCAACCAAGACAAAAGCTCCTTGGGAAACTTGACCAATGGCAGAAATATCTACCTCAGGATCATATTTCAAAGGGTAAAGCGCAGAATTTACTGTGTATGATGCAGAAATCAATAGGATGGTGTATCCGTCAGGGGGTGATTTAATTGCAAATTCAGCACCCAATAAACCCCCAGCTCCTGCTTTATTTTCCACAATTACAGATTGCTTCAAACCAGTAGATAGACGCTGAGCAATAAATCTAGCAATAAAGTCATTTCCACCTCCGGGCGGGAACGGGACAATTAAATGAATTGGTTTTGTTGGAAAATTAATGCTTGCTAGTGAGTCAAGCGTTTGTGCTGAGAGAGCATTGTTTGCAATTACTATTGCTATAGAAAAAATGATCTTTGCGATGAACTGATTCAATTTGGTACCTGCTTTCAAATTCAAATCATTGTCACAACAATTGATTGATCTATAACGCGTAATTCACAGTTTTTTTCTGCACTCTGGGCAATAAGATAAGCAACTGTTTCTGCCTCTTGGTCTAAATCACAGCAATATGTTTCATTTAAATTATTGTGTCTGATCAATTTAAATGAAATCTCCTCTATTTTGCTTTTACTTATTTTAATTTGGGGCATTTCACCCACCCAATCGCCATGTTGCCGCCCATTGTGACCAGTATGAAAAGAAAAACTTCCCAATCCATAAAAAATGGGCTTACCGCCATACATCTCAACTGGAAGCGATAAATGAGGGCCATGCCCAAAAACGACATCAGCACCTGCGTCGATTGCAGCGTGTGCAATCTCAGTCATATATTCTAATACTTCACTCCAAAGACCCCAGTGACAAGAAATCACAACAAAATCACATGATTTCTTGATGTCCTTAATTTGCTCAACTAATTCTTTCAAATACACCCTGTCAGCCCAGGTAACAACAACTGGAGGTATCCCCGGACGATTGAACGGCGGGATTTCAGCCTTCACTTTATACGCAGGGACTTGATATGCCGTATGACCGCGAAGGACCGCAACACCGGATGAGTCCTTTTGTGCCTCGTGATGTGTATTCCAATAAACAGAAGTTCTTGCTAAAAATCCAATTTGTAAGCCTTGACGATCAATAATGACAGGTTTGATGGCTTGAGCTTTAGTTTCACCAGCACCAGTATGCATTAGTCCGGCAGAATCAAGTTCTTTGATGGAGTTTAATATCGCATCATGACCATAATTTACATTATTAGCCAAACTTACAGCTGAAATATTACCATTTTTCAAAGCTTCAGCTGCAACCTTAGGATTAGCGTAAAAACCTTCGTTATTTACTGAGTGACTGTATTCAGGTTGATAAAGGCAGCACTCTAGATTTGAAAATACAACATCTGATTGAGCTAACTCCTCCTTAATCAACCGAAAAGGAATAGATCCATCTTTCACATTCATCAAATTAATGTCACCAGTTAAAGTAATCTTAATTGTCATTTATTATTCCAATTTCTTGATTTATCGAGTTTTAAGGATTTGTAATATCTCTACGTTTTCACTTTTACCTATTCTTATTTTACAATCTGCTTTAGATATTCTATAAATATTTTGATTAGTGAAGCTTTCTTTTGAAGCAATCCGATCATCTATACTTGATCTGTATTTGTTAATTTTTTAAATATAAAAACAATTTATCTAGAAAATATCACCATGAGTTTAGAAATTATTGATTCACAAGTTCATATTTGGGCTAAAAGTACACCTGAAAGACCTTGGCCAGACCGCCACACACCTCATAAGCCCAACCCTATTACGGCTGAAGTCTTACTAAAAGATATGAATAACGCTGGGGTGGACAAGGCAATACTAGTACCCCCTTCTTGGGAAGGGGAAAGAAACGATATTTGCGTTGCTGCTGCAAAAAAGTACCCTAATAAATTTGCCGCTATGGGCCGACTTGATCCCTTATCTATACCGTCAGTTGAAATGGTTAAAAAATGGCACCCCTCAAACGGACTGTTAGGACTTAGATTTACCTTTCATCGTCCTTCCCTTCAACCTTTACTGACTGAAGGAAAAGTGAATTGGCTATGGCCGTTGGCTGAGTCGCTTAATATACCAATAATGATGACCTGTCCTTTTGAAATAATGCACATCACAGATGAGATTGCACAAAAATACCCAAACTTAAAACTTATCATTGATCATTTTGGGCTTCTACCAGGGAAAAAGGATAAAGAAGCCTTTGAAAATTTTCAATCGATCTTAAATTTATCTAAAAGACCAAATGTTGCGGTTAAAGCAAGCTGTTTACCAGCCTATACAACAGAATCTTGGCCCTACCCACTTATGGATCCTTACATTAAAATGGTTTTTGATTCTTTTGGGCCTAAACGAATGTTCTGGGGATCTGATTTATCGCGACTGACCTCATCTTATTCAGAGTGTGTAGATCACTTTACAGATGGCCTAAGTTGGCTCAAAGGTGAAGATTTAACTTGGGTGATGGGAAAAGGACTCAAAAATTGGTTGCGATGGGATTAAGGGTCGATCTTGAGATTCTTCGTTTTGAAAGTTTTTGACCAATAAGTTATCTCTGAATTTATTTGTTCCGTAAATTCATTTGGCGAGCTTGCGAGCGGCTCAACACCTTGTGAGAGTAACTTTTCCCTAATATCGGGCGATTGATAAATTTTGAATATTTCTTGATGTAACTGTTGAATTACTAACGGTGATGTTTCTAATGGCGCAAGCATACCAAACCAAGAGGATAACTCATACCCTTCCAGACCTGCTTCCGTCATTGTTGGTAGCTCAGGAGCGATTTTGCTTCTCAATTTGCTTGTGACGGCCAATGCTTTAAGTTTCCCCGATTTAACAAAAGGAAGCGCAGTAGCTATATTAGGAAACATTAAAGTAATTTGGCCCCCGATTAAATCATTGTAGGCTGGGCCATTCCCTTTATAAGGAATATGCACCAAATCTATGCCAGCCATTGCCTTAAACAACTCTCCTCCCAAATGTGGTGGCGAACCATTTCCTGATGATGCAAAAGATAGCTCACCGGGTTTTAATTTAGCTAAGGCAATCAAATCTTTTAGATTATTAACCTTTAGATTTGAATTAACAACCAAAATAGCCGGACCAATCACAAGATTGCTTACTGCTAAAAAATCATGCCTTGTGTCGTAGGGGAGCGTTTTATAAAGGTTTGGATTAATCGTGTGGCTACCACTTACAATAACCAAGTTATACCCATCGGGTTTAGATTTGGCCACTAAATCTGTTCCAGTTATTCCACCCGCCCCAGGTTTATTTTCAATAATGAAATTCTGCCCAAACCGCTCAGTAAGCTTTTGAGCGGTAAGCCTAGCCACATAATCAGTTCCACCGCCTGGCGCAAAAGGAACCACAATCTTGACAGTTTTACTTGGCCAATCAGAAAGGCTAGGTATCTTTGTTTGTGTTTCCCCAAGGCATGGATATAAACTTAAATATAAAAAAGACAGACAAAAATAGTAAATGCTATTTGATGTATTCCCTGATTTCATGATTGAATTTACCCAGTAAGATCGTATACCGGATTGTAGATAGTTTTTAAGATTAACAAGCGCTTATGAATTTAACAGTTGACGTCGTAATTATAGGTGGAGGACCCGTAGGTTTAGCCTTATCAGCTGATTTGGCTTGGAGAGGTCACCAAGTTTTATTACTTGAAAAAGGGGATGGCTCTATATATCAACCCAAAATGGACCTTGTTGGCATTAGAACAATGGAATTTTGTAGAAAGTGGGGAATCGTTAGAGATGTTGAAGAAAGTGATTACGACAGAAATTACCCTCAAGACAACGTTTATTTAACATCACTTAATGGGTATGAACTTGGAAGGCAGGAAATGCCTTCTATGAATAATGAGCTACCCCCGAACGAAAGTCCTCAAAAACGGGAGCGTTGTCCTCAAAATTATTTTGACCCCATACTAAAGAAATTTGCAATAGCACAATCTACAAATCAAATCTATTACGAGACTGAATGCATTGGATTTTCTCAATCCCAAAATCAAGTCAAAATTCAAGCGAAGGACATCAAAACTAACCGTGTTTTAAATATCAAATCTATATTCCTAGTTGGTTGTGATGGTGCGAAGAGTTTAATTAGAGATTCTTTAAACATCAAAATGAGTGGCAAAGGACTGCTCACCTACACTACAAATGTAATCTTTGAATGCAGTGGATTTAATTCTCTTCATAACAAAGCACCTGGATACAGGTACATGTTCATAGGCCCAAATGGTACGTGGTGCACTATAGTGGCTATCAATGGAAAAGATCAGTGGCGGATGTCACTTATTGGTAGCGCCGAAGAAAAAAAGACCTACACTGAAGATGAAATCAAAGCTTTTGCTTTTAAAGCGCTTGGCAAACCTTTCGAAATGAAAATTATAAGCATCCTGCCGTGGCAACGAGCGGAATTGGTTGCTGAGAGATATAGAGATAAAAATGTATTTATTTGCGGTGATGCTTGTCACCTAACTTCACCAACTGGAGGTTTAGGAATGAATACTGGTATAGGTGATGCTGTTGATTTATCGTGGAAATTATCTGGATATCTTCAAGGATGGGGAGGCGAACAATTACTAGATTCCTACACAATTGAAAGAAAACCAATCGCAGAAAGAATAACTCAATTCTCTACTGGTAATTTAGAAATCATGAAAAAATTACCAAGCAATGATTCTATATATGAAGATTCAAATGAAGGTCAGATGGTTAGGGAAAAAGTTGGCTTTGCAATGACTGAAGGTTTAAAGAGAGAGTGGTTTTCGCTAAATATGCATCTTGGGAACAGGTACACCAATTCACCGATCAACATATATGAAGAATTTGAAGATCCCGTAAAACAAAAGTCTGAATTTGAAGATTCAATAAACTATATTCCTAGTACTAGGCCTGGTTGTAGGGCTCCTCACGTTTGGTTAGACAAAGAATTATCTACACTGGATTTAATTAATAAGAAGTTTTCCCTTTTTTGCTTTGTTGATATTTGTGAAGAAGTAAATTTACTATGCCAGTACGCTGATCAATTCAAAATTCCTATAACAGTATTTTTTATTGATTCAGTTAAAACAAAATTATTGTTTGAGTTTAATTACTTAATGATTAGACCAGATGGACATATTGCATGGAGAGGCAATAATTGTAAAATTGAACCCTCTTACTTTTGGGCAAAGATAACTGGAAATGCATAACTTGGATAAGCACTAATCCCCATGATTTATAAATTATTATTATTTACCCTCACATTATTGAATATTAGTTTTGTTCAAGCACAAATACAAGATTATCCGAACAGAATTGGGAAAATCATAGCTCCTTATGCTCCTGGTGGAACTGTTGATACACTGGCAAGAGAAATTGCACAAGCCTTTACTATCAGTCTTGGCAAGTCATTTATTGTCGAGAATAAACCTGGTGCTGGAGGAAATGTTGGACTTGCGGCGATTGCTAAAGCCCCGAAGGACGGATATACACTTGGAATTGGAGCTGCTAATATGCTCATTACTAATCGCTTCGTATACCAATCACTGCCTTTTGATACATTAAAGGATTTCATTCCTATTGCTTTTATTGGAAGGGTTCCATTCGTATTAGTTACAAATCGAAACGTAAAAGCTGAAAATATTAAGGAATTAATAACACTGATTAAACTTAAGCAAGACCTATTTAACTATGGATCTTCTGGAATAGGGAATACCGGACATTTATATGGCGAATTACTAAAAAGTAAAGCCGGAATAGATATGCAGCATATACCTTTCAAATCTAGTGGAGAGGCTATTCAGGAAGTTGTTTCAGGGAGAATTCAAATTCAGTTTGGTACTCCCATAGAATTGATGCCTCATATCACTAAAGGCACGATCAAAGCACTTGCGGTGGCTGGACCTCAAAAGCTAACCTACCTTCCATCTGTTCCAACTATGGGTGAATCTGGTTATAGCGGGTTTGATTCGCCTACGTGGTTTGGCGTCATTGCTCCAACTGGTACACCTAAAGAAATTATTTCACTGCTTAATTTAGAAACTAAAAAGGCATTGAGTACACCCTCCATTAAGACTCGTCTAGATCAAGCGGGCGTGGAGACACAATATATGACAACGGATCAATTCGCTTCATTTATGCAAGATGAAATTTCCAAGTGGGAAAATATAGTTAGATCCAGCGATCTAAAAATTAACTAAGGAGCGCAAATGAATAAAAAATTTAATAGTATCCATAATGAAATTATCAAACTTGTTGCAGCGAATAGAGTCTTGGCCAATGAAGGAATTGTTGATGCATATGGACACGTAAGCATTAGAAATCCTCTCAATAAAAATGAATTTTTAATATCAAGATCTTTAAGTCCCGAATTGGTAACTGAAGATGATATTTATGCATTTACATTAGATGGCAATGCCGTCGAAAGTAATACACCGACCCCTTATTTAGAGAGATTTATACACGGAAGTATTTATAATCTACGAACTGATATAAATGCTGTTATTCATAGCCATGCTGATGAGGTACTCCCATTCACCATCTCTGAAACACCCTTACAACCTGTCATACATACTGCAAGTGACATGGGGCATAGGGTTCCGGTCTGGGATATAAGAGATAACTTTGGAGATACAAATCTACTTGTTACAAACGAGGCGCAGGGGCATGATCTAGCAGTTGGATTGGCTGATAACAAAGTTATCTTAATGCGAGGGCATGGCTTTACTGCAGCTGGGCGTTCGCTAATTGAAGTAGTTAAAGTAGCAATCTATTTACCTAAAAATGCTCAAATCCAACTACATGCTTCTAAACTAGGGAAATTCACAGCACTTTCAAAAGGTGAAATTGATATTAGATCTCTTGTTGAACCACATGCTCCACAAATGGTTAGGGCATGGGAGTACTGGTGTTCTAAGGCAGACGTAAATCCTGGCAAATAATATTTTTATGAGTACCTCAAATATTAAACTCACGTTTGCCTCGGGATTGTATGATCGCATGCAACCTCTTTTTACTGGTGAGGTACAACCCAGTGGGATAGACCTGCACTTTGAAAGGATTGAAGCTCCACGAGTTATTTTTGACAGAATGGCTTCAGACAATGCATTTGACTTGTGTGAGATGTCTTGCTCAGAATATATATCTAGAGTAGTCGCTGGTGATACTACATTCGTAGCTCTTCCTGTTTTCCCATCAAGATCATTTAGGCATAGTTTCATTGCTATAAACAAGGAAAGTGGAATAAAAAAACCAACAGATTTATCTGGCAAAAGAATTGGAGTCCCTCTTTACACCATGACTGCTGCAGTGTGGATTAGAGGCCTTCTCATTCATGATTTTAATGTCGACTTATCAAAGGTTACTTGGATACAGGGATCCATAAATTCACCTTCACCACATGGAGAACCCGCTGTGATGCCCATGTATAAACCTATTTCAATTAATCTAAATAACACAGGCTTTTCACTAAGTGATCTATTAAGTAGCGGTAAACTTGATGCAGTTATTGGAACAACTCTCCCTAATTCCATCAAAACGAATAACAGTATTGTTAGACTTTTCCCAAATTTTAGAGAAATCGAAAAGGAGTATTTCAAGAGAACAAAAGTCTTTCCTGTAATGCACTTGGTTGTGATTAAAAAAACAATCTATGATAAATATCCATTTATTGGCAAATCATTATTCGATGCTTTTTGTGATTCCAAGAATATTGCTCTAACGCGTATGAAAAATTTAGCTGCATTAAGATATATGCTCCCTTGGCTACCTGACGATCTTGATGAAATTGAAGATATTTTTGGTGGAGATCCCTGGCCTTATGGCGTGAATGACAATAAACATTGTCTTGATACACTTATAAACTACATGTGTGAGCAGGGTATTATTAGAAATCGAGTTTCCGTAAAAGATCTTTTCGTATCTATTTAGCTATTCTCTATGAACAATAAGTTTTTCAATGAACCAGATTTCAACTCAGTTCAAACTTTAGATGAGCTTCAATCAAAGCTTGAATTATTTAAATTTAAAAATGGCTGGGCAAAACCGACTCCTTCTCTTTACCCAGAGCCTAAAAAGATTTTTTTACCTGCACACTGGAGATTCAAACATGCTCATTCAGCTCTTCATACAGCAGGAAAATTGGTAAGTACGGAAAAAGCTGAACGAAGAAATTTAATTTTAGCTAACCCTATAGAGGGTAATGATTACCAAACTGTTTCAACTCTTGTTGGTGCATATCAAATGGTTTTACCTGGGGAAATAGCTAAAAGTCACAAGCATTCGCCTAATGCGATGAGAATCATCATTCAGGGGGATCCTAGCGCTTTTACAGTAGTCGATGGTAAATCTATTCCTATGCTAGATGGTGATGTTTTATTAACCCCTAATGGATCCTATCACGGCCACATCAACAACAGTAATGTTGAAGCTTATTGGATAGATATTTTAGATGTTCCTCTTGTTCAATATCTAGGTCCCATGTTTTTTCAAACACATCCGGATAACTTTGAAAAAAATATCGAATTAGATTTGAATTCGGAAATGAGATTTGCATATTCTATTTTTAGTCAAAATGTACTAAATGGATCTAATGTTATTGCAGGTGTTCGTAAACTTGAATTGGGTCCTCAGCAATTGGTAACATTTGATCGCTATGTGATTCATATGTTATCCAATATTACTTGGGTTAACGAGAAAACAACTTTTAACCAACTATTTGTTGTCATCAAAGGATCTGGTTCTACTCAGGTTGAAAACTACAACTTTGAGTGGTCGGTTGGTGACTTTATTGCAATACCTAGTTGGTATAAATTTACTCACCTATCAAATGAAGAATCTATACTTATTCGAGTGACAGATGATCCACTTCTCAAACTACTCAATTTTGACAAATTTCATTAACTATCTGAAAGTAGTAGCGCTTGTAAATTATCTTTATTAAAAGGCATTTTAGTAAGCCTAATGCCAATTGCATCAAATACTGCATTTGCTATAGCAGCTGAAGTGGGGCCAATCGAACATTCCCCAGCACCTAATGATGGATTTTCTTCGCATTCAATCAACTCAGTTTGAATCATTGGGATATCGTCAAATCCAATGATTGGGTATTTAGACCACTCGTTGGAATCTACTCCATTTTTTGAAAGCTGGGTCTCTTCAAAAAGCGTAAAACTGATTGCTTGAATTGCGCCTCCCTCAAGTTGATTTATTACGCCCCCTCTACTCACAACTGAGCCCACATCGGCACTTATATAAAGCCTCTTGACTTCAATTCGATCAGTTAATTCAACTTCTGCAACAACTGCGCAAAATGCACCAGTATTTTTATATTGTGCAAAACCTATTCCCTTTCCATGTCCTTCGATTTTTACATTCAATTTATCTTTCCAATTTGAGAGTTTTATTATTTCAGTTAAAACTTTTTTAGCTCTTACATTTTTCAAGTGATTTAAACGAAATTCAATTGGATCATTAGAAGATAATTTAGCCAATTCATCAATCATTGATTCAATCGCAAAAATGTTTACATGCGCGCCAAGACTGCGTAAAGCTGATACCCTAAGAGGCATTGCTTTGATATCATTGTTTTTAATTTCAATATTTTCAATGTCATAAATAGGTTTCGAGTTTCTATCTGCTCCCCCACCGTTTGCCTCAATAGCATTTACTGGCTGTAATATAGGGAAAGCTCGTTGAGTTTGCCATGCACCTAAAAGAGCCGGTGTAGTGTCTCTACCAGGTCTGCTCCCGTGTGCTTGACTCCATATTTCATGAAACCAAGAGATTATTTTCCCATTATTATCTACAGTCGATGTTAAATTAACAAACATGGCTGGGCTTAAAGGCGCAATTGACATTTCCTGAGCACGACTCCATTCAACTCGCAGTGCTTGATCAGGAACATATTGGGCTAGCCATGCTGCGTCATATGCTACATCATCGGCTCCATTGTGACCGTAACATCCAGCTCCCGGGTGGTGACTTACAGTGATCTGCTCCTCTGTTCGATCAAAAGCCATTGCTAAATCACGCCGCAGATTAAAAATACCCTGGCTATGAGTTATAACTTTAATTTGCTCATTACTCCAAGTGGATATTGCGCAACATAAGCCTATAGATGCATGCGTCAAAAATGGCCTTGATATACTTAAGGTCTTTACTTTTACTTCCGAGCTTATGGAAGAATTTAATTGATCAAAGATATTTACCTTTTTTGATTTTTGAGACTTCAACCACAATTCGTATTGGCTATTTAGAGGCACATCCAAGTTACTTTCTATCCACAAGGCATATTTATCTAAAGATTTTTCAATTTTCAATAATTCAATTCTTTTTGTACTAATGATTCCTATTAGATTTCGGTCTTTTACTATTTTTACAATATTGAATTTTTCCAATATAAATAGTTTAAATTTATTAAATATTTTTTCATTTAATTCACCCTCAATGGTTCTTGGATGAAGAACCATTCCATAAAGCATGCCTTCGATTTGAAGGTCGTTGATATAAATATACTTCCCTTCGAGTTTTTTCAATAAATCACTGTTTTTATTTTCGTCGCTTTTCGTTTTAGTTTTAAGTTGTTTAATAGTTGTGTCAATTGTTCTTTCTAACAATTCATCATCTATTAAATCTATTAGTCGCGTTAAATTAAGATTATCTTGAGAAAATAAACCACTTAAATATTTAACTTCTTTATCATCTAGATTGGCTTTTGATAAATACTTTTTCTTGGCAAAATACAGCAAATTGGCGCACACAATTTTTAAAGTTAAGCCAGAATCCTGAATTGAAAGACTACCAGAAGTGACAGCTTCATTTGGATGCGAATCAGTGTTTGCATTAGATATCTCAATCTCATCAAATGAGATTTGAAGGCAATCAGAAACAAGTTGCTTGAGCGAAAATAATATTCCTTGGCCTATTTCAACCTTTCCAGATAGTATCAATAATTTATTGTTTTCGGTCTTTTTTATCCATTGCCCGATCTTTGGATATTTATTAAAGTTAGCATTTACATTATTATTCACATGCTCACCTTAAGCATCGCTTTTATTATCTTATGATGTATCCCACATCTGCATAAGTTTTCTTGCAATTCCTTACTTACACTTTCCTTATCAATTTTTATTTTTTTATTCAAAATACTGTAGCAACTTATAAGCATTCCACTGATACAAATGCCGCATTGTGCCGCATTTTCTTTAAAAAAAGATTCCTTAAGCTTTAAGAAAACTGCATCTTTTTGCAGTCCTTCTAATGTCACTACACTTTTCTTATTAAGATCCCAAGTGGAGATTTGACAAGAATTCACTGCTTTACCATCTACCAGCACTTTACAAGAGCCGCATTGCCCCATGCCGCACCCATATTTTGTGGCTTTCAAATTAAACTCATCTCGCAACAAGCTTAGCAGCGTTGTATCATCGTCATTAATGATATATTTTTTCGTTTCTCCATTTAATAGGAAATCTACTTTATCCCCCATATTAATCAAGTTTAATTTGAGCCGATTTAACAACATTTGCCCACTTGGCTACATCAACTTCTAGAAACTTAGTGAACTCTTGTGAATTCATCATCATTGGAACAGCACCTTGAGCCGACCAAGCCTCTTTAACTTCCTGCCTAGATATTATTTTTTGAATACTGCTATTTAACTTTAATACAATTTCAGCGGGTGTGCCTTTTGGCGCCATCACACCTAGCCAAATTGTTATTTCAAATTTAGGTACTCCCGCCTCATCTACTGAAGGTACATTAGGCATAATCCATGAGCGCACGTGTCCTGTTGTAGCAATCGCTCTGACTTTGTTGTTTTTAATAAACTCATTCATTGTTGTGATTGCATCAAACATCATATTTACTTGACCTCCAATCAAATCAGTCCTAGCACCGGAACTTCCTTTATAGGGTATGTGCGTTATTTTGACGCCAGCCATAAAATTAAATAATTCTCCAGCCATATGATATGGAGTTCCATTTCCTGATGATGCAAAGTTTAAAATATCAGGTTTTGATTTCGCCAACTGAATCAATTCTTTTAAATTTTGAACGGGCAATGAAGGATGCACAACCAAGATCAGATCAGAATAATTGATGGGCGCAATAGCAACAAAGTCCTTTAGCAGACTAAAGGGTTTATTTTGAATCAATGATTCATTGATGGTTTGCGTATTTGACATCATCAGCAATGTATATCCATCACTATTTGCTTTTGCCGCAGCATCAGTCCCAATTACAGATCCAGCCCCTGGTTTATTTTCAACCACAAAAGATTGTTGCATATCGTCTTGTAGTTTTTGAGCCATAAAGCGCGCGTAGTTGTCAGCCGGTCCACCTGATGCGAATGGAACTATTATTTTGACCGGTTTGCTTGGGTAGTTTTGTGCATGCAATGCTTGTGAGAAGCTAAAAAGAAGCATGGTTGCAATAAATATTTTGAGACTTGGTATTTTTATCATTTTTCTTCCATTGAGATTTTTATATTAATTCGCTTCAATTTTGTTTGTTTAAGCTTTAAATTTTATGCATTTTTAGTGGTTTATGTCTATTTGTTTTTACCCTTCTTTCGATCTATGATGTGTTTGTGTAAATAATCTTCAATTTAACTATTTTGTTTCCTCTTTAAGGTCCTTTTATGCTTACTTTCCTTAATACGTCGCTAAAGTGCTGGGGTACTTCACTCAGTCTAATCTTTTTCTTTTTACCTTTGACCAGCTTTGTCAATGCTCAAAACTTTCCAATTAAACCAATTAAAATTTTAGTTCCCAATGCTGCTGGAGGTGCAGCAGATATAACAGCACGGACTCTTGCACAGAAGTTAAGTGATTCCATTGGTCAACAAGTCATCATTGAGAATAAACCAACAGCAGGCGGTATTGCTGCCGCAGAACAAGTTGCAAAATCTGACCCAGATGGCCATACTTTGTTGCTGATATCAAGCGGTACTGCTGTCAGTGCTGCTTTGTTCAAATCACTTCCATTCGATACATTGAAAGACTTTGCACCCATATCAAAGCTTGCAATCTTTGATTTAGTCATCGCAGTATCTGAAAATGGAAGATTCAAAAATATCACTGAGCTTATTTCTTACGCCAAAAGCAATCCAGGCAAGCTCAATATTGGAACACCACAAATCGGTACAACACAAAATTTAGCTGCTGAGTTGTTTGTTTCTACCGCTGGTATATCTGCACAAATCATTCCTTTTAATGGTACACCCCCTGTAATTAATGCGTTACGAGGCAATAATATCGATGTAATGATTGATATATTAGGTCCGCTTATTCCTCAAATCAAGGGAAATTTATTACGCCCACTCGCTCTTATGGGGGACAAAAGATTTAGCTTATTGCCTGATACTCCAACATTACGCGAATTAGGAGGCAATTTTACTCAATTGAGCGTAGCCTCTTGGAACGGTTTAGCTGCACCCTCAAAAACACCCAAAGATGTTATTTCAAAACTTAATTATGAAATCCAGTTGATTCTCAATTCAAAAGACTTTATTACTAAATTGAGCGACTTAAATGTCACAGTTCAAGGTAGTACCAGTGAACAAGCTTACGATTTATTGAACAGTGAAATTAAAAGATGGGGTACTGTAATTGAGAGATCAAAAATAGAAAAGCAATAATTAATAATTAATAATTGGATAGGTGATTTTAAAATCCAAGTGCAATGTAGATCAATTCCAGCATCGAGCCTATAGAATAATTTCATTTGATTAAAGCTCTATAGAGCCTCTAATTACCGTTTTTTGCGGGCATTGAGGGTGACCCCGTGCAAGAGTTTCTGAACAAGCCTCAAGTCAAAGCTTCATATTTAAAACCCTTATAGAACAATCCTACACACAACTAGGCCTAAAGCGAAATTCCTTGTCTGCTTGAGTGCCTCTGCCCTATAGCAACATGCTCTGTATCGAACGCTAATCCTATAGGCCTTGGCTTTAAGCTTTTCCCATGATCATATTTGGCAAGATGGTAACGATTTGCGGAAAAATGGTGATCAAGACGACACACACCACCACACATATAAAAAATGGAATGGCTGCTCTAGCAATAGTGTTGGAATCTTTCCCAGTCATGTTTTGTAGGACAAACAAGTTAAAGCCTACGGGCGGCGTCACCTCAGCGATTTCAACCAACAAGACGATAAAAATACCAAACCAAATAAGATCAAAACCTGCTTTTTGAATCATGGGCAGAACCACAGCACTGGTCAAGACGATCATGCTGATGCCATCCAATGCTGTCCCCAGCACAATATAGACAAAGGTCAAAACTGCAATCAAGGAATAAGGAGAGAGTTGCATTTGAGTGACCCATTCGGCCAACTCTCGAGGGATACCTGTGAAGGCCATCGTTTTGGTGAGAAAAGCCGCGCCTGCCAGAATGAACATGATCATGCTGCTCGTGCGCATGGTGCCCATCAATCCATCTTTGAAGCTTTGCCAAGTCAAAGATCGACTCCAAAGGGCCAAGCCCAGTGAGCCAAATACCCCATACGCCGCGCACTCGGTGGCAGTGGCGTACCCTGAAATCAAAACCCAAACAATGAAAACAATCAATGCACTGCAAGGAATGAGTTTCTCTGACTTCTTGATTTTGGCCATGAAACTCGTTGGAGGGTCTCTGGGGGGGACTTTATCGGGATGCTTGTAACTCCACCACATGATGTAACCAGAGAAAAGTCCCATCAATAGAAATCCTGGCAAAAAACCAGCCAAGAAAATTCGGATGATGGAGGCATCTGCTGCAACGGCATAGACCACCATGGTGATCGAAGGCGGAATCAAAATACCCAGGGTACCAGCGGTTGCCAGTGAGCCCAAGATCATTTTTTCATCGTACCCTCTTTTTAACAGTTCGGGTAGGGCCACTTTGCTGATGGTGGCACACGTCGCAGCCGAAGAGCCTGAGACCGAGCCAAAAATACCACAACCCAAAATAGTCGTGTGCATCAGTCGACCAGGAATCCGATTAAGCCAGGGACTTAAGCCCTCGAACATTTCTTCACTCAACTTAGAGCGAAATAAAATCTCACCCATCCAAATAAAAAGTGGCAACGCAGCCAATTCCCAACTTGAATTGCTTTCCCAAAACGATGAGAAAAGGTTGTTACCAGGAGATGTTGAGGTGAAAAAAGCTTGGCCAACCCAGCCACAAATAGCCAGCGTCATGGCAATCCAGACACCTCCACCGAGCAACAAAAGCATCAAGAACAAAAGCAAGGCGCCAATGGCCAAAATATCCAAGTTCAGCACCTATACATCTGAGGAGAAGTCGCCCGCGGCATGTCTTTCTTCCACAGCGAGAACGTAGGAAGGAATGTTTCCATGCAGCACGATGAAGAACTCATCGATCATGGCAACCAGCAATATAATAGAACCCAGGGCAAAACTCGATTGCGGTATCCATATGGGAATGGGCAAAAGGCCCTGTGCTTTTTCATTGAATAAAAAGCTTTCGTAAGTGAATTTATTGGCCCAGTAGGCCAAATAGGCCACACTGATGCAGGCGATGAAAAGACAAACCAGCTCAAAGTAACGGCGTGCAGTGGGGTTTAATCTCTCAAGCACCAACGTAACTCTGACAAAGTCGCCATGTTTGAACGCGTGTGGCATAGCGAAAAACGATGCGGCCGCGCAAAACCAGGAGACCACATCATTCACAGCCCCCGTTCTCACGCCCACTTCACGAAGCACGCTTTGAGCAATCATGAGAACGGCAATGAGCAAGATGAAGGTGGCTCCCAACGCACCACTCAAGATGTAGAGCCGGTCTAGAAATTTTCGCATGAAAATACTTGCTTATTTTTTATTGAAACTGGCAATCAAAGCGCTACCATCGGCGCCCGCATTTTTTTCCCAATTCGCAAGCATGGTTTGTCCAACTTGTTTGAGATCGGTCATCAGTTGGGCTGAGGGCTTCATGATTTTCATGCCTTTTTCGCTCAAGGCATTCAAGTACCAGTTGTTCTTTTCTTGACTGACAGCCCAACCTCTGTTTTCTGCCTCTTGCGCTGCCTTTAGAACGGCCTCTTGGCTTGCCTTGTCCAAAGCATCAAACGATTTTTCATTCACAATCACCGCGTTTTTGGGCAGCCACGCCTGGGTATCATAAAAATATTTGATGCTCTCATAAGTCTTGGTATCGTATCCGGTGGAGCCTGAGCTGATGTAACTATTGACCACACCCGTAGCCAAAGCTTGACTGAGTTCGGCAGCCTGAATGGTGACCGGTTGAGCATTGATCAGCTCGGCAATTTTTGCAGTTGCTGGGCTATAGGCTCTCCACTTGAGGCCCTTCATATCGGCCACAGAGTTGATCTCTTTATTGACGTAGATGCCTTGGGGTGGCCAAGCCACGGCAAAGAGCAGCCTCAGACCTTGGGACTGCAATAACTTTTCTAGCAATGGTTTTTGGGCCAAGGACAATTTTTTTGATTGTGCATAACTCGTAGCCAAAAAAGGCACCCCATCAATTCCAAAGATGGGATTTTCATTTTCGTAATTGACTAGCAAAATCTCACCCAGTTGAGCCTGTCCACTTTGAACAGCTCTTTTAATTTCATTGGCTTTGAAAAGTGATGCATTGGCATGAACATTGATAGTGAGCTTGCCACCCGTGGCTTTTGCAACGTCGCTGGCAAACTGAACTAGATTTTCAGTGTGGAAATTGGTCGCTGGGTAAGCAGCTGGCAAGTCCCATTTGACTTGCGCAAATCCCAACGAGCAGACCCATAGGGCAAACCAAAGTGTACAAAAGCGAATATAAGACATCCCGGGTACTCCTCAAAACGTAAGTTGGCGGGGGGGGGTGAATTGA
>Ga0114978_10000167_pt1 | contig 54705 bp, 46 predicted proteins | sample S_140212_EF_Meta_FD_87027 | JGI IMG/M metagenome (GOLD analysis project Ga0114978, IMG submission 87027) | Freshwater microbial communities from Lake Simoncouche, Canada to study carbon cycling - S_140212_EF_MetaG | ecosystem: Environmental > Aquatic > Freshwater > Lake | place: Lake...
AAAAAAGAAGCTCCTCCTGCTGCTGCTCCTGCTCCTGCTCCTGCTGAGGCACCTGCTGCTGCGCCAGCTGCTGCGCCTGCTGCTGATGCTGCACCTGCTGCTGCACCTGCTGCTGCACCTGCACCTGCTGCCGCACCTGCTGCCGATAAGAAGTAATCCTTCTGGCTGATGCGCAAGCCACCCTTGGGTGGCTTTTTTTGCGTCTGCAGAGGTCTAAATGCGAGAAAGCTTTTGACGGTCAGTGACGCTTAATCGACCGTGATCCAGTCTGTGCCTTTTTGGGGGTCGGCCACAATCAGATGGGAGCCTTGATGTTCAAGGACTTCTAGCAATGCGTTTGTTGCCAATTCAGGGGTATTGTTTTTTTCACTTAAATGGGCCGCAACCACGGTTTTTAAACCCGTGTTCATCACGGCGCGAAGCAATTGGGCCGAGGCTTTGTTGGACAAGTGACCCAAGGGGCCAGAGATGCGAGCCTTTAAAAAAGAGGGGTACTTTGAGAGTCTAAGCATGTGCTCATCGTGGTTGCATTCCAAGATCAAGGCATGACAGTTTTGAAGCGCACGAACCACATGAGAGCTTACATGACCCAAATCGGTCACAAGACCGAGTTTCATTTCTCCATCGCTCAAACTCAATTGCAAAGGTTCTCTTGCATCGTGGGGCACGGTGAACGGGCAGAGTTGAAGGTGGCCAATATGGATGACTTCACTGTCACTGGCACATTGGATTTGTTCTTCCCGCAAACCCCATGAGTGCACTTGGATGGCCAATTGGGTGCCTTGGCTGGTAAAAATAGGTCGACCCGTTTTAAGTCCAAACTGTTTGGCATGCCCCACATGGTCAGCGTGTTCATGCGTCACAAACAAAGCTTGAATGTCCTCTAAATCCAACCCCATTGGGGAGAGCTGAGTTCTCAGTTCCGTCATGGACAGGCCGCAGTCGATCAGCACTCTAGAGGTGTTTTCACCCTGAGACGACTCCACCAAGGTGGCGTTCCCAGTGCTGCCACTGCCAAGGCTTTTAAATCTCAACACAGGGGTTTACCAAGCATCAAATGCGCTAGAAGTGTGGTCACAAAGAGTTTTGATTTTTACTTCAATTCCTCAATCAGCAGTTGAGCAATTTTGGCTGCAACATTGGAGACATCTGCTTGTCCAGAGGTGTTTTGAATCACAATGAAGGTTTGTGTCTCGCTGCTTGCTTCTAGTTTTAATCGGTAGCGTTGAGGGCCTTCTTCTTTTGCAGAGCTAGAGAATAAACGGGAGAAAAAGCCAGCTTCTTTGGCGTCATTGCTTCGGTCCACAAAGCGCACATAATAAAGTCCCGCTTTGCGATCTCGATCTTCAACGGTAAAGCCCGAGCGATCCAAAGCCAGTCCTACGCGCCGCCAAGCGGAGTCAAATCCTTCTTGGTAAATAATTCTAGAGAATTTGTCTTGGCTGTCCAAAGTGGCTTTGGATGCGGCCAAGCCAGTCTGGGCCTTGCTTGTCTCTGCCACTTGAGTCTCTGGGGCCCCCAATCTCAGCATCAAACGCTTTATCAATTCATTTTCAAGTTCAGGGTCTGAAGCCCTTGATTTAAAACTGCTGAGCGGGTTGCTCACGGTTGGCCCCACATCTTCAATAGAGCGGTGAGCGATGAAGATCTCGACTTGTTGGTTATTGACCGACTCAAAGCGCGTGATGAACTTGTCTTTGATGCCTGTGGAGATGAAGCTTCCTAAAAAGCGCGACAGCGTCCTGCCAAAAAGGTCTTGAGAAGCATTGGATTTGTTTTCTGCCCAGTCGGTCTCAAGCAGGCCCAACTTGTCATCTTCTTTGACAAAGACAAATCCATTGTCCAGCCAAAATTGCTTGACCGCTGGCCATACATCTTCTGGCGCGCGTTGAACAACAAGCCAGCGCTGGTTGCCTAAGCGAGAAAGCGTGATGTCATTGATCTTGGTCGCGCCAATGGTGGGCGTCGTGTTGGTCGTTGTGTTCAGGCCCAAAGCATTTGCGCTGACTTGCTCACCGGGAATGCGATAACGGGTGTCTCTGCTCAATTGGGTCAAATCTGGCGGAATATCCAGCGTCACAGCTTGCACGACTGATTGCGATTTGTAATTGACTTTGTCGTTGTTGAAAACGCTTGTGCAAGAGGACAGGAGTGTAGCAAAGACGGCAAGGGCAAGCCAATGGGCAATGTGTTTTTGTGGCGTTCGATGGAATGAATGTATCACTGAGTAAGTCCTAATAGATCTCAAAGTAGAGCGCTTGCACGAAGTGCAGCTTCAAGGGTTGCTTCAAATGAGCTGGCAAGTGGCGTCAAAGGCAGTCTGAGGGTGGGGCCACACAAACCCATTTTTGCCATGGCCCATTTAACGGGAATGGGGTTGGCTTCTATGAAAAGGTGTTTATGCACGGGCATCAATTTGAATTGAATTTCCATGGCTTTTTTGACATCCCCTTTGAGCGCGGCCATGCACAGCTCATGCATCAGTTTGGGTGCAATGTTGGCAGTCACGCTCACGTTGCCTTGTCCGCCACACAGCATCAAGGCCACGGCTGTTGGGTCATCTCCTGAGAAAATGGCAAAGTTTTGAGGTGTTTCCCGAATCAGCCACTGTGCGCGCTCAATATTGCCTGTGGCCTCTTTGATGCCCACAATGCCAGGGACTTGAGTGAGTCGCAAAACCGTATCGTGCTGCATATCAGCCACCGTTCTGCCAGGCACGTTGTACAAGACCATGGGCAAATCCTCGGCCTCAGCGATGGCTTTGAAGTGCTGGAATTGACCCTCTTGAGTGGGCTTGTTGTAGTAGGGCACGACTTGAAGTTGACAATCCGCTCCCACTTGCTTGGCAAATTTAGCCAAAGCGATGGCTTCTTGGGTCGAGTTCGCGCCGCACCCGGCCATGATCGGAACCCTTTTGTTGGCCTGCTCCACGCTCACACGAATGATCTCGCGGTGCTCCTCAACGCTTACGGTGGGCGACTCACCAGTGGTACCCACAACGCCAATGCAGTCAGTGCCTTCCTGGATGTGCCAGTCAATGAGCTTTCTAAGCGTTGCGTAGTCTACGCTCATGTCGGGATTCAAAGGAGTGACCAAAGCCACAATGCTGCCTGTGATGGGTGCCATAGAAGTTTTAAAATATTCAGGTGTTAAGGAGTGCATTCTAACGAGCCAATCGCTAGATGTGTAAGTGTGCCAGAAAGAGTTGGCTTTTGAGCAGCGATTCTTTGAACATAACGACTCGGCTCAGACAACAAGCCTTCTTCGAAGCCCAAAACTTTGAAGGACTCAAAAACTTCAAGCAGTTCCCCGCTTTTGAGTAAAAAGTCGGCCCTAGAGGGTTTGCCGTAAGCTTGGTGCCCTTCACAAAAGGTTTCATAAATCACAAAACCTCCTTCTTTGACACAATCTAAGAGATTGGGCCAAAGAGATCGCCAAAGGTAATTGGTCACGACCAGCGCGTCAAAGCGTTGATCGGCCAAAGGCCATGGCGCATTTTCCAAGTCCGCACACATTGTGGTGATGCCCATGGATTGGACCCTCTCAAGGGCAAGCGGATCTTTGTCGAGTGCCAACACGTCCATTTTTAAACTCGACAGCCACATGGCATGCCGCCCGTACCCACAGGCCAAGTCCAAAATACGACTGTTCTCAGACAGAACAGGGGACCACTTTTTCACCCAATCAGAGACTGTGAGGGTTTGATGCACTGAAAAATGGGTGTTCAAAGCAGTCATGGGTATAAAAGGCGAGAGATTTCATTGTTTAAAATCACATTATCGCCCAGTGATGCTCATGGATAATGAGCTTAGACGCAAAAGCGCTGATAAGGGGTGTTGGTGAGCAGTCCTTGCTAAAATACTGTTTTTTCATACAGATCTCTCGAGAACCTGTCTACAATCCATCCATGGCAACAAAGCAAACTCCCGAATATTCTGAAAGTTCCATCCGCGTTTTAAAGGGTCTTGAGCCCGTAAAACAGCGTCCTGGCATGTACACCCGTACCGATAACCCCTTGCACATTGTGCAAGAGGTATTGGACAACTCTGCCGACGAGGCCTTGGCGGGGCACGGTAAAAAAATCAAAGTGACCCTGCATACTGACGCCAGCGTCAGCATTGAGGACGACGGTCGAGGCATCCCTTTTGGCATGCACCCCGAGGAACAGGCGCCAGTCATTGAGTTGGTATTTACCAGACTGCATGCGGGGGGCAAGTTTGACAAGGGCTCGGGCGGTGCTTACAGCTTCTCTGGTGGGCTGCACGGTGTGGGTGTGAGCGTGACCAATGCCTTGTCCAAAAGAATGGAGGTCACGTCCTACAGGGACGGTAAAGTTGCCAATTTGGTTTTTCAAGGTGGAGATGTGATTGAATCCTTGAAGGTTAGGGCCGCAAACAAAGAGGATCGCAAATCAGGCACTTTGGTAAGGGTTTGGCCAGATCAAAAGTATTTTGAAAGCGGTGCCTTGCCCTTGAGCGAACTCATGCATTTGCTCAGGAGCAAAGCGGTTTTGATGCCCGGTGTGACGGTGACGTTGTTCAATGAAAAGAGCAAGGAAGAACAAACTTGGGTCTACAAGGGGGGCTTGAAAGACTACCTGGGTCAGTCCTTGCATGCAGACCCAGTCATACCGATGTTTGAAGCTGAAGGCTATGCTGACAGCTTGCATGAAAGTTTTGCTGAAGGTGAGGGTGCCGCTTGGTGCGTGGCTTTTACTGAAGATGGCCAAGCCTTGCGAGAAAGCTATGTGAACTTGATCCCTACAAGTGCTGGAGGAACGCATGAAAGCGGTCTGCGTGAAGGGCTTTTTCAAGCGGTTAAAAGTTTCATAGATCTTCATGCTTTGCTCCCCAAGGGGGTTAAATTGTTGCCTGAAGACGTTTTTGCTCGGGCCAACTACGTGCTCAGCGCCAAGGTCTTGGACCCACAGTTTCAGGGACAAATCAAAGAGCGTTTGAATTCCAGAGATGCGGTGCGATTGGTGTCTGGTTTTGTCAAGCCGGCCCTTGAGTTGTGGCTCAATGAGCACGTTGAGTATGGAAGGAAATTGGCTGAATTGGCCATCAAGGCCGCTCAATTTCGCCAGCGAGCGGGTCAAAAGGTTGAAAAAAGAAAAGGCTCCGGCGTGGCGGTCTTGCCCGGCAAATTGACCGATTGTGAAAGCAAGGACCTGGCACACAACGAAGTGTTTTTGGTTGAGGGTGACAGTGCGGGGGGGAGCGCAAAGATGGGGCGAGACAAAGAGTCTCAAGCCATCTTGCCACTCAGGGGCAAGGTCCTCAACACGTGGGAGGTGGAGCGTGACCGGCTTTTTGCCAACAATGAAATTCATGACATTGCGGTGGCCATTGGCGTTGACCCGCACGGCCCAGACGATCAGGTTGACTTGAGTGGACTGAGGTACGGCAAGATCTGCATTTTGAGCGATGCCGACGTGGACGGCTCGCACATTCAAGTCTTGTTGTTGACATTGTTCTTTAGACATTTCCCCAAACTCATTGAAAGCGGCAATGTGTTCATTGCGCGCCCGCCTTTGTTTAGAGTGGATGCACCCGCCAGGGGAAAGAAGCCAGCCACCAAAATTTACACGCTTGATGAAGGGGAGTTGACGGCAGTTTTAGACAAACTTAGAAAGGACGGTGTGCGCGAAGGTGCATGGTCAATCAGTCGATTCAAAGGTTTGGGTGAGATGAATGCGGAGCAATTGTGGGAGACCACTTTGAATCCAGATACCAGGCGTTTGTTGCCGGTTCAATTGGGGGATTTGGATTTTCTTCAGACGCAGTCGCTGATGACTCAATTGATGGGCAAAGGCGAAGCGCAGGCAAGACGAGAGTTGATGGAGTTGCATGGCGACGCCATTGAGGTAGATATTTAATATGAGTGAACACAACGTGGATACCAATTTGTTGCCCTCTAAAGATGAGGAGCTTGGGCTTGGGGCCTATGCAAGACAGGCCTATCTAGAATACGCTTTGTCTGTGGTCAAGGGCCGGGCTTTGCCCGATATTTGTGATGGACAAAAACCCGTGCAACGCCGCATCCTGTACTCCATGTCCCGCATGGGACTTGGATTTGGAGGTGCCAACGGTGCGGTGGGTGCAAGACCGGTTAAAAGTGCGCGTGTGGTGGGTGATGTGTTGGGGCGATTTCATCCCCACGGAGACCAAGCGGCCTATGATGCCTTGGTTCGTATGGCGCAAGATTTTTCTCAGCGTTATCCTTTGATTGATGGGCAAGGCAATTTTGGCTCCCGTGATGGCGATGGTGCAGCCGCCATGCGTTACACAGAAGCACGCTTGTCTAGAATCACCAGTCTTTTGCTTGATGAACTCGATGAAGGCACCATTGATTTTCAGGCCAATTACGATGGCTCTACACAAGAGCCACAACAATTGCCAGCGCGCTTGCCTTTTGCGATTTTGAATGGTGCGAGTGGAATAGCCGTAGGCTTGGCCACAGAAATTCCCTCTCACAACTTGAGCGAAGTTGCAGAGGCTTGCATTGCCCTGATCAAGAATCCCAAACTCAGTGATCTTGAGTTGGCCGCTATTGTGCCTGGACCGGATTACCCAGGCGGTGGTCAAATCATCAGCAGTGCTCAAGAAATTGCCGATGCCTACCGTACCGGTCGGGGGTCTTTGAAAGTCAGGGCACGCTGGGTCATAGAAGATTTGGCAAGAGGTCAGTGGCAAATTGTGGTCAATACCCTGCCCCCTGGTGTGAGCTCTCAAAAAGTTCTTGAAGAAATTGAAGAGCTGACCAACCCCAAAGTCAAGGCGGGTAAAAAAACCTTAACCCCTGAGCAAACTGCGCTTAAAACCTCTGTCTTGAGTGTCTTAGATGGTGTGCGAGATGAGTCTTCAAAGGATGCGGCTGTTCGTTTGGTGTTTGAACCCAAGACCCGAGCCATTGAGCAACAAGAGTTGATTCAAGTCTTGTTGGCCCATACAAGTCTTGAGAGTTCCTCTTCAATCAATTTGACGGCCATTGGCATTGACGGTAAACCCGTTCAAAAGTCTTTGCGGCTGATGTTCAATGAATGGATCGAATTTAGACAAATCACCGTTCAACGCAGATCAAATTTCAGGTTGCAAAAAGTCTTGGATCGCATCCATATTTTGGAAGGTCGACAACTCGTTCTTTTGAATATCGATGAAGTCATTGCAATCATTCGACAAAGTGATGAGCCCAAGCAAGCGTTGATTGATCGTTTCCGTTTAAGTGACCGCCAAGCAGAAGATATTTTAGAAATTAGACTGAGGCAATTGGCTCGACTCGAAGCGATCAAAATCGAGCAAGAGTTAAAGAGTTTGGGTGAAGAGAGAAAGAAGCTTGAAGAGATTTTGTCCAGCCCCGCAGTTCAAAGGCGTTTGATGATGAAAGAGATTGAGGCCGATGCCAAGATCTTTGGAGACGAAAGAAGAACATTGATTCAAGCTGATAAGAGATCCAATGTCGAGGTCAAAGTGGTCGATGAACCCGTCACAGTGGTCATCTCTGACAAAGGCTGGGTGAGGGCGAGATCTGGCCATGGGCATGACCGAGCTGGGTTTACGTTCAAAGCCGGAGACTCTTTGTACGACACCTTTGAATGCCGAACTGTGGACACTGTCCTTTGCTTTGGCAGCAATGGTCGTGTCTACTCAGTGCCCGTTACCCAACTGCCAGGTGCTCGGGGAGATGGTCAACCTTTGACGACCTTGGTTGAGCTTGAAAGTGCAACCCAGTTGGTCCACTACGTGGTGGGGCCACCGACTGCGATGTATCTGTTGAGTAACTCAGGCGGCTATGGCTTCATGGCCACGATCGAGTCGATGGTCTCAAGAAACAGAAGTGGAAAATCGTTTTTAAGTCTGAACGATCAAGAGCGCGTGCTTCGCCCCTCTTTGGTCGATGCGGCTTCTCAAAACAACACACTGGCCGTAGCAAAATCGGTTGCATGTGTCTCACAAGGTGGACGCATCTTGAGTTTTGATATTTCTGAGATGAAGATCATGGAAAAGGGTGGCCGCGGTTTGATGTTGATGGATTTGGATAAAAAGGATGCCTTGGCCGGTGCGGCCGCTTACGTGAGAAGTATTTTGATCAAAGGCACGGGTCGAGGCGATAAAGAGCGAGAAGAGACGCTTGAAATTCGCTCTTTGAACAATGCCAAGGCCAAACGTGCTAAAAAAGGCAAAACCACAGAACTTGGTTTTAAACCCAATGACGTTCGTCGGGTGGAATAGATCTTCAATTCATCTGCCCGAGGACGGGCATCAATTGAGGTGTTTTCTTGGGGCGGGTGAGGATGTTTGACACGCAATCGATCATTGAATGGCTGCTTGCTGTGATGACCCTGATCAAGCGAGACTCAAAGTGCATTTGAGTTTAGATAAGAGGCTGATCAACTGTTCAGCTCGACGATCATTTCGATCTCGACACATGCACCCATTGGCAGTTGAACCACTCCAAAGGCTGAGCGTGCATGCAGGCCTTTGGCTTGAAAGACTTCGGCCAACAATTCACTGCAGCCATTGGTCACCAGATGCTGCTGTGTGAATTGCGCCGTTGAGTTGACCAAACTTGTGACTTTGACAATTTTTTTCACTGCTTCCAGATCTTTGCCCAAACTTTGGCAAGCGGCTTGTAAGGTGCCCATGAGATCAATGGCCACGGATTTCGCCGCTGCTTGTCCCTCTTGGGTGTTCATGGTGAGCCCCAGTTGCCCAACCCATGGTGCGCCTTCTTTTTTGGCAATGTGCCCACTGAGGTACACCATGGAGCCGCTCACGCAATAGGGTTGATAGGCTGCCGCTGGCTTGGCAATGGGGGGCAAGGTGATGTGGAGTCGCTCAAGGGTCGAGTAAATGCTGCTCATGATCATTGCGTCTTAAAAAAAAGTGATGGGAGTGTCAATAAAAGTCTATGAGATCATTCTAAACTGTTCAAAATGATCCTTGCAAGCGTGCAAAATTAAAGTTTTTACAGCTTGGTGCCGAAACTAGGAGAATGCGCCATAGGTGTTTGTTTTTGTAGGAGAGCGAGCTGTTCTCACTGTAAATACCTAAGTCTTCATTGTTGTTTACCATTGATGTGTCTTGATGAAACAAATCGGTTCCTTGTTTGATGTCCATCTGAGCCTACTTTTAAGTAGGCCACTTGCACTTGCACTTGTTTTGTGCCTTTCTTGCCTGTGTTTTGTGGGCACTTCTCATGCGGAGTGGGCCGAGATCGACAAGGATGAGGACGTGACGCACTTGTGGGACAAAGAAGCGGTCAAGTCGGTGCATGTGAGTCGCTACGTTTGGACGCTGAGCGACTATGCCAAGGCAGGTAAAACCTACAAGGGCGACACCTTTCAGTCTGAGATGGTGCGTTGGCGCTTGTATTGCAAAAATGACACCTTTGTCAGATTGTCTGCCAGTTACTTTGATAAACCTTTAGGAAAAGGCAAAGAGGTGATGTCATCGGATGAGCAGGAATGGAAAACCAAAGAGTTCCCTATTCGACCCAATACCTATTTGGCCATTCTTAAAAAACAAGTCTGTCAAGGCGAGTCGTAAGTTTTAGGCTGCGGTTTCATTGACTTTTTTCATGATGTGGCTAAGTGCTTGCTCGACTTGATCGATCAAGATCAAACACAAATCCCCGGGCTTTAAGTTGTTCATGGCTTGATCGATGGCCAAGAATTCGCCATAAATCTCTTGCACTTTTTCCGTCTTGCTAGCGCCCTGTAGTCCCTCTCTTAAAAGGGCGAGAACCTCTCCATCGACTCGGCCGCGTTGACAAGCATCTTGGTACAAAATCACTTCATCAAACACGTTGCCAATGATTCGGGTTTGCTCTTTGATATCTTCATCTCTCCTGTCACCAGCCCCACTGATCACTACACTTCTGCGCTTGGCGGGCAAGTTGGTGACCGCTTGAACAAGTGCTTTGATTGCATCAGGGTTGTGACCGTAATCGGCAATGACGGTTGAGCCTTTGTAATCAAACACATTAAAGCGCCCAGGCACCGCAGTTGGGTCGCTCACGAAGGAAGAAAGTCCTTTGCAGATGATTTCCCAAGGAATGCCCACAGCCCATGCAGCCGCAATGGAGGCCATGGCGTTTTCGATCTGAAAATTCAAAATCCCACGTCTAGTCAAAGGGATATCAACCATGGGGATGCGAACTTGCATGCTGCTTTGCATGGCGACAATTTGATCGTCCTCTACAAATACCACACGCTTGCCTTGTGCGCGGTGGGTCGCGATCACTGGGTGGTGAGCATCCAAAGCAAAATAAGTGACTTGTCCAGGGCATGTGGAGGCCATTGCAGCCACATAGGGGTCTGCAGCGTTCAGCACGGCCATGCCAGTGGGGGAGACGTTTTGGACAATCATTCGTTTTAAAACGGCCAAGTCCTCAACGGTGGTGATGTAGTTCAGACCCAAATGGTCCCCCATGCCAATGTTGGTGACCACTGCCACCTGGCAACGATCAAAGCCCAAGCCCTCTCTGAGCATGCCGCCTCTGGCTGTTTCGAAAACCGCTGCATCCACATCAGGGTGCATCAACACGTTTCTAGCAGATCGCGGGCCAGAGCAATCACCATCGTCAATTTGTCGACCATTGACATACACGCCATCGGTGTTGGTCATGCCAACTCTCAAGCCCTGCGCCCTTAGCAAGTGGGCACACAGTCTCACCGTGGTCGTTTTGCCATTGGTTCCAGTCACGGCAATCACGGGGATGCGTCCGTCTTCTCCAGCGGGATACAGTCGCGACACAATCGCTTCGCCCACATCCCGACCTTTGCCGTAAGAGGGGTTCAAGTGCATCCTAAGGCCTGGTGCTGCATTGACCTCAACCACGCCGCCTTGCTGCTCCTCAAGGGGACGAAGGACTGTCTCGCATACGACATCTACGCCACAAACATCGAGTCCCACCATTTGGGCCGCTTCAATCGCTCTTGATGCGACCTCTGGGTGCACGTCATCGGTCACGTCCGTGGCACTTCCTCCTGTGGAGAGGTTGGCATTGTTTCTGAGGATGACGCGAACTCCCTTGGCTGGCATGCTGTCGGCGTGTAGCCCTTGCTCTTTGAGTCGAGCAATGGCGACCTCATCAAAACTAATTTTGGTCAAAGATGTGGCATGACCATCGCCTCTTTTGGGGTCTGCATTGACTTGATCGACCAGGGCTTTGACGGTGTGAATGCCATCTCCCGTGACAAAGGGAGGCTCTCTCCTGGCCGCTGCAACCAACTTGTCACCCACCACCAAAAGTCTGTAATCGTTGCCAGGTAAATAACGCTCAACCATGATGTAGTCTTTAAAGCGCTTGGCATTTTGAAAGGCTGCAAACACCTCTTCTTTGGTGTTGATGTTGACGGTCACACCTTTGCCTTGGTTGCCATCTTGAGGCTTGATCACCACAGGAAACCCAATGTCTTGGGCTGCGACCCATGCGTCCTCTTCATCCTCCACAGGTCGACCGTGAGGCACGGGTACGCCAGCGGCAAAGAGGAGTTTTTTGGTCAGCTCTTTGTCTTGCGCAATCGACTCTGCAATGGCGGAAGTCGCGTCAATTTCAGCTGCTTGAATTCTTTTTTGCTTAGAGCCCCAACCAAATTGCACCAAACTGCCCTGGGTCAAGCGGCGATAGGGGATGCCTCGGTTGAGTGCTGCATCCACGATGGAGCCTGTAGAGGGGCCAAGGCGAATATCTTCATCCAAATCTCTGAGACTTTTAATCGCAGTGTCAAGATCAAAGGGCTGGTCATTGAGTGCACATGCGCATAATTTTTGTGCAAATTCCAAAGCCATGACGCCCACTTCTTCTTCGGTGTATTCAACCACCACTTGGTACACCAAGTCTTCTGGGGTGGGTGTGGTTCTGGAGAAGGTGACCGGGCAGCCAGCCACAGATTGAAGGTGAAGGGTGGCGATTTCCAGCGCGTGCGGGACGCCCATTTTTGCGCCCCGTTCGGTGGGCCTTAAGGCGCCCATGCCAGGAAAGAGGTTGCGCAGTCTTTGTTCGAAATGGGGGATCAGGCCCAAGTCATCTTGATGCTCATCGCATTTGACCAAGGCCTCGATGGCCGTGTGTCGAGTCCAAAGATTGGGCCCTCTAAGAGCTCTGATTCGTGAAACATTCATGAGGCAATGGTCCTGATGTCAAGGGGAGGAGAGATGGAGTTTTTTTGACCAAAATTTTTCAAGCCGGCTCGTATCAACAGCGGCGCAATGTCCAGCGCCCAACCACAGGCAACGCCCGCAAGCAAAGTGGAGAGGTTAAAGCCATCTTGTTTGATCCGCATGGCAATGGGTGGAAAGTCCAAATGAAATAACAGCGTCTCTTGACCTCCCCTGGCCAAGACCACATGCCCATCTCGGTAGTACACATTTCTTCTGCCCTCGGCCCGGTGCGTTTTCATCACGTCATTGTCTGGGTCGGTGGAATAAAAGATCACGTCTCCATCGCTGTATTGAGCCAAGTCGACCACAAAAGGATCTTCGGCGTTCAACACACTCACGCCATTGGTGAGCACCAGGTCGATTTGAGTGCGCATGACGCTTTTGAATTTTTCGTCTGAAGAAATATCATGGTCACTCAAGTCCCAGGCCTCTCGCTTCATATCGGTCACCACCCCCACAAGGCAACGATCGTAGGGCAGGCCGTCTTGACAGATGTGCCAAGGGGAGGTCTGAAACACCGCCGCTTGCAAGGTGCGGTTGATGAGCAAGCGCTCACCCATGGAGAAGTCTCTGGCATCTGTGGACACCACCTTGCGTTGGTCCATGTACAAACCTTCATCACAGGCCAATCCAACTCTTTTACCAGAGAGATGCAAGAACCAAGCAACCAAATGAGAGAGCAAAGTGGTCTGAACCGACCCCAGGATGCCCACGATAGGAATGCGCCCGTTTTCATTGTTGGTAAAAAGGTGGTCGATGATTGCGCGCCCCACGGGTCTGGCCTGTCCGTGCAATGGTTTGAGGTGCATCAACAGACCTGGGCCCGCATTGACCTCAACGATGGCTGCATCTTGCTCATTCAAGGGCTTGGAGATGTCTTGGGCCACCAAATCGATGCCTGCGATGTCAAGCCCAACGACTCTGGCTGCCAGACAAATGGTTGCAGCAACCTCTGGGTGCACCAAATCGGTGACGTCGTTGTTCATGTTGCCATTGCGTTGAACGATGATCGACACGCCTTGCTCTGGCACGCTCTTGGCGTTAAAGCCCTGGCTCTCAATTTGAAGCACCGCTTGGGGGTGATCCTTGAGCCTCACGGAATTGAGTGGAAAATCCTCTGTGGGTCCTCGTCTGGGGTCGGAGTTGATTTGAAGCTCAATCAATTCTTCGACGGTATGCTTGCCGTCTCCTTGAATATAGGCGGTCTCACCCTTTGCAGCTGCAACCACTTTGTCCCCCACCACCAGCAAGCGATGTTCATCCCCTTGGACGTAGCGCTCGACCAAGACTTCGGTACCATACCGACTGGCAATCTCAAAGGCGGCTCGGATGTTGGCTTCATTTTTAAGACTCAAAGACACGCCTCGACCGCGGTTGGAGTCGCTGGGCTTGACCACGACAGGCAGTCCGATCTCTTGGGAAGCTCTCCAAGCATCGTCCGCGTTGTTGACCACTTGGCCTTGGGGCACCGGAATGCCACATTGCTTGAGCAACTGTTTGGTGAGGTCTTTGTCACTGGAGATGTTTTCAGAAATGGCCGACGTGCGATCCGTCTCCGCCGTCCAAATTCGGCGCTGTTTGTCGCCGTAGCCCAGTTGAACAAGATTGCCCTCGGTCAAACGAATAGAGGGGATTTTTCTGTCATTGGCCGCCTCGACAATGCAACCCGTGCTTGGGCCTAGACAGTATTCGTCAACCGTGTCCTTTAAATCATTGAGATGGGCTTGAAGGTCAAATGGGGTGTCATTGATGGCAGCCATGACCAATTCCTTGGCCAGCAAGAGACTTTGTTCTCCAACTTTTTCTTGTACAGCGTAGATGATGACCTTGTACACCCCTCGCGTGGTGGTTTCGCGAGCTTTGCCAAAGCCAGTTTCTAAGCCAGACAGAGTCTGCAGCTCAAGTGCAACATGTTCCATCACATGTCCTGCCCAGGTGCCGTCTTTTAATCGCATTAAAAAGCCGCCTCGCTCGCCGATGCCACACCTGTGTTCGATCAGGCCAGGCAACCAAGTGGTTAATCTGTCGTAAAAACCGGGAATTAAATTGGATGGAAAGTCCTCTAAGACCCCAATGTCAACCCAGGCCTCAATGACAGAGCGATAGGTCCAGATGTTAGGACCTCTGAGGTAACGGATGCGAAGAATTTGGATGTCTGGATGTGACATGGTGTTGGTTTTGGGGTCTAAGGAAGTGGGAGGTATAAAATGTTTCGCTTTTTTGAGAATTTAATTCAAAAATGGGTCGTCCAAGCAAGGCCTTCAATCGTTATACAAAACATGAATATTATGACGTTAATTGTGGCTCGCTTTTGTGCTTTTCTTCTAAAGTGGATCAATATAGGATTTAACTGCTTGATCACGAAGTTACAATCTGTGCAAACGCTACACGCCATTGTAAGAAAAGTTTCATTGACATCGGTTTTTCTGACTTTCTTCGTATAGCGTCCCAAGAAAAACATTTTTCAAAAAGTGTCACTTGGATTTGATTCATTTACAAAACTCCCAAATTGACATGTCACGTGTTTCCCAAGTAGAGATTCCCCAAAGCTGGCAAGCTTTGGTGCTTTCAAGCCTGTCTCCCAATGAAAACGTTTTAGCCGTCTTGGAGGTTGACTTGGACAGGCGACTTTGTTTCACCAGGGGGCTGTTGGTTGCGACCAATGAGAGGCTACTTTCTTGGTCCATGCCTGAAAGTGCTCATGGGGAGCCATCCGGCCTGTCCCAGCCAGGTGTTCCTCGTTTGGACGCGATGCCCCTTGAACTCCAGGCCCGATTGAGTCACCTTGACTTTGCCGGCGTAGGTACATTGGAGTTGGTCAACAGCCAAAAACAGCTTGCCAAATGGCGCTTTACCTTGGCCAACAATGTCAAAGCCGTGGCCTTGCAAATGGCTTGGAACCGCAATCTTGAGCGGCATATGCTTGCGCCAAAAGATTCTCACGCGTTCGAGGCGGGCAAACTTGGTGGGATTGGGAAAATCAACCCCTTGTCCGAGCACGATGAGCAGTTCAACCATTTGTTGGGTGGGGCTGAGGCAGCACATGCCACCTCAGTCTCGATGGGTGAAGTGGACGAAGCCCCGGCCTCCACTTGGGGGCTCTTTAGATTGTGGCGTTTTGCCAAGCCTTATAAAACACGCTTGTTGGTGGGGTTTTTATTGACCCTGGCCTCCACTGCAGCGACCCTGGTGCCCCCATATTTGACCATGCCCTTGATGGACGAAGTTCTCATTCCATTTCAAAACGGCAAAACCATCGAGATGGATCAAGTGGCAAGTTATTTGGTGGGCTTGTTGGTTGCTGCACTTTTGGCCTGGTCCTTGGGGTGGCTTAAAACCTACATCTTGGCTCTGGTGTCTGAGCGAATTGGGGCTGATTTGAGGACAAGTGCCTATGACCATCTGATGAAACTCTCGCTTGAGTATTTTGGCGGCAGAAGAACGGGTGACTTGATGACGCGAATTGGGGGAGAAACAGACCGCATTTGTGTCTTTTTGTCATTGCATCTGCTGGACTTTGCGACTGACTTTTTGATGATTGTGATGACTGCGATCATTCTTTTTACGATCGATCCTTATTTGGCCATGGTGACACTTTTACCATTGCCTTTTATTTATTGGTTGATTCATGTGGTTCGCGATCGATTGAGACTTGGGTTTGAAAAAATCGATCGCGTGTGGTCAGAGCTTACGAATGTTTTGGCCGACACCATCCCAGGCATCCGGGTGGTCAAGGCTTTTGCCCAAGAAGGTCGAGAGAGCGCTCGCTTTAAGGAAGCCAATAAGCACAATTTGGCGGTCAATGACCGCATTAACTTTCTTTGGTCTTTGTTCTCTCCCACAGTCACGCTCATGACCGAGGTGGGTTTGCTCATTGTTTGGGCTTTTGGTATTTGGCAGGTTGCACAGCATCAAGTGACCGTGGGTGTGTTGACCGCTTTTTTGGCCTACATTGGACGCTTTTACATGCGTTTAGATTCCATGAGCCGCATTGTCTCGCACACGCAAAAGGCGGCGGCTGGGACCAAAAGAATTTTTGAGATCTTGGACCACGTCTCCAGTGTGCCTGAGCCGCTCGATCCAGTGAAAGTACAAAGCATTGAGGGTGAAATTAAACTCACCCATGCAGCCTTTCGGTATGGAAATCGTTTGGTGATCAAAGACTTGAGTTTGACCATCAAGCCTGGTGAAATGATTGGCTTGGTTGGGCAAAGTGGATCGGGAAAAAGCACGTTGGTCAATTTGATTTGTCGCTTTTATGATTTGAGTGAAGGCACGGTAGAGCTCGATGGCGTGGATATTCGGCGCTTCATGTTGGCCGACTACAGGGCGCATATTGGTTTGGTTTTACAAGAGCCGTTTTTGTTTTTTGGCACCATCGCTGACAACATCTCTTACGGTCGCAGCGATGCGTCTCGCACAGAGATCATTGCGGCCGCGAGAGCGGCCCACGCGCATGAGTTCATTCTTCGACTGCCTCAAGGCTATGACTCCTTGGTGGGTGAACGCGGGCAGGGCCTCTCAGGTGGTGAGAGGCAGCGAATCTCTATAGCGCGTGCCTTGTTGATCAATCCTAAAATTTTGATCATGGACGAGGCCACTTCTTCCGTTGACACAGAGACCGAGCAAGAGATTCAAAAGGCATTGGACAACTTGGTCAAAGGTCGAACCACCATCGCCATTGCACATCGACTCTCCACGCTCAAACGCGCCGACCGATTGGTGGTGATGGAGCAAGGTGAAAAAGTGGAGGAGGGCAGTCACGATGACTTGATGGCCAAACAAGGGGCTTATTGGAGGCTGTACCAAGCCCAAGCGCATCAAGCTGAACTTGGCCTGCCACTGGCCTTTGAAAAGAGTGCTTATGATCAAGGGTTGATTTAAATGAGTGACGCAACTGAAATGAACAAGCAACATCAAGCAAATGACTTGCCCGGTTTGGATTTTAAATTGTGGCCTGACGCCTTTGGTATTTGGCATTTAAAGCTTGGAGATCAAACGCACGAGCATGTGATCGCGGTCAGGGCCTTCCCAATTGCTGCACCGATGGAGGGCGTCTCCATTTTGAGCCGAGAAGGCAAAGAGTTGCTGTGGTTGGAGAGCTTGATGCACGTGCCGCATGAGGCCCAGCAACACATTGAACACTGCTTGCAAAATCGAGAGTTCATGCCTGAGATCACTAAGCTAGATGCCGTCAACTCCTTTGTCACGCCAAGCCGTTGGTCTGTCCAAACAACAAGGGGTCCAACGGAGTTGCTGTTAAAGGGCGAGGAGGACATCAAGCGACTGAACGCCAATACACTGATTGTCTCGGATGCTTATGGGGTGCAGTTTTTGATCAAAGACCTCTCGTCTTTAGATCGCCAAAGTCGAAAATTCATGGATCGTTTTCTTTAAGTATTGACTTTAATTTAAGAAAGTATGGAGTCCAGGATGGGGCCGCTTTTTGATAGAGGACGGTTTGCTCACAAACGCTTTGACCCCAATACTTTCATTGATTTCGTTGGGGAAAATGTACTTGCCCTTTGAGATCACAAGATCGACTTTGCGAATGTCCTCTATGTTTTGCATGGCACAACAAGCGCCAATGATCGTGAGCAAGAATGTCCAACGCAGCTTCAAAGTGGATCCCAGGTCAAAGAGATGTTGTTGGATTTTTCAAGCGCCTGGATATCCTCCAGCGTATCCACATCGCTGGCAAAGTGAGCGTTATCGGTCAAGAAGCGATGAACACGGGATGGGTGCTCGCCTCTCCATTGTCTGCATCCGTACGAGTGGCCTTGTTCTAAGATTTCTTGGCACACTACACTGGAGATGATGACCGGGTTACCCGGCCCCGTATCAAGCAGTGGAAAGATCATCTCCGTGTGGCTTGGACGCAGCTTGAATTGAAGCAGCAATTGCTCTAAATCCATGGTCTCAATCAAAGGCTGATCGGCCAAGGCCATGATGATGCTCTCGTGTTTTTGCCGCAAGGCTTTGAGTCCCATGCGTTGTGAAGAAATTTGACCTTCATCTGGATTGGGGTTGAGCACGCAGTGGGCTTTGTCTTGAGGGATGAAGGGCGCAATTTCTTGGTGGTAATGCCCAAGAACCACGATCAACTCATCCACCCCCACTTGCACCAAGCATTCGATGAGCCGCTCAATCAAGGGTGTGCCATTCAAGCGCAAAAGGCATTTGGGCTTGAACCCCATTCTGGAGCCTGAGCCTGCCGCCATGAGCACAGCAGCAAGGCTCATGTGCTTAAAGAGCGTCGTGAAATTACACCATTGAATCTTCTCGCATACAAGATCATGTTTGCACCCTCAATACTCAGTTAAAAAAAGTTTTTAACTTTTCAGCCCATCCCTTTTCATTGGGAGAATGCTTCATGCCCCCTTTTTGCAAGGACTCATCCAGCTCTTTGAGCAGCTTGCGTTGATGCTCGGTAAGCTTCACGGGGGTCTCGACCGTGATGTGGCAATACAAGTCGCCTTGAAAGCTTGAGCGAATGCCCTTGACGCCTTTGCCCCTGAGTCTGAACTGTTTTCCAGTCTGTGTCCCCTCTGGGATATCGATGGCGGCTTCTCCCTGCAAGGTGGGCACTTGAATCTCGCCACCCAATGCAGCCGTCGTAAAGCCGATGGGCACTGCACAATGCAAATCATCCCCATCTCTTTCAAAGATGTCATGCTTGTGAATTCTGATCTCGATGTAGAGGTCTCCAGCAGGGCCTCCATTGGCGCCAGGTTCGCCGTTGCCAGTGGAGCGAATGCGCATGCCTGAGTCGATGCCAGACGGTATTTTGATTTCCAAGGTTTTTTGACTTTGGATTTTGCCCTGTCCGCGACATGGGCTGCAGGGGTCGGCAATGACCTTGCCCGCTCCGCGACAATGGGGACATGTTTGTTGAACACTGAAAAAGCCCTGTCGCATCTGTACCGCACCGGAGCCACCACAGGTGCCACAATTTTTTGCAGACGTGCCTGGCTTGGCGCCCGAGCCGTGACAGGTATCGCAACTCTCCCAACTTGGGACTTGGATTTGAGACTCTTTGCCCAAAGCCGCTTCCTCTAGCGTGATCTCCATGGCATAGTTCAGATCATTGCCACGGTAGACTTGTCGCCCACCTTGTTGTCTTCTGGCTTGACCGAAAATATCGCCAAAAATATCGCCAAATGAATCCGCAAAGCCAGCACCTGCACCAGCACCAGCGCGCATATTGGGGTCGACACCTGCAAACCCAAATTGGTCATATGCCGAGCGCTTCTCCGCGTCAGAAAGCATTTCATAGGCTTCCTTGACCTCTTTGAATTTGACCTCGGCCTCCTTGTCCCCATCGTTTCGATCGGGATGGAATTTCATCGCCAACTTGCGATATGCCTTTTTGATTTCATCTTCGCTGGCGCTCTTGGAGATGCCCAGGACTTCGTAAAAATCTCTTTTTGCCATGATGTACAGCTATCCTTGTTGAACAACAAAGCCACGCAGGCCTCAAAAGAGAGGTCACAGCGCGGCAAATGTATCGGTTAGAGCGTGTTTTGACTTAACCTTTTTTAACTTCCTTGACCTCGGCATCCACCACGTTGTCATCTGCCGGTTTGGCGGCTTGTTGAGCGCTCTCTGGGCCGCTTGCATGAGGCGCACCTCCTGCGCCCGCAGCGGCTTGCTGCTCGGCATAGGCTTTCTCCCCAAGCTTTTGACTGACCGTCATCAAGGCTTGCGTTTTGTTATCGATGCTTGTCTTGTCCTCAGTCTTGAGGGCTTCTTCCAACTCTTTGAGGGCCGCTTCGATCGCAGATTTTTCGCTTGCATCGATTTTAGCGCCATGTTCAGCCAAGCTCTTTTGAACCGAGTGAAGCGCTGCATCACCTTGGTTTTTGGCTTGCACAATTTCAAGTTTCTTTTTGTCCTCAGTTGCATTGAGCTCGGCATCTTTGACCATCTTTTGAATTTCGTCTTCAGACAAACCGGAGTTGGCTTTGATGGTGATTTTGTTTTCTTTGCCCGTGCCTTTGTCTTTTGCGCCAACATGCAAAATGCCGTTGGCATCGATGTCAAAGGACACTTCGATTTGAGGCGTGCCCCTAGAGGACGGTGGGATGCCCTCGAGGTTAAATTCGCCAAGCATTTTGTTGACATTGGCGATCTCACGCTCGCCTTGAAAGACCTTGATGGTCACAGCAGGTTGGTTATCCTCGGCTGTGGAGAAGGTTTGAGCAAACTTGGTCGGAATGGTTGTGTTTTTGGTGATCATCTTCGTCATCACGCCGCCCAAAGTCTCAATGCCCAAGGACAAAGGCGTCACATCCAACAAAAGAACGTCGGTTCTGTCCCCAGACAGCACCTGACCTTGGATGGCCGCACCCACGGCCACGGCTTCATCGGGGTTGACGTCTTTGCGTGGCTCTTTGCCAAAGAACTCTTTGACCTTTTCTTGCACCTTTGGCATGCGGGTCATGCCACCCACCAAAATCACATCGTCAATTTGGTCAACGCTTACACCCGCGTCCTTGATCGCCATGCGGCAAGGGGCAATGGTGCGCTCGATCAACTCATCGACCAAGGACTCGAGTTTTGCCCGATTGAGTTTGATGCTCAGGTGCTTGGGGCCAGTGGCATCGGCTGTGATGTAGGGCAAGTTCACATCAGTCGCTGCCGATGAAGACAACTCAATTTTGGCTTTTTCGGCCGCTTCTTTTAAGCGCTGAAGTGCCAAAACATCTTTGCCTAGGTCAACGCCTTGTTCTTTTTTGAATTCCGAGATGATGAAGTCAATGATGCGTTGGTCAAAGTCTTCACCGCCTAGGAAAGTGTCTCCATTGGTGGAGAGGACTTCAAATTGTTTTTCTCCATCCACGTCGGCTATCTCAATGATGGAGACGTCAAATGTACCGCCTCCTAAGTCATAAACAGCAATTTTTCGGTCGCCTTTCTCCGTTTTATCTAAACCAAACGCCAACGCGGCGGCCGTTGGTTCATTGATAATGCGTTTGACTTCAAGGCCAGCAATTCTGCCTGCGTCTTTGGTGGCTTGTCGTTGAGCGTCATTGAAGTAGGCTGGAACCGTGATCACGGCCTCGGTGACCGCTTCGCCGAGATAGTCCTCAGCGGTCTTTTTCATTTTCCTTAAGACCTCAGCACTCACTTGGGGAGGTGCAAGCTTGTTGCCACGCACCTCAACCCACGCATCGCCATTGTCGGCTTTGGCGATGGTGTAGGGCATCAAGTTGATGTCTTTTTGAACTTCTTTTTCTTCAAATTTACGCCCGATTAGGCGTTTGACAGCATAAAGTGTGTTGCGCGGATTGGTCACTGCTTGGCGTTTGGCTGAAGCACCCACTAAGATTTCACCATCTTCTTGATAGGCAATGATGGAGGGCGTCGTTCTAGCGCCTTCGGAGTTCTCGATCACTTTGGTGGTGTTTCCCTCCATGATGGCCACGCATGAGTTGGTGGTTCCTAAGTCGATGCCGATGATTTTGCCCATTTTGATGCTCCGTTTGCCGTTGATCGATTTGATTCAGCGATTGATATGAAAGTTGTTGATGTAGATATGTGGGTGAACCACCCAAAATCAAGGTGTGGGGTTCGATTTTTTTATCTGGTCTCTTAAGCGGCAGTGACGGTGACCAAGGCAGGACGCAATATACGCTCGGAGATCAAATAGCCCTTTTGCAAGACGGTGACCACGGTGTTGGGGTCTTGTTCTGCGGGCACGACGCTGATGGCTTGGTGGTGATGGGGATCGAATTTGGTGCCTGCTGCAGGCTCGATGGCGATGACTTTATTTCGTTCAAGGGCACTTTTAAGTTGCCTGAGTGTGGCCTCTGCACCTTCTTTGATTTGCTCTGGCGTGGCTTCCTTGATCAGTAAGCCCGCTTCAAGGCTATCGAGCACGGGCAGCAAACTCTCGGCGAAGGATTCGATGGCAAATCTCCTGGCTTTGCTCACCTCTTCGTCGGCTCTTTTTCGAGCGTTGAGCACCTCAGCCTGGCCTCGAAGGTACTGGTCTTGTAAGTCGCTCACCTTTGCTTGGAGCACGGCCACATCGGCCAGCGCTGAGGCCAAAGTCTCGGCAGCATCCAATGGGGCATCTGAATGGGGTTGGGCGTTTTCTTGAGAGAGCGCATCGTGCGCAGGGGACTCAGCGTTGGGGTCTTGGGGGGTCATGGATGGGTTTTGGGGTTGAGTCGGATCAGACATGGTTCAAAAATGCAGAGAAAAAACTGATGTTTTTCTAAGCTTGGGGTCAATACACCGATTTCAAGGGCTTGAACCTAGGTTTTTTGGCTTAAAAGAGGCTTTTTTGATCCAAAAATACGGTTTTCTTAGAAAAAAACCGACCTTCCGGTCGGTTGCTCAATGGATCGATGGACGAGCTCAGTGAGTGCCCCAAACCTCTTGAGCGGTTTCGATGACCAGTCTAAGTTTATTTCTTTGAGCTTCCACAGCAATGTTGTTGCCGTGGACAGTGCTGGAAAAACCGCATTGGGGCGACAAGGCCAATTGCTCTATCGGCGCGTATTTAGCGGCCTCTTCAATGCGACGTTTGATATTGTCTTTGGACTCCATTTCACCAAATTTTGTTGTGATCAGACCCAAAACGACGATTTTGCCCTTAGGCAAGTAGCGCAAGGGTTTGAAGTCACCGCTTCTGTCGTCATCGTACTCAAGGAAGTAGGCATCCAAATTCATTTCTGAGAGCAAGGCCTCAGCGACGGGTTCGTAGTTGCCGGCAGCTGCGTGAGTGCTTTTGAAATTGCCTCGGCACAGGTGCATGGCCAAGGTCATGCCTTGAGGCTTGAGGGCAACCACTTTGTTCACGAAGGCGGCGTAGCGGTGTGGCAGTTCATTGGGGTCGTCACCTCTTAGGCGAGCGGCTTCGCGCATTTTTTCATCGCAAAGATAGGCCAAGTTGGTGTCATCCATTTGGACATAGGTGCAACCAGCTTGTGCCAATGCATGTAACTCGTCACCGTATGCTTTGGCCACATCGTCATAAAACTCGGGGTCAAGCTCTGGATATGCTTGCTTGTTGATGGCGGCGCGTCCTCCCCTGAAGTGCAGCATGGTGGGAGAGGGTATGGTCACTTTGGGTGTGAAGCCTTTGGAGACATTTTCTTTTAAAAAGATGAAGTCATTCAATTGGATGTTCTTTTTGTGTGTGACTTTGTCGATGACTTTAATCACCGGGGGGGCCAACTCTTCGCTGCCATCGGGTTTTTTAATGGTCACTGGAATATCGGTTTTAACGCCACCGAGTTGCTCTAAGAAGTCGATGTGAAAATAAGTTCTTCTAAATTCCCCATCGGTAATGCTTTTAAGCCCCACGCTTTGTTGGAACTCAATGATTTCTTTGATCGCTTTGTCCTCAACCACTCTCAAGGCCTCGGGTGTGATCTCGCCTTTTGCTTTTTGTGCTCTAGCTTCCAACAGGTACGCGGGACGTAAAAAACTCCCGACGTGGTCAAAGCGAGCGGGCAAAATTTGATCTAAAGCGAGGGACATATCAACTCCAAAAAAAGGGGGGCCTGGAACTCAATCCATTTAAAGCGGCAAAAAGGTAACGCCATTCATATTATATAGGTAGACAAAGTCCGAACGATTTTGTGGAGGTTTGCTTAGGACAACTTGGATGAGGGGCGGGAGTGTTGAGTAAGCCGTCAGTGGCGCTTAACCCAAGCGTTTTGTTGGATCTTCATATTCATGGACACGACTGGGCACTCTAAGAAGCGAGAGAGGAAACCCTGTTTTGCAAAAGCGATGCGACAATCTCTTGCAGACCATGGAGAAATGGCTTTGAGGAGGGCTTGTAGACTTTGCACCCCAGACCTTCTTGGGTCAAGGTGTTTTCATGGGGCACGGGGACGTTTGAGTAGACGGCGCATGGAAAAAAGTAGAAATCATCGAATTGTCGTTTGTGTTTCTAAACTTTGTGGGACAATAATTCTTGAAAACGCTTTTAGTCGCAATAAAATTTATGTAAATTAGAACATCAAGGAAGACAAATGAACAAAAGAATTGCCGTTAAAACCATCGCGCTCACCACGCTCCTTTGTTTTGCAGGCGCATTGCAGGCGACAGAGACTTTCAAAATAGGCATGATCCTTCCCATGACTGGTCCCTTTGCATCCACTGGGATACAAATTGTGGCTGCTGCGAAGTTGTACATGGCTCAAAATGGCGATACGGTGGCGGGCAGAAAAATTGAATTGATTCTCAAAGACGATACCTCCGCTCCCGATGTCACCAAGCGACTTGCCCAGGAGCTTGTTGTCAATGACAAGGTGAGTGTCTTGGCCGGATTTGGACTCACACCTTTGGCCCTGGCAGCAGCACCCATCGCCACTCAAGCAAAAGTGCCTGAAGTGGTCATGGCCGCAGCAACCTCCAGCATCACGCAGGCCTCACCCTATATCATTCGCACAAGCTTTACCCTTCCTCAGGCTGCGGTGGCCATGGGGGACTGGGCGGCAAAGAACGGCATTAAAAAAGCAGTGACGCTGGTCAGTGATTTTGCGCCTGGAATCGATGCGGAAAAGTATTTCAAAGACCGCATGCTCTTTAACGGCGCGCAGGTACTTGATACCCTTCGAGTGCCCATGAGAAATCCAGATTTTGCGCCGTTTTTACAAAAGGTTAGAGACTTAAAGCCAGATGCGCTGTATGTCTTTGTCCCCTCTGGAGCTGGCACGGCTTTGATGAAGCAGTTTACCGAAAGAGGCTTGGACAAGGCGGGCATCAAATTGATTGGTACCGGGGACGTGACAGATGATGATTTATTGAACTCCATAGGCGATGTGGCCTTGGGGGCCGTGACCACACACCACTATTCAGCTTCACACAAGTCTGGCGTGAATCAAAAGTTTGTGGCCGCATTTGAAAAAGCCAACAACAACATGCGACCTAATTTTATGGCCGTAGGTGGGTACGACGGCATGCGTGTCATTTATGAGGCCTTGAGGGCCACCAAAGGAAACTCCAACGGAGATCAATTGTTAGCGGCCATGAAGGGGCAAATTTTCGAGAGCCCACGCGGGCCGATGTTTATCGATGCTCAAACGAGAGATGTGGTGCACAACATCTACATTCGAAGAGTGGAAAAGGTCAACGGACAGCTCTACAACATGGAGTTTGATGCCATCAAAGACGTGAAAGATCCAGGTAAAAATAATTAAATCAAATTTATAAAATATAGTGTCGCTTTTGAGATTTCCATCTGAGGCCAACGGCTCATGCGTCTTTTGATCCGTTTAGACATCAACCCCTTGATATGAAGCACATCCACCCATCATGCTGACCCTTCTTTTTGACGGTGTGGCTTATGGCATGCTACTCTTTGTGTTGGCCGTTGGGCTGTCCATTACGTTGGGTTTGATGAATTTTATCAACTTGGCTCATGGATCGTTTGCCATGTTGGGTGGCTACGCGATGGTGATTTTATTCAAGCATTTGAGCCTCCCATTTTTACTGTGTTTGCCGCTTGTATTTATTGTGGTTGCCTTGGCAGGGGCGCTCTTAGAGCGCTTGTTGTACCGTCAACTTTATCAAAGGCCACACCTCGATCAAGTTTTATTTTCTATTGGCTTGGCCTTCATGTCGGTGGCTGCGGTTGATTATTTGATGGGTTCCTCTCAGCAAAATTTGGTCTTGCCTGAGTGGCTTCAAGGCCGGGGCGAGTGGGGCGAGGGCGCTTGGAGTTTTGGTTTTGGTTACTACAGGTTGTTTATCATTGGCGTGTGCACACTGCTGACTCTTGTGCTTCAATTGATTCTTTCAAAAACTCGGTTTGGTTCGCAATTGCGTGCCTCCGTGGATGATCCGACTGTGGCGGCAGGTCTTGGAATCCCAGTCAATCGAGTGTTTTTATTGACCTTTGCCGTTGGGTCGGGTTTGGCTGGTTTAGGGGGCGCTTTGGGTGCAGAGATTTTATCCATTGAGCCTTTGTTTCCTTTGAAGTACATGATTTACTTTTTAATTGTGGTTGCCGTTGGAGGCACCTCATCGATCACGGGGCCACTCTTGGCGGCTGTTTTTTTAGGTGTGGCCGATGTCTTTGGTAAATACTACATTCCTAAATTGGGGGGTTTTGTGGTGTATGTGTTGATGATCGCTATTCTTCTTTGGAGGCCTCAAGGCTTATTTTCTAGAGGTGGCAAATCATGAGTGCACCCATGGGTATTACAGACGTTTTGTCACGACACAAAACCAAGTGGTGGGAGTGGATGGGTGTTTTGGCGGCATTGGCCACGCCAATTGTCTTTTCATCCCATGCCATGATGGTCAATGAAATTGCGGTGACGGCTTTGTTTGCTGTGGCGCTTGATTTGATTTTGGGTTATTCCGGTATTGTTTCTTTAGGGCATGCGGCTTTTTTTGGCTGGGGAGCCTATAGCGCTGGCTTATTTGCCAAGCACGTTCACAATGATCCATTGATGGGTTTGTTGTTCTCTGTGATCTCTTCGGGCTTCATAGGCCTTGCTTGCAGTTTTACGGTCTTGAGAGGCAGTGATCTGACTCGGTTGATGGTGACCCTTGGCGTCTCGCTTATTGGTTTTGAATTGGCCAATCGATTAAGTGATTTGACCGGTGGCGCCGATGGCCTGCAAGGGGTTTTGATGGGCCCCGTATTGGGGGTGTTTGAATTTGACTTAAGTGGTCAAGTCGCTTGTACTTACTCTGTTGGGATTGTGCTCTTGGTCATGATTTTATTGCGTCGATTGGTGCATTCACCTTTTGGTGCGTCGCTCATGGCCATTCGCGATAACCGACTTCGTGCAATGGCTGTTGGCTTGTCTGTTTCAAAAAGTTTGGTGGTGATTTATTGCATCTCTGCTGCTGTGGCTGGTTTATCAGGGGCGTTGCTTGCCCAAACCACGGCTTTTGCATCCTTGGATGTGTTCTCGTTTGAGCGCTCAGCAGACGTGATGCTGATGCTGGTCATTGGCGGAGTGGGATGGCTTTATGGTGGTGTGCTTGGCGCCATTGTTTTTAAATTGATTCAAGACCAACTCTCTTCTTTGACGCCACAGTATTGGATGTTTTGGATTGGGTTGCTTTTGGTGGTTTTGGTCTTGGTCGGTCGTGAGCGCTTGTTAAATCCCTTTAAAGGATGGAGGTCACGATGAAACCACATATGGCGCACCTCCAATGAATCAGCCCAAAACTGTTTTGAGTGCGCGTGCGCTTTGTAAAAATTTTGGTGGTATCGTCGCCACTCAAAGTGTCGATTTGGATATTTTTGAGGGCGACAGACATGCTTTGATTGGTCCCAATGGTGCTGGAAAGACGACCTTGATCAATCTTTTGACAGGCGTGCTCTCGCCAAGCTCAGGGAAAATTGAACTTTTGGGAGGTGACATCTCTAACTTGGCGCCTCATTTGCGAGTTAAAAAAGGTTTGGTCAGAACCTTTCAAATCAACCAATTGTTTCTGACCATGTCGCCATTTGAGACATTGACATTTGTGGTCTCACAAAAGAGAGGATTGACCACTCAATGGTGGGCAAGGCTGGGTCAAGACAAAGACGTGCTTGAGCGGGTGCAGCAACTTTTAGAGCAATTTCATTTGACCGATGTTTGCCATCAAACTTCTAGGTTTTTGAGCTATGGTAAACAAAGATTGCTTGAAATTGCGGTTGCTTTGGCTTGTGAGCCCAAAGTGCTGTTGCTCGATGAGCCCGTGGCTGGTGTGCCTGCAGGCGAGCGGGAAGAATTGCTTGCAACCGTCAATCAACTGCCCTCAGACGTATCTATTGTATTGATTGAGCACGACATGGATTTGGTATTTAGTTTTGCCAAGCAAATGACAGTGTTGGTCAATGGGGCTGTTTTATGCTCTGGTGAACCCCGTGACATTGCCAAAGATGATCGGGTCAAGCAAGTCTATTTAGGCCACCGCGCCGTACATGGGGTGCCCAATGAGTGAGCTTCTTGAGGTCACAGGATTGACGGCCGGTTATGCTGAGGCTCAGATCATCTCGAACATTGACTTTGTCATCAAAGAGGGTGAAACTTTGGCGCTCTTAGGTCGCAATGGGGTGGGTAAAACCACACTCATCAACACTTTGATTGGCGTGACCAAAAGGCATGCGGGTCAAATTAAGTTGGGCGGTGTACATGTTGAGCATTGGACGCCTTATGAGCGCGTTAGAAAGTTGACTGAAGGTGGAATTGGTTGGGTGCCGCAAGAGAGAAATATCTTCAAGTCCTTGAGCGTTCATGAGAATTTAACGGCCGTTGAGCGAATCGTTCAAAGTCCACACGTGTGGAATACGGACAGGGTCTACCAACTTTTCCCAAGGCTTTTGGAGAGGCAGGGCAATTTGGGCAGTCAACTCTCAGGCGGTGAGCAGCAGATGCTGGCCGTTGCCCGGGCATTGATGGTCAATCCAAGAGTTCTCCTTCTCGATGAACCACTTGAAGGCTTGGCGCCTATCATTGTGGAGGAGTTGCTCACGGCTTTAAAGACGATCACGCGCCGCGAAGGTATTTCTGCAATCATTGTCGAACAACACCCTCAGTTGATCCTCTCTATTTCAGATCATGCTTTGGTTTTAGAGCGCGGTCAGGTGGTTTTACAAGAGCGCGCTGAAGTCCTCTTGAGTCAACCTGCCCTATTGGAAAAACTTTTAGGCGTACAGTGAAAAAAGTTGGTTGGAGTTGCAGTTTTTTTCATTTAAAAATCATTTCAAAGTCTTGGTTTTGACGGGCGAGCAAAGAAATTTGGCCCTGCCTGATGTTCCAACAGCCAAGGAGTTGGGTTATAGCAACTAGGTGGCATCCTCTTGAAATGGATTGGGCAGCGACTGCAAAAATGCCAAAGGCCATTGTGGAGCGCTTCAACAAAGAGATCAATAACGCTCTTTACGATCAGCAAAGAGAGAAAATTTTTCAAGAGCTCCATATCAATCCCAAAGTATTGACCCCAGCGTTGGCGCAAGGATGGTATTTATCGGAAATTAAAATTTGGGGCAAAGTCATCGAAAAAGCAATAATTGCTAAACAATAATTTAATAAATAGGACATACATCAGATGGAAGATTTCTCAAAGTGGCGAATTGGTGTCATCGGTTTTGGTGAAGTGGGCAAGACGTTTGCAAAAGGATGGAGAGATCAAGCCAACCCTCACTCAGGCATGAAGGTTTGGGATTTGAAGTTGTCCGCAGACTTTGACAACGCCAAGGTGCACCAAGAGGAGCTTGCTAAAGCCAAAGACATGGGTGTTTTGAGTGCCAACAATTGTGCCGCTTTGGTCGATGGTGTTAATTTGATTGTCTCTTGTGTCACCGCCTCCAACACCTTGGCTGTGGCCAAAGAGGTGAGTCAAACCATCAAGCCTGGACAGTTTTTTATTGATCTCAATTCTGCATCCCCTGGCACCAAACAAGCCTGCGCGGCTTTGATCGATGCGAAGGGGGCCTTTTATGTGGAGGCTGGTGTGATGACATCCGTGCCGCCTTATGGCATCAAGGTGCCTATGCTCTTGGGTGGTGTGAAGGCCGAGTTCTTGGCGGGCGTCATTCAATCCTATGGTGGAGATGCAAAGGCCATCTCTGAGAAATTGGGCGTGGCCAGTGCCATCAAGATGTGCAGAAGTATCATGATCAAGGGGCTCGAGGCCTTGGTCATTGAGAGTTATACAACAGCAAGACATTATGGCGTTGAACAAGCCATGTTGGCAACTCTTGCTGAGACCATGCCTGGCATTGACTGGGTTGAGCAAGGGGCCTATCTCTTTAGTCGAGTTGTACAGCATGGCAAAAGACGGGCCGAGGAGATGCGCGAGTCGGCTGTAACGGTTGCTGAAACAGGGGCCAGTCCTTTCATGGCTCAAGCCATTGCTGAAAAACAAGACTGGGTCTCTCAATTGGCTATGCAAGGCGTCTTTTCTGGCATTGACGGCCAATCTGCGTGGCAGGCGTATGCCGATGCTTTGATCTCTCATTTGGATAAGCCTTTAAAGTAGGTCTCCTTATGGTCAAGGTTTTGGCCTGCTTGAGATGCTTTGTTGAAAAGAGATTTCTTTCCCCCCCTTTTTTTGTAGATTACCTAACTTATCACAATTTATTGTTTTAAGGCTTCTTGGATGACTTGTTGAGTCAGTTCCAAGGCGACACGTTGAGTGCCTGTGCTAGGCCTTTTGGATGACCATACAAGCATCAATTGTGATAGCAGTTGGGGTCTTTGGATGCGGTGGGTGGTGAAGACCTCAGGGTCTGGAAATTGATTGAGGGTGTAGGTGGGTAAGACAGCAAAGCCCAGCCCTTCTTTGACCAACTCTAAAATTGCGTTGATGCCATCGATTTCTAAGGCAATGTGTGGGCGTACATTGAGTTTTTGCATCTCCACTTCAATCAACAATCTGAATGCATTGGGCCTGCTTGGTAAAATCAAGGGCAGTTCACTCAAGTCTTTCAATGAGATAGTGGGTTTGAGCAACGCTTGGGATTTTTTACTGATTCTTTTGCTGCTTGCAATCAAGATCAGCGCATCTTCGTGCAATTGCTGCATGTCAAGGTCTTGGGATGGTGCTGGGTTGTACAACACAGCCATATCGATGCGTGCGACTCTAAGGTTTTCATACATGAGTGCCGAGAAGCCCTCCGTGAGCGACAACTTGGCTTGAGGCAGGGCATTTTTAAATGCCAGAGTTAAGGGCACGGTGATGAGTCTGGACAAGCTTGGGGGCAATCCAATGGAGATGGGTCCGGCCAACGCGCCGCTCGTGCCACTTAATTCTTCCTTGGCCAGCGCGACTTGATACAAAATGCCCCTGGCGTGTTCGAGCATCAACAAGCCCGACTCGGTTGGCGTGACTCCTCTGCCGTTGCGAATCAAAAGACTTTGATGCAACTCCACTTCAAGTTGCCTAATTTGTCGGCTCAACATGGGTTGAGCCACCCCCATGCTGAGCGCGGCTTGGGTGAAACTGCCCATTTCGGCAACTCTGACAAAGGACTCGATTTGTTTTAAATCCATGGTTGTTTAATTTTTTTCAAACCTTGGGTGCGTTCAAAGGGCTCAAAGATTTGATGGATCTAGTTGGAATTTGTATATTTTATCTTATGTTATGCATTATTGTTATAACAGATAGTGTCTTGAATGTTGATTTTTTCGAACCGAGTGGGGCGTTTTAAAGTCTGTTTATCTCTAAAATCACGACAAGTCATAGAAGAGGCTGACGGTAACTTTTTGTGCATCAAAATAGAGTGTTTTCTGGCATTTCGTCTCTAGACCCAGGGGCTCAATATCGGCCCTTAAGGGTCACGAGTCGCACATCTTTTTGCCAAATTACCAAACAGCATCGCTCGCATACAAAAGAACAATCATTTTTTTGAACAAAGGATAAACAATGAGCACGACCAACCCCTTGATCATTGATGTGCACGGCCACTATACAACGGCACCTAAATCGTTGGAGGAGTGGAGAAATAAACAAATTGCGGGCATCAAAGACCCCTCCATGATGCCCAAAGTTGCGGATCTAAAAATCAGTGACGATGAATTGCGCGAGACGATTGAGACGAATCAACTGAAGTTGATGAAGCAGCGTGGCAGTGACATCACCATTTTCAGCCCACGTGCCAGTTTCATGGCGCATCACATTGGGGACTTCCAAGTCTCTTCAACTTGGGCTGCGATTTGCAATGAATTGTGTTTTCGCGTGGCGCAATTGTTTCCAGATCACTTCATGGGAGCCGCCATGCTGCCACAGTCGCCTGGCGTGGACCCCAAAACTTCAATCGCTGAGATCGACAAATGTGTCAAGCAATATGGTTTTGTCGGTATCAACTTGAATCCCGATCCATCAGGCGGACACTGGACCTCACCTTCTTTATCGGATAAACACTGGTATCCCATTTATGAAAAGATGGTGGAGTACGATATCCCAGCGATGGTTCATGTATCGACAAGCTGCAATGCTTGCTTTCATACAACTGGCGCACACTATTTGAATGCGGATACAACTGCTTTTATGCAGTGTTTGACATCAGACTTATTCAAAGATTTTCCAACACTTCGTTTCTTGATTCCTCATGGAGGTGGAGCAGTTCCATACCATTGGGGCCGCTTTAGGGGGTTGGCTCAAGAGCTGAAGAAACCTCTTTTGTCTGAACATTTGATGAACAATATTTATTTCGACACCTGCGTTTATCATCAACCAGGCATTGATCTTTTGACCAAGGTCATTCCAGTGAAAAACATCTTGTTTGCCAGCGAAATGATTGGTGCGGTTCGAGGGATTGATCCAGAAACTGGGCACTATTTTGACGACACCAAGCGCTACATTGAATCAACTCCGCACCTCAATGCGCAAGAGCGCTACATGGTGTATGAGGGCAATGCCAGAAAAGTGTTCCCCAAAATGGATGCGGCATTGAAAGCCAAACATATTTAACTCGATGCTCAACTGATTTTAAAAAGGAATTGATCATGTCGATGAACACCATGGGCTGCGTAAAGCGCAGCATCACAAGAGCTGACGCGAGCCAAGTCAAGCGTTTGGAGCATTTTGGGGTGGCCACTGTACACGAGGCCATGGGACGAGTGGGGTTGATGCAGCCGTACATGCGGCCCATTTATTCGGGCTGCAGGATTGCTGGCACAGCGCTGACTGTATTGGTACACCCTGGAGACAATTGGATGCTGCACGTGGCTGCTGAGCAAATCCAGCCTGGTGACATCGTGGTCGTGGCGCTGAGTGCAGACAATTGTGATGGTTTTTTTGGAGATCTATTGGCAACGTCCTTCAAGGCCAGAGGCGCAAAGGGTTTGATCATTGATGCCGGTGTAAGGGATGTCAAAGAGTTGACTGAAATGGGCTTTCCTGTCTGGAGCAAGGGCATTAGCGCCAAAGGAACCATCAAAGCAACACTTGGCTCGGTGAATTTTCCCGTTGTGTGTGCAGGTGCCATTGTCAATCCTGGCGATGTGATCTTGGCCGATGAGGATGGCGTGGTCGTGGTGCCAGCGCACATTGCCGCTCAGGCGGCCGATGCCGCTCAAGCGCGTGAGGACAATGAAGGCGCAAAAAGAGAAAAATTGGCTGCAGGCATCTTGGGCTTGGATATGTACAAGATGCGTGAGCCCTTAGAGAAGGCTGGATTGAAGTACATCGATTGATGTGTTTTTATTTAAAGTCTTGCCCCATTTTTTAAAGATGTGATGTAAGCCACCATGGCAAAACGCTCGATCAAAAGTGACACTTGCATTTTAAGCGCGAGCCGCTTTGATAAGCGTATTGGACCCACTCAGAATTCAACCCGATTAATGACGCAAGGATCTTCAAAGAGGAAATTCAAATGATTGACTTTACTAAAACACCCGGTTGGCTTGATTGGTATCAAGGCCCTTCAAAACCACAATTTAAACTTCCAGCCGGTGCAATTGACTCGCACTGCCATGTGTTTGGACCTTCGGACGTATTTCCCTATTCACCAGAGCGAAAGTACACGCCCTGTGATGCCAGCAAAGCGCAATTATTCGCCCTGAGAGATCATTTGGGTTTTGCCAAGAACATCGTTGTTCAAGCCACTTGCCATGGTGCAGACAACAGGGCGCTTGTGGATGCGTTGACGCACTCTGATGGCAAAGCCAGGGGGGTTGCAACGGTCAAGAGAGACGTGAGCGATGCAGAGATTCAAAGACTCCATGATGCAGGCGTGCGTGGCGTGAGATTCAATTTTGTAAAGCGTTTGGTTGACTTTACGCCCAAAGATGAATTGATGGAAATTGCTGGGCGCATTGCCAAATGGGGTTGGCATGTGGTCATCTACTTTGAAGCAGTCGATTTACCCGAGTTGTGGGATTTCTTTTCGGCCTTGCCCACAACGGTTGTTGTGGATCACATGGGTCGACCCGATGTCAGCAAGCCTGTTGACGGACCAGAGTTTGAGTTGTTCATTAAATTCATGACTGAGCATGAAAATGTATGGAGCAAGGTCACTTGTCCAGAAAGACTCACCTTGACGGGGCCTGCAGCCCTCAACGGTGAGCGCGATGCGTATCACGACGTCGTCCCATTTGCCAAGCGTTTGGTGGAGACATTCCCCGATAGAGTGATTTGGGGAACAGACTGGCCTCATCCCAATTTAAAAGATCACATGCCTGATGATGGTTTGTTGGTGGACTTCATTCCCTTGATCGCTGCGACAGCGGCGCTTCAGCAGCGCTTGTTGGTGGACAATCCGAGTCGCTTGTATTGGCCAGAGGAGATTAAAAATGGCGCTTAATAAACCCTACCTTGACGTCCCAGGGACGACCATTTTTGATGCCGAGCAGTCCAGAAAAGGCTATTGGCTCAATCAATTTTGCATGACGCTCATGAAGGCTGAAAATCGTGAGAGATTCAAATCCAATGAGCGCGTCTATTTAGACGAATGGCAGATGACGGAAGCGCAAAAACAAGCTGTTCTTGACCGTGATCTCAATCGATGTATTTCTTTAGGGGGAAACATTTATTTTCTGGCCAAAATTGGTGCAACCGACGGCAAAAGTTTTCAGCAAATGGCTGGCAGCATGACGGGTATGACTGAAGAGGAATATCGCAACATGATGATTTCTGGTGGTCGCTCAGTCAATGGCAATCGCGTTGTGGGTGAGGATGGAGATGCGCAAGCACATCGACAACCTCAAGGCCAACATCATCAAAAAGGGAGTGTTTAATATGGCGAAGATTACGGCTAGCGTATTTACCTCGCACGTGCCAGCGATTGGTGCTGCCTTGGACATGGGCAAATCTCATGAGCCGTATTGGCAGCCCCTTTTTAAAGGGTATGAGTTCTCCAAGCAATGGATGAAAGACAATGAACCCGATGTCATCTTTTTGGTCTACAACGACCACGCGACAGCATTTAGCTTAGAGATGATTCCGACCTTTGCCATTGGGTGTGCAGCCCAATTCATGCCAGCGGATGAAGGTTGGGGGCCTAGGCCGGTTCCCAAAGTCTATGGTCATCCAGAGCTGGCCTCCCATATTGCCCACTCGGTGATTCAGCAAGATTTTGACCTCACCATTGTCAATAAAATGGATGTCGATCACGGCTTGACGGTGCCCTTGTCCTTGATGTGTGGACAAGTCAGTGAGTGGCCATGCCCAGTCATCCCCTTTGCAGTGAATGTGGTTCAATATCCCATCCCTAGCGGAAACAGGTGCTTTAATCTTGGACGAGCTATTGGTAAAGCGATCAATAGTTTTGACAAACCCCTTAACGTGCAAATATGGGGAACCGGTGGCATGAGTCATCAACTTCAAGGTCCTCGTGCCGGTTTGATCAACAAGGAATTTGACGCCAGATTTTTAGACTTATTGATCCATGACCCTAAGAGTGCTGCAGCGATTGATCACATGGAGTATGTTCGCGAAGCAGGCAGTGAAGGCATTGAGTTGGTCATGTGGTTGATCGCTAGAGGGGCTATGTCAGATGTAGAGGGTGGTGCTGCTGCAGAGCTGGTACATCGTTTTTATCACGTCCCCGCTTCCAACACGGCTGTAGGGCATGCCATTCTCAAGAACAATTGACCCATTCATTTTTCAATATCAGTTAAAAAGGAAAACTACATGAAAACAATTAAGGTTGCGCTGGCAGGTGCTGGTGCATTTGGTAACAAGCATCTTGACGGTATCAAGAAAATTGATGGCGTTGAAGTCATTTCTCTGGTGGGACGCACGCTGGATAAGACCCAAGAGATTGCCAAGCAATACGGCATTGCACACGTCACGACCAATTTGGCCGATAGCTTGGCCATTGCGGATGTGGATGCGGTAATTTTATGTACGCCTACTCAAATGCATGCACAGCAAACGATTCAATGCCTTCAAGCAGGCAAGCACGTTGAAGTTGAGATTCCAATGGCAGACCGCCTTGATGATGCCAAAGCAATTGTTGCTTTGCAAAAATCAACCGGCCTGGTGGCCATGGCGGGTCATACAAGGCGCTACAACCCCAGCCATCAATGGATCCATAAAAAAATCAAAGCGGGTGAATTTAACATTCAACAAATGGACGTTCAAACGTATTTTTTCAGAAGAACCAACATGAATGCTTTAGGTCAACCCAGAAGTTGGACGGATCATTTGTTGTGGCACCATGCTGCGCATACGGTTGATTTGTTTGCTTATCAATGCGGCAGTCCAGTCGTCAAAGCCAATGCCCTTCAAGGTCCAATTCATTCTGCTTTGGGTATTTCTATGGACATGAGCGTTCAGTTGAAAGCGGCCAATGGTGCAATCTGCACCTTGTCTTTGTCGTTTAACAATGATGGGCCGCTAGGAACTTGGTTCAGATACATTGGGGACAAGGGAACTTATTTGGCCAAGTACGATGATTTGTACAATGGCAAAGAGGAGCCCATCGATGTCTCTAAGGTCGATGTAAGCATGAATGGAATTGAAATTCAAGATCGTGAATTTTTTGCTGCCATCAGAGAAGGCCGCCAACCCAACTCAAGCGTTGAGAATGTATTGGCCTGTTACCAAGTGCTTCATGATTTAGAGCAGCAAATGCACAATTGACCATCTAATTTTTATAAGAGTAACGCCCAAATGTCTAAACGCTCGATAGGTCCATTTCAAGTTCATCCCATAGGATTGGGGTGCATGAATCTCAGCCACGCCTATGGCACCCCGCCTACAGCGCAAGCTGCTACCTTGGTGGTTCATCGAGCGCTTGACCTTGGGGTTGATTTATTTGATACAGCCGCTCTTTACGGGTTTGGCGCCAATGAGACTTTGTTGGGTCCGCTCTTAAAATCGCATCGCTCTGAGATCACTTTGTGCTCAAAGGGTGGTATGGCTGGCGTGCAGTTTCCAGATGGTTTGAAAAGGGTCATTGACGGAAGGCCTGAGGCGATTAAGAAAAATTGCGAAGACAGTTTGACGCGTTTGAAAACAGACGTCATCGATCTGTACTATTTGCATCGTTGGGACAAAAAAGTGCCCATCGAAGACAGTGTGGGTGCACTAGCAGATTTGATCACTCAAGGCAAGGTGAGGGCCATTGGTTTGAGTGAGATGTCCTCACAGACGATTAAAAAAGCACACCAAGTACACCCTATTTCAGCTGTCCAGACCGAGTATTCTTTATGGAGTCGCAACCCTGAGATCGCCGTCTTGAGGACTTGTGAAGAATTGAACATTGCCTTTGTGGCGTTCAGTCCTGTTGCAAGGGGGTTTTTGTGTTCAATTGGCTTGGATGTCACGCAATTTGATGCCAAAGACATTCGTCGAGCAATGCCCAGGTTTGAGCTGGAGAATTTCAAGAAGAATCAAGCCTTGCTGCCAGAATACTTAAATATTGCCAAAGAGTTGGGGTATTCCCCTGCCCAGTTGGCCCTCTCGTGGTTGTTGACCAAAGAGCCCAAACTCATTGCCATTCCTGGGACTCAAAACGCCGATCACTTGGCAGACAATTGGGGTGCAATTGGCTTGACTTTGAGTGCGGATGTGATGAAGCGCTTGGAGGGTTTGATCAATCAAAAGACCGTTGCTGGTGAACGCTACAACGCACAAAATTCTATTGAAGTTGATACCGAGAACTTTGCATCTCAAGGGGCTTGAATCAAGTGCTCAAACCTTTTGGATTTGGTGGTGCTGGTCTTGAGGTGTTGCAGCTGGCAACGCCAAGGATGGCATAGATGCAGCAAAAGCTCACGGCCGAAGATAAAAGAGCGGCCAATCCCAAGTAAAAACTCCAAGCCGCTGAAACCCCGGTTAAATTCAAAGCGAGCAAAATGCTGCCTGCCAGAATTCTAAGGGCGCGATCAGCTTGTGAAAGGTTGGTTTTCATTTAAGGGGTTCTCAAGATTTGATGCAAGCTTGCTTCTAAGCCCTATTTGAAGTTTGATAGGGGTGTATGAGTTACAGTGCTAACCCTAGTTGAGGGGAAATTTTTGGAAATTTTGTTGATTTGTTTTTATCGGTCTAAAAGTCTATTTAATCTCCCGTATGCTTTGCATGCTTTTTTTGAGTCAAGGCAGTGAAATGGTCTCATGCTGATGCTCTTTAACAAATGACTGAAGAAATCAAATGCGCAGTTGTGTTGTGTCATTGAAGTCCAATCCCTCTTGCCTTAATTGCTTTGTTTGCAAGGGATTAATCTATTGCTTAAAGTACAAAATAGACCAATAATGACGAATCATTAAAAATGCAAAACACATTGTTGTCTTGCTTACGTTTCGATGCCATACTTTCTTGTACATCCGTTTTTATTTTTTCTTGTTGCAGTATGTTCATGTGGATTAAAGCTTGCGTATGCAGCTGAAATTTATCCCAATAAACCCATCACTTTGATTGTTCCAACCGCGCCAGGCGGGCCGGTTGATATGACAGCAAGGATTGTGGCCGTTGAGCTATCGAAAATTTTAGATCAACGCGTGGTCATTATCAACAAGCCTGGCGCTTCGCAAAAAATTGGCATTGAGACCTTGCTGCGCTCTCCCAAGGACGGCTATACTTTTGCGGCGTGCTCGGCTGCATCAATGACCATCAGTCCTGCCATTGATAAAAACATTGGATACGACCCCCTTAAAGATTTCGTCATGTTAGCCAATGGTATTGAGAATAACCGTGTTCTTGTGATCAATCCTGCAACACCCGCAAAGACCTTGCTCGAATTGATTGCGTATGCCAAAGCCAATCCAGGTAAGCTCACCTATGGCAGTGGAGGCAATGGAACCACGTTGCATTTCTCCACAGCCTCTTTATTGAACGTGCTTGGTTTGAATGTGCTGCATGTCCCCTATAAATCCAGTGGACCAGCACTGATGGGGGTTTTGTCTGGTGAGGTCAATTTGCTCATGCCTGATGTAGGGGATGTTTTAAATCACATCAACAATGGCTCATTGATTGCTCTTGGAATCACAAGTGCATTAAGGAACGATAGGTTACCAACGCTTGCGACGATGAAGGAGAGTGGTATTCAGGAGCTTAAAAATTGGACTTATTCTTCTTGGATTGGTTTCGTAGCCGCTGAGGGTGTTCCTTTGGAGGTGGTCAATAAACTTCAAGGCGCGCTTCAAAGTGCTTTGAGACATCCAAAGACCAAGGAGGCGTTTGAGGCTGTTGGCTTTGCTGTTTTGGCATCAAGTGGTGAGCAGTTTCAATCTCGCGTGCGAGAGGAGTATGAATTGAATTTGAAACTGCTCTCAAGTGGACGAGTGTTGAAGTAGGTCATTGTTTAGATCATTGGGTTTAATAGGGACTTGTCAAGAGTCTGAAGGTGTGTCATGTCTGAGAACGAAAAAATAAAACCGTCCCATAATTTTCAAGCGCATCTTGCTGACTTGGACAAAAGGGGTTTGCTGGTCACCATTGATCAGCCCATCAATAAAGACACGGAGATGCAACCATTGGTTCGCTGGCAATTTGTTGGTGGATTGCCCGAAGAGCAAAGAAAAGCCTTTTTATTCACCAACGTGATTGACTCCAAAGGCAAGCGCTACGATATGCCAGTTTCAATTGGTGCATTTGCTTCATCTGCCGATATTTATGCCATAGGCATGGGGCAAGAGGTCGATCACATTGGGAAAGCTTGGATGCAAGCCATCAAAAATCCCATCCCACCCATCTACATCGATCAAGCGCCGTGCCAAGAGGTCGTGATGAAAGGGGATGAGTTGAAAAAGCCCGGTGGCGGTCTTGCTCTTTTGCCAGTTCCGATTTCGACCCCAGGCTTTGATGCTGCCCCCTATCTAACAGCCACTTTGTGCATTTCGAAAGATCCCGACAGTGGTGTTCAAAATATGGGTACCTATAGGGCTGCTCTCAAAGCCTCGGATCGATTGGTGGTGCGCATGGTGGCCAGGGTGGGCGGTGCAGGCGGTTGGGTGCACTGGCTTAAATACAGGGAGAGAAAAGAGCTGATGCCCATGGCCATCGTGATTGGTTCTTCTCCAATAGTGTTCTTTACGGGCCCGCAAAAGTTGGCTGTCGATTTAGATGAAATTGCGGTCGCGGGTGCTTTGGCGGGCGAGCCCATTCGCATGGTCAAGTGCGTCAGTGTTGATTTACAAGTACCCGCAGACAGTGAAATTGTCATTGAAGGGTTGATCGATCCATCGACCTTGGAGCCTGAGGCTCCATTTGGCGAGAGCAATGGATACGTCGCCTTGGAGGCGTTCAATATGCCCATGCAAGTCACGGCCATCACCCACCGCAAAAAGGCTGTCTTTACGGCCATCATCAGTCAAGTCACGCCTAGTGAGTCAAGTGTGGTCAAGCGAGTTGCGTATGAGCCTATCTTTTTATCGCATTTGCGAGATGAGATGTCGATCAAATGCCTCAAGCGTGTGGTCATGCACGAGCCGCTTTCAAATTTGCGGCCCGTTATTTTCTTGCAGTTTGAAAGAGGTGCCAATAAAACAGAAGTGTGGCGTGGTTTGCATGGCGCCTCTACACTGCGGCCAGAGTGTGGAAAAATTGTGGTGGCCGTCAGTGAAGACATTGATCCTCAAAGTACAGATGCTGTGTTTTGGTCGATGGCCTATAGAATGACACCCATGACCGATGTGCAATTGCTTCCCTACCGCAGGGGCGTTCAAGGCTCTCAATACGGACCTAAAAAAGAAGAGTCTTCTTTGTTGATCGATGCAACACAAAAACATGATTTGGCTCCCTTGGCTTTGCCTGCAAAGCCCTATATGGAGCGAGCAAAGGCGTTATGGGATGAGTTGGGACTTCCCCCCTTGGTCATGAAGCAGCCCTGGCATGGTTATACCCTGGGAGATTGGAACGACACTTGGGAGAAATTTGCGCAACGTGCAGTTGCAGGCGACTGGCAGGCCAATGGTTTAGAGACCCTCTTGCGTCGTCGAGAGGATTTAAGTCCCGAGACGCCTACCTCTCGTGTTGAGAAATTTTAATTGATGTCCTTATGAAACCCGCACCCTTTACTTACCATGACCCCCGCTCTAAGAGTGAGGTGTTGGATTTAATTTCAACACTTGAAAACACGAAGTTATTGGCAGGAGGACAGTCTCTCATGCCCATGATGAACTTTCGCTTCCTCATGCCGGATCATTTGATCGATTTAAATCATGTCAAAGACTTGGATTTTATTCGTTTTTCTGGCAATCAATTGAACATTGGCGCAATGACGCGTCAAAGAAGCCTCGAGTTCTCCAAAGACATTTCCCAACAGTGCCCCATTTTGACCAAGGCTTTGTCATTCGTTGGTCACCGCCAAACCAGGAATCGAGGAACATTGGGGGGCTCACTTTGTCATTTCGATCCCAGTGCGGAACTGGTCAATATTTCTTCTTTGTTGAACGCCAAGCTCAAAATCGTCTCAAAATCTGGGGCTCGAGATGTCGCCATGGAGGATTTTGGTCAAGGTTATCTAACCACTCAAATCCAAGACGGTGAGTTGTTGTCGGATATCACCTTTGAAGTGCCCACTGCAAAACATGGCTTCGCATTTGATGAGTTTGCCCGCAGGCACGGCGACTATGCGATCGTTGCCTGTTCGGCTTTGATTTTGCTAGGCACCCATGGAGCGATTGCACAAGCGGCTTTCTCCATTTCTGGAATGACCCATCGACCCTTGCGTTTAAGGGATTTGGAGGCTTCATTGATAGGCGAGATGCCCACGCCGTCGGTATTGAAGGCCTTTGCGGCAAACGTCTCCAAGCTCGATGCCATGGAGGATTCCTATGTCAATGCAACCTACCGCAAACATTTGGCCAAAATCATGTCATACAGGGTGTTGAAAGCCGCTTGTTCTAGCGCTCAGGAGAAAAACCATGGCTGATACAAGAGAAATAACGATCACCGTCAATGGGCTACCGTATTCAAGGTCCATTGAAACTCGCACAACATTGGTTGATTTTTTAAGGCAAGAATGCGCTCTCACGGGCACACATGTGGGTTGCGAGCACGGTGCCTGTGGAGCTTGCACCGTTTTGGTTGATGGTCTTAGCGCCAGATCGTGTTTGATGCTGGGTGTTCAATGTCATCTATCACAGGTGCAAACTGTAGAAGGCTTGGCCACTGATGGCGTTTTAAATGTCTTGCAGCAAGCCTTTCAAGACCATCATGCGTTGCAATGCGGATTTTGTACCTCTGGCATCTTGATGACCATGACAGAGTTTTTGCTTGATCACCCCAAGCCAAGCGAGTTGGAGGTGAGGGAGATCTTGTCTGGCAATGTGTGCCGTTGCACTGGTTATTTGCCCATTGTTGCGGCAGTCATGGACGCGGCACAAAAAATACGTGAGAACCCAAAATGAAAACACCATGGTTTGGTCAATCCTTTAAAAGAAAAGAGGATCCTGCTTTTCTCAAGGGAGAGGGTCGGTATGTGGACGATATACAAATGCCGGGCATGCTCCATGCAGCCTTTGCCAGAAGTGCGCATGCGCATGCAAAGATCATCTCAATCGATAAGTCTCATGCGCTGGCTGTACCTGGCGTGCATGCGGTTTTAACCTACGCTGATTTACCAGATCAAGTCAAAGCGCAGACTTTGCCCTTGTTGGTGCCTCATCCATCCATCAAGGTGACCAAATTGCCTTACACCTTGGTCAAGGATGAGGCTTGCTATGTGGGTGAGCCAATTGCGTGTGTGATTGCGGACAATCGCTACATTGCAGAAGACGCGGCTCAATTGATAGAAATTGAATACGAGCCTTTGCCCGTGGCCAATGATTGTTTTCAAGCAATGGATGAACATTCTCCCAAAGCCCATCTAGGCATGACGAGCAATGTGGCTGCATACTTTGAGGTGAAATCAGGCGATACAGACAAGGCCTTCACAAATCCCAAGCATGTATTCAAGGAAAAACTCTTTCAACACAGAGGAGGACCTTTCTTTATGGAGTGCCGAGGTGCGGTCGCTCAGTATGAAAAATCAGGTGACAGCTACACCCTGTACGTTTCCTCACAGGGCTCTCACCGCATCAAGCGATGCATGCTCGAACTCTTTGACATTGGAGACAGTCAATTAAGAGTGATTGCCCCTGATGTGGGCGGTGGTTTTGGTCCAAAGGGATCTTTTTATCCTGAATACGCCAACGTCTCGATCGCTTCGAAAATGCTTGGCAAGCCAGTCAAATGGATTGAAGACCGGAGGGAGAATTTTTTAACCACCCATCAAGAACGTGATCAATACTGGGATGTTGAAATTGCAGTTGACGACGATGCCAAAATACTTGGCGTTCGCGGCCAACTCGTTCACGACAACGGTGCCTATGTGCCTTGGGGCATCGTGGTGCCATGGATCAGTGCAACCACAGTACCAGGACCTTATGTCATACCAGCGTTTAAGTTGGATGTGTATTCCATGTACACCAATAAGATTCAAGTCACTTCCGTTCGAGGAGCTGGTCGCCCTCAGGCGGTCGTGGCCATGGAGCGCTTGATGGATCGTGTGGCCAATGAGTTGCAGTTGGACCCTGCCGAGGTCAGAAGAAGAAACTTCATACAGCCCGAACAAATGCCTTACAACGTGGGGATCATCTTCAGGGACGGTCGTCCAGTGACCTATGACAGTGGTGACTACCCAGCCTGTCAGCAAGCGGCCTTGGATCAAGCCGACTATGAGGGTTTTGCGAAACGTCAACTACAAGCTCGAGCAAACGGGCGTTACTTGGGTATTGGCATTGCCAATGGCGTTGAGGCCACAGGGCTGGGTCCCTATGAGGGCGCGACGGTTAAAATTTCTACCACTGGGAAAATCACCGTTTATACCAGTGCAGTTCCTCAAGGTCAGTCGCATAAAACGACATTGGCACAAATCGCTGCCGATCAACTCAATGCCAACCCCTCAGACATCACGGTGGTAACGGGTGACACCGCCAATTTGGGTCTAGGTGTAGGTACTTTTGCTGCAAGAACGGCTGTCAATGCGGGTTCATCGGTCCATATGGCTGCGATCGAAGTCGCCCAAAAAATCAAAGCTTACGCTGCAGTGATTTTATTGAAAAGTCCAGAGGAGCTTGAGATTGAAAACGATCTGGTGTTTGACAAAGCCAACCCAAGTATCTGCTGCACATTGAAGGACATAGCGGTGAAGTCTGTAGGCATGCCTGGCTTTGCAATGCCCAACGGCATGCAACCTGGTTTGGAGCACACAGCTTACTTTATGCCTGATCGCTCCACCTACTCCAATGCCACTATTGTGGCAGAGGTGGAGGTGGACGTGGGGACAGGAATGGTGAATATTCACCGACTGTGTATCGCCCACGATTGTGGAAAAGTGATCAATCCAATGGTGGTCAATGGACAAATCATTGGGGGTGCAGCCCATGGCATTGGCAATGCGTTGCTAGAAGAGATGGTGTTTGATGAAAATGCACAACCCGTCTCTACCAATTTCGGTGAATACTTGATGCCTTTGTCAACGAACATGCCGGTGATTGATTTGGTTCATCTTGAAACGCCCTCGCCCTTGAATCCATTGGGCGTCAAAGGAGCGGGCGAGAGTGGTACCATTCCAGCTATCGCAGCGATCATTGGCGCTGTAGAAAATGCACTCAAGCCATTTGATGTGAAAATTTCACAAGCCCCCATCAGTCCACAAAAAATCATTGAATTGCTAGGGCCCCATTTGGAGTCCATCACTGAGTGACGGACGTGTGAAAGGGCCTGTCGCCCAAAGTCACCAAGAATAAACATGTTTAGATGGGAATAAAATGTCAGATTTCGAATTCAAAGTCACCCAAAAAGGCACTGTCGCGCACATCGATTTAAGTCGGCCCAATGAGGGCAATGCGTTGACGAGAGGCATGATGTTTCAATTGGCTCAGGCGTTGAGAGCCTCTGCTCAAGATCCCTGTATTCACTTGGTGGTGATCGAATCGAGTGGGGACTACTTTTGCAAAGGGCGAGACGGCAAAGGTGAATCCAGAGCGGGCATGACACCTTATGAAATCAGAGTGAATATGATGGGTGCAGTTCTGGACGTTTACAAAGCGATCTCGGATGTGCCCGTTCCGGTGGTCGCGAAGGTTCACGCTGATGCGGTTGGCTTTGGCAGTGCAATGGCTGTGGCTTGCGATTTGACGCTGGCTTCTTCACAGGTGAAGTTTTCATTTCCTGAAATTGAGCATGACATACCTCCTACCATGGCCATGTGTGCTGCGCTTGGAAAAGTTCCAGCCAAAGCCCTGTCGTATTTGATCTATTCAGCAGAATCTGTGGATGCTCTTGAAGCCAAGCAACTGGGTATGGCCAGCAAAGTATATGCACAAGCCACCTTTGAGGTGGAGGTCAACGCATTCATTGAAAAACTCTCCTCTAAGCCAAGATTGGTGTTGGAGACCATCAAAAAATACCAAGAAAAAGCCACCCATGCATCCCCCGACATGGCGCTTGAATATGCGGGCACATTGCTCGCTTTGGTGAGGTCTTGAGTCGCAAGCCTTGGATGAAACTGAGAGATATATGCAATTAAAAAATCAATTTACGGTTCCCCTGGCACCTGCTGATGCTTGGATTTTTTTAATGAATATTCAGGAGATCGCCCCTTGTTTCCCAGGAGTTGAGTTGACAGAGTTTGTGGATGCAAACAATCAAAAGGGTCGCATCAAAGTAAAGCTAGGTCCTGTCTCGATGGTTTTTGCGGGCACCTTGCAATTCAAAATGAAAGACGAGCAAAATCTGAGTGCAGACGTTTCAACCCAATGGCGGGAAGAAAAGGGTCGCGGCAGTGCTCAATCCGATATCAAGTTTCAGCTCCTTGCTTGTGATCAAGGTACTCAAGTTCAAATTCAAAGCGACGTTCAATTGGCTGGACAAGTCGCTCAATATGGGCGTGGGGTGGGCATGATTTCAGAGATTGCTGAGCAATTGATTTCTCAATTTGCCAGAAACTTGGAACAAAAGTCAAAAGACTTTAAGCCGTCCAAGCCCTCCTTTGGCGTTGCGCCATCGGATCGAGTTTCAACCCCTCAAGAGACTACTCACCCTACAAGCAATCCGTCAAATGAAATCTCGGCGTTTTCCTTGCTTTGGAGAGTTTTGCGTGCCAGGTTAAAGGCTTTGTTCAGCAGGTCTTGAAAGGCTTCTTTGGGGGGGGAGAGGCCCGTGCATATGTCCAGAGTGAGAGAGTCTCACTGATCGTTGAAATTTAAATTTCGATCTCTCATGATCTTTTTGAACATGTAGATATCAGATTTCATTTGTTCAGACAACTCTTCAGGTGTGCCTAGACCAGGCATATTGCCCATGGACAAAATGACTGAGCGCACCCGCTCTTCTCGCAAAGCCTCAGACAATGCTTTGCTCAAAATTTGAACGACCTGATCGGGCGTGCCCGCGGGTGCCATGATCCCGTTCCAGCCGTTGTAGGTGAATCCAGGAACGCTGGTTTTGGCTAGTGAAGGCAAGGTGGGCATGGGCGCCCAAGTGTCTTTGTTGGTCGTGGCTAGGCCTACCACGAGCTTGCTGTCCATGAAGGGTTTGGCACCTGCCATGAACATCAGTTGAACACGTCCGGCAGCAATTTCAGTGGCGGCCAAGGCCTCGCCTCTAAAGGGAATGTGTTGCATGTCAATGTCGGTGGCCAGGGCAAACATCTCACCCACCAAGTGTTGGCTTGATCCTATGCCAATGCTGCCAAATGACAATTTACCTGGATTGGCTTTGGCGTATTTGATCAATTCGTCCACGCTTTTGATACCCAATGCGGGCGCTGTGACCAAGGTTTGCGTGGCATTGCAGATTTTACCAATCGGCTTAAATCCATTCATGACATCAAAGCTGTTGAGTGGGCGCGTGGCAAGGCTTGCTGTGTTTGCTGCACTTGGGACCACCAGCGTATAGCCATCTGCTGCGGAACTGGCGACTTTGTTCAAGCCAATGCTGCCTGTGGCACCGGTGATGTTTTCAATGGTGATGGATTGCCCAAGCAGGGTTTGCATGGCTTGTGCCACCGCACGCATGCACGTGTCGCTTGGGCCCCCACTGGCTGTTGGCACAATGACTTTGATGGGTTTTGTGGGAAAGCTCTGGGCTTGCAAGCCAGGCAGTGTCATCACAAGGAAAAGGGTTACAAGATGCTTGATGGTCGTTGAGTGGCCCATGAGTGGTCTCCAGAGTTTTTTTAATTTTTTTAAAATTGACATCGGTATAGTGAACTTAAGGTATTCAAGAGTAAAAAAAGTCGGATCGCAACATGGAGTTACAGATCCGACCCTATTTCAAGCTAAGCTTAAAGGGATGCTTTAAAGCGTATCAATAAAACTCCTGAGTTTATCGCTGCGACTTGGGTGCTTGAGTTTTCTCAAGGCCTTGGCTTCAATTTGCCTGATGCGCTCACGGGTCACATCGAACTGTTTGCCCACCTCTTCCAAGGTGTGGTCGGTGCTCATCTCAATGCCAAATCGCATGCGAAGGACCTTGGCCTCGCGTGGGGTGAGCCCGTCCAAGATGTCTTTCACGACATCTCTCAAGCCTGCCTGCATGGCTGCCTCAATAGGCGCTGTATTGGCGGAATCTTCTATGAAGTCACCCAAATGAGAGTCGTCATCGTCTCCGATGGGTGTTTCCATGGAGATCGGCTCCTTGGCAATCTTCATGATCTTTCTGATCTTTTCTTCAGGAATTTCCATTTTTTCAGCCAAGATGCTCGCATCGGGCTCGAAGCCAAACTCCTGCAAATGTTGTCGACTGATGCGGTTCATCTTGTTGATGGTCTCGATCATGTGAACTGGAATTCGAATCGTTCTGGCCTGGTCTGCAATGGAGCGGGTGATGGCTTGTCGAATCCACCAAGTGGCGTAAGTTGAGAATTTGTAGCCTCGACGGTATTCAAACTTATCGACCGCTTTCATCAAACCGATGTTGCCCTCTTGAATCAAATCCAAGAATTGAAGGCCACGGTTGGTGTATTTCTTTGCAATTGAAATCACCAAGCGCAAGTTGGCCTCAATCATTTCTTTCTTTGCATTTCTTGACGCCGCTTCTCCCTCATTCATGCGCTTATTGATGTCTTTGAGCTCGCCCAAGGGCACCACCACTCGGGTCTGTAAATCAATTAAATTTTGTTGCAGCTCTTGTATGGGTGGAATATTTCTACTGATGGTGGTGGACCAATTCTTGCCTGAGTTGGCTTGTTTGACCACCCAAGAGAGGTTAAGGAGATTTGGCGGGAAGTCTTTGACAAAAACGTCTTGAGGCATGCCGCACTTGTCCACGATGATGCGTCTGAGTTGGCGTTCTTTTTTGCGCACATCTTCCACTTGCGCTCTGACCATTTCGCACAACTTCTCGATCGTTTTGGCGGTAAAACGAATCGTCATGAGTTCCAGGCTCAAGGCCTTTTGTGCCTTTTGGTAGGCTGGCGTACCGTAGCCCTCTTTGTCATATACTTTATGAACGGCATCAAACAACTTGGCGATCAAATCAAATCGACCCAGGGCCTCTTTCTTTAATTCTTCGAGTTTTTTGGTGAGCGCCTTGGAGCCGCCTTTGCCATCATCGTCATCGGCTTCATCGAACTCATCGAAATCTTCTTCGGCCACGTAGTCATCTGCCTCATCGGTATTGCTAAAGCCGTCAACCACGCTAGAGATCACGACCTTGCCTTCGCGAATGTCCTCGGCCATTCGCAAGATTTCAGCAATGGTTGCAGGAGAGGCGGAAATGGCCTCCATCATGGCCATCAAGCCTCCTTCAATGCGCTTGGCGATCTCAATTTCACCTTCGCGTGTCAAGAGCTCGACCGTGCCCATTTCTCTCATGTACATACGCACTGGGTCGGTGGTTCGCCCAAACTCGCTGTCAACAGTGGAGAGAGCTGCCTCGGCTGCTTCCTCGGCCTCCTCCTCTGTTGCAGGCGCAACGACCGTGTTATCGATCAGCAAAGCCTCAGCATCAGGCGTTTGCTCGTACACGGCAATGGCCATGTCGTCAAGCATGGTGATCACCACTTCCATGGTTTCTGCATCCACCAGTTTGTCGGGCAAGTGGTCCGAGATCTCACCATGCGTGAGGTAGCCCCTGGTTTTACCAAGTTTGATCAAGGTTTTAAGGCGTTGGCGGCGCTTTGCAATGTCCTCTTCAGACAAAACGGTTTCATCTAAGCCGAACTCTTTCATCAAAGCACGCTCTTTGGCTTTGCTGATTTTCATCCTCAGCGGTTTGACCTTTTCAGTGGAGGTGCTGGTGTTTTCTTCAGCAAACTCTGCCTCCATGTCGATCAATTCTTCTTCCTCGACGATAGGAGGCTTGCCTTTGACTTGTGAGTTTGTTTTGGATTTTTGCGGAGTTTCTTTGGTTTTGACGACTTTGAGCGGAGCAGGGGAGGCTTTTGCTGTTGCCTTGGCTTTGTTTGCTACAGGTGTCGGCGCTGCGCCCTTTTTGGCAACAGCTGCAGGTTTGGTTAAAACTTTAGGCGCAGCCTTGGGGGCAACCTTGGGCGCAGGCTTCTTTGCGCTAGCGGGCACCTTGCTGGCTCCTTTGGGCAGCGGTTTGGATGCGGGTTTAGAGGCGACTTTTAGAGCGGGCTTTGCAACAACTTTTGCAGCGGGTTTTGCCGCGGGTTTTGCCGCGACTTTGACTGCTGGCTTGGCTGCTGGTTTGGCTGCGGGTTTTAGAGCCGCTTTGACCTGAGGTTTAATGTTTTTTGAAGTAGAAGGTTTGGAAGAGGACACTGATGCTTTCGGAGGTGCTTTTTTCTGAGCGGAATGTGAGACCGTTTTACTTGCGGCTTTGCTGGACTTTTTAGGAGTTGCTTTGCCACTGGCTTTTGCGATGGGCTTAGGCGTTACTTTTTTGGCAACGGACTTGGAGGCCAAGGGTTTTTTGGGTGCGGCTTTGGGTGCGGGCTTTTGGGTCGACATTTTCAATCCTTGACAGAAAGAAAGTGACTCCTCATCATTGAGAGAGGAGAGACTTTGAAGGGTTTGCAGTTAGGGGATGCTCAAAAGCAAGTTGTTTGGGCGAACATTTGGAATGCAGTCCTTGCGATTTGTGGCGGGAGATGACGTCAATGAGTCAAGATTTGCCGGCTCGGAGGGGTTGCTGTCGCACTTGCGTGAATGGATTATACCAAAGGGGTCGATTTAAGTAAAGCAAATCGGGCACTTAGGCTTTTAAATTGTTTATAAATTTGAGGGTCTGCACCCACCAAAGGGGCCATTTGAGTAAGCTTTTCTGAAATATCGGCTTTCTCCAGCTCAAACAGGATATTTTTCAACTCCCCATTGCCTTCCTCGGCCTCTAAAGGTGTATTTTCAACCAAGGCACTTAACCATTGTGACCACTCTTGTGGTGGGGTCAACTCTTTGAGCTGTGGCCAACTCAAAACGCCTAACTCATTGAGCTGAAGGTCAAGCCATGTGAATGCAAGTCCGTGAGGCGCGGGTAGGCGGCACAGGATGTTTTGTTGCTCGGAGCTGATCGCAGGCCATTGAGACATGTGTTGAAACAAAATTTGTATACCTCGATCTTGACGGCTCATGGGAGCTTGACGGATGGGTGCACGCCTTGGGCTTGAATCTGCTCGGTCTCTCGTCATCCAAGGCGCTTGCTTTGATTTTTTGTGGTTAAAAGGGCTGGTGTTGGTGGTGTTGGAGCGAGGGGCGAGGCTGTCGGACCAAAGTTGTTTGAGTTCAAAATGCCCAATGTGGACCAAATCTGCTATTTCATTCAGCAGTTGAGTTTGTAAAACACCTTGAGGCAAGGCGCTCCACAAAGGAAGGGCTTGAGCGGCCAACAAAGATCGTCCTTCTGCTGTTGACAAATCGCACCCACTCCTGGCAATGTCCAATAAAAATTGACTCAAGGGTGTTGAACTCGAGACAAGTCTTGAAAACGCATCCACACCCATTTCTCGGATGTAACTGTCTGGATCGTGTTCTGGGGGCAGAAACAAGAACTTCAAACTTCTTGTGTCTTTGGCAAAGGGCAAAGAGACTTCCAGTGCTTTTTTGGCCGCACGCCTGCCCGCTTGATCGCCATCGAAGCTAAAGACGATGGTGTCTGTGAAACGAAATAGTTTTGTGATGTGGTCCGGCGTGCAAGCCGTGCCAAGCGTTGCGACAGCATTGGGCACGCCCAGTTGTGCCAGTGCGACCACATCCATATAGCCCTCTGTCACGATCGCATGGCCCTTTTCTTTGAGGTGTTGTCGAGCTTCAAAGAGACCATAAAGCTCCTTGCCCTTAGAAAACACGGGCGTTTCGGGAGAGTTTAAATATTTGGGCGTGCCGTTGCCCATGACACGGCCGCCAAAGCCGATGCATTCGCCTTTGATGTTTCGAATGGGAAATATGATTCGATCTCTAAAACGATCGTAGCGCTTTTCTTGCGCTGGATCCTCTTTGTTCTCTATCACCAAGCCAGCCTCAACAAGGTTGGCCGAGCTGTACTGCTCAAATACATGAGCCAAGCCCGTCCATTCATCGAGTGCGTACCCCAGACCAAAGAGTTTGGCAACTTCACCCGACAAGCCCCTTTGTTTGAGGTAGTTGATCGCTTTTGTGGAGTCTTTGAGATTTTTTTTGTAGCTCAAGCTTGCAGTTTCTAGCAAGTCCACGATGGAGAGTTGTTTTTTTTGATTCTCCAAGGCCTTGACCCTGTCTTCAGGGGAGAAGTCTGTTTCAGGCACCACCAAGCCATAACTTTGTGCCAAATCTTTAACGGCTTCTACAAAATGCATGCCCGCGTGCTCCATTAAAAATCCAACTGCGTTTCCAGTTTTACCGCAACCAAAACAATGAAAGAACTGTTTGGTGGGGCTGACAGAAAAGGAGGGGGACTTTTCGTTGTGAAAGGGACATAAGCCTACAAAATTGGCGCCACCTTTTTTCAGTTGAACGTGTTTACCCACCACGTCGACAATGTCCACGCGGGCTAACAGGTCTTGAATAAAGGTTTGAGGGATGGACATTGATAAAAAGCTCAACAGGTATTTTAGAGGCCTAAAAATGCTTATTTTGTGATTCGAATGGCCCCAAGCGACATGAAACGCACTAAAATCGTTTGTAAATCTTTCGTATACATTCAACAGGTCTATTAAACACCAAGTTGATGAAATTTGTGAAGGCAATGGTGGATTTTTTCCTTTTCTTTTTGCTTGTGACATAAGGCGTTTTCATGTTTTTGTTTTGTGTGTCAGTGCTTCGAGATCGGTGTGTTTTTTTGGCATGCTGTTTTTTGAGTTTGGTGTTGGTCTCTTGCTCTAGCACCCAGGTGCCTCTTGGCGTCAATGGCAAACCCAGTCTGCCTGGCTCTATGCAAGAGGAGAGCGAGAGAAGAGATGCTTTAACGCCCAAGCGGCCTATAAAACTAGGCCTGGCCTTGGGCGGTGGTGCGGCCAGGGGATTTGCGCATGTCGGTGTGTTGCAGGTGCTTGAAGAGGCGGGTATTCAGCCTCAGTTGGTGGTTGGAACTTCTGCGGGCAGTGTCGTGGCCGCTTTTTACACCAGTGGAAAAAACGCTTCACAGTTGCTTAAATTGTCAGAAAGCATGGACGAGTCTGCTTTGACCGATTGGACAGTCCCCTTGATTTCTAGAGGCATGATGCGGGGAGATGCCTTGGCCAAATACATGACGCAAAATTTAGACATTAAAAAGATCGAGGAGATGAAAATTCCATTGGGTGTGGTCGCAACCGATTTGCATTCTGGAGAGTCAATCTTGTTCCAACGAGGCGATGCAGCCACTGCCGTTCGTGCCTCTAGTGCTGTACCCGCTGTGTTTCAGCCTGTACAAATTGGAGGCAAAGAATATGTCGATGGAGGTTTGGTGGCCCCTGTGCCTGTGAGGTTTGCAAAACAAATGGGCGCAGACATTGTGCTTGCAGTGGATATTTCAGCGCCCCTAGAGGCCAACAAAGCCGATGGCATGTTACAAATCTTGTTGCAAACCTTCAGCATCATGGGCAAGAGCCTCAGTGATTTTGAGCTCAAGGAGGCCGACTTGGTGGTCAAACCTGCACTGAGTGGGATTGGCTCGGCAGCGTTTAGCGAAAGAAAACGCTCGATTGAGGCAGGCCGTGTGGCGATGACGAAGGCACTGCCTCAGTTGAAAATCTTGTTGCAAAAACAGTTCCCCTGAAAAAGAAACAGACTGCACCAAGGCAGTCTGTTTCATGGGGGCGCGCGTTAACGCAAAGGTGCCTGCGGCACCTCCCGCTTAAGCAGCTGTGCGTTTTTTAGTCGCTTTCGTGGCAGAAGTGGCCGAGCTCACTGCGGCTTGAATATTGGCCTCTGCAGTTTCAGTCACTTGTTTGATGGCCTTTTGAGCCGTATCGATCGCGTTTTGGCTGGCAGTCATTGCGTTTTTGAACATGGCCACAGCAGCCTCTGTGCCTTGGGGTGCGTTTTTAGTTGCACCGTCCATCATGGACATGAAAGCTTGTTGAGTTTCTTGAGTATTACTTTCAATAGATTTTGACAACTCTGAGCTTGTGCTCGTCGCGATCTCATAAACATGGCGGCTGTAAGCAGCGCTTTTTTCAGCAATCGGCTGATAAAAGGACGACTGAAGAGCCACGATTTCTGCTGGGTCTTTGATAGAAATCATGGACTGTACGTGGTGAACGTTTTCGCTGAAAGCAGCTTTGGCAGCAGCCAAATTGAGCTCCACCAACTTCTCTACGCCAGAAAAAGCGGTTTCAGTGAAGCCAAAAAAAACATTCAAGTTATTTTTTTGAGCAGATGTGATTTGTTCGACAGTTAACATGGTGAATTCCTTGAGGTAATGAAAAATAAATAGGCAATGAAACTTGGCAACTCAAAACTTTTTAATCAATGATGCGTTGCAACATGTATCGAGTATAGGGTCGAGAAAATAAATTTCAAGGCATTATTGTTGCAATGCACCATATTAGAGTAGACCCTCTAATAAAAAGGGAAACTGTTTGGTTTGGGCGTTTTGCTTGGTGCTGTGACACAATACACGGCCACAGGCATGGCGTGAATGCTAACTAAGTCATTGTTTTTATTGGTTTAATTCTTTGAAGATCTTTTTTGCAGGGACTCAATTGCAAACCTTGCCTTTGGGCCATCGTTTCCCAATGAGCAAGTACGAGCTCTTAAAGACGAGGGTGAGCCAAGAGATGGGTTTCATTGATCTGATCGAGTCAAAGCCTGCCACGCAGGGTGAATTGGCCTTGGTGCATTTACCCCGTTACATCGAGCAAGTCTTTGCCGGAACCGTGCCTGCGCAGATTCAAAAAGCGATTGGGTTTCCTTGGTCATTGGGGATGGTCGAGCGCGCCAGGTGCTCTACGGGTGCGACCATTCAAGCCGCCAGGCAAGCCCTCAAGGAGGGGATCGGTGCCAATTTGGCTGGCGGCACCCATCACGCTTGTGCAGACCAAGGGGGAGGCTTTTGCGTGTTCAACGATGTGGCCGTTGCCACCAGAGTCATTCAAGTTGAGCACCACAGAGTCAGCTCAAAGCCTTTTAGGGTGGCCATCATTGATTTGGATGTGCACCAAGGCAATGGCAGTGCGAGAATTTTTGCCAAAGACAGTACCGTCTTTACCTTGTCGCTACATGGGGCCAAGAATTTCCCTTTTGAAAAGGAGAAAAGTGACCTGGATGTGGAGCTGGCCGATGGTACGCAAGACGAGGACTACCTAGGGGCTTTGGCGCACTCTCTT
>Ga0114978_10000168_pt1 | contig 54686 bp, 44 predicted proteins | sample S_140212_EF_Meta_FD_87027 | JGI IMG/M metagenome (GOLD analysis project Ga0114978, IMG submission 87027) | Freshwater microbial communities from Lake Simoncouche, Canada to study carbon cycling - S_140212_EF_MetaG | ecosystem: Environmental > Aquatic > Freshwater > Lake | place: Lake...
TATAACATTTGCTCCGGCATCATTTCCAAATGTTAATGATAATATAATTTTAATTGTATCACCCGGTTTTATACCCCTATCCAATTTAAAAGCATAATGAATACCATTATGTAGACCCCCTCTAAAACGATTTTCAACACAATGTAACATAATTTTAATTATGTCATCATAATATGCAAAAGGATTAGGCACTGCATAGTATATAGTAGCCGTGTATTCAGATAATACACCTGCGCGCGTTAATCCAACAAATCCATCTAATCCTCTATGAAAAAATAAATGATGCATAATAAGTTTTATTCTATCAAACAAGCCATTACGCGCATTATATGGTGATATAAACATTAAACGTATATAGTCTATTACGGCAAAAGAACTATTGGCTATTGCTCTTCCCACATCGGTTCCTTGGGAAGAAGGAACATCATCTGATAGTAACCCTTGTTCAAATTCGTTTTCTTCACTAGCGTCATCTGCGTTTACTTCATGAGTTTTGCATCTAATATCGACTGGTTGTCCAACAATTCTAATTGTTTCAGCAAGCATTTCATTTGTAGTATATATTGGATCTCGATCTCGGTTATTAATTAAGTTAATAGAAAAGGGTGGTGTATTTGCAGGTGGTGGTGGTTGAAAAAGTCGCCATCCTAGTGGAAGTGGGGGAATAACCGCTACAGGAGGAACATGAACAGCGGGACGATCAGCAGCAGCAGCAATCCCAGCAACAATCTCATCAGGATCTATAGGTGGTTGATCCACGTCCATAGCACGTCCAGACATTTCTCAATATTATATTATATGATATATTATATGATATATTATAGACAGAATATATAATATAATAACATTTATATCTTAATTAATAACTCCACCAAAGTGTTCCGTTTTTTTCTGTTAAATTGTCGCTATAGTTATCAATAAAGTATTTCTCAAAATATCTTTTACTTACCACCATTTTATTATGTTTATACCCCCACTTACAATAAAAGTCATATATGGTATGAACCGGGAATGAGGATGAAGATGATGATGCAAGTGAAGCAGACGACATTGACAAATCTACATCATTGTCTTTCTCTTTTTTAGAAATAATTACATTTACATCCTTACCATCCTTTACACAATCTTTGATATCCTTAACATCTTTGACATCTTTATTCTTGTTTTTACCCTTTCCTAAAGCACCATTTGTCGTATTATTCCCCCCTAAATTTACCCTCTTAAATTCTTCAAATCCGTTCAATATTTCTTGTTTTTTATCCCATAATTTACAACCAATATTCATCAAATATTTATCTTCTTCAATACAAATATCGGGCAAAAAGTGGCGAATAAATCCTAAAATTGTCTGGTCTGTAATTGTCTGGATATTTTTCTGGTTTCCATGATATACGTTACCATGATTCAAAAACAATGTCGACAATTCATCAATTTCTAGTTCGATTTCGGTATGATTACATTTAATATTTTCGTTCCAAAATGACATGAATTTCCCAACAAGTGGCAAATGTTTGCTCGTAATATTTAAAAACATTTCTCTATTATCTTGTGTTTCTGTGATTTCTCCAGAATCTCCTGCTCCCAGCCCTCCCATATCCCCTCCATCAGTATCCGTGACAACAACTACACCGACGGTTTCGCACGAATATTCTAGCCGCTTCATAAGATGTTTTTTAAGAACATTTGTAAAAAAAACATTAGGGATTTTCTCTTCTTCTATGAAGATTTTCCAAAGGTAAAGCATATTTTTCCATGTAATATGGACACCTTTGCACGGATCTGTTGTTGATGAAATAAATCGAGAAAGAATACCATCATCGGTTATAGTTTTCAAATAAAAGGCGTGTTCTTTTACAGCACAATCTTTGCATGTTTTTTCAATAAATAAATCAGCACTATTAAAACGTGACGAATAATGTGCTGCTACACAAAACAAATCAAGCATGCTTTGTTTTTGAATAATATTCGTTGAATGCATGTGCGAATGTCCAGGAGTTGTCGGGGTTTTCGGTGTAGATATTCCACTATTTGATATAGACATAGACATTCCCACACCTCCACCTCCACCTCCACCTCCACCTCCACCTCCAACAAGACTTGATAATGAAGAAGATGACGAAGAGTGTCCGATCCCATTGTGTCCCATCCCCGCAAGTTTAAGTCCTTCATTGTGTGTATAAAAAGGAAACGAAATTACATTTTCGACAATATCGATCAAACGACATTCTTCGTATTTATGCTCATAAAATTTAAATTTAAAATGGTTCATCATATTTGATGTCCCAAAAAGAGCATAACTTTCTTCGCCTAGTTCGCTAATAAAATGTTTTGCCTTTGTGGAGATAAAATACGTATTTGTATTTTTTTTAAGCAGAATATCACCAATAACAGTGAGAAAATATTTTGCACTATCTTTATTTTTAAATACGAAAGGAGTGAGCGCATTTAATACACGCTGAATTGTTTCTGATTCGGGGATTGATGTTAGAAGATCGCGTTCTTTTATCTTTTTAATAATTTGGTTTTTAATTTTATATTTCCATGTAGACAACTCAGCATTTTGTTGATCTGTAATAGTAGTTCTAATCTCGTGTTCGATTTCATCCTCATTTATTATTTTATATGTATTATTATGATACACGAAAAAGAGGTCGATATTTGGGTTATAAAAATAGGAAGAACTGTTAATAAATTCACGAATAAATTCTTCAGATGTTTCTTCTAGGGTTTTTCGGCGTTCTTCACGCTGAATACGAGCATCACATTTTTGTTGTAAGAAAGACGGAAGTGTATTCTTAATATGACAAACCAGTGCAGTGCGAGCATAATCGTCGTCCAGATATTTATCATATAATCCTCGAACAATTGTTACAAGTTCTTCGCACTCTGTTATGGGATCAGTTTTTGGTCCAAGTTTTGGAGAATATTTATCTGATGATGGTGGCGATGATGATATTGTTGATGATATTGTTGACGCTGATAGTTGTATGTATGACATATTTATTTTTTATTGTTTGAATGGTTGAATCTTAGTTAAGTAGTGGTAGTTGATATATATAATATAATAAAACGTTTAATATATTATAATAAATATTTATATATGTTGATTATTGTATGCGTTACTCTAAATTACAATGTTACAATATTACAATGATACAATATTACAATGTTACAATGTTACAATACTACCATCTAAATCCATGAGATAAGTAGATACTGTAAGTTGAGGATATTTTTGATTAATTGTTTGTTTAAATTTAATAAAATTTTCATTATGTAAGGCGATTTCATCCGCTCTAGGAATGGATGGTAAATTATAAAATATTTTATAAGCACCACATTGCATATGGTCTAATACAATAACGTCTATAATATCATGTAATTGTTCTGCTAATTCGATATGTTTATCAAAAGTTTCAGCCCATGCAGAATATACTGTTTGATTATATCCCAAAGATGCTCCTGCTAATACAAACTCATCATAGTTATTATTTAAGCCGATACTATTGAAAAATAAAACAGCATCATCTATTAGTCTAAAATCCATACATGTAATAACTATTGCTTTGGCTTTATGAACTGTTAATTGATTTTGTGTTGCCATACCCGGAGTTTGTGTATTTGTAGTAGTAGTAGTAGTAGTAGTAGTAGTAGTAGTAACTGCTCTTTTTTGGGACGCACGATTATTTTTAGCTCTCATAACTGAATAGTTAGTACTACCGATACCAGAACCCTGAATGAAACGATTACGTATATCGCTGGGAACTCCTAAAATTAACCCAATGCGTTGATTAACCCTCATTATATATAATATAACATAAAATAAATTATTTATGATTTACTTATCATCTTCTTATATTCTACTTATCATCTTTTTTATTTCGTTTCGTATTCCTATTTTTTAGTTTATAACTTTTTTTATTTTGCTTTTTAAACATTTTAATGAATTCTTTTAATTCTTTTTTGTTATCAAATTTTTCAAGTATACCAAAGTATCCTCCTGTTTGCTCTTTTTTAGAATCACCGCCAAAAATTTCAAGTTCATGTTCAGCACGTTGGATAATATTATTATCTTTAGGAGGGAGTTGGGGTTTGGCTTGTGGCTGAGGCTGAGGCGAAAAATCTGATTCTGTAGGGAATAGCGTAGGGTTTATCGGTAGTTTTGGTAGTAATGGTTCTGGTTTTTCTCCTAGTTTTTCTCCTGATTCTACGGGTGGTTTAGCGGGAGCAGCAACCTGAGCTGCGGCAGCAACATTTACTACTGGCGGCACTACTGGTGGCAATACAGGCGGTGAAGGTGTTGGTTTTTCTTTTTCTTTTTCTAAAACAGAAGGTTCGCGTATGCTTGTAGCGGGAGAGGATTCAGATTTTTTACCATCAAAATTATATTTTTTGATAGCATTTGCAAGTTGTCCAATTTTTTTATCTATATTTACTTCACTGCAAACAGCCCATGCTTGTTCGGGTCTATTTTCTAAATATGCGCGTTGGTGAGCCCATTGAGCATTTTCATTGCAAAATTGTGTTTTATCAAAAGCAGTTCCGCATGCATTTCCCCATCGTGCAATAAATTGCATGTTTCTGCAAAGTTCACTAGAGCATATTTTTCCGTCCATGGAACCTCGCGGTTGATTAGGTAACGGTCTATCTGCTTGAGACATATATTCACGTTTATCTAAATCATAATGAGAACAAACAGTTCGCGAACACATATTTATTTTACCAAGATATACATCATAGTGGTCAGATATCAATTCTGCAGCATCAGATACTGATATTAACTTACCATTTGTTGTATATTTTTTAATCAATTCTTCTAATCTAACACGTCTTGCACCGGAGTGTCTTCTTATATCATAAAACCCGTCATTTACACATTCAAGATTGCGTATACGAGCATCGTAGCAAGCATTAAATCCAATAAAATATCCTTTTGTTTTTCTCTCCACATGAATATATCTAAGTCCAAGTTCAATTCGCATAATCTCAGATTTTTCTTTACTAAGTGCATCTTTGCTTGCAGGTTTTCCAATATACCATATATTTGCATAGTCGCCTGAATTATTTTCTGTAAGATATTTTACGTAGTCTTCGAGTGTATTAGAATATTGCATTGCTTTTCGAGAACGAACACAAGCAGGTGCATGCAATTCAAATACATTAAATCCGCCGATTGTTGTTTCTGTTCCCATAAAACCTGCAGAAGTAACAAAAAAATCGGTTGAACTAAAAATACCTCCCGGAAATGTTTGCATAAGTATATTATGAGATGGTGTTTTTGATGATTTCGATGTATCTACATATAATATAACATTGTCAAATTGTCCTGTTATATAATTATCGAATGTAATGTGTGCGCATATAATTTCACCACCTACCGTAAAACCATCACCCACTGCCATAAAAGCACTACATCTATCTGATGCTCCACTATTTCCACCAGAAAAAAATCCAAATATTCCATCTGATTTACCCGACAATGAACCCGATGTTTTCATAAATTCTTTATAAGTTGAAGTATCTTTGAGGAATTTATTATCAGCGAGAATCTGTGCTAATTTTTTATAAACATATTCAACAGTTACAATACAATTCAAAAGAACAATAATATCAACATCTATCGTTAATAATAATTTGCCATCTGTGAACATATCTTTTGATGAGGCGTTTTTATCAATTGTATACGAATCGGATGATATTACTATTTTACCATCAGATACAAAACTTTCATCGCCAAAATACAATTTTTGATCACTTGGTGTTTTTAATGTTTTTACTTTATCAGCAACACCTTTTGCAATTCCCTGCATCTCGGTAAAAAATTCTTTATATTCTGATTTTAAAATAGGTCCAAAAATATCGTTTATCATTTTTATAAAGAATACAATATCTCTCCCATATTCAGTCCATACAAAAAATGCATATGTTCTTATAAATTTAAAAATCCTATCTGCTAATAAAAATCCATGAGCATATCCCCTTTCTTCATCTGTGCCTTTTACGGTAATATATATAAATCCTTCCGCCTCGGTGCGTTTTCCATTTTGAATATCAATAGATGCAGAAGAAGAAGGTGATGGTGCAATTGCGGCAGCATTTGATACTTGAGGAGAAATATTAGGTGGTCGAATGATTGATGGATCAGGTTTCTCATCCAATAAAGATACAGGCACTGAACCAGGAACTGAACTAGGAACTGAACCAGGAACTGAACCAATTGATGGTTTTAGTTCTTCTGGTAATATTTGTGGTAGTGGTTGTGGTTGCATTTCTATAGTTTTTAAGGGATCTTGCATTAAAAACAATTTATTATCTATATATATATAATTTATTATTCTTAATTATATTATTTTGTATAATATATTTTATTTTGATATTTTTAATAATACACATAAGTATTTAAAGATTTGACTTAAAATAGAATATATAAATAACTATCATGAGTAATTCTAATTCTAATTCTAATTCTAATTCTAGTAATCCCGATAATGTTCTTACAATCAAAACAGTTCAGATTGCACCGTTTCGAACTCTTATGACTGCGCTAAAGGATATTTTATTGGAGACAAATATAACATTTAAAAAAGATGGAATTCGTATTATTAATATGGATAAATCGCATACTATGTTGGCGCATTTGCATCTAGCTGCTGAAAATTTTGAACTATATGAATGTGAAAAGGATAAAATTATTATTGGAGTAAATATGTTTCATTTGTTTAAGCTTATTAATTCGATTGATAATGATGATACATTGACAATATATATTGAGCGAAAAGACTATAATGATGGTATCGTATCTCATTTGGGGCTTAAATTTGAAAATGGCGATATTAAACAATGCAAAACACAAAAGCTGCGTCTGATTGAACCTGATTCTGAAGAATTAGAGGAGCCGAATGTTACATTTTCGTCAGTAATTAATCTTCCTTCTGCTGATTTTCAAAAAATTATTCGCGACTTATCGTATTTATCGGAGAAATTGGAGATTAAATCGGTGGGTAATGAACTTATTTTCAAGTGTTCTGGACAATTTGCTACTGCGGAGGTGCGTCGTGTAGAGTCTGATGATAGTATGAAATTTATTCAAAAACAGTCATCAAATAGAGTAATTCAAGGCGAATTTTCGCTAAAAAATCTGAGTTATTTTATTAAATGCACCAATCTTTGTAGCCAAATTGAGATGTATCTTGAAAATGATCTGCCTTTAGTTATTAAATATTATGTTGCAAGTTTGGGAGAAGTTAAGCTTGCTCTTTCTCCTTTGCCTTCTTCGTGAGCAACATATATTTAGTTTTGCTATTATATCAATATTGTAAAGTATTGATATAATATTGTGAAGTATTGATATAATATTGTGAAATGATAATATGATAAGCTATCAATACTCGGGCATATGTTCTTTAAACAAACAACCATGAGACGAGATTCCGTGTAATTCTTTAATTACACTCGAATCCCTAAATTGACAACTTGATAACCATACTTTTACAATACAGAAATTCTTTTTTGGAGAAATAGTAATACCGTTAATAAGTGGAAGTATAGCTCGATTATCGGCCATAGATTCACCCACCAATACATATGTAAGTTCCTTCCATGCTTGTGAAACATCTTTATTGCTTATTTTATATGAAAAACATCCGCCTTTTCGATTCCGTTCATCTTCCCATGTTGGTGATATCCCTTGGCGCATTATAAATAACATACAATTTGTTACCAATTTCGCAGGAAGCACGTTTGTGATTGAAATAGCCTCTTCTACTGTAGTAAATGAACATATTTTAATATAACTTTTAATACTCCAGTCAGTATCATGCGGAAGATGTGCCCATAATATCCATGTATCAGATAATTTATGTAAATTATTGGATTCACGGGATTGTTCGTCTAATGTATTCGTGTTGTTATTCATTTGCAATACAGTAGGAGAAGTATGAGTTTCACTATCAACCATTGTGATATATTATAAACATATATTTCTATATTAGTTTATAATATACTTATTTTATTATTGTTAATGTTAATATTATAATAAATATTATTCTATTGAAATTATTATTGTATTTATTATTGTATTTATTATTGTATATATTATTTATTGTAGTTATATTCAACAAATTCAATATCCGCATCATTAATAATTTCAAATGGTTGAATACTGATTGTGGGGTTGTGTCCAGTGTCGTTGTCGGTATCAGTAGATGACGCAGCATCATCTGTAGTCTTATACGTTTCATCATCGATTATTTTAAAAACATTTTTGGTAATTAAAATTTTCTTACCTTGTTCAAGAGAATACATTTCAATGAAATTATCGATACATGATAGAGTATAACTATTTCCTAAAATAATACTATAGCGTTTAAATAAATACATTTTAAGAAATGAATAGTCCAAAATTGTATTATCTTCGATATAATAATTTATAGGATTTGATAAATTAATAATATAATCCTTGCCATCGGTTTTAAGGTGTATTCCGATAAATCTTCGCTTTGATACTAAATCCTTTAATTGGTCATATGTATATTTTTGTTTCATATCGGATTTACGAAATGTTTCATATTTTAAACAAAACCCGAAGGTAATATTTACTGACTCATCCTCAAAATACATTGTTCTAAGAACAAAATCATATTCGGATGGTTCTAATATAATATTATCGCCATTGAATCCATCCTCTTCTGTGCTTTGTTTATCTTCTGTATCATCCACTTCTTCTTCTTCTTCTTCTTCTTCTTGGTCGCATTTTTCATTCGTTATATCTGGTTCATGAATATCAACAGTCTCGTTTGTAAGGTCTGCATCAATTGGTGTTTCAAGTTCAGATAATGGTTGTGGTTGTGTTTGTGTTTGTTGTGCCTCGGACTCAGAACCAGACCCAGACCCAGACCCAGACTCAACGTTGTCATCTTCCTCCTCATCATCGTCATCCTCACAAATAAACTTAATAGGATTATATTTAATAAAATCAGCCATTGTTTTAAATCTATGTATAACATTTCCATCTTTAACAATCTCTATTTCATATAATCCGTCATCTATATTTAAAATGTTCATTATAGGTCTACGAATATGTTTTCTATATGGTCTATAAATATATTTACTATATACGTCACATCCTGTAATCATAATTCTTGCAAAACTATATGCTAAAAACATAGACATGTCAAATACAAATCCGGGGTTGAAAAAAGTATAACACATTAATCCTAATGTAAATGTGCTAAAATAACTAAAAACTGAAATGTCCATTCGCTCATTGTTTGGGGTTAGGGTTGTGGTTAGGGTTGGGGGTAGATATTTGTATGTATGATTATTCATTTTCGTAAAGCTTATTTGTAACTGTAATCTATATTATATATATATGTTTAAATCTTTTACATAAATATATTATTTATATGAATACTTTTAATATAAATAATATTTTGTAATTGTTATTATGATAAATTAAAATTAAACACCTGCTGCGATTTTCAAAGCATCTGCATCGGTTTTTGCTTTATCAGCATTAGTTTTTGCTTTTTCGGCTGCTACTTTTGCCGCCTTTATTAAATCGAATGTTTTTGCGCTATTAATTAATAATAAAGCTTCATCTGCTTCACTATTTGCAGCATTTGCAGCCGTTTCTATCGTGGCTGCAGTAGCTTTTTGCGCAGTAAGAGTGGCTATAGCAGCATTAGTAGTATCAATGACAGGTTGTAATGCTCCCGCTGGTATCGTTGGTGCTGCTTTATCTTTTACTGCTTTAGTTATGACTAATACATCTTTAGTTGTTTGAACTACGCCTATAATTATTTTCCCTGTTTCAGATATTAATTTTGCTACATATGTGGACTTTCTGTCGAAACTAGTATGACCACTATGCTTGTGATCGGTATGCTTGTAACCACTATGGGAATGTGATTTAGACTTGTAATAATCGTGGTCATGGTTGTGTCCATCACCCTTATTTGTTCTTACGCTTCCTCCATATAGAGAATATTCGTGTGAACTCCTACTACGTGGATATATATAATGTCCATCTTTATTATTCCACGGTGTTGGTTCATGAACTCTTAATACATTTGCAAGTCTCATACGTGGACAACTTCTTCCGGATGGATCTTGTTTTGTAGTAACACCATCATCACAGCACCCAAACTGCGTTTCCCAACATTTTTTTTCTGAAGGTTGTATTTTCGACGGATTAATACCAAATACGAAGAATAGAATAGTAGTAACATACGTCATCAAAATAAATGGAATGAAAACAATAAACCATGAAATAATCGTCATACCACTATTACATATAGCATTAAGAACAATCGTGAAAACAATCATGACAATAAATTTAAAAAATGCTTGTATAGTATCACCGCGATACATATCGATAACTATTTGAATAATTGAAAATGCTAAATATAAAAGTGCTGGTGCGCATACATTTTCTAAAACCATTATTTTCTATTTTTACTTTATTGTATATTATATTATATTATAAAAATATAACATAATAATGGGTTTTAAAACTAACTAAAATTATAAAATATAAACTATAAATTATAAACTATAAACTTTTTATTTAAAAATCGAATTTACATTTTGTTTTGTCATATGTTCCTTTATTCTTTCCTTCATATATCGTTGCATTTTTATCTTTGAATTTACCAACTTGATCACCCACTTCCTCGTTAATATATGAATAAATGTTTCCATCTTCGTCGTCATTAGATACATACATTACACCATTAATTTCTACCTCATATAATTCTTCTTCCTCTTCCGACTCAGTTTCCACATCTTTTTTTTTCTCATCCTGATCCTGATCCTGATCCCCTTTAATTACATTCTCTTCCGATTCTGATTCAGTTTCTACATCGTTTACATTCTCGTCTATATGTTGTTCTTTATTAATTTCATTTTTTGTAATAAATGTTGGAAATGTCGGTAATTTAATATGTGCTTCTTCTTCCTCTTCTTCCGCTTCTTCCTCCTCTTCTTCCGCTTCTTCTTGCTCTTGCGCTTCTTCTTCTTCTTCTTCTTGCTCTTGCGCTTCTTCTTCTTCTTCCTCTGATTCCTCCTCTGCTTCTTCGACTACTACATTATTTACAACAATTTCATCTTTAATAGATTCTACTACTTCATCTGCATTTTCATCTTCCTCTTCTGTATCTTCCTCTTCTGTATCTTCCTCTTCTGTATCTTCATCTTCGGATTCTTCTGTATCTTCGGATTCTTCTGCTACACTATCTTCAGTTGATTCTTTTAAAATTACATTTTTGACATGTTGTCCCATAAAAATTTGGTTAATAATATCGACATTATCTGATATACCAGTATTGCAATTGCATACGCAGTTACATTTTTTCTCTTTTATTTCGAGATTAATTGGATCTAATTCCAAAACATTATTTTTTTGTTGATACTTAGTCAATTCTTCTTTAAGATAACTGTTTTCACGTTTAAGAAAAATTACTTCTAGTTCTTCATTAGATTCAGTATTAGATTCAGTATTAGATTTAGAATCATGATAGGTGTCGGCATTACGATTGTGATCGATAACCATACTAGTAATCGTTTTATGTAATGCTGCATTACATATTCTTAAATTTTTTACAACACTTAAATTTAATACTTCGTCATGTGTTTGTTTGTATGTTTCAAAATCATAAAAAAAAGAAGATAGTTTATGTTCTAGTCCTGATTTTATACAGTGTTCAACATCTTTTAATATAGGATAAATATCTATTTTTGTATTTTTGAATTCTATATTTTGTTCATGTGTTTCTTTGCAGTCTTCTTCTTGTTGTTGATTATATATTTTCTCTTTTTTAATTGTATACATTGTATTTTGAATGTTTAGGAAAAGATAGTTGATGGATATATATAAATAATGGTATTCGTTTAATATGATTTAAAAAATATTTAATAAATATATAATAATAACATAGTAATCATGGAAACTACTATAAATGAAAATGATAATAATACTGATTCAAATATCATTGTAAATAGTAATGAACATGTAAATGAACATGTAAATGAACATGTTAATGAAAATTCAAAATTATTTATGGAAAACATAGATAATCTTAATAACAAAACACAACAAGATTTAATAAATGAATATTATCAAAAATTACAAAAACATAAATATGAAAGATTTATTGAAATTACTATGAACCAAACAACATATACAAGAGATGAAGCAATTGCCAGTTTAGAAAAACACAAAGGTGATATAACTCTTGTAATAAAAGAGTTTCTTGGAGTTGTTGATAAAAAGGTGGAACGCGAAAAAGAACAAAATTCAAAATCATTACATCAAAAAAGATACGGCGTTATAAGAGAATATATGGATAATGCTTCAAATAATTATATGAAAAAACAAGAGCAAGTAAAACAATATAATGAATTTATTGAAAAACAACAAAAAGCAAAGGAAGCACAACTGTCGGATACTAAACAATAATTTACTAATAAATATATAAATTATGATTGTAAAATGATCATAATTTATAATATGTAATATGTATTAAAAATGTTATTTCCCCCCATATGTAACACCAATACCAAATGCATTGTTTATAATATTACTTTTAAGGGGTTTATTTTTTCTAATATTCACTGTATTATTTGGAATTATTTTATTATTAAGCAGAAAGTCATTATTATCTTCATATAGTTCAGGTAAAATATGCGTAAGTGGTTTATTTACTACATAAATCATTTGCTCGCTTTGAAATAATTTTCTATATTCTTGAATTGTTAAATTTCCATAAAATTTATTTAAAAGATAAAAAGGGTTAGGGGCAATTTTTATACTTTTCTCGTATTTATATATTTTCCCATAAAGTAAATTTAACAAATGATATCTCTCGAATTTGGTTGATGTATCAACATTCTCATTCATAAGAAATGCAGCCGCACACTCAGGTGAACAAAAACAACCATATACATTATAAACATCTTTTGTCAATGTTTTTGGTATATATATTGCTGGAGAATCGAACTCACATGTGCACCAAAAACATGCAGACCTTTGTGTTCCGCCAATATTCTTACATATATCACTTTTATGAAAACTTATTTTAAGTTGGTTAATCTTTCTCCATATATCTTTTTCACCTTTATTTAATTTCGCAATATTATCGCCGTCTTCACAATCATCACAATCGTCGTAATCTGTCCGATTATTATAATCATTACTATAAGAATTAATATCGGGAGAATATACGTTATCGAAAAAAATGGGAGTATTGTTTGAATAAATGGAATTTTTACTCATGTTGTTATCACTAGTGATATTGCTATTGCTACTGCTACTGCAACTGTTTTTATTTGTGATATTTTGTGTATCTATACTACTAGAACCCATATTATCATATACTTTAAATAAATGTGATGAATTATCTTTAGAAATAGGAATAGGAATAGGAATAGAAATAGAGTTGAGGGTATTGTTGAGCGTAGGGTTAGATGAGGTATTATTCGCTAATGAATTTTTTACATAAATTTCGCTACCTTTTAACTGAGACGAATTATAACTTTGAATTTCATTTTGTTCAACATTATAATTATCAGTTGAGTCTGTATTTATATTTTTAATATCACGTATAGAACATTTTAAATGTAAAATAATATTGGGTAATTCATTATTGTTATTATTTTCTTCCAATTTTTGATTAATAATTTTTCCGCCTTTTGGTTTTCTACCCCTCTTTTTTATTACCTTTTCTTCTGGAGGTGTTGATGGATGATCTAATATTATATTTTCATCTATATTATTTTCAATCTTTTTAGATTTACATACTCTTCGTTTCCTCGTTTTAACGACTACATTCAAGCCGTCGCCATCGCCGTCGCCATCGCCGTCGCCATCGCCATCACCGGCAATATTATTAACATCTGTTTTTTTATCTATTTTAATATTCGCTGCCGCATTTGCAATCAACATATCTTTTTTAGACCTTCGTTTTCTTATTTTTTTTTCAACAATAGGAGTAGAACTTATATTATCATTTGATTGATTTGCATTATCAACTTCTATTTTTACATTCTTCTTCCTTCCTCTTTTTTTCTTTTCAATAATGACAGAAGGATTTTGAATCTCAGTGGAAATCTCAGTGGAAATCTCATTTGATATAAGTGTATTGGTGTATAATTCATCCTCTTTTGTTACGTTTGTATTCACGTTTGTATTCATAATGAACAATCTATAAAGTAATTAAAAAGACGAATTTAAATCCTTTTAATATATATTTACGCCTTTTACTATTCTATTATACAATACAATACAATACAATAGGTATCATAAATTATTATACATTTTCATTATGTTTATCATCTTTATTAGCTGAAAGTATGTTAAAACATGTCCGGCAAACAGGTTTATAATTTTCTACACCGATTACTACTTGATTCGTTTCATTCGTAATTCTATAACTGAACAATCCAGCTTTCCCATTACGACACTCGCTACAAAGCGACTTAAGTTTAGAAACATTATCGCAATACGGTATTAAATCAAGTAAAGACCCAATTTTATTTTTCTTAAAATCACCATCTAATCCGCAAATATAAACTCGCTTGTGTAATTTTTCAACAAGTGAGATAACATGAGTGATATCGGCAAAGAACTGCCCCTCATTTATCAGAATAACTTCGGATTCGTCTACTTTTTCCGTATTTTTTGTCATAATTTCTAAAATGGATGTTCCTTTAATACATGGAATCATTATTTTATCATGTGTCGACATAAACGATGCATCACAATATCGATTATCTGCTTCATAATTTATTACCATAACCGGGATATTACAATATATGCATTGATCATATATTTTTTTTAATGTTGATGTTTTTCCGGAGAACATTGGGCCTAGAATTAATTCTAAATATCCTTCGCTTTCTTTGTTATTTTTCTCTATATAATTAGATTTGGTATCTTTTTGCGACAATGATGACTGCGATGATGGTAATGGTGACGAACTCATTTGTAAATTTCGTGCTTTTTTCTGTGGTATAAATGAATGTATGTTTAATATTTCTGTATTGTTCATTATATAATATATAGTTTCAATTATATTTATAACAAAAAACTTATTAAAAATAAAAATAAAACAAATATAATAATAACTATAACAACTATAATAACTATATTATCTATATTAACTATAACAATATTACAAACATGTTATTAGATAATAAGTCTAAAATTTATAAAAAAAATGATTCAACAAATAACAATATACCAATATATTATTTTTATAAAAGTAAAAATGCGTTGGTTAATGACTGTGATAAACACGACAAGCACAATGACTGCGATAAACACGATGAACTGGATGATGAGAATGAGGACGAAGATGATGAATATGCGGGTGAAAAAAATATAATAGTAAATTCAAATATAAATATTATTAAGTCATCATCGTCGTCGTCGTCTTCTGATAATATATCAAATAGAATGGTAATAGTATCCTCATCGATTGAAAATAAAATGGGCATAAATAATAGTGATTTTTTTAAAAATTCTACACCATGGGTAGAAAAATACCGCCCCACGTGTTTTGAAGACATTGTATTAGACCCAATAAATAAAACATTATTAAAAAATGTTATAGATAATAATTACTTCCCTAATTTATTATTTTACGGCCCACCAGGAACAGGTAAAACGACAACTATAATTAATTTAGTAAATTTATATCAAGAAAAGATGAATCTTAAAAACAAGGGGCTAATGATTCATTTAAATGCATCAGATGAGCGTGGAATCGATATTATACGAAACCAAATAAATAGTTTTGTAAATTCAAAATCTTTATTCGGAGATGGTATGAAATTTGTAATTCTGGACGAAGTTGATTATATGACAAAAACCGCACAAATTGCACTTAGATATTTATTAAATAATTACAATAATAGTTTTAATGTAAGATTTTGTCTTATTTGCAATTATATTAGTCGTATCGATGAATCACTTCAAACAGAATTCGTAAGAATGCGATTTAATCAACTACCCGAAACTGATATATTAACATTTTTACAAAAAATAAATAAAAACGAAAATCTTAAAATAAAAGATGATACGCTAATTTCAATTCAAACACATTTTATGTCCGATATAAGAAGTATGATTAATTATATGCAATCAAATCAAGATATTATTCATGATTGTAAAATAATAAAAAATGATTTGTGGATAAAGTTAACCAAATGTTTGACAAAAAAAACGAAAATAGATATTATATTAAAAAAAATTAATAATATTAGTAGAGAATACAATATAGAACCAAAAAATATAATAAAAAATTACTTGAATTATATTATCAGAAATTATTCAATAACACCGCAATTTCTTTATAATATAGAGAATATAATGCATGTCCAAGATTGTAAAACAGAACATATTTTAAAATATATTATTTATAAGTTGAAGATTTTTTTTAATCCTGATACATAAAATATTATTTTCTTTAATTTCTTTATATTGATTTATTAATATATATAATTGAAATAACTTAAAGAAAATAATAGAAATAAATAGAGACGTGCTTATTGTAAAACTTGAAAATGTCGTGTATAGATGATGAGTGGACAAGTTTCTTAACACAAGGGGCTATTATTTTATCAAATGAAAAAAATAGTGCGAAAAATAATGTTACTCATTCTTATCAGCAGAATATGGATTCTACGATGACTTCTTATACGGCTATTGTTGACACTAAAGTGTCGTCTAATGTAGTTTTAAAACCGTTACCGGCGACAGCGACGGCGATGACAGCATCATCTACTACCCCCAAATATAATAGTAAAGAATTAAAACCATCGAAACAATCTATTAATATATCATCATTGAAACCCAATAAACAACAAAATGGTAACACAATGAAACGTAAAAAATCTGATAGTGGTTGTAAAGGTGATGATACAGATGATGCATTGGAAGATTTGTTGGAATACGAATTGGAAGATGTGTTGGAAGATGTGTTGGAAGACGGTTTGGGTGGTGTATTGGACGACGCGGTATTAATTGAACCATCTGAGAACAGACAACCTGTATGTAGTAATATTTATATATCTACCAAAACGAAAATATCATATTTAAATACACCAATTGATATAAAAAAAGTATTTTGGAGTATACCAATATCACCTTATTCCACACCAAATGAGTGTATTATCAAAAAACAAATTAAAGTATCTACTACGGACCCAAAAGAATTAGAGGAAATAAAAGAATTATTAAAAAATGAGAAATATTATCAAGAACAGGAAATAGAGCATATTGATAACCCAGAAGGACGAATTAAATTCAAAGTCCAGCTTAAAATTAATGTTGGATTATGTAAAAAAGATATTTTAAATTATCGGTGTAAATTAAAGCGTGCATTTTTCAACTGCTTTGTTCTCATTATGCGAATCAAAGATCAATCTGGAGATGGTTTCAAAGAAATGCATATAAAAGTATTTAATACAGGAAAATTGGAAATTCCTGGTATTCAGACCGATGAATCGCTTACTCATGTATTAGAACTACTTATATTAATATTAAAACCAATCGTAGGACCACATATTAATTTTATCCCAGACAAATGCGAAACAGTGCTTATCAATTCTAATTTTAATTGCGGTTACTTTATTAATCGTGATAAACTATATAATATTCTAAAATATAAGTATCGCATCAATAGTAATTATGATGCATGCTCTTATCCTGGTATTCAGAGCAAATTTTACTATATACCTGGAAATGATATACAAACAGGACAACAAACTCCCATGTGTGAAAATCAGACAGCTTACGAAATATCATTTATGATTTTCCGAACAGGAAGTGTTCTTATTGTAGGGCGATGCGACGAACCCGTATTATATTGTATATATGACTTTCTTAAAAAATTGTTAGAAACTGAATATCCGGAAATTGGAAATCAATTGAATATTATTCAACCTAAAAAACATAACGTAAAACTACGTCGCAAAATTATTAACGTTATTGAAGATATTTAGGCTTATACATTTTATAGTTAATATTGAAATTATAATATTTTTATTTATTTTAGTTATTATTTTAGTTATTAATTTAGTTATTTAACATAGTTTTTATTTAATATATGTTTTTTATTTAATAAGTATTTAAAGATTATTAAATTTGTTAATTATATAATATGAGTTCATCGAATCAAATTCCGCAATCCGCCAACCAAGCTTCTTCTTCCTCCTCCTCCTCCTCCTCCTCCTCCTCTTCCGGTGGTGCAAAATCCGGCGAGTCAGCTTACCGTCTTCCATCTAATGTTTGTTTGCAACATAGCTGTAAGTTGGCCATTGTTCAAGATAAACCCATCATGATGGATTACTGGACTGCATCTCTTGATAAGTCTATTATCATTGGTGTTCGCGAATCAGGGGAAAAACTTTTGGTAAAAAGTGAAGATGAGTATACAAGTCCGATTGCAAACATTTACAAGGTAGAGACTGAGTATATTATTGTAACCGAGAATTCAATCTACCTTATTTCCAACGAAACCCCATCAAAGAAGATTAGTTGAGATTGGATTAGTTGAGATTAGATGAGTTTAGTTTGTAATTTATTTGTTTCATAAATATTATATATTTAATCTGAAAAAGAAATTGAACCTTTTTTGTTATATAATCTAATATATAACAAAAAATTAACAACTATGTATTCATATAAAAAAACAAAAGAGAATACTGCTTCTCCTATTCATGAAAAATATGCTAATTATAATGCTTGTTCTCTTGCTAGTGATTCATCATCGTCATCATCGCCATTATCATCGGATTCTGATTCCTCGGCTACACCCACACCTGCACCCAATGTGTATCGACAACGACACATAAGTAATAAGGATCAACGTTTCGCAAGCATTGCATTGGACGAAGCGTCAAAGTCAACACTTCTTATGCAACATGGATGTATTGCCGTTTTGAATGGTAAAGTCTTAGCAAAAGGTTGCAATAATATACGCTCTCATTCTAAGGACGGATTGCTCCACTTTCGCAAATGTTGTAGCGCACACGCAGAAATATCGGTTCTACATAAATTATGTATCATGGAACTTTCTCCAAAAATTGTCCAGAAATTGGTTCTTTATATTGTTCGGATTTCGCGAAGTGGTGAGATGGCTGAATCGGCGCCATGTTTTCATTGCACTCTTCGTATGAAAAAATTAAATATAAAGGCTATTGTTTTCAGCAATAGCGATGGTGAACTTGAAAAAAGGCGCATTAATGAGTATGATACCGACAAACTTACATATGGAGCAAAACGCGTTATTGATCCGTCGTTCTATATACGATAAAAACGCAGTAAATGAAGAAAATATGTTATTATATTTTTTATTTTTTATTTTTTTTAGGGGATGCATATCCAATAACAGCACATGCTATTCTTTTCCCTGCATGTCCTGTTGTCAAACTATCTGGTTGTCCCCCCTGCCCACAATCGTCCTCGTCGGCGTGAATAATTAACCCGCGGCCTATTATATTTGACTTTGTTCCACGCAAACTAATAACATCATCATAAAAAGTATATTTTGCTTCACATTTTACATTTGATTTTAAATTACCGAGATCGCCCACATGTCGCTCTTTCATTCCAGGACATCCGTGCGTTTTATTATACGGATTAAAATGTGCACACATACTATCACATGAATCGCTCATATCGCCATACTCATGAACATGAAACCCGTGAAGTCCTGATGTTTTAAGTCCTGTCAATTCTACATCTATACGAACACGCGATTTTGACGGCTCTTCTGTGAATCTTACTGTGCCTTTTACTTTCTTGTCATTAAACACAGCAATCGCTTGAATAGGAGAATTAACCTTTTTTTGTTTTGTTATTGATGATGACGTTGACGTTGATGTTGATGTTGATGTTGCCATTTATTTATTTATTTTGTTATACTATATAATACTATATAACGTTACTTTTATAGTATTTTTATAATAATATATATAAATATTATACATATTATTATCGATTATATTATCGATTATATTATCGATTAAGGACTCATCGTAAATCTTAATCAACTTCTTCAATATTTGGACCGGATGTTGGCTTTGGTTGGTTTTGATTTTGAAAATCAGGCATTCCACTAGCAGCACCCCCCGCACCTGCATATAGTTTTGAAATAATCGGAGCAACCATACTTTCTAGTTTCTTCTGCTGTTCCTCATATTCAGATGCCTCGATATCTCCTTGCGCAACAGACTCCATCCATTCAATTGATGCATTGCACGCTTTCTCAATCGCATCACGATCATCCTGAGATAGCTTTTCTTTCATTGACTCCTCAGATGTAGAATTTTTCACCGAATAAACATAATTTTCAAACCCATTTCGCGCATCAATCTTCTTTTTATGTTTGGCATCTTCTTCCTTAAATTTCTCGGCTTCAGATACCATGCGTTCAATATCATCCTTTGATAATCTCCCCTTATCATTCGTAATTGTGATTTTATTCGATTTACCACCCGCTTTATCAACAGCGTTTACGTTTAGTACACCATTGGCATCCAAATCAAACGTCACCTCTATTTGCGGCGTTCCTCTAGGTGCAGGAGGAATACCATCAAGTTGAAACTTACCCAGAATGTTGTTATCTTTTGTCATTTGACGCTCACCTTCAAATACCTGAATTAATACACCCGGTTGATTATCCGCATACGTCGAAAACGTCTGCCCCTTTTTGCACGGAATCGTCGAATTTCGCTCAATCAGTTTTGTCATAACACCACCAGCAGTCTCAATGCCTAGTGAAAGCGGTGTAACATCCAACAACAAAATATCTTGCGTGATCTTAGACTGACTACCCGACAAAATCGCCGCTTGAACCGCTGCACCATACGCAACTGCTTCATCGGGATTGATTGAACGATTCAGCTCTTTTCCATTGAAAAACTCCGTTAGCAAACTACACACTTTCGGAATTCTCGTCGATCCACCAACAAGCACAATCTCATCAATATTGCTCTTCGACATCTTCGAATCTCTAAGAACACGCTCAACAGGATCAATCGTAGAACGAAATAAATCCATGCACAACTCTTCGAACTTCGCTCTCGTAATCTTCGTCATAAAATCAGTTCCCTCAAATAATGAATCAACCTCGATTGTTGTTTCCGCGGAAGCCGACAAAGTTCGCTTAGCACGTTCACATGCTGTTCGAAGTCGCCTGAGTGCACGATTATTTCCAGTCGGATCCTTCTTTGTCTTGCGTTTGAATTCTTGCACACACCAATTCACCAACCTATTATCAAAATCCTCGCCACCCAAATGCGTATCTCCCGCCGTCGCCTTTACTTCGAAAATACCATCATCGATTGCTAGCAGCGACACATCGAACGTCCCGCCACCCAAATCAAAAATTAAAATATGACTTTCTCTCTTTCCTTTTTTATCAAGACCATATGCAATCGCCGCAGCAGTTGGCTCATTAATAATTCGCAATACATTAAGTCCAGCAATTGCGCCGGCATCTTTTGTCGCCTGGCGCTGTCCATCATTAAAATATGCAGGAACCGTAATTACAGCAGATGTTACAGCCGCACCCAAATAACTCTCCGCGATTTCTTTCATTTTAACCAAAACCATCGCAGAAATTTCCTCCGGGGAAAATGTCTTTTGCTCTCCTTTGAATTCGACTTGGATAAGCGGCTTTCCATCATCTTTGGAAACTACCTTGAAAGACCAATGCTTCATATCATTCTGAATATGCGTGTCATCGATTTTTCTACCAATAAGACGCTTCGCGTCAAAAATTGTATTCTCGGGATTCATTGAAACCTGGCTTTTAGCTGCATCTCCAATAAGACGCTCGCTATCTGTAAATGCAACATATGATGGTGTTGTTCGATTTCCTTGATCATTCGCAATAATTTCTACACGCTCGTTCTGCCAGACTCCAACACATGAATATGTTGTTCCCAAATCAATTCCAATCGCAATCGCTTTTGACATTATACTATGCTGCTGCTGTATAGGTGTGTGTATGTATTTTATAATGTGAATTATCTCTATATTATTTTCAATAATATATTACTTTCAATAAATATATTACTTTCAATAATATATTATTTATCTTGAAATTATTATATATAAATAATATATACCGCGTATATATCCACAAATACCCACGTATAATGGCTTCAAATATAGTAAACCCTCTACCTACCCGTTATGAACATCATTATCTTCCCAATAATAGCGGAGTGGAGTCTTATTTACCTATTTATTCTCGGCGCATCCGCTCCCCTGAACAACCTATCCCTCTCCCTCCCCCTGGACAAAGAAATAGAATAATGGAATATGATACTGAACAAATAAATCAAAGTATTAACGAATTTAGAAGAAGGGGGTATATACCCCTACCCGAACTTACTTTAGACTGGGTAGACTTTATAACACGACATCTATATGGAAGATCTAATAACTTTGTTCGAGCATTTATGAAACGTTATATTATAACAGACCCTCTCATTAGTAGAAGCCAAGAGCAGCGTTTGCGACAATATTTATTAGATATAATTAGAAGAGTTGCCACAAGAGAAAGCCTCGATGAAGCAATACAATTTCTTAGAGACATGTGGGAAACTCATATATCACTAGACCCGAGTGACCCCGATACATACGAATTACTCGTATTATTTCTAGACACTGAAGCACTGCATAGAATGGTTGAAAATTCGGTAGAATATAATCAACGTGGTAGTGTAAAAAAATCGCCTAGGCTGCGGCGGCGGCGTATGTCTTCGCGTAGTGCAAGAGGTGTTGGTATTAGAAGTATACGAAGAAGACGTCAAAGGAGTGTAAGTCCTCCTATTTATGATGGTGGAAGACGTAGGCGAACAATACGTAGAAAAAAATAATTCATAATTTTCTACCGCTCACTTTATTTTTACTTTAGATACTTACATGCGATATCCGTCACGGTATTGAGGTAAACCGATTTTGGCAAGTAGTTGAAGCTGGCGCATCGTCATGGCTATTGATGAACCAGAGTGCCCGACTTGCATATTTCGCTGGACAGATTCGACAACCAAATCTCCATGACTAAACATGAATCCTTGTCCACGGGGTGGTTCATATGTCGACAGGTAAGTCCATACATTGATTTCTTTTGCTCTTATTTTGGGGTCTTGTTGTGCTAGAACGACGGCATTCATAACATCGCGAAGCATATCGACAGCCCAATCGTCGCCTAAAAACGACAGATCAATTGCAGCGACTTCTTCGGCAGTCTGGGGAAACTTGGACGATTCTTCTTCGACTTCGGCTCGAGGGGTAGGAGGGATCTCGGCGTCAATATCTTCAGCAGCGATGATAGCGGCAGTAATAAGAGTTTCGATGGACATTTCTGGGTTGTTTGATTGACTTTGTGTTTGTTTGGAATACTTTTCTATATTCTATTTATTGGTTTTTATTTATTTCAATTTTCTAATACGGGAAATGAAATGAATATATTAAATACACCTAAAGCGTTTATTCTATTGTTATGTATCGCGCAACAATGCAAGTAACAGAAGATTATAAAATAAATAGTAAAAAATATAAAACTATAGGTGAATTATTAAAGGCGCCACCTAGAAGTATTAAATGTGTATGTTCTAAATTAGAAGATAAAGCAGCAAAAGAGTATATAGTAAAATTATTACTACCTGAAATTAAAATGAGCGGTAACTTGACAAATCGTATTAAAAGTTTAAATTCATCTTGTATATCTGAATATATTTTATCCAATGTTTTTAATATTACATCATATAAACCATTTCAAATAACTAATATTATTGACAAAAATATTGCTAATGATATTATCAGACCTATATATGATATTAATCCTTCGATGTGTGGAACATTTTTTGATTATATTGTTCGTAGAATAATCGCAGAAATTAAACAAGAAAAATTCGAGGATGAACGTATGAAAAATATAATAAGACATTATAACAATGATGATAATATATTAAAACATTATAACAACGACGATAATAACAATGAGTATATTTTTAAAGAAATAAATTTTTTACAGTATGACATATCTAAAAAAATGTGGTGGTTTCGCACTAATGATATTACATATGGACGTATACGTAAATATAAAGAACCTATAAGAGATGAATCAACAAAGTTTACTTGTTGGATATCTGGATCTTATGTGGATAGTTGTCTGTTTTTTGGTGATGTATTTCAATGTATATTGAAAACTGATAGTTATATGAAAATTATACATAATGCCGAAATTTGTTATATATTTAATCTAGAATATATGGAAGAATTAGATTATTATCCAGCACATACTTGTAAATATGCAATGCGTGATCCAACAGGTGCTATAAGTCTTACTGGACATTATAATTGTAACTATCCTGTATGTAGAGTCGAATCATATAAAAAAATAAAAGATACTATAAATTATAAAACCAAAGATATTATTCCAGAAATTTTTATTAGTTCAATTTGTCATAGCGAATCATTTCTGCCATGTACATCATGTATAAATATGAAAACAGTCGGTAAAATGTATTCAATTATTTCTAGTGAATTATTTTTAGAAAATCTTACACAACACATAATAAATCCATTAATAAAATATTTTACAAATTATATTTCGGATAAATCGGTATTATTAAATCCCATGTTAGGTGGTAAATATGAATATTCTATCCCAGCCGATTGCGATATTGTAATAGGTGATGCATTAATAGATATTAAATGCACTATTGGTGATAATAGTTCTTATGAAATTATGCAGTTACTTGGATATTCGGCTTTATTACAAAATAACCCGACTTATAATAAAAGAATAAATCAAATTTCGATATTAAATTTATTGGAAGGTAGTATTCTATTTTATGACACTTCTCATGTTAGTAATGAACAATATTTATCATTTTTGAAAATCCTTACACAAAGGTGATATGTTTATTATGGGAATTGAAATGGATATAAAATTGATTTCGAAAATATGAAATTACAGATATATAAAAGATGGCTTCCACTGCTTCCTCTACCTCCTCTAGTATTATTTTATCGAATGTTCTAGCAACTGAGAGCTGCGAATTACGAACAGCTATAGATGGCTATATGGATACAAAATTAAAAGAATTTCAGGAAATTATGAAGACGAAAGTTGAAAGTGTTATTACAGGTAGATTAGATAAATTCTATAATAAATCATTTGAAGACCACGAGAAAGTATTGTTTGATAAGGATGGATTACAACCTATAGATGGGTATCATGCTTATGTAGGTTGGGCAAAAGATAATTGGTTTCAGAGAAACGAAGCTGAAAAAGAGATTAAAATCAGATTTCCATTATATCCGATTTCTAAGGAAAATATGAAATGTTTTACAGTAGCATTCGAAAAATCTTATGCTAATCAAGGAAATCAAATCAGAGAATTATCTTTCTTCAAAACATTTATTATAGAACGAAAATCAAATCCGCCATCATGTGGTCAGAATAGACAATGGTCTTGTGAAATATATAAACATAATCTTTCATCAGACTGTTTGTTTGCTATTAAACATTTTCAAGTGGCAAATGAAGCCGTTGGCGAATCAATCAAACTATTAGAAGAACACCCAGAATATTTTAAAAAAAATTGTAGTGATTTTGAAGCGTTATGTCGTCGTGAATACGCTGAAATAGAAAAGACGAAAAAGCAGTTGAAATCATTAATGGACGAAAATATGTCAAAAAAAGATTACTATGCATCTCTTGATAAAAAACTTAAAGATTTCGAACAAGAGAAAAAACAATTAGAAGAAGAACGACAAAAAATAAAAGAAGAAAAGGAGAAAATGGTATTTATTAAAGAAAAGCTTGTTGAAATGAAGAAAGAAGTAGAATTAGAAAAACAAAAAATATCAGAGCAAAAAAGTAAAACAATTGATATTGATAAGTGTTTTGAAGATATTATATCATTTAATTTTATATCTGAAATGCCCAAAAATAAGGTAGGTCCAAAAGTAGCATATGATTAAAAATTTATTGGGGTGGGAGATAATACATTCTACTATTTTCGCTACTATCTCTCTGTTATTTTCTAGATCTGCGTGTTTTTTTACACGTCTTTTGTGTCGTCTCGTTCTTTTAGATGTCGGCATTTTTTATTGAGGCATATTTTTTTGGGGCATTTATTTTTATAACATATTTATAAATCTATATAAAGAAATGCCTATAAGTAACGTATAAAGAAGAAAATGTCATTTCAGGATAATTTAATTGAATTTTATGGTTCTCACAGACAAGAGCTTAAAGCTCCACTTGAAAAAATTATAAATATTATGTTAGATAAATGTAGATATATAAATGGTGAAAGTTTGGAAAGACATAATTGGGGAAATACACCCGTAAAATTAAAAAATATTCCAAAAGAGTTAGACTCGCTTACTTTCGAAAAGGAATTATTAGAAGCATTAGAATTAGATGATAATGAAAAATCAATTATTGAGTTATTGTGGGGGGATATTCAGTTGGGAAAAAGATTACAAGCTTGTATAATAATGTGGTTTTCTGTTCATATTTGCAAGAGACCCGTTTTATATATTTTTAGAAATTTAAGAATAGATCAAAAACAATTACAAGATGATATATGTGGTACAGAAAAATATAATATTAATATACAATATATTAAAAATGTATTTGAAGAATGTTTTAGTGAATTACTTAAATATTGGAAAGATTTTAAACTTTCAGAATTACAGGATATAAATAGTAATGGTGTTATTGATAAGTTAAGCAATAAAGATGCTCTTAATCCAACTGACATTTTATCTACTCTAATGAATCTGAACTCATTGGAAAAAATAAATAAAAAAATTTCTGAATATATTGGTAAAAATAATGAGCTACTTAACATAACTGTATTAGTAGATGAAAGTGATCTAATGGCTCCTTCTGCGTCAAATGATGGGAATAATAAAAATGATTTAAATGATACAACAGCGTGCGAAGAATTACTTTCAAAAATATATAAAAAGGTAAGATATGTTTTACATATTACAGGAACTGCGCACTCACTTCTATACAATACAACTACTCGTTTAAGCGACAATACAAATATTCAAATTAAAATATCAAAGGTTCATAAGATGAAAAGGGGATCAGATTATTATGGATTATTTAATAATAATATATATTTTAATACTTCTGTAGTTAGCCCTTGGTGGGAATGTAAGGATATTGAAAGTAACAAAAAAAGTTCAAGTTATGACATTATTAAAGATTATAATGAAAACATTAAAAAAATTATACATTACATTCTTTACATAAGACCTACTTTAAATAAAATTTCAAAAAAACAAAATCAAAAATATAATTCACTTCTAATAAGTGAAGAAAGAATAAAAGATAAACACTTTGAGTTAGCAGATACAATAATGAAAGATTTTTCTGATTTATTTGTTATTATATTTCACGGGAAATGTTTAAGGTTATATTTATCAAAAAAATATGAAAATGAGATAAAAAGATTGTCTCTATGGGACTCCAAACAGTCATCTACTAGTAATCGATTACACCAAAATGGAGGTGTTTATGGATCACCTACCTATACTCAAAAAAGTAGACAGTTGCCTAATGGTTATTGTTATTACGACATTGACACTAAATTTTTAAATATTAAACTTGTCTATAAATTGTTAAGAATTTTGTTTGAAAAAAGTGTTATACCTGTAAAATATAAAACTGTTATAACAATAACAGGAAAGTATGGTGAAAGAGGGTATTCTTTTACAAGTGATGACTATGATGATTTTTCAAAACATTTAACAGACCAGTATTTTGTTTCTCATGCTTCATTTAACTGCACCGATATTTCGCAAAGGATACGATTACAAGGAAAATATAATGATATAAAAAATATGAAACTTACGTTATGGACTACTCCTCAGTTAAAAGATATAATGAATAATTTTTATGTTCCTTTCATAAAAATAGTAGAATCTAAAATAATGGACTGTGAAAGTCATGACGAAATTATGTATTTACTAGAAAATATTATCGACAACGGGGAAATGCGGTTTGGGAAATATATGAAATATATAGACTCGCGTAATAAGACAAAAAATTTAAGTATTCAAAAACATTTTGATAAAAAAATGAATGGATATTCATTAATAAAGATTGATGATATGATAGAAGAAGAAATAGAAAAATGGTGTAAAGAAGAAAAATTACCTGAATATTTATGTATTAACGAAATTAAACAAGCAAATATTTCTATATTTGATGAAAAATATAAAATAAAACAATATTATTCTTCGGATTATAAAAGAGATGAAGGTATACCTGAGGACGAGGATGAGGAAAAAAAAAATATGTATTATAATCTAACATTTAAACAAGATCATTTAAATAAACCTTTTGGTAATAAATTAAATAGATATATAGAAGAACAGCGTATTTCGTCCTATATTTCTGCTGTAAATTCAAGAACTCAAGAAGTTTGTTCTAAGCCTATTAGAATACTCGATTATAATAATTCTAAAACGCATATTTTTAAATTTGATCGAAATAAGTATACTTTTCAAAAGTCACCGACATGTATATCTCCGCTCTACGCTGAACAAAATGAAAAACCGTCTTATTTCATTGATGGTGATAACGTAAAATATACTGTTATTAAAAACGAATATAGAAGACAAAATACTCATGGATATAGTAATGAAAATGATGATTACTTTATAGAAAATGACACACTTTTACCAGAAAAATATTATTGGAAAACACCTGATGGTTGGTTATACTTATATGACAAAAATAAACCTGATATTTATTCGATAAATATAATAGCACCATCACAAATTAAAAATACTTTAACACCTTATCTAGCGAATAGTGGTGTAACCTTATTTACTACCGAATGCTTTAAAAATACGGAAAAAACTAATTTGAGGATTGGTTTAAAAGATATATATGAAAAATACGAAAAATGGTGCAAAAAAACCCACAAAGATTGTCTAAAAACACAAAAACAATTCAAAGAAGAACTTGAAAAACTAAATTATAAAGAATCGGAAAGTAAAGGTGTAGATATTACCGGTAAGTCTGGTAAGAGAGGATATAATATAATGGTTGAACTATTAGATTGATTATTGAAACACGCTTAAATAGAATTTGTAAAAATATATAACATGAATATTAAATGAGTAATATTGATCTCAAACATATTATTATTACTGTATTTATTATACAAAATAAAAATAAATTAGTAGATATACTCAACTATATAAAAAAAAGATACAATAGTTATATAAAAGAAGACGAGATAGAGGAAGAGTTAATAAAATTAAAAAAAGATAATATTATTTTTAATGAAAATAATATTTACGAGTTAACGGAAAAGGGAAATAATAAATTAAAAGATTTAAAGTACTATTATTTTATAATCATTAAAAAATTTTTAAAAAATATAAAATTTTTAAAATTTTTACAAAATATAAAAGTTAAAGTTGAAAATAATAAAGTCGATAAAAAATATGAATTAAAAGAGGTAAGAAAAGAACAGTCAAAATTAAGAGAATACTTAATTAAAAATAAACAACATATATGCGTTTTATGTGGTAAAAAACTTCCACTTGAATTGTTGGAAACAGCACATTTAATACCTAGATGCACATTAGAAAATGATAATGAACTTAATGATGTAAACATTGTAGAATTTATGTGTCGTTATTGTCACAGATTATACGACGATGGATATTTATCGGTTCATAATAGTTTGTTGTATGTTTCACCTTATCTAGATAATTTTGATGATTTAACATATGTAAGACAAAAACGAATTATTTGTTATAATTTAAATAATGAAAAATATTTTAATTATCATTTTAACAATGTTTATAGTAAATTTGATATATCTCTTTGAATAATAATCTCCACACATTATATAAGCATAGTTCAACAATGACTGTTAGCAACCAAACTTACAATATCGCCCGTGGCCTTGTCCGTGCAAAATCTACCGCCGGTGGCGCTCACCGTCTTTTTTTTATAAATATAGCCAACGACAGCACTATTAACCGTTTTATTCCCGGTTCAGGTGTAGGCGGATTAAATCGCTCTGTTCGCCGCTACCAGTATCGTCAAGCTACTTCTTGCATGACTGCAACAGGCACTCAGCGCTCTGGGCAATGTGTCGCGTATTAGACTACAACTACAACTACAATCCTTATTATCACTTCAAAATATTGTATATCTTGAATTTATATAAACCATACATTATCAACGAAATAATCGAAGTATAACTCGTATAGTGACACCATATACTCCCTTTAGAATCCGTTCTCAATCCGTAAATAAACCCTAATAATGGTAGTATACAAATAGCAATAATTGCTTTATATGATATATCCCACAACGTAAATATAGGGAAGGAAATTAAAAATAACCACATGTAGTATTGTATTAAATTATCTGTTTCATATTTAGGTGTGAATTTCGTTAACCACCAATGAAGATGTCCCTCCGGTGTAACAGTTGTGCAATACTTTTCAGCATCTTTATAAAAATATACCAATAATAAAAACGTAACTACTACCGAATATGCTACAATAAATAATTTACGTTTATCATTACATGCTGACCACGGTTTTACGAAGAATGAACCAAGTAACGCACATAGCGGCTGTGAAAGTAATACCAAAGGAATAATTGTCAGTGTTATTAGTTTATTCATTGGCGTGCATGATTTACGTGGGTTTGTAAGCCATAATAATAACTCTGCAAATTGCATACCACACCAACCAACCATAATTAATCCAATCCATTTAAAATGTGGCACATTTGACCGAAGCATTACAATAATGGCGACTAAAGAATATAGTGTAGTTTTAGCACTCGACTCAATACTATAGCACATTGTGGGAAGTGTTCTATATTATGTTTATATTTATATTTTTTATTTTTTATTTTTTATATCAAGAAAATTGATATACAAAATAGTCATATATTTATAAACAAGCATAAAAGAATTATCCGAACAAAACTATTGTCTCCGTATTGCAACGCAAAAATGAGTATTACTAAACGCATCCAAAAGGAACTTAACGAACTTGTTAAAGATCCCCCCTCAAATTGTAGCGCCGGACCCCAATCCGACGATATTATGAAATGGCGTGCAACTATTACTGGCCCGGAAGGCACACCTTACCATGGAGGTATCTTCTTCCTCGATATCGAATTCCCGATCGACTACCCCTTCAAGCCTCCGCATGTGAAATTCATTACGCCGATTTTACACCCAAATGTCAGCGCATCAGGCGGTATCTGTATCGACATCCTCAAAGACAAATGGAGCCCCGCACTTACTATTTCCAAATTGCTTCTCAGTCTTTCATCGCTCATGCATGAACCCAATCCTGATGATCCTCTTGTCCCTGATTTGGCTCATCTTTATAAAACAAACCGTGCAGCATATATGGCTAAAGTAGCTGCACATACACGGCAACATGCCGGATAGATAGATGGGGTGTGTCGCAAACGATACATATGCACACACCGCCTATAATGTATTCCTCAATATTTTTATTTGTTCTTCGCTCAATTTATCGGGATATGTCACCCTAAATACTACATTTAAATTTCCGACTTCATTGCCACATTGTAATCCCAAACGCGGAATTGTTTTTATTAAACCGTCTCGTATTATATTTCCCGCGGAACTATTGAATGAGAATTTTTTCCCATTTACATGCTCTATATCAAATACAAATCCACACAATGCATCTTTTAATGTTATTTTTTTTTCTATTATAATATCTAGTCCTGTGCGTTTAAATAATGGGTGTTCTTCTACTAGAAATGTTACCTTCACATCGCCGCGCATACCATCCGATGTCTCATTGCCGCGATTGCTTAATATTATAACTTCTCCGTTTTCTGTCCCAATAGGAACTGAAATATATTCTATATGATTATCCAATTCATGGACACCTTCCTTATTTATATTCCAGCGCTCCATTTCTACCGGTATCGTCGCTCCTTGACATACGTGTTCTAATGTAATTGATGTATTTACACTTATAAGAGGAGGTTTCGGTTCTAATTTCTTATGAAATCTTGGTGTTTTATGCATCTCTTGATACTGGATATGTGAGTCATGGTTTGCATGATTTGCATGATTTGCATGATTTGCATGGTTTGCATGATTTGTATGATTTGCATGATTTGCATGATTTGCATGGTTTCCGTGCATTATATTATTAAATATACCAAAAGGATCATTCATATTTATATTTCCTCCACCTCCTCCACCCATAATATTTTCACTGATTGGCTCGCCTCCTGGTCCAAATGTTCTTATTATAATTCGTGGTCCTTGTCCTCCCATGCCTCCCATGCCTCCCATACCTCCCATATTTACAAACCCATTTAATGGATTCATCGTATGTGGGTCTCCCATTCCTCCCATCCCTCCCATAAACATATTAAATATATCCATTGGATTTATTCTTATTCCACCACCACCACCCATTCCTCCAATATTTGCAAAAGGATTGTTACGATTCATATCATACTTTACCCTTTCGTCGGGATCACTTAATACGCTAAATGCTTCTGAAATCTTTTGAAATTTTTCAGTAGATTCTGCACTATTTCCATTTTTATCGGGATGATTAATAAATGATAACTTTCGATACGCCTTCTTTATTTCATCTTGTGAACATTTTTCTTCTACTCCTAAAATATCATAAAATGTCTCAGCACTTCCCGATTTCATTTATTTTTATATTCGTTATATTCGTTATATTTATTATATTACATAAACATAAACTTAAATATTTGTTAACGAATATTATTAATACATATTATATTATTCATTAATAAAACTATATTATTTATACAATATTGTTTATACAACATTACATTACAACACAATACATTCAAATGCAACCCCATCTACAAACAAATCTCCCATTCATTAATAAATATCAACCTAATTTTTTTAATCAGTTTGAGCAACTAGAACATAATGTTATCAACCTTTTACAAACTCTTATAACAATGAATAATCTTAATATTCTTTTAATAGGTGATCCGGGTTCTGGGAAAACATCTCTTATTCATTCCATCATTCGCGAATACTATAAAACTAATTATAATTCAGATAATATTCTTATTCTTAATAGTCTCAAAGATCAGGGTATTTCTTATTATCGCAATGATTTGAAAATTTTTTGTCAAACCGCTTCCCTTATACCAGGCTATAAAAAAATAGTTCTTCTAGATGATATAGATATTATTAATGAACAAAGCCAGCAAGTTTTTCGCAACTGTATGGATAAATATAGTCACAAAGTCCATTTCATTTCATCATGCACCAACGTGCAAAAAGTAATCGATAGTCTTCAATCACGTAATATCATTATAAAAATTAATCAAATTGAAGATAAGTGTCTAGAAAAAATATTAGCCAAAATTATAAAAAATGAGCAAATTTCTATGACACCAGATGCACAAAAATTTATTCTTAATATTTCTAATGTTTCTATACGAATTTTAATAAACTATTTGGAAAAAATTAAAATCCTAAATACAGATGTTGACTTGTCTATTGTTAAATTACTTTGCACGAATATTAGTTTCCATATCTTTGAAGAATATACTCAAGCCTTGACAGAAAAAAAATTACAACCTTGTATAAAAATATTATATTCTTTATATGATCAAGGTTATTCAGTTATGGATATATTAGACAACTATTTCCTTTTTATTAAAACAACACCCCTCATAAATGAAACAAATAAATATAAAATTACAAAAATACTTTGTAAATATATGACTATATTTCACAATATTCATGAAGATGAAATAGAATTAGCACTTTTTACGAATAATTTAGTTGAATTGTTTTAATTTTTATTTAATTTTTATTTAATTTTTATATATGTTAAATATATATACACCATTATATATTTAACTTTAACGGCATAAATGGTTGTAAGTATGAATATAAGCGGAAAAAATGTTATTCAATCGGGTGGTATGAAAGTAATTATTAAAAATTCTTCGGGAGAGGATGAAGTTATCCGTCAAATTGCAAACATTCGACAATTTATATCTATTTTTTCCAACACTATTGATATTGATATTATATCCGTGGATTCTTTAACGGGATTTATATTAAGAATAACTCTACCAGAAGATGCTACACCATTTAGGAGCGATCTTTTTAATGAGGCAGGAGAATTAATGACAGCCGAAGAACATAAACAACCTACTACTGGAAGATTTGTAACAGAACATATTTTAAAATGTTGCATAATTCAACCATATAAAGACCCTCGAATTAGTGAATATACACCAAACCGTCGTAAGGGCACTTGTAAAAAAGAAGAATTTGTTAATGAATATAAATCACAGTCTTTTGTATATGACACAACCATGGCATATGGTGGTATACCTGTTTGTCCTGATGTATATGCTTGTTTAGAATTTAATTTATTAGAATTCCGCGAAGTTTTTTTTCCGGATTCTCTTTCTCCCGGTCATGCTGGATTACCATCAATCGGAACTGATGTTTTTAAAGATAATCATGTTTTTCAATATTTATTACGACAAATGGAAGCAGTTCTTCCTCCCGTTGCAGGACAGCCTGCATTCGAAAGAAAAATTGGTATTATAGTTATGGAATCAATACCTCAATCCTATAGTCCATTAATGACTTTATATAATAGTCTACCTCCATCCAGTGTTTCGCCGGCAGTTTATATTTCTAACCCTGTTCTAGGACAAAGAAAAAAATTATTTGAACAAATTACTGAACGTGCTTTAGTAATATGTGTAATTATGTTTTATCGATCTGGATTTATTCCATTAGATGCGCATATGGGGAATTGGATGTATGACGTATCACAACCTTTCAGCCAATTTAAGGTTCGCGCAATAGACTTTGGACGGATCTTTTATAGAAAGGAAGAAACAAATATAAAAAAAATACGCAAAATTGTTACTTTATATATAAGACAGTTCGGAGGAACTGGTGCTAGCTTATCAAATATGCTTAATTCATTCGCAATATTATTAAATATTGAACCACATAACATAACAACTTCGTTAGAGGCAGGACATCAAGTAGGAGAATCTTTTATGGATTTAGATAGATTAATAAAACGTAATCAAAATGGTTCTATACTATGGCACCCAACAAATCCTAAAAATCGATACCTTATTGTTGTTAAACCGGCAACAGCTATACATCCACAACAAACTATGGAAATTGATTCTTGTATGATTATTATTCATTCAATTATTTTTCTTATTGCACTTGTTGATAGTTGTTATAACAGCGTTTGTCTTCAGAATCATCATTTTTGTCAGTTAAGAAATATATTTTCTGTATTATTTGGTATTAAATGCAATAATCTCACAGAAATTATTCGGCATGGTGTGTCTATCAACTTGGAAGATTATTTAAATAGTATGCCCGATTATAATGAAAGGATTCATACTATTCGGATATACGAGAGAATAAGAGACTATATACGCGAATATTTACATGTTAGTGATGAACGCGGTTTATTTGAAGATGAATATCTTGAGGAAATACCACCAGATTCACCTGAAGATCCTGCAGTTGTTGCTATTCGCCCCCCACCTCCTTCACCACCCATCCCCCCTCCACCACCACCAATGCCATCCATTCCTCGTGTTTCTCCATCATCGCCTAAACCTTCGCTTCGTAATTCTCCGCGTCTAGTTGTTACCGCTGCCGCTGCTTCTTCCTCATCGGGTGGTGGTGGTGGTAATAATAAAAAACTAAGAAAATCTAGAAAATCTAGAAAATTAAGAAAAATAAAGAGAATCAAAAAGTCGAGAAGGTCGAGAAACACAAGAAAATAAATATGTTATACGTATTATACTTCATAATGTATATACTTTCATATGTATACACATTATAAAATTACTATTTATAATATTCATTAATATTCATTAGTATCAATTCATAGCGAGTAAATACTTTGCAATTTGGGTATTTGACTCTAATACTTGTGAAGGTGACATTCTAACAAACCAACCAAAGTTACGACGTTTTATAAGATCATCTGCAGGAATATACAATCCGAAACTTTCTTTTGATAGCTCCATATTTGTATCACTCATCAAGTTGTCCAAAATCACCGGCGAATCGTCTGCCTTCTTTGCTCCAAATAATTCTGGTTTTATTATATTTATGTCCCCTTTTGATACCTGATTGAAAAACCAGTTGCTTATCTTTCCTTGAAAATCCATTTCTTCTGTATAATCTTTTGATATCAATACCTCTAGATATTCTATATATTTTCTCATCATTACACTATTTTTTCTACATCCCATTATTTTAGGGTTTGGAGCATATGCAATCGAGGACGACGTGATACTTTTTGATACCATCTCTGCTACAAATACACTACCCGAACTCATGTCGCCATCATCGTTATTTCTGTTTCCACTATCAATACTATTGTTACCATTACCGTCACTACTTGAAACAGATTTTGTATATATACCCAGCTCATATAATGTTATTAAATCTTGAAAACATACAAATGAAGGTGGTAGTCTCATTCCACCATATTTATTTAATAATTGTGCCATAGCTAACTCACGCATATGCGGACGCAATGGATGTGTTAAACGATTCACATGGATGGTCCAATCAGGTATTAATTTGTTAAATACATTGTCGTCGATTATACATATATTAAATGAGTCTCCGCATTTCTCTACTATACTCCTTATTGTTAAATATAAATAAGGCTGGTTCAAATTTGTCGTATTTCTTGAACCAAAATTTAACCACTGTCTCTCGTTCATTTCATATTCGACAGGTATCCATAAAAATGGCTTCTTTCTATCCATCTTATTCACATCATTTGCTAAAAACTTTTGAATTAAGTCACGCTCTTGTATCTCTGTTTCGTTTGATAATTTACCTTTATACATAGAGTATACATATCCTATAATTAAAAGTAATAAAATCATTAATATCTGCTGTTTTGAAATTTTCATGTTTATTATTTTTTTATCGTATAATAATTACCTAGAATATATTTTGAATATTTTAATATAATAGTATTTATACTTTAGTATTTTTACTAGTTTTTACTAGTTTTTTACTAGTTTTTATTAAAATACGAATTTCCCAATTTCTCACCCATCTGTAGCTTCTCACGTTTAAATGTTCCGTATATATCTCATATCAATTCGTCAATCGGTGAAACTCCGAACTAAACCTCTTATTTATCTCTCTTACATTCTCATCCTGTTTCGCTAATCTATATGCTCTTTTCATATCTTGCTCAACTTGTAACGCGGTTTCTCTATCGAGTCGTGTCGTCTGAGATTCCTTAGAATAATCATATTTTGAACGCTCAATATCTCTAAACATTTGCATCTCATTTGTGGATGTGTATTTTTTCCTATTATCATAATCCTCCGACGTTACTGGTATTACTGACTCTGTATGTGCTTTCTTTAAATCTTCATACTGTAATGAACTAAACAATCCGCTAGAATATTCTTGCGGAGCTTCACGACCTAGACCATAATACCCGCCTCCACCTCCGCTACTATTTGCTGTTTGTATTTCATTGTGTTGGATTAGCGCCATCTTGTTTCGTAACTTTGCTTTTTTTTGTTCTATTTTCGCATTCCTTTCCGCCCATGAACCTCCCATTTCTTGCGACTCTTTTGTTCCACTATTATAATCGTTATCTTCATCTTCATCCTCGTTATCGTCGTTAGATGCTCCTCTAAACCAGTCTTCATATCCGTTATCCTGCTCTTCGTCATGCAATCTAAATTTGTCGAATTTCTCATTAAACCATGTATTAAATTTAGAAGCATCCATTTTTTGAATCTTTTTATATGCCTCCTCTTCCGATTTGTGATATTCTCGATCTTCTGCACTATGCGCTGTCTTCGATTTATTCTGATTTAATTCACGTTCTATAATCGCCGTATATGAAAATTTATCCTCCTTATACTTTTTCGCATCAGGGAATCGCACCTTGTATATCTCATATAAAATCTTATACGCCTTTGTAAAAAAAAGGAAATATTCTTTCGGTAAATTTGATTTGTCAGGATGCATACGTAACACTATCACCTTCGCCTGTTTAAGATGTTTATCATCAAACATAACCGGTAACTTGAACAAATTCAATATATCTGTTAACTCGTAATTATTTATATCTAGATCCATATTTTCAGAAACGCTTGACATACTTATAGATACTTATAGATACTTATAGATACTTACAAATATAATATAATATATAATAATTTATTTATATTTTTATTTACAAGATTTATATTTACTAATTGCGTTTTACCACTATTAATATTATTTACACATAAGTTATAACATATTAGATTCGTGTATTCATATCATGGAAAATGTAGTTTCGCATATAATGAAGTGTGTTTGTGTTACAAAAGATGAATTTGAAGTTGTTAATCCAAACTTTTACAAAAGGCTCCTAAGCGGTGATTCTCTTTCTTTAATTGTTGGAGAATCATATATGGAAGGTGAATGGGTTAGTAATGATTTATTATCATTTTTACGAAAAATAAATATTCTAGACAATTATAATGAACTTTTTTTTACAGCAATAAAAGGTGTTCCTATAAAAACACTTTTATATATAATTATACTTATTATTAGCATATGCTTTAACGATATCAAAACACAAATAATGGACTATCTATATAATGGACAATCTATTAAGTTATCAAAACGTGTAGCAGAACAACATTACGATATTCCCGACGTTTTATATCAACATATGTTGGATAAACATAGACAGTATACATGTGCATACTGGAAACCAGGAACTACCACATTAGAAGAAGCACAACAGAATAAAATCGATTTGTTAGTTAATAAACTACAAATTCCCGATGATACCGAAATGACCATTTTAGATATTGGATGTGGATGGGGCGGATTAACGAATGCAATATCACAAAAATACCCAAAATGTAAAGTTGTAGGTATTACAATCTCGAAAGAACAAATAAAATATGCAAACGATACGTATGGGAACGACAAACTAAAATATGTTTTTTGCGACTATAGAGACTTACCAAAACAAAATATAAAATATGATAGAATAATTAGTGTAGGAATGTTTGAAGCTGTAGGTGTGAAAAACTTTAATGAGTTTTTCAGAATTTGTGAAAAAATTCTTACCGATAATGGTATATTTGTATTACATACAATTACAAGATCAGAAATAATCAAGTATATAACTGGTTGCGAAAATACAACAGCTGATAAATGGATTGATAAATATATATTTCCTGGCGGGTTTATTCCAACTACTGAATCAGTTTTATCATCTGCGATACGTGGTAAGTTAATGTATCATCATATACAAAATTTATCCATTAGTTATGCGAAAACATTGAAACAATGGCATAATAATTTTGTAGAACACTGGGATACTATTAAAAAATCAAATCCTTCATTTTTTACAGAAAAATTCTATAAAATGTGGGAATTCTATTTATTGTCTTCTATGATTATGTTTGAAATAAAACATATACAACTATCACAATATGTTTTTACAAAACGCTCATATCCGGAGATGTATATTTTTACTGAAAAAAATGCATAATTTTATGGGTATTATTAAATGTTGTTATTATAGCTTCATGTATATTATTACACAAAATTGAAATTAAATAATATAAACGTATGTCATATTATTTAACTACACCATCACATATTGTTTTCATTATGGATAAACATGATGAAGGATATGATGAAGGACATGCTGAAGCACACGCTGAAGGACAAGATACTGGCAAATTCAGAATCAATACAAAAGACCAGTTTTATACATCGGTCGTTGTCGCTAAAAAGTGTATAGAAACTATTATTTCATACCTACATAATAACCCATCAATGCATTCAGTCCTCCCATTATCTTCCTACTTATGGGTTGAACCTTCCGCTGGTAATGGCGCATTCCTGCATAATATCCCCGACACATACGACAAAATCGGGATTGATATTGACCCTCGCGCAGCAAATATTTTAAAGCAAGATTTCCTAACATGGATGCCGCCGTCTTCTGCAACAAAACCATTAAAACCAATTATTATATTTGGTAACCCCCCATTCGGTAGTCAGTCTACCCTCGCCAAAGCTTTCATATCACACAGCTGCAAGTTTGCCAGCATTATAGCTTTCATTCTTCCAAAATCTTTTGTGAAACCAAGCATGTCGTGTGCATTTGATACAATGTTTCATTGCATGCACACTAGTGATGTAGAGCCGCACGCATTCGTAATAAATGATGGCACCACATATGACGTCCCGTGTGTATTCCAAATTTGGCAAAAAATGTCGGCACCTCGTGTTGTCGCACAAAAAGTTACCGAAAAAGGCTTTCAATATGTTAAAAATACGGATGCACACCATCTAGCGTTTCGAAGGGTAGGTGTTTATGCTGGAAGATGTTATATTACTAATATGGCAGGCGAAAAAATAGAGGGTGTTTCATATAATTATAGTCCTCAATCCCACCACTTTATGAAACTTGATCATGATATTGCTGATCGCATTATGGAAATTTCGAGAAAAATAAATTCACATATATTCCCCAGTAATACTGTAGGCCCACGTAGTCTTTCTAAAACGGAAATAAATACAGTGATCAATTCTATTCTTGAGAATTTGTAGATTCGGGTGCTAGTTCGAGTGTGTCTATGACGGCACACTTTTTTTTTAGTTTACGACGTCCTGATTCCAACTCCATTGAAATAAATCCGCCTCGAAACTCGTTTGTGTTACTCCGTGCAATAACTTTATCGGGATTTCGTTCTATAAATTCGCGAAAACCGTTGAATGAACATTGCAGCCTGCTTTGCTTACTATCGCATTTTATATTGGGATATATTGCCCTCATGTTACCTTTCAATATATTTTGGATACTATACATCGTCGCATGCTCTTCGGGTGTCGGTTTTCTATTTTGAGGAACCCGTTTAACCACCTTGTCTAACTCCTCTATATCTTCGCGCTTTATACCCCCAAACAATTCATCCTTTAGTCCCGTAATATTTACCTGGATGATTTCCATTAACTTCTTCTTGTTATTTATATCATCTTGTTTATATGTCACGACGATTAAATGTAACGGTTTTCCGCTATATATTGAATCATATACACGCAGACAATCACCCATACAAACAGTATTGGGAGAACCGGTTGTCTTTATCGATATATCGCACCCATCTAGCTTATTCAACGCGGATGGCAAATCCATCTTAGCTGTATACCCTATTTGTTTCCTTGCATCATGTGATACATGAAATACATTCTGGATAACTTCATCCTCCCAGGTAAATCCATGCTTTTGAACTTCATTTCCACTCATTATTCTATAACTAGCAATAGTCGCACGCAATATATCAGGTTTGGGTATATTTATTCTTAGATGTTTAATTCTAAGCATTTTTCTTATATTTTATTTCCTCTTCTCCATATTCTTCATATTCTTATTCTTATTCTGCTTCTTCAATTTATTCTTTTTGGTTATTCTATTTCGAGGTTTACCTCTATGTCTATGTCTACTTCTTTTTTTAGGTTTATTTTTTTTTGTTGTTCTTCTTATATGATAATTACCACCACCACCACCACCACCACCACCAACCAATATTTTATCTACACCATCTTTTTCATATGTTAGTAAAATAGCACCAGAACGTTCTGGTGGAATTGACTTAATTCTTGATATAGTTTGCCTAGATTCTTGAAGAGTTATATCCTTTTTTTTAGCATAGTCCATAACTATTCTCACATTTGGACCTTTACACGCTTTTACGATAAATAAAGTTGGAATTCCTGTTATTATAGGATTATTCATTAAGTCTTTTACAAGTAATACGTCACGTGACTCTGTTATGTTACCATGTTCGTTGCGTCTTGTAACAATTCGATAAGTTGAATTATTGTTTCTTCTACCATATGGAGGTGGAATTAATTTAGAACTTAAAACTTTTGTAGCTTCATCATAATCGTAATACTTAGCAAACATATTTCTAACTATTTCAATGTTACTACAACATTTTTCTTTATAATTTTCATCTGTTTGACATTCTTGAGAAACCTCATTTACTACATTTTTTGCCCGTTTGTATTGTTCTAAAGAACTTTCTGTTACAGGTCGTTTTCCATTAGGAGGGGCGCATTTACTTTCTTCAGTAGCATCTCCCATGTTAACCTCCATTTTAGTTAAACCAAACATAGTTGCACCATCTATTATTTCTCCTGTTTCTACATCTAATACCCATATACCATGGTCTATCGCATGACATCCTGGGCGAAACACAACTTGTTCTTCCATATAAAATCTTGATACTCGAGGGTTGCAAGTTCGTAACACAAGTTTCGTGTTTTGTCCCAATACTTTAAATTTTTCTATCGGAAGATCTACCCCTGGATTTGATATACACTCTTTTAACTGTTCAAATACACCTCTTAAAGTGTATTGCCTTGAAGATTTAATTTTTTCTAAAATATTTTTTGAATTCGTTAATTCTATTGTAGGAGAAATATCGTCAAAATTTACACATTCATTAGCACTTATTTGTCTTACTGCATTATCATATTTTTGCGTATACTCTTGTGTTGCTTGTTCTGCGTTATTACCAGACATTGGGTTAAACATAGATTGGAATGATGATTCACACATTCTAGCAGTTTGAATAACTGAAACATTAGAATGTATAACTTCAGTTTGGTTGGAAGGAAATGAGCTTCCATGTGATCCTATTAATACTATGTATCTAATCGAGCGATTCAATGCAAATTGAACCTCGGGGGTTGGCGTTTTTTTTAATTCTATAGGGGTATCACTTTTACTACTACTTCTTTCAGCGCTCCTACTCCTACTTCTATTTCGCACACCACTTGCTTCAGCCATAATGACTATAATTATTCGATAGTATATATGTATAATACTATTATAATACTATTATAATACTATTATAATACTATTATAATATTGTTACAATAGTATTATTTTTATAAGTATACACATACACTTACGTTTACGTTTACATTTATTATGAAAATTTATAACTCATACACGCAGCAAAAAATGTCTCTATGTCTGGCAAACTCGCTCCGGTTATCGATGCAATCGGCCCTTCATTTATACCCTTTGCATATGCTAAAAATACAGGAATCCCATTCACCATTTTCTTATGTTTTAAAAATGCATACAAATCAAAACACTCATCTACATCCACCTCCATCATCGTTATATAATCAGGTAAGTCATTCGACTTCTTATAGGAATAATCCTTGATCTTTTTACAAGGTCCACACCAATCCGCCGTAAACTTAAATATAAGAATACCGGGATTATTCGCCATTAGTGTTGCAAAATCAGTTCTTGTTCCAGAGAATTTCAAAATTTTATAGTTGTTGTCAATCCTGCTTAATACATTTTCCATTGATATTTGTATATGAAAATATTTTTATATAAATACGTATGTTCGTTATTTTAAGTTATTTATTTCAATAAATATTTAGTCATATTTTGCGTTTTAATAAGTAATAATTAATATTCTTTCATTTTAAGTATTCTTTAGAGACTTATCAATACCTCATTATTATCTTATTATTATCTTATTATTATCTTATTATTTGTAAATGGTAGACATCGAACCCATGTTGGAATATAAATATTCAAATTTTGGTATAAACAATTTATATAGTATTGTTGTTTTATTTTATGTTGCTTTTATATATCCCATTTTTGCTATTCTAAATTATGATATAAAAGAAAATAAACAAATAACACGAAATGTAGTGAAAAAATGTATAAGTTCTACCAAATGCTCCATGTATAAAGTTTCTAAAAAGGGTATTATTATCGATAAAAATATTATGTATATGACAAATCATACCTCTATAGGTGATTTTTTTATTGATCCATATGTTTTACATTTTTCTACAAAATTTATAGCTTTACATAAAATGCGATGCTTGTTACCTATTTTGGGTATAATTTGCTCTTTAACTGAATCATCTATTTTTATTTCATCTGATAATCAAAAAAATAAAATTATCGAGAATTTTAAAATAATCGAAGAATTGCGAAAAAATGATGATATACGTAATATAACATTATACCCTGAAGGATTGCGTCGCGCTCATCGCCCAAATGTATCAGATAGCCTTAAAAAAGGATTTATTTATCATTCTTTTGAACATAATCTGCCTATTCAAATTGTTCACACTACTAATAAAGATCATGTAATGGATGATGAAAATTTAATTCTACACAAAAATACTAAATTATTTACATACTATGGTTCAAAAATAGATCCAAAAAAACTTAAAGAAAAATTCTTAAAAAAGCATAAACGCGAATATACCAAAGAGGACTATTATACACACGTATATAAACAGTGGAGCAAAATATGGTCAAAAATGGATAAATATCGTATCGATACATTACTCCAACAAGGTTTGTCACGCGACGAATGTCTCGAAAAAATGGAAAACTATTCCACCAAATTTCCCGCAATTGAAGATAAAATGATTAATGGTGATACCAAATTATCTATACCATTCCTTCTTCTACGCAGCACACTTTGGTCTATTATATATTTCATCATTTTTAAAATAATAGAGAAATGTTATTCAGTAATATCATGTATATATAAACAAACTAATACTGAAAATAAAATTATATCTGATTCTGTAAATAACTCCATGAGTTGTAACCTAAAATGCTGTCTAAAATTTATAAAACTCCCATTTTTTATTTAAAGTAATTTAATTTCGGATTTTCTCACGCTCCTATTGCTTCTCTTGCTCTTATTGCTTCTCTAGTTAGTATGCTCACCAATATTAAATAATAACGAATACTTATAAACATTTTGTTCCATTCGTTATTATTTATAGTTTAACTTTATATGTAATAATATGTAGTAATATTTCGTATATTAAATTTTCATATTCTTTATTTCCATAGATGATACTGATAAAGATAACCCTCTTTCAAGTAACGGCGACTTTGGTATAGGAATTGGTTTCGATGTTGCAAATGTTGTTTTATTTTTTGCTTCATGAACTATATTCTCTAATGTTTCAATATGAAGACGCGGCAATTCGGCATGACTCTCCCAGAAATATCTACAATATGCCCACTTGAATTCGTAGTCTTCCCCATATAAGTTTCCCAATCTTTGTAGCAATACTATATTCACCTCCATGGGTAATAAATTCAAATTATGTCTAGGCAATACATAACACAATTGCACCAAATCTTCGATCGTTTGTTTCTCTTTATGTTTCAAAAATTGCGTATCCATCTGGGGGATATATTTCACCAAATCTTTGAACAGTGGCGCATAATGATAATTATAACACCATCGCCAATCTTTGCACCCATCTATATAATAACTAAATGTCCATTCTAGCCCTTCCAAGTAGTTTACGCATATCTGTTTTTTTCTTTCATCTGTAATCTCAATATCAAACAAAGCCTTGTAATACCTATACTCCCAATCTTTCACATACGGATTAATATATTTCTCAACACTCCGCTCCTTCATCGGCAACATTAATAAATCATCCATTTGTTGAATATCTGCACCTGAACCTAAAACATCTTCAGTGTCGCTAAGTATTTTAGTATTATTTTTATTTTGTGTTTGTAATTGTGAATGTGATTGTGTTTGTGATTGTATTTGATTTATTCCCCGATTAAACACATTTCTCTCGCTTCTGTTATCTCTCATGTTTCTTGTATCTATGCCTCCAGCCCTCCCAAACCCTCCTCCCCCACCACCATCTCCAAACCTCCGTGCAAATTTATCACGCTTTTTATGCTCCTCCATTAAAAGTGTATCCTCTTGACAAGCAATATTATTTATAAACTCCCCAAAATTCTTCCATATAATTTTTTTACCATCTGTTAAATACATATCCGTCTTGCCCAACGTTTCACGATATATATTCAATAATACATCTATACCTACTGTTCTTATATTAAGTGCCGGGAAATGAGGCATGAAATCATTCCCCAATAAAAAACACATGAATATATAATCAGTTATCCTATTTATTTCACATTTAGAACTGTCTGTGGTATTTTTTGTTTCTTTATTATCTTTGAATTTACTCAATTCTCTCCCTCCTCTTACGTCTCTAGTAATTTTGGCACTATCTCCGTGTCCCTCACTTGATGCGTCATAATTGTGAATATACTTTATAATCCCCTCCGCCAACTCCGGTATATCCAATAAGTAATCTTTATTTGCATCCAATGACGCATCAACCGATTTTATAAATTCAGGTGTCTCGCGGAATAAATACAGGTTTTTAGTAATATGTAAATGATTCAATGTAAGCATAATTAAATCCGCATCAAGTCCATATACCAATGTTATCGTATCAGGCGAATTATGATATTCCGGATTTTGACGCATATACTCAAATATTTTATGTTCCCCCTCACCACTTTCAGAACTACCCGATACAATATACTCTAATATAGAACTACTAGAACTATATGTTGAATTTGAAAGCATTTTATCCTCAAAATAATTCGCAACATCTTCATTTAGCTTCTTCATAAAATTAGTGCCTGGTGTAATCGCAGATGTATTCCACGTCTCTTTATACCCCTTGCCTTCAATATCGCGCTGGATTTGTGTAGTATACCATGACTTATACCTACGATCACGCTGCTGACTCAACTTGGCCACCGGTGCAACACCATCAAATGCAATATATACACGATTCATTGGTTTTAGTAACTCTACATAGTAATCTACTTTTCTACATACCATCGCTATAATCTCTTTTTCATATTCTTTAGCCCTCCCCTTATCATATGTGGGGTTATTTTTTACTGCATCGTATATAAGAGAATTACAATCCATATATAAATTGTTTACATGACTTAGATAACTCATCTCTTTTAGAATATAACCATGTCTTTTAACGATTTGTGAAAAATAACTTGGAATTCCCATTTTGTTATTGGTATTATTATTGTTATTGTTATTGATAGGCTAGGATTAACAATATTATGTCTTATATGTAGTTATATTTTTGTTTCTATGTATTTTACATATATATTATGTTTTGTTTATTCTTGTGTAATTTGTTTATTAGTATTACAATTTTTCATTGATAAACATATTATTATTTATAATATCTTATATATATAATATATTATATATAACAACACATATTATGTCTCAAGCTACTAGTCTTTCACAAGACGGGTTAATATCAAAAATGGATCAACCTGGTATAAAAATGTCATTTGGTGGTATTCTACAAATTCTTTCTTCATTATCTCCTGTTCTTTTATCCGGTTTTTTTATTATTTCTAGTTTAAGTAATGGGAACTTAAAATGGGTAATGTATTTAGCAGGGTTTATTATTCTACTATTTATATTCTCTATTACAGCATTTACTATAGATTCTACTTTCCCAAATAAGAATAGTAGTGGTTCCTCATACTGGAAAAAAGAATGCAATCTTGTAGCACTTCCATTCGAACTTGGTGAATATATGGTTCCAAACTTTAATAGCTCCGCATTAGCTTTTATATTTGCTTATATTTTTATGCCAATGCTTCAATACGATAGTTATAATTTAATTCTTTTGTCGATTATTATTGTATTCTTTTTTATCGACGCTATTTCAAAAGTTATTCATGGATGCACTCCTATATTGGGTATCATTATTGGATTAGCTATTGGTTGGATTGTTGGTTATATATGGTATCTTATTGTTTCTTCTAGTAGTACTGACATGGTGTATTTTAATGTAGAAAATGGTGCATCAATATGCTCTCGTCCAAATAAGCAAACATTTAAATGCAAAGTATACAAAAATGGTGAAGTTATTGGCGGAATGTAACGTAATATGTGATATGCGATATGCGATACGATATATGATATGCGATTATTATATTAAGGATTAAATTTGTTGCTATTATGCGATATCCAGTTTTTAAATTCGTTCATAGACATATCTCTATGAAAGCTATTTGTCAGTAATTTTATGTTATTATATTTTCTAGATAATATAGTTATGTAGTTAAAAACAATATTTTTAGTTATGGCTTTATGATACATGAACATTTGGTCCTCTTTAAATATCGGCTTCTTAATGCGTTTATTTACTTCATTATGAAAATCAAAAAAGAATAATTGTAAATCCTTTTTTGTTTTAATATTATCTCTTTTTACATTCTTCATTACTGCTGTAGCATGCTCTGAACAGTCAGGACATGGAAGATTCATACATATTTTCATGCAGATATTCAAAAAATCATTCTTTAATTCGTCAAAATTTTCATCTTTCATTTTGAACGAAAGTGTGTGAAATAAATACCAGGTCGCGTTGCCCCATTCTTTTTTTGTCGCCATATTATTAATATAATAATATAAAGACTTTTTATTTTATTAATTATACACAATTGATTAATATGTTAGCTTCTAAATTAAATACACAACCTTCTATTGATTTTTTCTCAGAACTCTCTAAAATTGTCAATAATAAACATGAATCACACAATATAAACGCACAGACTATTTCATCCGAATCAGCAGAACCGTCAAATATAATTATTTCTACACCTAACGCGAACGATTCTACAGAAATTAATTACTGTCTTATTTCTAAAGAAAAGCTTCACCCAAATCATATTACTCTAACATGTAACCATAAATTCAATTATATTCCAATCTATAAAGAAGTTATTTATCAGAAAAATAAAACAAATACTCTATACGAAATTACTAAACTATCTTCTCATCAAATAAAATGTCCATATTGTAGAACTATTACCAATAATTTACTCCCCTATATTCCATATCCATCTGTTAAAATTATTAAAAATGTAAACTCACCAGAATATGACTGCATGAATGCTACTAAATGCTCCCATATAATGAAATACTGTGATGCTAATAAAATAACTACAACATGTAAAAAAAATGCACTATACTACGAGGAAGAAAATGTCTTGTTTTGTCCAGCACATTATAAAAAATATAAAGAGAAATCTGGTAGCAAAGATAAACCTTCTACTAACATACCAAGATGCTGTGCTATTTTAAAAAGTGGTAAAAATATTGGTAATCCGTGTAATAGTATTATCTCTATCGATGGTTCTATTTTTTGCAAACGGCATTCACAATAACAATAAAAATAACAATAATGATTCGGATGTATTATATATTAATAATCAATTAAAACCTATATAAAAATTAAGTTATAATATATATACTTATACATATACTTATACGTGCTCCTAAATGACTTTCACAATTGCTGAATATATCTGGCTCGATAATAATAAGAAATTCAGATCCAAAACTAAAATTATTAAAAACACGACACTACCTAATTACTTTTTTGCTAAAGATGATACGAATGATCCTAAATTTCCAGATTGGGATTATGATGGTTCATCAACAGGACAAGCCGATGGTAAAAAATCAGAAATTACTCTTCGTCCTGTTTTTATATGCGATAACCCTCTTTTAAATACAGTCGGAAACCATGTCTTGTATTCAAAACTTGTATTATGTGAAACATATAATGCCGATGGAACACCATCCGACACAAATACACGACACTTAGCTACAAAAATATTCAACTCATGTCGTGAACAAAAACCATGGTTCGGTCTAGAACAAGAATACTTTATTTTCGATAAACGTATTGAAACAACTCCGCACAATTTGCTATTTTATAATACAACAGAACATTACTGTGGTATAGGACAACATATTGAATACCGATCACTTGTAGAAGAGCATATGCTAGCCTGCACAAAAGCTGGGATTACTATTTCCGGTATAAATGCAGAAGTAGGCAAGAATCAATGGGAATTTCAAATTGGGCCATCGGAGGGTATAAAAGCTTCCGATGAACTGCTTGTTGCACGATTCTTACTTGAGCGTATCGCTGAAAAATACGGGAATACAATTTCATACGAACCAAAACCGTTTGCTAATATAAATGGTTCAGGGTGTCATGCGAATTTTTCGACACTTAAAATGCGAACCCCATGTGATGACAATAACGGAATAATGGAAATATATCGCACTATAAATAATCTCGAAAAATATCACGCCGAAGATATACATTACTATGGAGTAAGTAACGAACTACGCCTCTCTGGAAAACACGAAACGTCTAGCTACGATACATTTTCATCTGGTATTGGCAATAGAGGTGCATCTGTTCGCATCAATAACAATACACATAATGCAGGGTATGGTTATTTCGAAGATAGACGTCCTGCTGCAAATATGGATCCTTATTTGGTTACTAGCATTTTAATGAAACGCGTCATTGAAAGTTGAGGCGTTATATCGCGGTAAACTATAAAATTAGTATACATATTTAATTATAAAAATAGTAATTTAGTATACATATAAAATTGAAATATTGGTTTTATTTTTATTTAATATAAAACCAATAACAAGTGCAACGCGTGGAATGAGTGCCTGTGTCGTTTCAAATAATATATTTCAAGAAGCAATAAGTCATTGTCGTTGGAAACGTGTATTACACAATATTTTACAAGACATAGATATATCAATTTACAACAATAAAACATTTGAAGAAATTATGATTGCAATTTATAATATTTGCAAAGATGTTCAGGGAATTGGAATGCTCGCTACATATGATATAACATCTGCAATATGCAGGCATTATAACATAAACATAGATAAAGTATATATTGTAGGAAAAGGCCCAAAAAGAGCAATTAAATTATTAAATGTAAAAACTAAAACACATAAAATAAGCGATAAAATTATAATTAAGTATGCTAATATAACCGATATAATAAGCGCATTTGATGCTAGTGGTTTTGAATTAAATGAACAAGTTAGAAATAGTAAAAATGGGGATATATTAGAAAGTTATATATGTAACTGGCAGAAAACTCGATGAATATTGCATTATATAGAAATATGCGATGACTTACTAGCTAAACGAGCCTGTTTGCCTACTCGCATTTCATCATATAATTTTATTTTCGTAGTTTTTCGTCGGTTTTTAACTTTGTCAATATTTGGAAGAATTCTATATTTATATAAATCGCGAGCATCTCGTCGCAATTGTCCTGGTGGTAACGGGTTTAAGAAAACTCCTTTGAGTCCTGATTCACCATATCCACGAACTAATCCCGATGAATCAGGAACGCCTAATTTAAATCTATCATAGTCTAATCCTTCGTTAAGCTGATCGTATATATTTCGCACATTCGATTCATCATATTCTTTTTTCACTTCTATATATTTGGGATAATATAAAAATGAAGGAGGCAATGGGGGGTTACGTGTATCATCTCCATATAAACCATAGGTAACACCTACCATAGTTCCTGTCATCTGATTAAAAAAATCATTAATATTTGTTGCTTGTAACATATTATTTCTTATCGTAAACCGCTTAAGTTGATCGTCCAATGTATTACCTGTATACAGAGTTGAAAGATAACTTATTATACGTAATATAGTATTGGATATATTAGTAAAATAAGCCAATGATGGAGACAACATACTATACAGTTCTTCCATTAAATATATTTTCACCTTTATTAACTCATTTGCATATGGATTGTTACCTGCCTGATTATACGTTTCAATCAAGTCATATGAATCATATATACTACCTAATCCGGCAAAACTAAATACAGATCTAAAATTAAAATTCTCTATTTCTTTTAAAAATCTTTCAAAAGATATCATATAGAATTCATTTAAATGTTTTTTTAACAAATCGAGACTCGCATATTCGACTGGTCTTCCTACAGGAAAATAATCATATGTTTGCATGAATATAGTTTTTTTTCCAACTGTTTCGGTTCTTAATTCTGCGACACTATCGTGAAAAAATATATCGATAAACGCTGAAAACATACGGTTTAGATTATAAAGAAATTTTTTACCTTCCATTAATAATTTTATTGCAGGATTCTTTGTCCCGGGTTTTTGAAAATGTGGGTGCGTGCTTATGAAGACTTTATCGTCAGCTGTAACTTTGGGCGCACACGAAAAAATAAGTATATTCATAATTTTATTTTCACGAATAGCAATAGGAAGAAGTGTTTCTATCATATTAATCGTTGTTGTTGTTGTAAAATGTGCTGTGTCGGGATATAATTCAAAAATAGTTTTTTTATGTAATGCTTGCTTACTTTTGTCTTTTTTATAGTCTACTGGTATAAAAACACCCATTGAATAAAAGCTTGTGGTAGTAGACAAATTTATATCATGGTCTTCTATTGTATCATTATCATTAAAATGTCCACTAAATACCCTATCATGTGTTAAATTGGTTAAACTAAGTGTATTTTTTACAAGACATCCTTCAATTTTGTTAATATTTAAATACTTACATATCATATCGAATATTTCTTTTCTTTTCTTTTCACCAGCTGTTGTATTATTAAACATAACAGCATTATTTGGGTCTAACAATATATTATTTATAATTAAATATACCTTATTGTATTTCGCGGATAGCATTTCGTGCATTTTTCCCAATTCTATTACTCTTAAATATTTATTTGCAAGTATTTTCATTTCACTTGATAATTCATTGCCTACTCCACCGTGTGCTAAAATAAAAATAGTTTCCCTTTTCGGAGCTGGTTCAGTTTGGTTATTTTCCTCCGATAATTCTAATAATCGTAATTCATCATTGCGTGTTAAATGTCTATTAAACATTGGATGTGTATTATAGCCTACAATTTGCAAACTTGTCGGTTTAGGTGGATATTTGGGGGCAGGAATTGTAAAATTCATCATTTCAGGCGGGTATTTTAGATAAGGATTCGACGGCGATGGTCCTAATAATGCATCTTTTCTTAACACAACTTGTTTCACTTTATCCATAAATAATCGTGTTGTCTCTTTATCAAATAGTGTTCGACTTTGAATTGCATCAATACTAGATACTGCTATGTTTTCAAATAACTCGTCGCGCAATTTACCCCATATAATTAATACTCCATATTCGTGTGTTTTATTAATTTCTTTAAGAATAGCATACAATCTTGGTGATATATTAAAATATTCTTCATTATATGTATTAATTAAATTAAGCATTTCAAATGATTTCTGTCCAAGTATCGTTTCCATTTCACCGCGTTTTGGCAAAAAAGATAATGGAATAATTTCAGGTAAATTATACGAAAAGGGTAACAAAGTAAATACAGGTAATGTTCCACTTCCTGATTTTTTATTTATTGTAAGTCCGGTGAATTCTATAACATCAAGTTTCGGAGTATATGTTGTTTTTAATCTACCGGTTGATGTTAATGCAACTTTTGGTGGCGTCGGAGGTGGTAGTGGTGGCATCGGCGGTGGTGGCGGAGGTAGTAGTGGTTCAGGGTTAGGAGCTGCTGTCGCTTCTCTTGCTTCTCTTGCTACAGCCGATGGCGCCAATACAGTAGGTATTTTTATAGGAGATTTACGAATAACTTCATTTCCCCATGAGTGAATTTTTTTACTATCTGTTAAATCAGGCAACCGCTTCTGTTCATCTACTGTTTTTGTCGATATTACATTCTCGCGATATGGAGTATTCCGGTTATATGCATAGGCTTGAACCCCCAATGGTAATACAGACATATCTGCAGGATTAACATCAGGCGAGCCATCCACGGGACTAACGTTTAAAGGGGTTGCATTTACTCGTGGCGATAATACAGAGGACATTGGTGATATAGGTGATACTGGTGTTACCCCACCAGAATAAATTCTATATTTATACCCATATTTATTCCTCCTTGTTTTACTCTTCCTTGTTCCATTTTTTCTTGTTTTATGTTTAACTAAATGTTTTTTTGGTTTGTTTTTATTTATTTTTACAACCATTTTATTTTATATTATATTAGTTGCATATTAAAATTAAAAATTAAAAATTAAAAAATAAAAATTAAAAATTAAAAAATATAAACGTGTATAAATGTCTACCTCATAAAGTTTCGCAGCATAATGGTCACCACGTGACACAGCACTCCAAATAAAATAACAGCATAAAGGTAACAAACCGCCCCCGCAAGATTGGCAGGGCGGATGCCGAATAAGTGATGATGTATGAAAATTTCAACTCTCGGAGGCCATTTCCCAAAAATGGACATTTATAAATGTCCATTTTCTAAAAACCAGATCTAGATTTGAAAAAAACAATGAAAACGTCACTCAGAGCATAATGCTCTAATTTCCTTTTTTTTGTTGAATTATTTGTTACCATAATTTTTAGAGATGTTATGAGAAAAAGGCTTAAACATATTTTACTATAATATTATACAAGGAGATGTTAAAGAAAACGCCGCCAAAAAACGCCATAATATTCGAGTGTAAAATATGTGACTTTATATGTAGTAAAAAAAGTAATTATGAAATGCATCTTGCTACTAGTAAACACAAACAGTTAACAAATATTGAAAATGATAACAAAAACACAAAAATATTATCGTGTGACTTATGTAGCAAACACTATTTTTCAAGAGTTGGATTATGGAAGCATACAAAAGTATGCACTAAGAAACCCCCCGAGACTCCCGAGGTCCCCGAAACTACAGAAGTAACTACAAATATGTTAGTAGAAATTGTAAATTATAATAAAGAAATGGTAGAAATAATCAAAGA
>Ga0114978_10000169_pt1 | contig 54595 bp, 55 predicted proteins | sample S_140212_EF_Meta_FD_87027 | JGI IMG/M metagenome (GOLD analysis project Ga0114978, IMG submission 87027) | Freshwater microbial communities from Lake Simoncouche, Canada to study carbon cycling - S_140212_EF_MetaG | ecosystem: Environmental > Aquatic > Freshwater > Lake | place: Lake...
CGGTGCCGCGTTGCGAAATCAAAATAATTTTTGCCTGTTGCCGTGTGGAGGTTTGGTTGAGCAACTTTTGTACTAATTCAGTACCAATTCCAGCAGGGTCGCCTGTGAATAAAGCAATGGTGGGTAATGTCATAAAAAATACTTCTTTGTGCGTTGATGGGTCTATCAAGACCAAGTATAGAGATGCCCCACTGAAATTACCTACTGGTTTTTACGCATTCGGATTCTCGAAACCAGGCGCGCGCGTGACAACTGCGGGTAAATACAACCGCATATTTTTTTTGAAAATGGGATACTTAAAGTATGAGTACGACAACACCCTTTGGGCGCGTATCGCCCGTTAATCCACAGTGGCTCGCAAAAATGAAGCCTGAAGTGGTTCTTGAGCCCGACTTGCCCATGGTTGATACCCATCATCATTTGTGGGATGCATTACCTGCTGCATTGCCGCAAGAAGACAACGCAAGAGATCACACCTATTTGTTAGCGCAATTTCAAAACGATATTCAATGCGGTCACAAAACAATCGCAACTGTTTATGTGCAATGTCACGCCAAATACCGCACAACGGGTCCAGAAGAATTCAAGCCTGTGGGTGAAACAGAATTTGCAGCATCGATTGGAATTGAAAACGATGCCAATGCGCAAAATAAAGCGCGTGTGTGCCAAGGTATTGTGGGTGCAGCTGATCTAACAATGGGTGCCCGTGTTCAAGCGGTGTTGGAAGCGCATGTACAAGCCGGGCAAGGGCGATTCAAAGGAGTGCGTGCATCAGCCGCATACGACGAAGATCCGATCATTGGCAATACCATTCATGAACCGCATCACTACATGAGAAAAGATTTCCGTGAAGGTGTTTCGATGCTCACTCGTATGGGTTTGTCATTAGATGCGTGGGTTTTTCATACGCAATTGTCTGAGTTGATCGATTTAGCAAAAGCATTTCCTGATACAACGATCGTTATGGGTCACTGCGGCGGCGCATTGGGATATGGACCCTACGCGGGTCAGCGCGATCTTGTATTTGCGCAATGGAAAAAATCATTGCAAGAGTTGGCGCGATGTGAAAACGTCCATATGAAGTTGGGTGGCATGATGATTCGCTTGGCAGCGGTTGATTTTTTGAGCCTGCCTGCACCACTCACATCAGTTGAACTGGCCAAGCGTTGGGGGCCTTACATTGAAACCTGCATCGAATTGTTTGGTCCCAAACGTTGCATGTTTGAGAGTAATTTCCCAGTAGAAAAAGCGGGCACGCCTTGGGTGACCTTGTGGAATGCTTTTAAACACATCACTGCAAAAACATCGGCTGACGAAAAAATGCAAATGTTTTGCACTACTGCACAACGCGTTTATAAGCTTGTATAAAAATGAACATGACGATTGAACTCAAAGACTTAAATTTTTTAGGTGAAAATTTACATCGACCTGAAAGTGTCATCGCCACATCAAAGGGTGAGTTGTTTGTATCCGATCATGAGTGCAGTGTTCATCAATTGGGTCAACCGAGGAAAAAATTAATCGGTAAACCCGATGGTTTTTTAACCAATGGTATTGCGCTCACGCCACAGCGTGAATTCTTGGTGGCTAATTTGGGAACCGAATGCGGCGGCGGCGTCTGGCGCATTGATCATGAGCATCGCATCACTCCTTTTTTGATGGAGGTGGATGGGCATGCAATGAGCAACACTAACTTTGTCACGATTGATGCAAGGGGGCGCACATGGATTTCAATGAGTACGCGAATGGTACCTCGCTATCGCGCGTTCAATGCACAAACTGCTGACGGTTTTATCGCCGTGATTGATCAGCTCGGTGCGCGCATTGTGGCCGATGATATTTCGTTTACCAATGAATGCCGTGTTGACCCCACAGGAGAGTGGTTGTATGTCAATGAAACCTACGGACGAAAACTTTCACGCTATCGCATTATTAATCAAGAGCAATGTGTCTTAGGTCCTAAAGACGTGGTCTATCAATTTACTAATGGAGACTTTCCTGACGGACTATCTTTTGATGCGCAAGGCGGTGTATGGGTGGCTTGTGTGGTTTCGAATCGAGTCGTTCGTGTTGCGCAAGATGGAAGTGCGCATGTGATTTTGGAAGACCCCAACGAAAAAATCATTGCCCATGCAGAAGCCAAATATGCGCAAAATGCAATGACGCAAGAAGACGTGTATGCAGGCACCGTGCAAACATTGGGGAATGTGTCGAGTATTGCATTTGGCGGCGCCGATTTCAAAACTGTTTACTTAGGCAATTTAGGCGCTACGCGTATCGCCACTTTTCAATCCACGATTGCGGGTGCACAACCGCCGCATTGGCATTATTGAAATGCTGATATGAGTATTGATCGCCCTTTAAAAGGAATACGTGTTTTAGAAATTGCATCTATTATTGTGGGGCCATTGGCTGGTCAATATTTAGGTGATATGGGTGCTGATGTCATCAAACTTGAGCCCCCTGAAGGGGATCGAACACGAGTGATGGGCCCTAAACGCTCGCCTCGTATGGGATCATTTTTTTTGACAAGTAATCGAAGCAAACGAAGTGTGGTTGCAGATTTAAAAACACCAGAGGGTCTAGAAATCTTAAATGCCTTGTTGTCGCAAACAGATGTTTTATTGCATTCGATGCGAACACCAGCGGCAGATCGCTTGGGTTTAAATTTTGAGAAACTCTACAAAAAATATCCACGATTGATTTATTGTCATGTATCAGGTTATGGTGATGATGGCTTGTATGCGGGTCGAGCTGCTTACGACGATATTATTCAGGCCGCTTCTGGCTTGGCGCAACTGCAAACCGTGATTGCTGGGCAACCGCGTTTTATTCCCACTATCATGGCCGACAAAGTGACTGGTTTACATGCGGCATATGCAATTGCGATGGCCATCATTCAGAGAGCACAAACAGGCGCTGGTCAAAAAGTGGATGTGGCTATGTTTGAAACCATGAGTGCATTCAATATGGTGGAACATCAATGGGGCCATGCGTTTCACCCACCCATTGCACCCATGGGTTATGAGCCCGTAAGCACAGCTTCGCGTCGTCCATACAAAACTAAAAATGGATTTTTAGTTTTATTGCCTTATAACGATTCTGATTGGTTTCGTTTTTTTGAGCTGGCGGGTGAACCCGACATCATGAAGGATGAACGATTTGCTACTTTTCAGGCGAGACAAAACAACTTTCGTTTGGTGTGGGACGAAATTGAAAAACAAATTGCGCGCAAAACTAATGAAGAGTGGCTGTCATTGTTAAAGGCAGAGGATATTCCATTTTCTGTAGTTAATAGTTTGGATGATCTTGTTAACGATCCGCATTTAGAGAGTGTGAATTTTTGGGAAATACGCCAGCATCCGAGTGAGGGTGATTTGCGTATTCCGCGAGTTGCGACTCAAATGAGTGGAGCAAATACACGAATTGAACGCTTGCCGCCCCAATTGGGTGAGCACACACGCGAAATTTTATTGGAATGTGGGTTTGAAAGTAAAAAAATCCAGGAATGGCTTGGACAAGGCGGCCCTTGCTATGCGATTCAAAATTAAAACAACTCAGGAGATTCAATCATGACCACACGTCGACAATTTGTTCAACACAGTGTTGCATCAACCATCGCATGTGCCGTGCCTTTGGTTTTTGCGCAAACGACGAGTTGGCCTGAAGCGCCCGTTAAAATTATTGTCCCTTTTGTGGCTGGTAATGCATCGGATGTTTTGACGCGTATGGTGGCCGAGCGATTGCAATCTCGTTTAGGGCAAACCTTTATTATTGAAAACAAAGTGGGGGCGGGCGGCATGATTGGTATGGAAGCGGTTCGAAATTCAAAGCCTGACGGTTACACCATTGCATCCGCAACGATTGGTACTCTATCGATCAATCAATTTTTGTTTAAAAAGATGCCGCATGACCCCGAAACTGATTTTGTTTATGCGTCAACAATTTGGGAAAATTGCAATGTTTTCATGGTGTCACCTCAGCATCCTGCAAAAAATTTACAAGAATTGATTGCATGGTCACGCGCGCAGGCCAGGGGTGCCAATATTGGATCCTCCGCCATTGGATCTTCTCCTTATTTGGCGGCTTCATTATTTAAAGTAAGAGCAAATATTCAAGCCACTATCGTGCCCTTTCCAGGGGGTGCTCAATCACTCACTGCACTTATTGCTGGCGAAACTGATTTTGCCATTGACAATATTGCTAGTGCATTACCACTGATTCGCGCTGGTAAGGTAAGAGCAGTGGCAGTTACGTCGGATTATCGATGGCCCACTCTTTCCGATGTGCCAACCACTGCAGAATCTGGCGTGAAAGATTTTGTGCTGACATCTTGGGGTGCATTGGTCATGCCCAAAGGTACACCACCAGCTGTTGTCAACAAATTATCTCAATCGGTTCAAGCGGTTGCAGCAGATGCAAGCATGCAACAACGGTTCATGGATGCGGGGGCTAAATTGGTTTCTTCCACGCCTGCACAAACGCATGCCTTTGCAGCAAGCGAACGTATTAAATGGAAAGAGGCTGTAATGTTGTCAGGTGCGAAATTAGATTCGTAATCGAGTAAAAAAATGCAAACCAAACAATTGGGAACTTCGGATATTTACGTGACTCATTTGTGCATGGGAACAGCCACCTTTGGTGGTCAAGCCGATCAAGCCGCAAGCTTTGCAATGCTTGATGCATGTGCGGATGTTGGAATTAATTTTATTGATACTGCCAACGTTTATCCATTGGGCGCTCAGATGAGCGAAAGAGGTCAGTCTGAAACCGTGGTCGGTCAGTGGCTCAAGGGCCGGCGACAACATTTTGTGTTGGCAACCAAAGCGGGTGGTGTGATGGGTCCCAGTGCAAATGAGCGCGGATCCTCAAAGCAGCACTTATTGACTGCTTTGGACGCTTCGCTCAAACGACTGCAAACAGATTATGTTGACGTGTATCAATTGCACTACGATGATTTCAAAACGCCCTTGGTTGAAACCATCGAAGCGATGAATCAGATGGCCACATCGGGTCGTATTCGTGCTTGGGGTATTTCAAATTTCCAAGCGTGGCGTTTGGCGCGAGTCATTGGATTATGCGAAACCCATCAGTGGGTGAAACCCTCGTTGATTCAGCCGCGTTATAACTTGTTGTTTAGACAAATCGAGCGTGATCTCATTCCATTGAGCGAGGCAGAGCAATTGGGCATGATTTGTTACAACCCGCTTGCCGGTGGATTGCTAAGTGCCAAGCACCAGTTCGCCGCAAAGCCCAACGACAACAGTCGATTTGGTCAAGGTGCAGCGGGGGATATGTATAAAGATCGTTATTGGCATGAGCGTGAATTTTTAGCGGTTCAACAATATGCACAGTTGGCCAAAGAGTGCAATATCCCGCTTGTGCAAATGGCTGTGGCGTGGGTCTTGGCCAATCCAGCGGTCACCTGTGCGATATTAGGTGCATCCCGAGTCGAGCAACTCCCAGATGTATTCAAAGCTTCAGACACTGTATTGACCGAATCAGTGATGACGCGCTTAAATGAAATCAGTCACGAGTTTCGAATGGGTGACGCCAGTCGTTAAATCAAAAGGGATCAATTACTATGAATCAACGAACCACACCCTACAAAATGTGGCATCAATCCATGACGGAACTCGAGGGATTGGGCGCGTACCGAGATTTTTTAATTGCCCATGCAAATTCCATGTTGGGACAATCGGCGACAGTTCAAGTCGAAGGTGTGCGCGCAGGGAGTTACCACGGCCGAACACCCACCTCTGCATTAGGTAATGCCTTTGTGTATCACCGAGTGCTCGATCAAATCATTGATAACGCGATTCATGCAGAGCGAAATGGATTTGATGCGTTTGTGATCGGATCTTTTAGCGAACCTTTTTTGAGAGAAATTCGATCAGCAGTCAATATTCCTGTGATTGGCATTTTGGAATCATCAATGTTGGTTTCATGTTCATTAGGTAAAAAAATTGCACCCATTGCCAACGCACCAGAAATTTCTTTTATTGTCCAGTCGGCTGTCGAAAAACATGGATTGCAAGAGCGCGTGTTGCAATCGGTATCGTTAGATCCTCCCATGCACGAAGCAGAAATGGTCGCTGCTGGAAAACCCCCAAAACCTGTTATTGAAGCTTTTTCTCGCGCAGCGCTCAATGCCATCACGCATCATGGTGCCGATGTGATTATTCCTGCTGAAGCGGTGTTGGCCACATTGGTGATTGCCAATCAAATCAAAACACTGCACGGCGCGCCAGTTGTTGATGTGATTGCAGTTGCATGGCGTTATGCAGTCATGATGATTGAATTGAAAGAGCGTTGCGGCTTGGGTGTGAGCCGTGTCGGGTCTTATGCGCAAAGCGATCCCGCATTGATTGATTTAATGGTGCGATGATTTCATTGGAATGATATAGGAGTTTGATATGGCTAAGCATGAATTTGATTGTGTAGTTGCAGGTTGTGGTGTGGCTGGTTTGTCTGCTGCTGTTGCTGCAGCACAAAAAGGTGCTAAGGTGGCTATGCTTGAGCGTGCCCCCCAAGAAGAGCGCGGTGGACAAAGTCGCTATACAGAAGCTTATTTGCGAATGAAAAGTCATTCAGATGTGAGCGATGATTTTGAAACCCATTTGGCGGAAAACGGCAGTGGCAGTATTGATCCCGAATGGATTGAGCGTAGCGCCGATTCGCAAGAAAAGGGTTTGATTCGAGGCTTGAGTATGCTAGACCCTCACTTCATTGAAACATTTGCCAATCAAGCAGGTCCTACCATTGAATGGCTCACAGGTTTGGGTGCACGATTTGAATTTTTGCCCACACAATTTTTAACCAAGTCGCAACCGCGTTTGTTGCCCGTTGGTGGTGGTCAAAGTTTGGTTGATGTGTTAGCAAGTCAAGCAGAAAAATTAGGCGTCACATTTTTTTATCAAACCACCGCCGTATCCTTGATTGAAAATAAGCAAGCGCAAGTGGTGGGTATTCGTGCACGAACGAGTGGCACGGGTATTCAAGAGTTTCATGGTAAAGTGATGCTGGCCAGTGGTGGTTTTCAGGGCAATGCAGAATGGATGTCTCGCTATGTAGGGCCGCGCTCGGTGTATTTGAGGCCGATTTGTAAGGGCGGTTATTTCAATCGTGGTGAAGGCATAGGCATGGCATTGGATGTAGGTGCTGCCACTTGCGGTGACTTTGGTAGTTATCACGCTGAACCCGTTGATCCACGATCAGGTATATCAGAGCCTTCGGTTTTTATTTTCCCTTATGGTGTTTTGGTCAATCAAGATGGTGAGCGTTTTACCGATGAAGCGCCTGGAACAGTCGACGCCTTTTATGAACGCATCACGCGACGTATTTATGAACAAAAAGGGGGAATGGCTTGGGTGATTTTGGACGCGCGTCATCAACGCATTCCCAATTATCGTTTGGGTATTCGTACCGATAAACCACCCATCGTTGCATCAACCATTTCTCAGCTTGCATCTTTGATTCAGGTACCCGTTGACGCATTGAATCAAACCATACAAGCGTATAACCAAGGCTGCAGTGGTTCAGATTGGAAACCGTTGGAGTTGGATCACGTCAAGACAAAAGGCTTGAACCCACCCAAATCCAATTGGGCGTGCCCCTTAAATGAAGCGCCATTTCATGCTTATCCCATTATGTCTGCCAATGTATTTACGTTTGGCGGACTTAAGATTGATTCATCTGCGCGCGTGTTGCATGCGGATGGGGATGCGATTGAGGGTTTGTATGCTGCGGGTGAAATCGTTGGTACTTACTATGGCAATTACACAGGAGCCACGTCTGTTCTCAAAGGATTGGTTTTTGGTCGCTTGGCTGGATTGCATGTGAGTTCATCGCTGAGTCATGTTTAATCAATGAAAAAAGGCTAAATCATGAATCAAGATTTTTTGGGACGCGTTGTTTGGGTCACGGGTGCCAACGGCGGTATCGGTCAAGCTGTTGTTCAGGAATTCAGGCGTCGTGGTGCAATAGTGATTGCATCTGATTTAAAAGCAGATGTATCAATAGAAAATTCTGATTTTTCAACTCAACAAAGCGTACAGCTAGACGTCACAAAACGCTCGCAAGTGCATGCATTGTTGCAGCGTATTGCGACTCAATGCGGAACCGTTGATACCTTGATTAATGTGGCCGGTGTTGTATCTTTTGGTAGTGCGCAAGATTTATCTGAAGAGGAATGGGATCGTGTCATCGATATCAATCTCAAGGGAAGTTTTTTAACATCTCAATCAGTTCTTACGGGTATGAAAGAAAAAAAATTCGGCCGCATTATTCAAATGGGTTCAGTGGTTGGAAAAAATGCGGGCAATGCCAGACCATGGATCGATCCAAACGAACAAGCCAGGGCAAGTAACGTGGCGTATGGTGTATCTAAGGCGGGTGTGCACATCATGACTGGTTTTTTAGCCAGAGAAACGGCGTCTTTTGGTATTACAGTTAATGCGTTGGCGCCTGGGCCGATTGCAACTGAAATGACCAAAGGATTTCCTGATAATTTGCGTGCATTAATTCCGGTAGGGCGTATGGGTGAAACGAATGATATTGTTCATGCGGTGATGTTTTTGGCACATCAAGACGCTGGATTTGTTACGGGTGAAATTTTGAACGTGAATGGTGGAATGTGGAGTGATTGATTACACTTGCACATGTTGTGATATTTATAAAAGGAGACTCAAATGATCAAGCAAATTAAAAATTGGATTGGTTTAGGAGCGGCAATGATGCTTGTTAGCAGCTTTGTTTTTGGACAAGACAAGTATCCCAGCAAGCCTGTTCGCATCATTGTTCCGTTTGCAGCAGGGGGCGCGACCGATGTGCTCACACGCATTGCAGCAAGCGAATTAACCAAACGATTGGGTCAAAGCTTTGTGGTCGATAACCTCACGGGTGCGGGTGGTCTCATTGGGGCGGCGCAAGCGATTCGATCCAAGCCAGACGGCTACACACTATTGGCGGGCTCTCCTGGTCCTATCACCATCATGCCTGTAATTAGCAAAACGCCCGTAAGCTTTGATGTAGAAAAAGACGTAGTGCCCATCACATTAATTGCAGACAGTCCAGGCGCGATGGTGGTTGGAAAAAATTCTCCCTACAAATCCGTGCAAGAAGTGTTGGCTGCTGCGCGAGCCAATCCTGGAAAACTCTCTTGTGGCTCTTCAGGCGTTGGCGCATTCAGTCACCTCAATTGCGAATTGCTCAAATCATTAGCAAACATCAATGTGGTGCATATTCCTTATCGTGGTGCAGCTCCTGCATTGGTTGATTTGGTGGGTGGACAGTTTGATTTCATGATTGAAAATTACCCGTCACCACAAAAATTAATTGACTCCGGTGAGGCGCGTGCTTTGGGTGTTACATCACGTGTGCGTTTCCCTCTTAAGCCGACAACGCCAACCTTGGTGGAATCGGGTGTTCCTGGGCACATCATGTCGGCATGGATTGGTTTGATGGCGCCCGCGGGCACGCCAAAAGACATTATTCAATTGCTTTATTCTGAATTGGCTACTGCGATGAGAGATCCTTCGGTTCAAAAACGCATGGCTGACATGGGTGTTGTGCCTGGTGGAAACACACCTGCAGAGTTTGGTGTTTATTTGGCAAATGAGCGAGAGACCTATAAAGCACTGTCTGCAAAAACAGGTTTAAAGGTCGATCAATAAGCTTTAATTGAATTTGCCTGCTGTAGCACCCGCATCAATCATCATCATTTGCCCTGTGATGTTGATGGCAGCATCGGAGACCAAAAACACGGCCATGCGCGCAAAGTCATCTGCATTGGGTATGCGACCTAGAGGCAATGATTTTGCAGATTTTTCTAAGGATTGTTGAGCATCTGCACCCATATTTTCGATGGCCTGTCTAAAAAATGGTGTGTCGATAACAGTGGGTGCAATTCCATTAACGCGCACGCCAAGTGGGCCCATTTCTAAAGACAACGATTTGACGAGTCCAGCAATAGCGTGCTTGCTAGCGGTGTAGACGCTGCGATCAGCACGGCCCATTACGCTTTGCAAGGAACCCGTGAGTAGCAAACTGGGTTGACGTCCATGGATCAAACTGCGCAAGGCCGCTTGAGCTGAAAAAATCGTTCCCAATACATTGACCTCAATAACGGATCGAATATCTTTTTCTTGGGCCTCTAGCAAAGAACCCGAGAAGGGGACACCTGCATGGGCTAAAAAAATATCCAAGGGCCCGCCCAAGCATTGAACAGATTGCTCGATCAGTTTTTGGCATTGGGCCGGTTGGGTGATATCGCAAGCCAATACGTGAAGCAGGGTGTTATTGGCGCCCAATTGTTGAAAAGCTTGCTCTAAGGCAAAGAGGTCGGTGTCGGCAATCACCACATGGGCCCCTGCGTTTAAAAAATGTTGGGCGCAGGCTCGCCCAATCCCGCCCGCCCCGCCGGTGATGACAGCTCGAAGTCCTTGAAGTGACATTGCGTTTGAGATAAGTGCTTAAACATGCTATTGTATTGATTGACACAGTGGGAATGAGCTTGGGTTAACACAAGCCCCCATATGCATGGAATGCAATTAATTTGCATTTGTAAATATCAATGTAACCCAACTCAAGGAGACAAGCCATGAAACGAAGTATTCAACTATTTTTTAGCGTGATCGCATTAGCGGTTATTTTTTTTAGCGGTGGCGCATGGGCGGCATATCCCGATAAACCGATTCGAATGGTGGTTGCTTATCCCGCAGGCGGATCAACCGACGTGATTGCCAGACTCTTGGCCACGAAACTCAGCGAGCGCTTGAAGCAATCGGTGGTGGTTGAAAATAAACCAGGTGCCAGCGGCATGATTGGTTCAGAGTTTGTAAGTACGGCCCCTGCTGATGGATACACCATTATGTTCACTGCAGCAGATACGCATTCACTCAATCCTCATGTTTACACCAAAATCAGATATGACGCGAAAAAAGACTTTTCGCCTGTTGGCTTGGTTGGTTTTTTAACCATGGCATTGATCGTCAATCCGTCAAAGCCTTCACAAGACGTGACTCAATTTTTAAATGCTGTTAAAGGCAAGCCTGGAACGTTTAGTTTTGCATCCTGGGGGGCAGGTAGTTCGTCACAAGTTGCAATGGAAATGTTCAAAGGCGCAGCGGGCGGCAATATCGACATGATTCACGTGCCTTTTCAAGGAGCAGCACCCGCTATTACTGCTGTGATGGGCGGACAAGTTGATTCCATGATGGTTCCCATGACATTGGCAGAACCCAATCACCGCGCTGGCAAAGTTAAATTGGTTGGCGTGGCGTCCCCTAAGCGTTTGTCATGGGCCTCTGACTTGCCAACCTTGGCTGAACAAGGTGTTCCATTGGATGGTCGTTTGTGGTTGGGTGTGGTTGCACCAGCCAAAGTGCCTGCGGATATTGTGACTTTGCTTAACCGTGAAATCAACGCTGTGTTAGCAGATCCATCGGTTAAAGAAACCATGATTAAAAATGGACTTGATCCTGCATTTGGAACGGTTCAGGAATACACCACATTTTTAGATGTTGAATACGAGCGTTGGGGCAAAACCATTCGCGGCGCCAACATTCGTCTAGATCAATAAGAAAGAATCACATGAAAATTTGGCATCAAAGTTTTACGGTCTTGGAAGAATTGCCCGCTTATCAACAAGCCATTGAAAAGCATATTAAAAAAGTAGTGAGACCAGGCACGCAAGTGGAGGTGCATGGTTTAAAGCCAGGAACCTATCCAACCAACTATCCAGGAACTGACATTGCTTATTCGTCGCTCTATACCATGCATGCATTGCAGTGGTTTACGCAAGCGATTAAAAGTCAAGATCAATCCTTTGATGCCTTTGCGATGTGCACATTGCCTAATCCATTTATTCGTGAAATTCGCACGCTGGTGGATATTCCTGTCGTTGGTTATGGTGAGGCCAGTTTTCACACGGCGTGTATGCTGGGGCAACGATTTGGTGTATTGATTTTCATTGATCGCATGGTGCCTTTGTACAAAGAACAAGTGGGCATCTATGGACTTGAGTCTCGCTGCACAGGAATTGAGCCTGTTGGCTTTACATTTCACGATGTGCTTAAGGCATGGAACGATCCGGGTGAACTGATTGAGCGTTTTGAAAAAAGTGCGATGAAGTTAGTTGAGCAAGGCGCTGACGTGATTATTCCAGGTGAGATGCCCATGAATATTTTGTTGGCAACTCATGGAATTAATCGAGTCAAAGATGTGCCGATTTTGGATGGTATGGCAGTCACTCTCAAAATGGCAGAAATATTTGTCGACTTAAAGCAAAGCATTGGTTTGTCGCAAAGTCGTCATGGTTGGATGAACGCCAAGCCACCGCGTGAGCGTGTGGATCAGGTCATGGAATTTTATGGATTGAATCGCTAAAGATTCAAAAGAAAGACGGAGAAAAAAATGGCTTTACCTAAAAGCATCACCATTCATGAATTGGGCCCTCGCGAGGGTATGCAAATCGAAAAAGAACCGATTGCAACATCAGAAAAAATTAGACTCATCGACATGTTGTCTGAATGTCACTTTCATGAAATTGAGGTGACATCTTTTGTGAGTCCTAAATGGGTGCCTCAAATGGCAGATGCAGAAGATGTGGTGAATGGTTTTAAGCGGCACGAAGGTACGCTTTACACCTGTGTTTATCTCAACACGCAAGGGTTACAACGTGCGGTGATGACTAAAAAACTGGACGTTGAGGGCAGTTTGAGTGTGACAGCCAGCGAAGCGTTTTCTCTCAAAAATACCAATCGAAAGATTGATCAAACATTTGAAGAGACCGAAAAACGCATTGAGAGTTTTCAGCGCTTTAATGTGAAAGCCAGCGAGGTCAGTGTGATGGCTGCGTTTGGTTGTAACTATCAGGGGGACATTGCACCAGACCATGTCGTGTCGTTGGTGAGTCGATTAATGAGTATGGCTGCGGATCATGACATTGATATTCGAATGATTCAATTGGCCGACACCATGGGATGGGCCAATCCTATGAGTATTCGTCGACTGGTTGGAAAGGTACAAGACAAATGGCCTGACAAAAAAATCAACTTGCATTTGCACGATACGCGTGGTTTGGGTTTGAGTAATGCATTGGCAGCCATGGAGATGGGTGTGGATGATTTTGATTCGGCCGTTGCGGGATTGGGTGGCTGTCCTTACGCTGGATTCAAAGATGCACCCGGCAATATTGCGACGGAAGATTTGGTTCATCTGTGCCAAGAGATCGGCGTTGATACGGGTGTTAATTTGGAGCGTTTGATTGAGGTTGCTCGTGAGGCTGAAGGGATTGTTCGACATCCCCTGCCAGGTAAAGTCATGCGCGGTGGTTATTTGGATAGTTACCGTCGCCAAATCAGCGCAAGCGCATAAGGAAAATCAATGAGTGTGACTGCGAAAGATTTTGAGCCTTATGTTGGGCTTCAAGGCAAACCACTGAAGGCGGCGATGCCCCTTGAAAAAGACACATTGCGTCGTTTTGCGCAAGCCATCATGGATCGCGACCCTTTGTATTTTAATGAAGAATATGCGGCCAAGACTGTTTTTAAAAAACTCGTGGCACCACCTTTGTATCCTGCTCATGCGTTTCGAACAGCGGCCGATGCGCCAGATCCTTTGGTGTCTGTGCAAGAGGATCCCAACGCAGATGGAACTGCAGGTAACGATGGTATGTATTTTGGCCTTGATCCTATTCCAATGCCGTTCAAACGCTTGCTTAATGGTGGCAATGAAATCGAATTTTTTCGTTGCCTAGAAGTGGGTGAACGGTGTGTGGCACAAGCCAAATACGCCAACATTGTTTTAAAAGAAGGCAAAAATGGACAAATGTTGTTGGTGGATATCGAAACCACCTTTCGTACAGAAGTGGGTGACTTGTTGCTCATCAATCGTCAAACTTTGATTTGGAGATGAGATCATGACATTTGAATCCATCTCCGTGGGCCAGCGTTTGGGTGAACTCAACAAAGGCATCATCACAACTACTCACATCATGCGGTGGTCTGCATCGGTTGAAAATTGGCATCGCATTCATTACGACCAACCTTTTGCAACAGGACATGATCATTTACCTAATGTATTGATCAATGGTTCTTGGAAGCAGCACGTGATGGTGCAGTTGGTCAAAGACAGCTTAGGTCCTTCAGGCTGGTTGTGGCGACTCAAATTTCGATACAAAAAAATGGACGTCGCCAATGATGCTTTGAGGGCGGTTGCCGAAGTGGTTGATAAACAAAGCATGGATGGATGGGGCGTAGTGATTTTAAAAATTTCATTACTCAACCAAAACGATGAAGTATCTACGGCTGGACATGCCATGGGCGTATTGCCTTTGCCGGGTGGCAAAGCCGTACCTTATCCATTTATGGCGCCCGCATCATTTTCAGGCATTCATTTTCCAAAGGATGCTTAACGTGAATCACAACGGTCTTCGCATTGTGGATCTGTTGTGGCACCAAGCGGCGATTAAGCCCGACCATATTGCGTTGAATATCGATGGGCAGACGCGCACCTACGCACAAATGAGTGCGCGTGTTCAAAATTTGATGGGTTCTTTGGCTACGCGATTTAAAAAAGGCGATCGAGTGGGCTTATGGTTTCACAATTGCCATTCCTGGGTTGAAACATTTTTAGCGTTAAATGCATTGGGTATGGTCTCAGTACCAATCAACACGCGTCTCACAGGCGTTGAGTTGAATGTGATATTTAATGCGGCGCAATTACAAGGCTTGGTTACCACCGACTTATTCAGAGGTCGTCATTACGGCGACGAGGCCTGCTTGGCTTTGCAAGCTTCGGGTCTGCGCCTGCAAGTGCTTTGGGCAGATGATATGCTTGCGCCTGATGAGTGGATCAGCAAAACATTGAATATCAAGGGTGATGAGAGTGCACTACAAACACCACCTGGTGTTTTTTGCATTCAATACACATCAGGCACGACATCCATTCCCAAAGGTGTGATGCTCACCAATGCGGCTTATCTGCAAACAGCCAACTACGTGGCGCGTTGCCAGCGATTAACACCATCGAGTCGATTTATCAGCGCAGGTCCATTTTTTCATTGCAGTGGATCGATGCACGCGCTCACTGTTTGTTTGTTAGCGGGTTGTACCTTGCATTCAATGTCTGTGTGGGATGCGCAACGATTTTTGGAAGATGTGCATCGCTATCAATGCGATGTATCGCACATGGTTTATTTTCGAGATGTGTTGGCTTTGGGTCATCCGAATTCGCGTCAATTACTTCAAAGCATGCAAATCACACACGATCTAGGGACGCCAGATTACTTGATGCGAATTGTTGATGAACTGGGCATTGCAGGCGTTTCAAATATTTATGGCATGACAGAAACCTCAGGTCAGTTGACGATGTGGTTCCCCGATGACCCCTTGCATTTGCGCGTTAGTGGAAACGGTCGTGTACAAGCGGGTAACCAGGTGCGTATTGCCGAACCACAAACATCGATTGAAGTTGCTCATGGGCAAACGGGTGAGATTCAAATGCGCGGATCTACGATCAGTGAAGGCTATTTTCAAAATGAGCAAGCGCAACAACAATCTCGTACAACTGACGGATGGTTTCGCTCAGGCGATTTAGGTCGAATGGGCGACGAGCGGCAATTGATTTATGTGGCTCGTCTCAAAGAAATGATTCGTGTCGGCGGTGAAAATTTGGCACCTGCAGAAGTTGAGCAAGCATTGCGTGATATTTGCGGTACACCCACTGTGTGTGTGTTGGGAATGCCTGACGCCAGACTGGACGAGGTCGTGGTGGCAGTGGTTTCCCAGCCCACACAACAAGATTGGAAAAGCAACGTTCATCAATTGCGTCAACGTTTGGCTGGCTTTAAAGTGCCCCGTGCCATTTATTTAACCGATCAATTGCCCATGACCGCAACCAATCGTGTGCAACGCGCAACGCTCAAAGAGCGGATAGAAAAAGGACAGTTACAGCAAGTGGTGTGATTTCACGATCATCAATCAAGGAGACATGTATGAATGTAAGAACTGCTGAAGAGACACATACCGACAAAACAATTCGCGTGATTCAAGCCTTGCAAGATTTGCTTGGTGTTGATGCAGTTCGAACGTCGCTAGAAGATAGAACTTTATACTCGCTTGATTTTTCTGAAGAGCCTGGTGAAATTGCAATGGCTGTTGTCAAGCCCCAAACAGTAGAACAAATTAGCGCATTGATGCGTTTGGCGCAACGTGAAAATTTAGCCATCAATACGCGCGGTGGAGGGATGTCATACACCCGAGGTCATGTACCTATCAAGCCTGATACCTTAGTGATGGATAACACGGGATTCAATCGTGTTTTAGAAGTTAATACCGTTGATCGATATGTCACGATTGAAACTGGCGTGCGTTGGGTTGATTTACGCAAGGCACTTAAAGGGACAGGCATGCGCGTTCCTTATTTAGGAACCTTATCGGGCAACCATGCAACCGTTGGTGGCGGGTTGAGTCAAAACGCAACTGGCATGGGGCGTATGACATTGGCTGAACACGTATTGGGTTTAGAGGTGGTGTTGGGAGATGGGCAAATTCTCAAAACGGGTTCATGGGCAACATCGGGTACAGCACCTTTCTATCGTTACAACGGACCTGATTTAACGGGAATGTTTTTGTGTGACTCGGGTGCGTTTGGTATCAAAACTAAAGTCAATTTGTTGTTAGAGCCTTGGCCTAAGATGTCTTTTGGTTGTGTGACTTTCAATGACCGTGTGTCGTTGGTGAAAGCGCAAGCAGCAATGGCGCAAAGTGGCTTGCATACCGAAGCGTTTGCATTTGATGGTTATTTTGTCAATGAATACGCACTCAAGCCCTCACCACCCAAACACGAAACGCGTGAAATGGTGAATGAATTTTTAAAAGACAATCCTAATAAATGGCGCGCTTATCGCGCTTTGCTTCGTGCTTGGCATCCATCGGGTTTGGGTTATCTCAAAGGATTGCCCAATGCCATGTATTACATCGCTGAAGCGGCCGATCAAGCCGCCGCCGATCGCGTACAACAACGCATTGCCAAAATTTGTGAGACTTATGGCGCACGAAAACTTCCAACCACCATCCCTTTTGGCTTGCGCTATGGTCCTTATCTCAATGTGGGCGAGATCATGGCCAATCGAGAGGGCGAAGTTAATTTTCCTATCAATGCCAAATTTCAGGCTTCCAAAGCAGTGAAGGCGATGCAAGCGTTTGAACAGTTTGAAAAAGACAACTTGGCGTTGATGGCTAAGCATGGCATTCGCATGGCCTGCAATTCATTGTTGCATGGACATTTTTGGGGCATCGAACCGGTTATTTTTTGGAAGAGACCCTTGGGTCCTTATCGACATCATTACGCAACATCTGATCGTCGCGAAAAAGGGTTGCAAATCGAAGAAAACGCAGAACGCACAGCGGTTGCGATTGATTTGAGACATCGCATGCAAGCCATGTTCAGAAGCATGGGTTCTTTGCATGTGCAGTGGGCGAAGTCATATCCGTTTGCAAAAGCACTTGAAGGTCAGGCGGCATGGCATGTTTTAGAACAGATTAAAGACATCACTGATCCATCTCACGTGATCAATCCCGGTGTGTTGGGTTTAGGTTTGGATGCAGGGAAGAAACCATGACATGGACTGTTCATACACTGGATTTGGGGGAGGTAGAACTCAATCAACGTCGCATTGTTCCCAATGGCGAAGGACTGGGCGTCGTGCGTGTTCCTGTTCAGGGTTGGCTATTAACTAAAGGTGAACACAAAGTCGTTGTTGATACTGGGTTTCGCAATCCCGATATTTTGAAACGCATTGGTGACCGCGCAAAAGGCATTGAGCAGCCGCATCAACGATTGATTGAACAATTAAAAATTCACGGTGTAGAACCGCAAGACGTGAATTATGTGTTGCATACGCATTTGCATATCGATCATGCGGGGCAAACGGATATTTTCCCAATGTCCACAACCGTGGTGGTGAATCGACGTGAATTGGAATACGCAGTGAGTGGATTATCAGGACCTTCATATCCACCTGAAGATATCAAGCACATCATTGATCGTTTGCACACGCCCAACGCGCTCTGGTTGCTGGATTTGGAATCAACAAGCGGTGAACATATCTTACCGGGTATCCGATGTCAAAACGCAGGCGGACACACAGAAGGTTCAATGTTGGTGTTGGTAGATACCGAACAAGGCCTAGCAGTATTTTGTGGTGATTTGGTTTACAGCGTGCGTCATCAATTGATGACGCCCACCATCACACACAACGACATAGGTTTAACCTCCAACTATGTTGTGGCCAGACGAAGCGAAAAAGCAGCCATGAAGCGATTGATGCAAATCGCTCCCAAGTTCTTTCTGTACCCTAGTCATGATTGGCCAGTCACTATTGAATATTCAAAGGTAGTGGAGGGTGCAGAAAAAACATTGCCAGGTTCTTTGGGCGGTTGTTGGTGTCGCATGACATCAATGGGTTATCCAGAAGAGGCATGATTCAACGCCATGACATAAAAAGGTGATGCAATGAAAATTTGGTATCAAAGCGCTAGTTCATTTGGATTTGAACCTGTATGGGACGACTACGGACAAACCTTACAAGCGCAGTGTCTAGCGGTGGTACACCCTGATACTGAGGTTCATGTGCGCGGTATTCCTGTGATGGTGCGCGATGTTGAAAATTGGAAGTCGCTTCAATATTTTCAAAACATTCAAACCATTAACAACATGATTCAAGCCGAGCGTGAAGGCTTTGATGCATTTGTGATTGGTTGTACGCTTGATGTGGGTCTTGCAGAGGGACGCAGCTTGCTCGATATTCCTGTGGTTGCTATCAGCGAAACGGCGTATCACATGGCGATGACATTGGGTCGGCGCTATGCGGTGGTGACAAGCTCGTCTGCATTTTGTGAAGTGTACGGTGAACAAGTCGTGCGCTATGGTGTTGAGAGTCGCTACATGCCAGGTCCTTATATTGTTCATGCATCAGAAGAAGAGATTGCCAGCTCTTTGGGCAAGCCAGGTCCATTGCTGGATAAATTCATTATTCAAGCCAAGCGTGCGGTTGCAGACGGTGCTTCTGTCATTATTCCTGGCCCAGCTTTCTTAACAACCATGGCTTATCGAGCAGGTCTCAAAGAAATCGACGGAGCACCCGTGTTAGATACGATTTCTTTAGCGGTTAAAACAGCGGAGATGATGGTGGGTATGAACCGTTCAGGTTTAACGCCATCGCGTTGCATTGGTGCGTATGCAAAGCCACAAGGCGATTGGGTTGAACCTGCTTTTGAAAAATTAAAAACTGTTTTTAAAATTAATCGATGACAAATTGGCTTGCATCAAGAATTGGTCGCTAATTGACTGCGAATTCTCTCTGAAGGTTGCGTATTCATCGTCATTTGAAAAATACCTGCAGCAACACCAATAACAACTGCCAATTGCCAAGCCAAATCATAGTTGCCCAGGTGATTGAAAATATAACCGCCACCCCACGCGCCTAAGAACGACCCCACTTGATGGCTCATGAATGCAACGCCTGCGAGAGTGGCCATGAATCGCAATCCAAATAAATGAATAATCAAACCCGATACCAAAGGGACAACGCCCAACCAAAGAGTTCCTAAGACGGCACCAAATAAAAGTGTTGTGTAGGGCGTGGGCGGAAATGAAAAGAACATGAATAGTGCCAACGAACGAAGTAAATAAATACATCCCAATAAAAATCGTTTGGAGTAGCGATCGCCCAACCAACCAAACAAATACGAGCCAATCACATTAAATAAACCAACCAACGCTAAAGTGGTGCTACCGACCGTTGGGTCCATTCCGCAAATATCCAAATAGGCGGGTAAGTGAGTGGTGATAAAAACCAATTGCAATCCGCAAACAAAAAAGGCAATAGCTAAAACACGATAGCCTTTGTGTCCTAAAGCTTCTGTGATGGCGTCAGTCGCTGATTGCTGTTTGCCAATGACAGCCTCGTGTTCGATGCGATCGGCTTTGCTTCCCAAAAATGCCGCTGGCAACATCACGCATGCCAACGCTAAAAATCCAACCACTGCAGTTTGCCAATCGGCGTTGGTGATGAGCGATTGCGTCATGGGGGAGGCCAGCGTCAAACCCAATGAACCAATAGCAGAGACAGCGCCCATGGCGGCTCCGCGCTTGGCGGCGCTCACTGTGCGTGCAGTGATGTTCATAGCGATATTGGATGCTGTACATGACAAGGCGATACCCACACAAAAGCCCATGCCGATGGTAACCATCCAAGTGGCTTCTGCGAATCTTAAAAAAAGCAAACCCAATATATAAATCAATACACCACCCAATGCAACGGGGCGCGTGCCATATTTGTCAGCCATGATGCCCACAAAAGGTTGTGTCGCACCCCAAACAATATTTTGCAATGCAACGGCTAATGAAAAATCAGCAGCAGTGATGCCAATGTCGCGAATCATGTGCGGCTGCAAAAGTCCAAAACTTTGTCGCATTCCCATAGCTAAACTCAGCATGACGGCAGCGCCGCCCAAAATGGTCCAAACTTGTAAGGGGGTGAGATCTGATTTTTGTTTCATGGTATGAGTTTAAAGTACTCGTTTTGTTTTGACTGTCGCTTGGGTAACGTTGGTTATTGTGAGGGTAAATCCTTGGTATTTATCACCAACTGTTTCTAAAATTGAATATTCATATTATCTCTTGAAAGTTTTTTATGAATTGTCCTTGTATAAAAGTCGCAATGGTGCTGACTGTAGGCTTTGTGCTTCAGTCTTTTGCGCAAGATTATCCGAACCACCCCATCACCATGGTCATGCCTTATGCGCCTGGGGGGCCTGGCGACGTCATTACTCGAGTATTTGCCCAAGAGATGCAAAAAACCTTAGGGCAACAAATTGTGGTGGATAACACTGCGGGTGCATCGGGCTCAATTGGCACTGCCAAAGTTGCGCGATCTAAGCCAGATGGTTATACGCTGTTGATGATTCATGTGAGTCATGCAACCAATGCGGCCATGTACAAAAACCTCAACTACCATCCTGTAGATGATTTTGATCCCATCGGTCGCGCGACCAGTGGACCAATGGTGATTGTGACGCGCAGTGATTTTCCTGTTAAAGACATCAACGAGTTTATTGCTTACATCAAAGCCAATCAATCCAAAGTCAGTTTGGCACATGCAGGCGTGGGATCAGCTTCGCATTTGTGTGGTTTGATGATGATGAATGCGTTGAACGTCAAGCTCAATGAAATCCCATACAAAGGAACGGCTCCAGCACTCAATGATTTGATGGGCGGTCAAGTCGATGTGCTTTGTGATCAAACATCGGGAACCATACCCACTGTATTGGGTGGAAAAATTCGCGCCATCGCTGCCATTGGAAAAAGTCGTTTGCCTTCGTTGCCACAAGTGCCCGCAGTTGCTGAGGCGGGTGTACAAGGTTTAGATATCAATATTTCCTTTGGACTCTACGCGCCCAAAGGAACGCCAAAGCCTGCAATAGATAAATTAATTTCATCATTACAAAAAGCGGTCACTGAGCCCGAAGTGATCAAGCGCTTGGAATCGATGGGCATATCTGCCGTGAGTGTGGATCAAGCCAAACCTGAAGCCTTGCGCACACATTTAAAAAATGAAATGGAAACTCTGGGAAGCTTGCTTACGAAAGCAGGCGTTAAAGGCAACTGATATTTTTTATTGCACGGGCCAACTGAATAAATGTCCAGTTTGTTGTGAAATTTTAATTAAATCATTGGGCGTATCGATATCTAACACATAGTGTTGATTGGCGCTTAAAACCCCATGCACTGCCTCGCTGTTTTGATTGCGCCAATCACGACAACCATAGGTATCTTCTTTGGATAGGATGGACGTAGCAACCGTTATTGAAAAAATAACGGGATTGCCAGGTTGTCTATCAATCATTGGATAAACCCATTCGATACCCTTGGGTCGATTTTGATATTCAGTGATGATGTGACTGATGTCGTGCTCTTGTATCAAGGGTTGATCGGCCAACGCCATGATGACAGTATTACTGTCATTTGAAATATGTTGAAGGCCTAAACGTTGCGACGAGATTTGACCTTGATCGGGGTTGGGGTTTTGAACGATATGAATATTGAGGTGTTGAATGAGAGGCTCAATTTCTTTTGCATAATGTCCTAAAACCACAACAATATCTTGGACGCCTGCATTTTGCAAAGCTTGGATTTTTTTAACAATCAAAGGGATACCATCGACTTCAATTAAGCATTTGGGGCGAAAGCCCATGCGTGAGGCCGAACCTGCAGCTTGTAGTACTGCTGAAATTTTTAAATCAGTTGACGTCATGTTGTACTTTGCATTTACATAAGGCCAATTCTACTGAATTGATGTACCATGTTGCTTCTGATATTTTAATATAAGTGGTTTGATGATATGGCTGCATCGCCTGCAAATTCTGAACAAGTCAATGCCAAAGATTTATTGATGGTGTTGATCGTGACGGTTTCATGGGGTATGAATTATCCCGTCATGAAATTTGTTGTGAATACCTATCCACCTTCTGCATTCAGAGCTGTAACTTTTTTGCTTGGCTTTATTTGTTTAGGTGTGTATGCGCATTTCAAAGGCATATCACTTGTCATCCCCATCCAAGAAAGATGGCCTGTTTTTAAATTAAGCATGTTTAATATGGTGGGGTGGCATGTGCCGATGATTTATGGAGTCAGCATGCTCAATTCTGGACGTGCGGCCATCATTGGTTACACCATGCCAGTTTGGGCTTTGCTTGCGAGTGCTTTACTATTCAAAGAAAAAATCACATGGCGAGCGATGCTGGGCATTGCATTAGCGATGAGTGCTGCGATGTTGTTGGCATGGGACAGTGCAGGTCAATGGGGTAACAAGCCCATGGGTGTGGGCGTGATGGTGATTGCAGCTGTTACTTGGGGTATTGGTAACGCCATGATGAAAAACGCCAAGTTAAGTCTTCATGGAATCAGTCTCAGTTTTTGGGCCTTTGTCATTGCATTTTTTGCTTTCCTTTTAGTGACTTGTTTGTTTGAGCGCCATCTATGGCAGTGGCCCAATTTACTGCAATGGTTGGCCATTGTTTATAACGGTGTTGTCGCTTTTGCGATTAGCTACCTTGCTTGGTTTCATGTGGCTCGTAAACTTTCTGCAGTTTCTAGCGGCTTATCGATTATGTTGGTGCCTGTTTTTGGCGTCACGGGAGGCGCCTTGGTGTTGGGTGAGGCTGTCACTATCGAAGACATCAGCGCATTGATTTTAATTTTGTTGGCTATGATAGTGGTGTTGTTGCCCAGTGAACAAATCAAAAAAATATATTCAAAAAATCACAACTAATTTTTAATCAAGGAGACTTTCATGATTCAAACTAAACCTATTTTTCAACTGGTACTCACCGTGCCCAGCATCACCGATTTAGGTCAAACTCCCATGGGTAGTCGAAAAATTGCACAAGTCAGTGGTGGCCACTTTGAAGGTGAACGCATGCGTGGCAAAGTGGCTTCTGCGCCTGGCGGCGATTGGTTGCTGATGCGCCCCGATGGTGTTTTAACGTTGGATGTGCGACTCACATTGCAAACCGATGATGATCAACTCATTTACATGTCGTATCGTGGATTGCGTCACGGCCCCAAAGAAGTGATGGACAGACTTAACAAAGGCGAAAAAGTTGATCCCGCGCAATATTATTTTCGAATGGTTCCAGTATTTGAAACAGCCAGTGAAAAATACAGCTGGCTAAACCGCATCGTGTCTGTTGCAACAGGTCGACGCGAAAGCACGGGCCCTATCTATGACGTGTACGAGGTTTTATAAAGTTTTGTTTCCAACTTCGTAGTTGATTACAAACTCTTCGGGGACTTGCGGTCCCCACACATAAAACGAATCATTCATTGGATAGTTGCCTGTGTCCCAATCATGATCACCAGGTACAAAATCAATGTCATAGGAAAACTCGCTGAAACTTCCCCATGGATCGCGCGAGTAGAAGAAATAATTTGAACCGAGGACGTGACGCCCGACGCCCCATCCCTTGGTGTAGCCCGCTTGGAGCATTTGCTCCATACCTAAACCCACATCATCGAGTTGTGCCACATCCCAACTGAGGTGATGCAGTCCTGGACCATCTGATTTAACAAACGCAATCATATGGTGATCGCTACCATGAATGCCGTGCATGAAAACAATGAAATCATCGGATCGATCGGTGACTCTCAAGCCCAAGATGTCTGTAAAAAACGCTACTGACTCTGGCACTTTGTCGGAAAATAAGAGAGCATGTGAAAGTCTTCGGGGTCTTACTTGTTTGATGCTTGATCGTGTTGGTGCGTTTCCTTTACCTACAGGAGCACGTGGTGTGATGCTGGGCGCAGATTTTTCTTGTGGTGAAGATTTTTTTGCTTCAATCACTTGAATATAAAAACCTTCTGGGTGAACCACCCAAAAGCCTTCGTTGCTTCCTAAAGGATGTGGTGTTCCATGGGAATAGCTTGATTTTGCAATTCGCTCAACAATTGCTTTCATGTCCTCTGGATAAGCGGCAAACACCATGTACTGTAATTTTTTCTTATCGCCACCTTGGTGAATGCTGGCCCAACAATGCGTGTGGTTGAGGGTGTGTAAATCCACTTGGGTTTTGCGTTGCTTCACATCCAAGCCAAAAACCGAGAAGTAATCCACGGCTTTTTGAAGGTCGGGCACCGTAAACACCACGCGATCAAGTGAGTGAACCGCATGGACCGAGGCGCGATTGGGTAATTTGTTGTCGTTCATAAAACCTCTCTTGACCTTTGCATGGTGAGTGATAGCATTCAATTGTTCGATTATTCAACATCGAAGGAAGAAAACAGCATGCCTATTAACTCCATCAATCATTTTTTCATCAGAGCTGATGATCTCGAGTTGACCAAAGACTTTTACATGACTGTATTGGGTTTTGAGGTGATGCCAAGACCTGATTTTCCCTTCCCTGGTTTTTGGATGGGTACCAATGGTTCCATTCAAGTGCATTTGGGTCCTTCGCACATTCCTAATAGAGAAAAGTATTACATCGGGACGCCTGAAGACGCTGTCGATGGTCAAACAGGCGTCATAGATCACGTGGCTTTTTTGGCAGAAGAGCCCAATGGATTCATACAAAAGTTTACAGAAAAGAAGTTGAGTTTTAGGCCGCGCTATTTCCCTGAGTCACATTTGTATCAGTTGTTTGTGCAAGACCCCAATGGTGTGATGATTGAACTGAATTTTTTCAATATCACCGACGAGCCCGAATGGACGGGCGAAGATTATTCCAAGATGGAACGCGTGAGCATCATTTCTAACTGAAAAAGTTATTTCATTTAAAAACCTACCGTACTAGGGTAATAGCGGATATCGATTCGTTTCCTATCTCTTAGCATTGCAGTTGTAGTTCATACTTCATACGAGGAGAAATTCATGGATCAAATGCGTCGCAAAGTAATCGGTACGGGTGGAGCAGGCCTATTGGCCGCAAGCATGCCAGCAAGTATGGCTTTTGCACAAGGTGCACCCATCAAAATCGGCATGAGCATGCCGCAAACAGGTGGACTCGGCGCAGGTGGACAAGCTGCTCTGATTGGTTTGCGTATGTGGATTGAAGATGTTAATGCGCGCGGCGGCATGTTGGGTCGCAAAGTCGATCTCATCGTTTATGACGATCAAAGTAACGGCGCTAACACCCCTGGTATCTATACCAAACTCATTGATGTCGACAAAGTTGATTTATTGATTGCACCTTATGCAACTAATGTGACTGCACCCATAATGCCGATGGTGAAAGAGCGTGGCTTGTTATTGATGGGTAATTTCTCTTTCCAAGTCAATGCAAAAGTTCAACACGATATGTGGTTTAACAATGCACCTTGGGGGGACGCAAAGGGTTGGTCAGAGGGCTTCTTAGAGGCTGGCAAAAAAGCAGGCGCTAAATCGATTGCGATTTTTGCAGCCGAAGGTGAGTTTCAACAAAACCTTGCCAACGGTGCGCGTGAAATCATCAAAACAACGGGATGGAATGTCGTCTATGACCAAAACTATCCTGGCAACAACACTGACTTCTCGTCGATTATTAGGGCTGTAAGGGCGTCAAGAGCAGAAGCCGTTTTTGTCGCATGCTACCCCAACGAATCTGTGGCGATCATGCGCTCGGTCAATGAAATTGGATTGGGTGCACAAGTTCAAATCTTTGGTGGCGGCATGGTTGGATTGCAATTTGGACCTGTGATGCACGGCCTTGGTAGCTTGCTCAATGGAGTTGTGAATTACAACTCTTATGTTCCTGGAATGAAGTACCCTGGCATTGAAGAGTTTTTGAAGCGTTACACCCCGCGTGCGATGGAAGCCAAGGTTGACCCATTGGGTTATTACTTGTCACCCTATAACTACGCCACTGGACAAATGATTGAGCAAGCAGTCAATGCAACCAAATCATTGGATCACAAAAGATTGGCCGACTATTTGCGCAGAAACGAAATGAAGACCATTGTGGGGCCCATCAGTTTTGATAAAAACGGCGAACGTGCAAAGCCCGCTTTGGTTCAGGCGCAATTTAGAAATCTCAAAGATAACGATTGGGATCAATTTCGCGCACCTGGAAAACAAGTTGTGATTTGGCCCGCATCAGAAAAACAGGGTGATGTAATCACACCTTTTGACAAGGCAAGAAAAGCAATCTAATTTTTTGCTTGTCTTTTTTCACTTGGATGGGGCTCTTTGATAGAGTTCCATCTTTTATCAAATAATTCTGATGTTTTCTGTTGATCTAATTTTTGAAGCTGTTCTTTTTGGAATCTTGCTCGGTTGTTTTTATGCGGCCGTGAGTCTTGGTTTGTCTGTGGCTTTTGGTTTGCTTGATGTGCCGTATGTGGCACATCCTGCACTGCTGATATTGGGCTCTTACTTTACCTTCATGCTTGCCAAAACAGGCATAGACCCCATTGTCTGCGGCGTATTGTTAATGCCCGTTTTTTATCTCATTGGCATTGGCTTTTATCGGTTTTACTATGAAACCTTTGAGAAGCGAAGTACAGAAACAGGTGTGCGCGGCCTTGCCTTTTTCTTTGGCATGGCGTTCATCATCGAAGTATGTTTGATTTTATTTTTTGGTGTTGATCAACGAACAGTGGCTGCGAGTTACATCGGTAGCAGTTTAGAAATTGGAGAATACCGTTTTCCTTATCGGATGCTCGTGGCTTTTGGAATTGCGGTGGTCCTGACTGTTGTGCTCACTATTTATTTTTCTAAAACATTCAATGGCCGCGCCATCAAAGCAGTTGGTCAAGACGAAGGTGCGTTGCGATTGATGGGAGCCAACCCTGTCAAGATCAAACAATTGGCATTTGGAATCGCAACGGCTATCAATGCATTGGCTGGCGCTATGCTGATTATTGTTGGACCCGTAGAACCCTCGATGGATCGCATATACATCGGTCGCACATTTTGTGTGGTCGTATTGGCTGGCTTGGGGAGCATGAGTGGTACTTTGGTTGCGGGTCTTGTTTTAGGTATTGCAGAATCTGTAGTGATGATGGCCTTTGGTGCATCGTGGGCACCCGCGGTTTCTTTCGGTTTGTTATTGTTGATGCTTGGCGTTAGACCCCAAGGTCTATTTGGAAGATAACCCAGATGAAATACGCTACCTATTGTTTGTTGATAGTTTTGGGCTTTTTAGGCCTCTCTGTGATGAGCAGTATCAATGAATATGTTTTCTTTGCAGGATTTGTGATTTTGCAGTTTGTGATTCTTGCAACTGCATGGAATATTTTGGGCGGCTATGCGGGTTACGTTAATTTTGGTGTGCCCGCTTTTATTGCGATGGGTGCGTACACCGCAGTTGTTTTATTCAAATCGATTTCTGCACCTCTGGTTGTTCAAATCATTGGTGGCGGTATCTTGGCTGGCGCGCTGGGTTTAGGTGTTGGCTTACTTACTCTCAAGTTGCGCGGTATCTTTTTCTCTATTGCAACTGTTGCAGTGGTGTTTATTTTAGAAACCGTTGTTAACAATTGGCGTTATGTCGGTGGTGCAACGGGTATGCAGCTCACGCGTCCACCCGATCTGTGGTTTTTTGAAAGTTACACACGCATGCTGTTTTTTGTGATGGCGGTGTTGGCTGTTTTGTCTGTGAGCATTGCGCGTTATGTTCAAGATTCTTTTTTGGGGCGCGGTTTGCGTGCGGTGCGCGATTCAGAAGAGGCTGCCGAGTGTTCGGGTGTTCCTACTCTAAAGATTAAATTAATTGCATGTACGATTTCTGGCGCACTCATGGGTGTTGCAGGTTCTCCAATGCCGATGTACTTGAGTTATATCGAGCCTGCATCCACATTTAATTTGAGTTACTCCATATACGCTTTGGGTATGCCCATCATTGGTGGCACTTCTCATTGGATCGGACCCGTCATTGGTGCATTATTGTTAGCAACGTTGCAACAAATCGTCACGGTTACTGTTTCTAATGAATTGAATGTTTTAATTGTCGGCGTGTTGCTGGTTTTGTTTGTGGTCATTGCGCCTGAAGGCATCTTAGGATTAGTGAAAAAATGGAAACAATCCTCGAAGTAAACAACGTTGTCAAGCAATTTGGGGGCTTTACAGCGCTCTCAGGCGTGAGCCTGAACGTTCTTCAAGGTGAGCGCTTGGGTTTAATTGGTCCCAACGGATCTGGAAAAACCACACTCATCAATTGCATCTCAGGCGCCTATACCAACTATCAAGGCTCGATTCGTTTTGATGGACAAGAAATCACGCCACTGCAAGCGCATCAAAGAACCAAGCGTGGCATTGCTCGCAGTTTTCAAATACCGCGTCCCTTTAGCAGCATGACGGTGATGGAAAATTTATTGGTGCCCTTTGCGTTTGTAGGTGGCAAAGACGGCCCCGAGCAACAAAAAGAAGCAATGGAAATTTTGCAACGCATGGGATTGGCTGATAAAGCCTTTGTGCAGTCGAATCAACTCTCTCAAGTAGAGTTGCGCAAAATGGAATTGGCACGCGCAATGGCCGCCAAGCCCAAGCTTTTAATTTCTGACGAAGCGATGGCGGGCTTAGCAGGCGCTGAAGTAGATGAGGTTTTACAAATTTTGTTTGATCTGAATAAACTCGGCATCACCATCATCATGATTGAGCACATCATGCAAGCGGTGATGAAGTTTTCTCAGCGCGTGGTGTGTTTGGATGCAGGAAAAATCATCTGCGAAGGTACACCCGAGACCATTGTTAAAAATCCTGACGTACAAAGGGCCTATCTTGGCGACTAAACTCATCATTGAAGACATTGACGCTGGTTATGGCGCTGTGCGTGCATTGCACGGCGTGTCTCTGACTATCGAAAATGGACAAACCGTTGCATTGTTGGGAACCAACGGTAATGGAAAAAGCACATTGATGAAGTGTGTGATGGGAATGGTCAAGCCTGACAAAGGTTCGATTCGTTTGGAGATGGATGGCGTCACACACGATTTAACCCAGCTCTCGACCGAAGAAATTGTTAATTTAGGCGTTGCACTCATTCCAGAGGGGCGCAGACTGTTTCCAAAATTAACCGTTGAAGAAAATTTATTACTCGGTGCATTCAGAGAATCTGCGCGCACACAAATTCCAGAGAACATTGCTTTTTGCTACGAAGCATTTCCGCTGCTCAAAGAGCGTCGAACGCAATTAGCAGGATCCATGTCGGGCGGTCAGCAACAGATGTTGGCTATTGCCAGAGCTTTGATGTCTTCTCCAAAATTGTTATTGGTTGATGAGCCATCGGTAGGTTTATCGCCATTGCTCGTTTCACAAACCATCACCAAACTCAAAGAGCTCAAAGATAAATACAGTCTGACCGTTTTAATGGCCGAGCAAAACTTCAAACAAGCCATGCGTATCGCTGACTATGGCCACATCATTGTTCATGGCGAAATCGTTTTTAAAGGCGATGTCGATACATTGATGAGCAACGATTTGGTCAAGAGCTATTACTTGGGTGTTTCTGTCTGATTGTTTCGCTTTCGGCTTTGCGATGATTGTTAATTAGAGGAACCTTTCATGAAATCCCCTGATTTTGAATATGCCCGCGTTAAAAATTTAGCCGATGTATTTGCCTTGCAAAAACTACATGGCGAATCGGCACAAATTTTGGCGGGTGGTCAAAGTTTATTAGCGGTGATGAATTTGCGTATGGCTAATCCACAAATGTTGATTGACATTGGCGATTTGCACGAACTGCGCGGCATCGAGCATACAAAAAATACTGTTCGTATCGGTGCGCTCACTACGCATCACGACATTCTCACATCTGCTGTTGTTCAACAACATATACCATTGCTTGCGCAAGCCGTGCCACACGTTGCACACTTAGCCATTCGCAACAAAGGCACGATCGGTGGTAGTTTGGCGTTGGGTGACCCCGCTGCTGAATATCCTGCAGTGGCTTTGGCACTTAACGCCACATTGATTTTAAAGAGTGCAAAGTCAGAGCGACGTGTGAGTGCGCGGGACTTCTTCATCAGCTTGTATCGCACAGCGGTTAAGCCCGATGAAATTTTGGTTGCTGTTGAATTTCCAGTAGCGACCAGCGATCAACGATTTGTTTTTTTAGAGTTGTCCAGAAGAAAAGGCGATTACGCCATAGTGGGTTTGGCCGCGGCCTTCACTCTTAAGGGCAAAACGGTGAGCGATTGCGCCTTGGCCTATATGTCTGTGGATGACAAGCCTGTGTTGGCTCCATTGGCGATGGAAGCCATGGAGGGTGAAACCATTGACGCATCGAGCATTGCTCAAGCACAAAAAGCATTGGACAAAGATCTCAACCCAGCGGGTGATTTGCAGGGCAATACCGCTACCAAAAAACAATTGGCGCGTGTGTTGTTGTCACGCGCATTGATGCAAGCAGGAGAACAACATGTCTGATCGTTGCATGCACACCCAGTTTGTGGTGAATGGTGAAACTGTCGATGCACAAGTACCCGTTCGTATGCATTTGGTTGATTATTTGCGCGAAGACCTAGGACTTACGGGCTCACACTTGGGATGCGAGCACGGAGTGTGTGGTGCGTGCCAAGTGATGGTCGATGGTCAACTGGTGAGAGGGTGTTTAACGTTGGCTGTGCAAGCCAATGGCAAACATGTACAAACCATCGAAGGTTTATCGGAGAGTGGCGAATTACAAGCGCTGCAAGCCTCATTTTTAAAACACAATGCGTTTCAATGCGGTTTTTGCTCGTCAGGTATGTTACTCACTGCTTTGGAAATTACCAAGCATCACCCACACGCCACACGCGATGAAATCAAAGAATTAATCTCTGGCAATTATTGTCGGTGCACTGGTTACCAAGCCATTGTTGACGCTATCGAATCGGTTTTGAAGCAAGGAGCATCGTCATGAATGCACGCAACGAAATCCCAGTTAAAACAGACGGTGTTAAAACACAAATCAATTATATAGGTCAAAGTGTACCGCGCACTGGCGCGAAAAAATTATTACAAGGCCGCGGTACTTATTTGGATGATTTGCGCATGCCTCGTTTGGTACACGTGGTTTTTTTTAGAAGTCCGCATGCACACGCGCGCATCAAACATTTGGATTTAACGCAAGCTCGCAAACAACCGGGTGTTGTTGCTGTGTTTGATGGTCATGACGTCGCACAATTTTGTACACCATGGGTCGGTGTGTTGGGTCATCTCAAAGGCATTCGATCTGCACCGCAATATGCAATTGCTCCCGAGCGCGCGTGTTGGCAGGGTGAAGCGGTTGCCGCTATCGTTGCACAAACGCGTCGGCAAGCCGAAGACGCACTCGATCATGTGCAAGCCGATTGGGACGTGTTGCCTGCTGTGACCGATATGGATGCTTCCTTAGAAGGCAAGACCGTGATTCATCCCGATTTGGGTGACAACCTGTGTTTTCATCGTGAATTAAAAACCGAAGGTTTTGACGATGTGTTTTCAAAAGCCGATGTGGTGGTAGAGAAAATATATGTATTTAGTCGCCATACAGGTGTGACTAACGAGCCACGCGCCATCCTTGCTGATTACAACCCTGCAGAAAATTTACTCACGGTGTATCAAGGCACGCAAGCGCCCAATATGATGCAAGATATTTTTTCGCGTCATCTCAATATTCCAGAATCCAATGTGCGTGTGATTTGTAAAGATGTGGGCGGATCGTTCGGTATCAAAGTGCACGTGTATGCCGACGAGATGGCTACTGCTGCAATTGCAGTGATGCTCAAACGTCCAGTTAAATTCATGGCTGATCGGATTGAATCATTTTTAACCGATATCCATGCGCGCGAACACAAAGTCAAAATCAAATTGGCTTGTACAAAGCAAGGTGACATGTTGGCATTTGATATGGTTGATTTAACGGGTATTGGCCCTTACTCGGTTTACCCTAGAACCAGTGGAATTGAAGGCAATCAAGTGGTCAACCTCACAGGCGGCCCTTACAAGCACCAACAATACAAAGCCAGTTTAGACGTGGTGTTTACCAATAAAAATGTCACTTGCCAATACAGAGCGGTGGGACACCCAATTGCTGTTGCCATCACAGAAGGTATTGTGGATGAGGCTGCAAGAAAAATTAGTATGGATCCCGCTGAATTTCGCAGAAGAAATTTAATTGCCGATGACGCTTATCCTTATACATTTCCGTCTGGCATTAAATTTGAAAAACTCTCGCATCATCAATGCCTTGATCAATTGATGCAATTGATGGATTACAAAAAATTACGCGAAGAGCAACAACAGTTGCGTGGCAAAGGAATTTATCGCGGCATTGGATTGGCCGCCATGATTGAAGTGACTAATCCATCTCCTGCGTTTTATGGCGTGGGAGGTGCGCGTATCTCTGCGCAAGACGGTGCAACGGTTCGATTAGATCCTGCAGGCATGATCAATGTATTGGTTAGCGTCACTGAGCAAGGTCAAGGAACTGAAGCAATCTTTGCGCAAATTGCTGCGAGTGCTGTGGGTGTTGATGTTGCCAATGTGCGTGTGATTACGGGCGATACAGGTGTAACGCCCTATGGTGGCGGCACATGGGCTTCACGCGGTGCAGGCATTGGTGGTGAGGCCGTATTACAAGCAGGCAAAGTATTGCGTACACATATATTGGCAGTTGCTGCTGCGATTCTTAAAGTGGAAGTTGCCACATTAGACATGAGCAATGGTGTGGTGATTGACAAGCTCACAGGGCAAGAGCACATGTCGATCAATGAAGTCGGGCGCGTTGCTTATTTCAGGCCCGATACATTACCTATGGATTTTCAATCGGAACTCACGGTGACGCGTCATTACACGCCTCGCGAATATGGTTTTACATTTACCAATGGCATTCAAGCCTCATATGTTGAAGTCGATATCGAAACAGGTTTTGTTAAGTTACTCAAACATTGGTGCGTTGAAGATTGCGGCACCATCATCAACCCCATGCTGGTGGATGAACAAATTCGCGGCGGTATTGTGCAAGGTATTGGTGGCGCCATGTTTGAAGAATGTATTTACAGCGAAGATGGACAATTGCTCAATGGTTCGATGGCTGATTATTTGGTGCCGATGGCGGGGGAGATGCCCGATATTGTGTTGGGACATGTGGAGACACCGACTAAGACTTCAGAGCTCGGTGCCAAAGGCGCGGGAGAGGCGGGCACAGCGGGTGCGCCAGGAGCGGTGATGAACGCCATCAATGACGCCATTGCACCATTGAATGCGAGTGTGAGCGTGCAACCCTTCACGCCCGAGCGCGTGTTGTCTGCACTCGGGAAAATTTAATTCGCAATCAGCGATCGACGCCTGCCATTTTTTCTAACACGGCATACACCGAAGCAGTGTCGTGCAATTGATGTCCTTGCGACATGGCTGCGTGATAAATAGGAATGCATGCCGTAAATAAGGGCGCTGGTAATTTCATATCATTGAGTGCTTCATAGATGATCGACATGTCTTTTTGCCAGACATCATTTTTCATCGTTGCTTGTTTCCACGTGCGAGAAGTCATCATGGGGCCGCGCACTTGAAACATACGTGAACTACCAGCACCTGAGCCAATGATGTTGACCAAGCTTTTTGATTCAAGACCGAGTTGTTGGCCAAACAAAATCGCTTCAGCGGTTGAAACATTGTGAATCGCGACTAATAAGTTAGCTACCAATTTCATTTTCATGCCATTGCCAAATTCACCCACAAAATAATGACTGCGTGCAAAGCCATTAAAAATGGCGTCAAATGCTTTGACGTCCGATGCTTTACCGCTGGCATAAATGCTGAGGTCCTTGGTTTTGGCTTGTGCGCCTGTTCCCGATAAAGGCGCATCAATCATGTGGATTCCGCTTTCGAGGAGCATGTCTTTGGCTTGTTGTTTGTCTTTAAGAGGAAAGGTGCTGGCTTCTACCAAAATCGGTGTGCCTTTGATCTTGTGATGTTTTTTGGCTTCACATAAAGTTTGACAAACTTGCATTAAGGCTTGTGTCGATGGCAGTGAAGAAATAATTTTGGATGTGTATAACAGTAAATCTTTGGCATCCGCATCCACATGCGTGAGCAAAGGTTTCATTTTTTTTCGCGTTGCCGCGTTGAGTTCCACACCATAGACTTCAAAGCCCGTTTGTTGGAGGTTGGAAGAAATAGACGAGCCCATGATGCCCAATCCAATCACGCCCACTGTTGGTTTTGTTTTTTGTGCGGTCATTTGTGTCTCCTGTTAGTGTCATCTTCTTAATAGAAACAAATCCAATAAAGCTCTACAATTTGGGTCTTCCTGTTCATACATTCCAACATTTCAAGAGACAACCATGACCACTGCACAATTTATTAACCGTCCAGATGGCGCCAAAATCGCTTACGTCATTCAAGGCAATCTTCAAGGCCCTTCATTGGTACTTTCCAATTCATTGGCTACTGACCGCGAGATGTGGCAGTGGGTTCTGCCGCAATTATCAAAAGACTTTCGGGTTATTACTTATGACACGCGTGGGCATGGTCAAAGCACATGTGAAGTCAAAAATATTCATTTGAGTGTTTTGGCCGACGACGCATTGGCCGTGATGGACGCAGCTAAAGCCGACAAAGCATTTTTTGCAGGGATTTCATTGGGCGGTATGACGGGTCTCACCTTGGCTTTGAGCCATCCCAATCGCTTGTTGGGTTTGATGGCCTGTAATTGCAGAGGTCGTATCGATCAAGCAGGCATCGACGCGTGGAATCAACGCATTGATGTGGCGCGTGCGTCGGGCATGGCAGCTTTGGCTCAACCCACAATTGCTCGCTGGTTTAGCAAAGATTACATTGATGCGCAACCTGTCATCATGAATGCCATGGCCAAAATTGTTGCTAATAATTCGGCTGCTGGATTTGAAACTTGTATTCGTGCGATTCAACAAATTGCATTGATGGATGATTTGCATAAAATAGAAATTCCTGTTTTGCTTTTAGCAGGTGCTCAAGATCAAGGCGCACCACCCATTGAGATGGAGCTCATGGCTCAGCAGATTAAGGGTAGCCAACTCGAGGTATTAGATCCTTGTGGTCACATTTCAAGCGCACAACGCCCCGATGACTTTGTACGTATCTTGAAAAAATTTACAAAAATTTAATCAATCCATTAACTCGCAGTGGGTGCAGGCACTTGTTGGCTGTACCACTGTGCAATTTTTTCGCCAGTCATTATTTTGACTTGAGGCTTAGCAAGTAACGCATCCAATAATTTTTCGAACGCATCGATGCGATGCGGCACACCCGTGATGTAGGGATGAACGCTGATAGCCATTACACGTGGAATTTTTTCTGCATCACGCCACAAACGATCGAGTTGTAAAACGCCGCGGTGATACATCTCATCACTGCGGTGATTTTGAATCGCCATTATCGGTATGTCATTGAGTTCCACCGTGTAAGGCACAGAAAGTACGGGCTTGGGTTTGGCATGAAGCCATGTGGGTAAATCATCCAATACCCAATTGGCTACATAAGAAATTCCAGCCGCAGATAAATAATCCAAGGTTTCGTCTGTTTCGGTGAGTCCTGGACTCTCCCATCCTGCAGGCGCTTTGCCTGTGAATTTTTTAATCGCTTGCATGGTGTGATCAATCGCTTGAACTTGATCATCGACTTTGTGCATCGGCCCTTGGATATAACCATGACCCATGAATTCCCAATCGGCTTGAAGAGCGGCTTGCGGGATCGTTGGATAGGACTCGCACACAATGCCATTGATGGCCATGGTGGGGAAGATGCCGCGTTGCTGCAAGGCATCAAATAATCGCCAAAACCCCACTCGCATGCCGTACTCATGCCACGACCAATTGGGTAGGTCTGGCATCAAGGGTTGACCCATAGGCGGCGTTAAAACAGAGCGAGGCATGGTGCGCTCAATCGTCCAATGCTCGACATTCACAATAATCCAAACCAACATGCGCGTGTCGTCGGGCATCACCAATCGAGGTCTATCGACAATGGCTTGATAAGGTGCGCGATCGCTTAATAACCCGGTTTTGATGCTCATAACTGCTTTCCTAGTGAGATAAGAAGGACAATTGGATTTTGCACCCAAGTGGCGTAAATTCTGTTAAATTTTTGCACACATTAAGAATCAAGGGATAAACCATGTTTTATGGGGAAATTGAAGGCAGTGGCTTTGAGGTGATCGAACCCGAGTTTGCTGGCTGTTTTGTTGGCCATGCGCGTGTGGAGAGACTGTGGACGGGCGGCAGATGGTCTGAGGGCCCCGCATGGTTTGGGGCTTGGCGTTGTTTGTTGTGGTCCGATTTGCCCAATAACCGTATCATGAAATACGATGAAACCAATGGCGTGGTTTCTGTTTTTCGCGAGCCTTCGGGTTTTGCCAATGGCAACACGGTTGATCGCCAAGGACGACTTATTACGTGCGAACATTTCAATCGTCGCGTCACGCGTACCGAGCACAACGGATCAATCACCGTATTGGCCGATCAATTCAATGGCAAAAAACTCAACTCACCCAATGATGTTGTTGTGAAGTCTGACGATTCCATTTGGTTCACGGACCCTGACTACGGCATCATCGCTGATTACGAAGGCAAAGTCGATCAGATGGAACAAGACGGATGTCATGTGTATCGCATCGATCCGCACACGCATCAAGTCACACAAGTTGCCACGGATTTTGACCATCCCAATGGCTTGGCTTTTTCAAGCAACGAAAAACATTTATTTATTGCTGATAGCGGTGGCACCGAAGGCCCTACACGACCCAAGCATATCCGCCGCTTTGACGTCGATTCATCGGGGCAAAGCATCAGCAATTCCAAGGTGTTTGCCATGTGCCCGAGCGGGTTTTTCGATGGATTTCGCATCGATCGCGCCGACCGCCTGTGGACGAGTTGTGCCGAAGGTGTCTTGTGCTACAGACAAGACGGTAAACTCATCGGTAAAATTAAGATTCCTGAGATGGTGGCCAATCTCACGTTCGGCGGATTGCAACGCAACCGACTGTTCATTTGTGGAACTACATCTCTGTATGCGGTTTATCTCAAGGTCAATGGATAAGGACATCAACCATGAATCTCCGAGTTTTATCTAATCCCAAAAATATGGCACTTAATGCGCCCGTGCTCACGGCGCAACAAGCCATTGAAGCTGCCAAAAAAATTGCACCCCGTTTGGCCGAACGTGCAGCGCACGCAGAACAAATTCGACGCATACCGCAAGAAAGCATTAAAGAGCTCAATGATTCAGGTTTGTTGCGTTTGATGCAACCCAAACGTTATGGGGGATCTGAGTTGGGTTTGGGTGTTTTGATGGACGTGGTTTTAGAAGTCTGCAAAGGTTGTTCGTCAACGGCATGGGTTTATTCCAACTTAGCTTCGCACTCTTGGAACATCGGACAGTTTGAACTGCAAGCGCAAGAAGATATGTGGGCTGATGATCCTTTTGCATTGGCCGCAACGGGTTTGGCTTTTCCTTGCGGTAAAGCCACGCCTGTTGCGGGTGGATATCAAGTCAGTGGCAAATGGCCTTTTGGCAGTGGCGTTGACGCCTCCACTTGGATGTTGGTGGGTGCAATGACCGAACAAAATGGTGGCGCACCTCAACGTCGTTTCTTTTTAATTCCACAATCAGACTTTAAAAGTTTAGACAACTGGCAGGCTTATGGACTAACAGGTACGGGCAGTCACGATGTGCAAATGGAAGGTGCATTTGTTCCTGAGCATCGCAGTGTGTCTGCAGAAATTTTTGCAGCAGGACAAAACTTGCCAGGCGCCAAGTTGTACAGCAACAAATTATTTCAAATGCCCACTTTCGCCGCATTTGCTTATGTCTTATCGATTGTTCCGTTGGGCACAGCAAAAGCCGCTGTTGAGCAATTCACCCAGACCATGCGTAATCGCGCAGGCACCTATACAGGTTCGCGCATTGCCGAGTTGTCATCGGTGCAAGCGCGCATTGCAGAAGCGGCTGCATGTGTTGAATTTGCAGAAACTGTAGTGAGACGCGATTGGACTGATTTAGAAAATGCGGTCCAAGACAGTGAATTTCCAAGCATGGAAACCAAATTGCGTTGGAAGCGAAACGCCGCATTTGCAACCAGCTTGGCTGTTAGAGCTATTGATGCGTTGATGCCAGCCGCAGGCGCGGCAGGCCTGTCATTGCATTTGCCTTTGCAAAGACAATTCAGAGATATCCATGCAGCGTCTTCGCATATTGGACTCACATGGGATGTGCACGCCGCCGCTTACGGCCAAAGTGCATTGGGCTTGCAACCGCAAGGCGGCATGTTGCTCTGATTATTTGTTTGGACGATTCCAACCTTCGGGTCGGTTCATTAAAAATCGTTGCTCAGGACCGATACTGAAATAATCGGCAGGACCACCACCGCGTGTGATGGGCCCTGCCAGTGAGGTATCAAACACACCATTAATGAGTAATGTTTGATTGATATGTACGCCGACTACTTCGCCCAATACCAACCAAGTTTTGATTAAGCCACCTTCTTTGTTTTGCAGTTGAACAATTTGAGTGAGCTTGCATTCAAAGGACACGGGACTTTCGCCCACACGCGGCACATCGACGACTTGTCCTTTGATGGGTGTTAAACCCGACAGTTTGAACTCATCTTCTTCTGGGCCAACACCCGATGAAGTGATGTTCATTTGCTCGGCCAATGGTTTATTCACCATATTCCAAACAAACTCACCCGTTGCTTCAATGTTGTTGAGTGAATCTTTTCTGCCCACACTAGAAAACCCCAAAATAGGCGGGATGTAATTAAAGCCGTTGAAAAAACTGTAAGGCGCTAAATTCAAAACGCCATCGATACTTTTGGAAGAGATCCATCCAATTGGCCGTGGCGCAATGATGGCATTGAAAGGATCGTGGGCTAAACCATGACCCTCGCTGGGTTTGTAAAAATGAAATGAATTCATATCCAAGAGCATAACGCAAGTGATCAACCGACGATTGGTGAACACAAAAGTTCAAATATTTTTTATTTGCAACATACCTCTAAAATGAAATTCATAATCTGAAGGTGCACATCATGAATACCCATACGTCCAATTCTTTTTTAATGTCGGGACAAGATTACCGCGAATCACTCAAACGTTATAAACCCGTTGTATTTATTGATGGACAACGCGTTCAAAGTGTTGCTGATGAACGCGCATTACAACCAGGTATCAATGCCTTAGCGCTGACCTACGACTACGCACTCAAAGAGCAATACCAGATCTTGATGACGGCTGTTCAATCGACCAGCGGTAAGCGTGTCAATCGTATGAGTCACATCAACATGAGTTCGGGTGATTTGCTCAATAAACTCGAAGCCGTGCGCTTGATATGTCAAGAAACAGGTTGTGCGCAACGCTACCTCACGCACGACGCGCTCAATTCATTGGCGCAAGTGTCTGCCAGATTAGATGATGCAAAAGGTATCACGACGCACACCGATAAATTTTTGAATTACATGCATCGCATTCAAGATCAAGATTTGGTGTTGGGTGTGGCGATGACAGATGCAAAAGGCGATCGAAGCAAGCGACCACATCAACAATCCAATGTTGACACATATGTGCACGTGGTTGATTACAACGCCAAACACAACGGTCAGCACGGCATTATTATTAGTGGAACAAAAGCAATCGTGACAGGTGCACCTTACATGCATGAGTTATTGGTCATGCCTTGTCGCAACATGAGCGAGCAAGACAAAGATTTCGCAGTGTGCTGTGCTGTACCCATTGATGCACCAGGTATAACCATCGTGGCCAGGCCTGCGGGGCGACCTGGAGAAAAACTCGAACATGGCGCCGCGCCCTTTAGCAGCAAGTATGGCCAGACCACGGCAGTGGTGATGTTTGACAAGGTCTTTGTTGCAATGGACCAGGTTTTTTATGCGGGCGATTGGGAGCACAGCCATCACCTCACCTACAACTACGCCACGCATCATCGCCAAACATGTATTGCGGCTCGCGCAGGTTTTGGAGATTTGCTCATTGGTGCTGGTGCATTGATGTGCGAGGCCAATGGTTTTAATCCAGAAAATGAAACCCATCTCAAAGATCAAATGGTGGAACTCATCACCATTACTGAGAGTTTTTTTGCATGCGGTGTAGCCGCCAGTGTGTATGGAAAAGCAGATCCCTTTAGTCAATCGTTTATGCCTGATCCCGTATTTAGTAATATTGGAAAATTATTGTTAGCAACAAAAATTTATGAAATGCACCGAATTGCGCATTATGTGAGTGGTGGTTTGATTGTGACTTTGCCTGGACCCGATGAAGATCACAACCCAGAAACATCAGGAAAATTAAGCGATGTTCTGCGTGCTAATCCGCAAGTGCCGTACGAGCAACGCATAGAGGCCGCGCGTTTAATTGAAGATTTAACAGCAGGCTATCAGGGCGGATGGTATTCCGTGATTAGCTTGCACGGTGGTGGTTCACCTGCGGCGATGAAGCAAGAAATCTATCGCAACTACCCCATTGGATCTAAAGTGGAATTGGTTGAGCGCATTTTGGAAAGGGGCATTGGAGAGACGCCGCATCCATTGGCTCATATAAAAAATCGCGCAATCACGCAAAATAAACAACCTGGGAAATGCTGCGATCAAGGATGTACAGTGCCAGGACAGCCAGTGATGGTTGATTTGCCAATGACAAAAAAATAATCCTTATCGATGCGGAGACTGCTATTTCTGAACAAAAAAAATCAATCTATAACTAACAGTAACGACCAGACTAATTCCCCCCAATTATTTGATCCAATAGTTGAAATCAGTTATGGTACATAACATGCGTCTTTTTAAGAGGACGGCGAGGCTGAAATGTGTGAAAACAATTTCCAATCATCAAGTGACCATGCTGATTAAGACAAATATCAAGGTCAAATACAAGCAACTACCAACCGGAATTACCAATTACCGTCAAAAAAATAGTTGCATCTATCACTTGGTCACTTCAAGCAAGTTATTGAAGTCATCACTCCAAATGCCTAGTTTAGGTATTGGAGTGATCTGACCCGTCGCTTTGCGTATCGCTGTTTGTTCTAGCACTGATGGATCTTTTGCAATCAATATCCAATCGGTGTCGCGCAACGACGGGTTATCGGTCACGTCCTTGATGAGAGCGTAATGCAATCCTTGTTGCTTAGCAATATTGACCAAAACGGGCGCAAGATTGAGGTATTGGTTGGTTACATGAAATGCAATGATGCCTTGCGGCTTCATATGCTTCCAATACAAAGTCATGGCTTGCTGCGTCACCAAGTGCACGGGTATTGAGTCGCCCGTGAATGCGTCAACCGCCAATACGTCAAATTGCTGGATAGCTTCTTTTTCGAGTGACAGTCTTGCGTCACCCAACACGGTTGTAATCGTAGCATCGCTGTCTTTTAAAAAACTAAATTCTTTATTGGCAATTTCAATCACATCGGGATTGAGTTCGTATAGGAGATAGACATCGCCTTTTTTACCGTATACAGCCAATGTGCCAGCGCCCAACCCAATGACGCCCACTTTTTGATTGTGTTGCTGCGTGTTGGCGATCGCCAAGCCCACGCCTGACGTGGCACCGTAATAGGCGGTCGCTTCTTTTTTGCGTGAAGCGTCAAGGTATTGCTCGCCGTGTTTGATCGATCCATGGATTAGCAACCGTTTGTGTTCAATCGCAGGTCCATCGGTCACGTCAGCGGTGATCAATGTTCCATAAAAATTGCGACCAATCCAACGTGCACCATTGAAGTCGTCTTCAATTTGTAGGTATAGATAAGCGCCGCAAAAAATACTCAAACTCAGTGCGATTACTTTGACTGATTTCCATTGAATCAAAATCGTCATGAGCAATGCAACCAATGCCAAGCCGATGCCGAGTTCGTAGTACGCTGCCAAAACACGTGGCGCCATCCAACTGATCATGAAGCCACCCATGGCGCCGCCCACCGACACCATCAAATAAAAGCGAGTTAAATATTGAGAAGAGGGTCGCATGCTGGATAATTCTCCGTGCATGACCATACAAACAAAAAACAAGGCAGCTGCATAAAGCGGGATAGCCACCCAAATATCAGCACCCACACTGCGATTATTTAAGCCATAAGCGCATAAACCCATTAGAACAGCAGTGATGGGCCACACAATGATGGGTCGATACCAGCGATCGCTTTCAAAGCAAAGAACGAAAGTGAGTAGATAGAGAGTGAGGGGCAAGAGCCACAAGAAGGGAATAGATGCTACGTTTTGTGTGATGTGATTAGTAATCGCCATCAACATCCAAGACGCCATGCAAGAAGGTGCAATCCACAAAAAATAATTTTTAAATCCAATCGTAGATGTGGTTGCATCATTTGTTAAAGAGGACTCTTCTTTTGATGGTGTAATATTATTTTGTACATGTCGTAAGAAATAAATGCCAGAACCTATGCATGCCAATACAAAAATGGCATAAGCCACAGACCACATATAAGCTTGTCCTTCAATGGCTGCACGCGATTCAATTAAAAAGGGATAGCAAATGAGTGCAAGCAAAGACGCCAGGTTAGACAATGAAAAATAACGATACACGCTTGAATCAGTAAAAGTGCGTGCAACCCAAGACTGAATCAGTGGGCCTGTCGTGGATAGCAAAAAATAAGGCAGCCCAATGGTAAATATCAAAAGTTTGATAATGAGCCAAGATGGGTCTTCATCACCTGTAGGCTTCCATTGCGAGTTGGCGACGATGGGTAAAAAAGAAAGACTCACCAAAAGCAAAATCACATGAACGATCACTTGATGAATGGGCTTTAACTGATGCGACACAAAATCTGAATAGGCGTAACCAATCAGCAAGGTCATTTGAAAAAATACCATGCAAATAGCCCAAACAGTTGCAGAGCCGCCAAACCAAGGCAGAATTTGTTTGGCAATAATAGGTTGCACCAAGAACAATGCAAACGCACTGATAAAGATAGTGGTTGCAAACAGCAGTTTGGAAGTGAGAGAATTCAAGATGCATTGCTCCGCTGGTGTCGACGGTGAATTCCGACAAAAACAAGCATTTTCTAACAAAACAAGCCATGAGTCTCGAATCTGTCCGTCAATACTTCATAGATCGTCAAATAAACATGCCAATCTTTGAAACCCAAGAGAGTACAGCCACTGTCGCCTTGGCGGCACAGGCGCACGGCGTTGAACCGGGCCGAATTGCCAAAACATTGGCTTTTCGGCTTGCAAAAGGCGATGTGATTATGTTGGTAGCCAGTGGAGTGGCTCGTATCGATCATCAAAAATTCAAAGCGGTGATGGGCAAAGGAAAAATGTTGTCAGCAGATGACGTGGTGCAATTAACAGGTCATCCTGTTGGTGGCGTGTGTCCATTTGGATTGGCCCAAGCATTACCTATTTATCTGGATCAATCGCTTCAGACTTATGATGAAGTTTGGCCCGCCGCAGGTTCTATCAATAGTGCCATTCGCATCAGCACCCAACAGTTGGCACAACTCACGCAGGGTCAATGGGTTGACGTTTGTACTGTTCTCACTTCCACTTCAACGTAGTCTCATCATGAAAATTAAATTACTTGCTTTATTTCTTTGTATGTTTTTAGGCGCTTGTGCAACGCAAAGCACAAATGCAGATAGCGATTACAAACCCATGCGTGGGCAAATGGGTAAAGACGTGATGTGGTTGCAAACCGCGCAAAATTTAGTTAATCAAATGTTGGCGATGGCGCAAATTAAAAGCGATGATGTTGTTTATGATTTGGGAGCGGGCGACGGAATTATTCCTATCACTGCATCGAAGGTATATGGCGTGCAATCGGTCGGTATTGAATACCACCAAAAGCTAGCCGACTTTGCAAAAAAGAACGCTATACAAGCGGGCGTGGGCGACAAAGTCAATATCATCAAGGGTGATATTTTTGTAGAAGATTTTTCTAAAGCAACGGTCGTGACAATGTATTTGTTGCCTGAGCTTAATTTGCAACTCAGGACCACGCTTTTACAAATGAAACCTGGGACGCGCGTTGTTTCGCATGAGTTTGATATGGGCGAGTGGCAGCACGATCAGTTTTATACCGATGGTAAAGAAAAAGCATTTTTATGGATCGTGCCTGCTAATGTAAAAGGAGTTTGGCATCTCAAAGACTCAGACGCCAAGTTGGATGCGCGCATTCAAATCGATCAACAGTTTCAAAGCATTGGAGGCACCATCACTTATGCGGGCCAGCAAAAGCCATTGCTAGGCGCACAAATCAAAGGAGCGCAAATTCGTTTTCAGTTTGTTGCATCCGACGATAGTTTGTTTACTGTGCAAGCCACATTGAATCAAAACACCATGAGCGGTGAATTGTGGGCTTGGGGTCGTACGCTACCGTTTGAAATTCAACGCCAACCCTAATTCAACAAAAACTGACACAATCACATCCATCACAAAAGGAAATTGAAATATGAAAGCTAATAACATTCTTGACACTATTGGAAATACACCACACGTTCGTATCAATCGATTGTTCGGATCCCAAGCAAACGTATGGATCAAATCCGAAAGAAGCAACCCAGGGGGCTCTATCAAAGACCGCATTGCATTGGCCATGGTGGAGGCTGCCGAAAAATCAGGACAACTCAAAGCGAGCGGCACGATTGTCGAGCCCACTTCGGGCAATACAGGAGTTGGCTTGGCAATGGTCGCTGCCGTCAAAGGTTACAAATTAATATTGGTCATGCCAGACAGCATGTCCATTGAGCGTAGAAGACTCATGCTTGCATACGGCGCAACTTTTGATTTAACACCGCGTGAAAAAGGCATGAAAGGCTCGATTGCACGTGCGCAAGAAATCGCATCACAAATTCCTGGCGCATGGATACCCCAACAATTTGAAAATCCAGCCAACATTGAAGTGCATGCGCGTACCACCGCTCTAGAAATTTTGGCCGACTTTCCCGAAGGTCTAGACGCCATTATCACGGGTGTGGGAACTGGAGGGCATCTGAGTGGTGTCGCGCAAGTATTAAAAGCCAAATGGTCCAAACTCAAGGTGTTTGCAGTTGAGCCTCAAGCCTCGCCTGTTATTTCGGGTGGTGCACCGTCACCTCATCCGATTCAAGGCATTGGCGCTGGTTTTATTCCCCAAAATTTATTAACTGAATTGTTAGACGGTGTGATTCAAGTCGATGCTGAAGAAGCACGTGAATACGGTCGTCGATGCGCCAAAGAAGAAGGCATGCTGGTGGGTATCTCTTCGGGTGCGACGTTGGCTGCGATTGCCAAAAAATTACCCGATTTGTCTGCAGGCGCATCGGTATTGGGATTTAATTACGACACGGGTGAGCGTTATTTATCCGTTGAAGGTTATTTGCCCGCATAAGAAAAACCAAACAAGTCATCGGCTGTTGACCACATCAGCTTATGACGCTCGGTTACTGAAAATTGTTTGGCCACCAATTGAAGTATGCATCCATAATCCAAGCGAGGTGAAGCTTTGAGATACGGCCAATCAGACGCCCACATGCAATTGGATAATCCAAATACATCGACTAATTTTTCAACAAATATTGTGGTGTCATCAAAAGGGTAGGCAAGCGCAGAAAATTTGGCGAAGCCAGAAATTTTGACAAACGCTTGACCTTTTTTTCCTAATTTTAAAAGTGCTGCAAACCCTGCTTGATTCACGCCCTTGGCAGGCACCGGTCTGCCGCAGTGATCAATCAATACACGCACTTGACTGCGCTCAATCATGGCAGAGAAGTCGAGCAATTGATCTGCTTCTACTTGAAACTGCGCATACATATTTAATTCTTTGAGACGATGAAGCAAGGGCTCAATGTCTTTGTAAAACGAAGTACCCCAAAATGAAGAGTTGAAAGCCACACCCACCACGCCTTGTTTTTGTAATGCGCAGAGTTGTTCGCTGCTCGCATCATTGGGCACCACTGCAATGCCTTTAAATCGCTGAGGGTCGGTGGTTAAGGCATGACACATGCAAGTGTTGTCTAAGTTGTAGCCTGAATTGGGTCCCACCAGTAATGCGTGTTGCACGCCATAACTGTTCATGACATGCGAGAAGTAAGACTGATCACCTATCTCTTGGCCTTGCGGTTTGTAGAGTGCATCTGCCGAATAAGGAAATTGAAGCGGTGCCAATAGATGGCAGTGCGCATCAATTTTGGGTTCGTCAAAAATAGACACGTTAAAAAGTGGCTTGAATGGCTTGTTGCAATTCGTCGGTGATTTCTGGCATCACCCCAAACCATGCTTTGAATGCAGGTCTGGCTTGATTGAGAAGCATGCCCAGTCCATTGACTGTGGTGTTGCCTCGTTTTTTTGCGCTCAATAAAAATGGAGTTTCCAGTGGCACATAAATCGCATCCGATACCAATGTCCAAGAGGGCAATTCTTTGAGGTTGATGTCTAATTCGGGTTGTCCATACATCCCTTGATTGGTGGTGTTGATCAATAGTGCAGAACCTGCAATGGCATTGTTTCTTTCTGACCAATCAAACACCGAAATGGGTTTGCCAAATTCTTGCGCTAATAAATCGGCTTTGGCTTTGGTGCGATTGAGTAAACGAATTTCTTTTGCACCTTGATCAATCAAACTCAGCACAATGGCTCGTGCTGCACCACCTGCACCGAGCACAGCGATTGGACCTTCGTCTGCTCGCCAATTGGGTTTCGCATCTTTTAAACTTTGGATATAACCAAAACCATCGTTATTAAAACCATGTAACGCACCATCGGCTTGTACAACAATCGTATTGATTGCGCCCATGCGTTTGGCCAGTGGGTCAATGTAATCCATGAATTTCATGGCATCCACTTTGTGGGGCAGGGTGAGATTACAACCTGCAAGACCAAGGGTTCGAAGACCTTGCACAGCTTTGTCGATATCGGCGGGTTGTACGGCAAACAAACCATACGCGCCTTTGAGGTTGTATTTTTTAATCCAGTGGTTATGAATCACTGGAGAGCGTGACTGAGATACAGGCCAGCCCATGACACCGGCCATGATGTAACGATTGTCCATAATGTATTGCTTATAAATGGTTGGGATTTCAGAATGATACATTGAATGTTATGATTAATAAGTAGTCTTTTTTCGTATAAGTTTTATGTCCAGTACACCACGTATTTATGTTCGTTCATTGAAGTTGAGTGACGGCGAACAATTTTTAAAACAGGTGCGTCAAAGCAGACGTATTCATCGCCCGTGGGTTCAGGTTCCTCAAACACAAAGCGCATTTAAAGATTACGTCAAAGAAATGAACACTGAGGATGACCTGGCTTTTTTAGTGATTAAAAAAGAAAGCAATGAGATGGTCGGTATTGTTGAGTTACGTGATATTTTTTTGGGTGACTTCAAAAACAGCTACATCATTTACTTTGGATTTGTAGGGTTGATTGGCCAAGGATTGATGCGAGAGGCTGTGCAGCAAGTCATAAAAATTGCATTTAGTCGATTGAAGTTACATCGCTTGGAGGCCAACATCCAACCTAATAACCAAGCATCTAAAGCGTTAGTTCAAGCCTGCGGCTTTCAAAAAGAAGGCTTTAGTCCCAAATTTTTAAAAAAGGGAGGGCAATGGCGAGACCACGAACGCTGGGCATTGGTAAAAGGTTAAAATTGACATTAAACCTAATTTGTTGTAAAACCTTTGGGTTCATTCTTTCAATCAGAGGATTAATTCATGAGTAAAATTTTGCAATCTTTGTTGTACACCGTGATCGCAGGCGTCGTTCTGTTGATCATCATTGTTTTGGTGGCCAATCAGCCAACAGTTATGAATCACGCTTGGGGCGCATTTGTGATGCGTTGGTTGCACGTGGTCAGTGGCGTGATGTGGATTGGTTTGTTGTGGTACTTTAACTTTGTACAAATTCCATCGATGCCCAAGATTCCTGACGAGCAAAAACCTGCTGTAAGCAAAGTTATCGCGCCAACGGCCTTATTTTGGTTTCGTTACGCAGCCTTAGCAACAGTTGCAACTGGCATTTTGGTTGCATGGATGAATGGCTATATCGGTCAGGCGCTTGGATTGCGTCAACCCTTTGTTGCCATTGGTATCGGCATGTGGATTGCGCTCATCATGGCATTCAACGTGTGGTTCATTATTTGGCCTAATCAACAAAAAGCATTGGGTATGGTTGAAGTAGAGCCTGCTGCTAAAGCAGCTGCTGCTAGAACAGCAATGCTGACTTCACGCATCAACACCATGTTGTCTGTTCCCATGTTGTATATGATGGTCGCTCAGCAAAACGGCGGACTGTAATGAATTAAACCCAAATCAATTGGGTCATCAAAACGAGCCTGTTGAAGGATGATTATTTATCCGACGACAGGCTTTTTTTTAGGTATTGAATTTTTAAATAAGGAGATACTATGAGTTCACAGTTCACACGTCGACAAGTTTTGAAAACCTCTGGTTTGCTGGCTGCGTCTATTGCAGCACCTGCTTTTTCTCAAGCATATCCAGCAAGAACCATTCGATTCATTTGTCCTTGGCAAGCTGGGGGCTCTACAGATATTGTGATTCGCTCATGGGCCGAAAGTGCCAGCAAAATATTAGGTCAACAAATTATTGTCGATAACCGAGGTGGCGCTGGTGGCACATTGGGTGCTGTTGAATTGGTCAATGCCAAACCAGACGGCTATACGATCAGTCAATTACCCCATGGTGTGTTTCGTATACCGCATATGCAAAAAACACAGTTTGATACGCTCAAAGATTTCACTTGGATCGCGTGTCTCACAGGTTATACATTTGGTTTGGTGGTACCTGCCGATTCACCCATTAAAACAATCAAAGATTTGGTGGAATTTGCAAAAGCCAAACCTGGTGTGTTTACTTATGGATCTACAGGTGTGGGTACAAGCCCTCATCTGGCTGTTGAAGAATTTGCGCAACGTGCAGGTATTCAACTCAATCACATTCCATTCAAAGGCAATACAGAAAACATGCAAGCGGTTTTGGGTGGACATACTATGTCGGCTAGCGATGCAACGGGATGGGCGCCTCATGTGGATTCTGGCAGGTTGCGTTTGATTGCAACCTATGGAAGTAAGCGTACCAAAAGATGGTCGCAAGTGCCTACTTTGGATGAGTTGGGATACAAAACCGTATCGGATTCACCCTTCGGTGTTTGTGGTCCTAAAGGAATGGACCCTGCCATTGTTCGAGTATTGCATGATGCGTTTAGAAAAACTTTGGATGATCCTAATGTTGTCGCAACATTAGACAAGTATGATCAACCTGTGATTTATATGAATACCGAAACCTATACCAAATGGGCGCGTGATACCTATGAATCCGAAAAAATCACCATCGAGAGATTGGGGATGGCTCAAAAAACGTAAAGTATTTTGGATCGTTGTTAAGGATTTGTAATGAAAGCAGTATTTGTACTTTTCGATTCATTGAATCGCAAAGCATTGCAAAGTTATGGTGGTCAAGATATTCCAACGCCCTCGTTTGATCGGTTGGCAACCCTATTTGCCGATGACTCATGTGGTTGAGCAAAACAATCCGAGTTTGTCGTTTCGGGCGAAATCATTGCACAATTTAAATCCTCAGGGCTTAAATTATCCAATGCTTGATTCATCAGCGAGCGATAAAAGTGAAAAATCAATTCATCTACTCACACCGCAGACAACAGCCGTTCAAGGATGGAGCGGTATACTGAGTTGGCCTTTGTTGATCGATCAACACTTAAAGCTCAAATGCGAAGGTGCAGCGCACTTGGTCGTTCATATGCCCGCCGATTTTGCTTATGCTTGTGTGGAGCCGATGACAGCATTGTCTGGTGCGCTGCTCACCTATTCTCAAGAGCAGATCGATTCTTCTGTTTTTTTAAATCCACAATCCGTGAAAACAATGTCGTGTGAAATGGAGATCGTATGAAGTATTTACATTATTTATTTATTGCGTTGGCCAGTTGTTGTTTAACGCTTGTGCATGCACAAACCACATCGTCGTATCCCAATAAACCCATCAAAATTATTGTGCCGTTTCCTGCAGGTGGCACCTCCGATGTGCTTGCTCGAATGGTGGGGCAAAAGTGGACCGAAGCTTGGGGTCAACCTGTCGTGATTGAAAACAGACCAGGATCGAATGGCAACTTGGTTGCCGATGTATTGGCCAAATCAGCACCCGATGGTTACACCTTGATCTTGATGGACGTTGGTAATTTAGTCATCAGTCCTGCTTTGTACAAATTGCCTTTCAATGTCTTAACCGATTTTGCGCCTGTTGCCATGGTGGGTTATTCGCCGCATTTGTTGGTGGTGAGTTCACAAATTCCTGCGAACACCACCGCAGAGTTGGTTGCCTATGCCAAGTCCAAAAAAGGCGCACTTAATTTTGCAGCTGCGGCTGGAATGGGAAGCGCTCCGCATTTGGCTGGTGTTGTGTTTGCAAAGCGCAGTGGATTCGATTGGGGTTATGTGCCTTACAAAGGCGGCGCACAGGCCATCACCGATTTAATTGGCGGACAAGTAGATGTTACTTTTAATGGAATGGTTGCAACGTATCCGCATGTTAAATCTGGCAAGATCAAATTAATTGCAGTGTCGAGCGCCAAACGCAACGCGCAATTGGGCGATGTGCCAACAGTGGGTGAAACATTAACTGGTTTTTTAACCGGTAGTTGGCAAGGTCTTTTGGCGCCTGCTGGCACGCCCAAATCCATCATTGATAAACTCAATGCGGAGCTTCTTAAAATCACTGCAATGTCCGATATCAAAGAGCGATTGAATACATTAGGTGCAGAGCCGTCCAACATGAGTTCAGAGCAGTTTGGGCAATGGCTCAAGGAAGAAATTCCTGCGATGGCCAAGATTGTCCGAGAAGAAAAAATAACAGTCGATTGAATTTTTACATTTAACATTGAAAGATCGTCATGACACTAGAAGAACGCAACCAATTACAAAATTTTTTGCAACAATTGACACAAGCGCGTGCTGAGCCCAAAGATATAGCCGCTGAAACCTTAATCAAAGACGCATGCTCGCAACAACCCGACGCACTGTATTTATTGGTGCAACGTGCAATGGGTACCGATATGGCTTTGCAAGTGGCCATGGCTAAAAACGCTGAGTTGCAAGCAAAAGTAGATCAAGCGGCTACAACACCAGCGAGTAGTTTTTTGAGTGGTGGCAATAGTTGGGGTCGGCAACCCACTGCGCCAATTGCGCAAACCGCTGCATTTTCTAATCAATCCGCACCCGCTAGAAACATGCAACCTCAAGCTGCGCCAGTCGCTCAAAGTTCTTGGGGGTCGGGCATGATGGGCACGATTGCCAGCACAGCAGTGGGTGTGGTGGCAGGATCATTTTTATATCAAGGTATTCAAAACATGATGGGGCATCACGGGCCCAGTAATGATCAATCAAATTCACTCTCGTCAAATAACAGCGACAATGGTTTTGTTCCTATTGCCGATGAACCGTCAAATGATTCGGTTGCGGATTATTCTGACGATGTGGGTGGAGATGATTGGGCTTGAATCATTTATCTAGGTGTCGTAACATCTTGGGTCCACGACTCACACGCATTGTGTGGCTTCACTTCGGGGTAGTGCCACATCATGGTGATTTTTCGCATCACTGGTGTGGCTAAAAAATACCGATGACCGCATCGCAAACCCGTCGAAGAGGTTTGAGAAGCCATGACATATGCACAGTTTTGGCAACTTAATTCAAATGATGCATGCGGATGGAATGTAGACATAGGGGTTTAGGGTTGAAATGTGCTTCATCCATGCAATAGCAAATTTTAAGCCCATTAAAATGATAATTTTTAAACAATTGAGCACCAAAAGAGCGTGCATAAAATAAATTGAATTAATTAGTATTCTTTAAATTTTCCGTAGAGTGCACGAGGGTTGTGCACCAAAATCATTTCTCTTGTTTGTTCGTCGGGTACCCACTCAGCGAGCAAATCAAATAAATCACCATCGTTGGGTATGGATCGATTGTTCATGTTGACGTGAGGCCAATCACTTCCCCAAATCAAACGCTGCGGTGCATGCGCTACTAACTGGCGTGCCATTGGGGTGACGTCTGCATAAGGAAAGTCACCCGGTGAACATCGCATAGGACCTGAGAGCTTGACCCAAAATTGACCTGTGTCTAAAAGTTTCAGCAAATGTTGAAAGGCCGGTTGTTCAATACCGCCTTTTGCGGGAACGGCTGCAAAGTGATCCAACACAATTGCATGATTAGGTAATGCTTGAAGCATAGGCCCATAGGTAAGTAAATCATCACCCGACGGATAAAAATTGATATGCCAGCCAAGATTTGCAATGCGTGCAGCAACGTTAGGTGAGATACGAGGCAATGCGCCTTGATGACCTGGACTCACGAAGCGTGCGCCACAAACACCGAGTTGATCGAGCATGTGTAAGTCTTCATCGGTGACATCTTCAGGTAACAATGCAACGCCTTTAAATTGACCTGGATGCGCTTTTAATGTGTTTGCTAAATGGGTAAAGCTCGTACCGTATCCACCACCACTCACGATCACTGCTGAATGCAGGCCAATGGCTTTTTGTAGTTTTACGTAATCGGCTGGCAATGCATCTTGTGATGTGTATCGACTATTGGGATGAAATGGATATTGCGACGCAGGTCCAAACAAATGAATATGCGTGTCGATGGCTCCTGCTGGACACGGTGTGAGTGGTTTTTTGGGATCAGGGTCTGGCGGTTGCGTTAAAGGTGGTTGCATCACTCGGCCTTGATTTGAGCTTTTTGAACCACATCGCGCCATTGCTTGAGTTCTGCACTGATGAGTTTGCTAAATGCGGTTGGATCACTCGCTACCATTTCAACACCATCAGCTGTCAGTTGTTTGAGTAATTCAGTTTGTGTGGACATGGCTTGAATCGCTTTGAACAAGATGTTAATCGTGGTGATATCGGTATTGGCTGGAGCCAAGATCCCCATCCATAAAATACCTTGATAGCCAGGAAATCCTAACTCTGCGACGGTAGGAACTTGCGGCATTAAAGGTGAGCGGCTAGCACTGGCAATGGCCAGTGGTTTGAGTTTCCCGGATTTGATGTGTTGAGAAGATGTCGCTATGGTGTCCATCTTCAACCCGATCACGCCTGAAAGTAAATCATTCATGGCAGGTGCTGCGCCTTTGTAAGGAACGTGGGTGATTCGCGTGCCCATTTTTTGAAGAAGTAACTCCATGGTGATATGCGGTAATGTGCCATTGCCTGCAGAGGCGTAATTGAGTTTTTCAGAAGATGTTTTGGCGTAGCTGACAAATTCTGTGAAAGTATTAAAGGGCTGCGCTGAATGAGCTACTAATAATTCTGGAATTTGTGCAACCAAGGAGACAGGTAAAAAATCTTTTTCTGTATCAAATGGGATGTTTTGAATCAGTGATGGATTGATAGTGTGGTTAGGTGTTGCAAACAGCAATGTGTATCCGTCAGCTGTTGACTTGGCGACACGACTAGAGGCAATCGTGCCACCAGCGCCGGGTACATTCTCAATAACAACATTGGTGTTGAGTTGTTTACCCAGTTGTGTGGCGATGATGCGTGCAACCAAATCAACAGTGCCGCCTGCAGGAAAAGGTACCACCAGTTTGATGGGTCGATCAGGATAAGCGGCTTGAGCGGGTAATAGGTAAACAAAAGTTTGAAAGAAAACAAGAGAGAGAGATGTCAAAATTTTTGATCTGCTTAAATGTTTCATGGATTATCCTTTTTTGATTGCCATGAGTAAACCATGAAATATCGAGCATCGCAAGTTTAAATTTGCATATTCATTTTCATTAAAGGAGTAAATCATGAATTTTCAAGCGAACAGAAGAAAATGGCTCACTACCTCGTTGGTATACACGGGATTAACTCAATGGCCCATCTTGTCATGGTCTCAATCGGCGTTTCCTAATCAGCCCATCAAAGTGATTATTCCATTTGGACCTGGAGGCCTTGCAGATATCACCATGCGATTGGTGGCACAAAAACTAAGCGAGCGTATTGGGCAGCAAGTGATTGTTGAAAACAAGCCTGGCGCGGGTGGCGTGATCGCCGCAAAAACTGCATTAGCCGCTCCTCGCGATGGCCATACCTTGATTTTATTTTCAAACGGTACGGCGATTGGAAAGTCATTGTTTAAGTTGGAATACGATCCA
>Ga0114978_10000172_pt1 | contig 54108 bp, 52 predicted proteins | sample S_140212_EF_Meta_FD_87027 | JGI IMG/M metagenome (GOLD analysis project Ga0114978, IMG submission 87027) | Freshwater microbial communities from Lake Simoncouche, Canada to study carbon cycling - S_140212_EF_MetaG | ecosystem: Environmental > Aquatic > Freshwater > Lake | place: Lake...
CCGTGGCAGTGCTTGTATTTTTTACCACTGCCACAAGGGCAAGGCTCGTTGCGTCCCACCCGGCCAAAGGAGTTGCCATCGTCAACGGGCGCCATCGGGATGGCTTCGGTGGTTTGGGACTCGCCGGTCTCGGTGGGCGCGGTGTAGGTGATGTTGCTGATGTTCTCTCCGCGCGCCTCGAGTGCCTGTGCGGCTTCGTCGAGCTGCTCATTGGACTGGATGCGCACCGTCATCAGAGTTTTGGTGACTTCGTTCTTAACCGCGTCGAGCATTTGGCCAAATAGCTCAAAGGCCTCGCGCTTGTATTCTTGCTTGGGCTGCTTCTGCGCGTAGCCGCGCAAATGGATCCCCTGGCGCAAATAGTCCAGAGAACTCAGGTGGTCGCGCCACTGGGTGTCTATGGTTTGCAGGAGCACCATGCGCTCAAAGTGGGTAAAGCTCTCGGCTCCAACTTGCTCGATCTTTTGAGCAAAAGACGCGTTGGCGGCCTTGGTCACGGCATTGAGTATTTCCTCGTCGGTGATGGACTGGGCCGCAGTGATGGTGCTAGCCAGGTCAATGTCAATGCGCCAGTCGTCGGCCAGCAGCTTTTGTAGACCAGCAATGTCCCACTGCTCTTCCACCGATTCGTGGGGCACATAGGCGCGCACCAAGTCATGAAACGTACCTTCACGCAGGGAGGCAATTTGGGCATTCAGATTCTGCGCGTCCAGAATTGCGTTGCGCTGCTGGTAGATCACTTTGCGCTGGTCGTTGGACACGTCGTCGTATTCGAGCAGCTGCTTGCGCATGTCAAAGTTGCGCGCCTCGACCTTGCGCTGGGCGCTCTCGATGCTGCGAGTGACGATGCCGGCTTCAATTGCCTCGCCCTCTGGCATTTTGAGGCGCTCCATGATGGCCTTGACCCGGTCGCCGGCAAAAATGCGCATCAAGGAGTCGTCCAGGCTCAGGTAAAAGCGCGAAGAACCCGGATCGCCCTGGCGACCAGAGCGGCCACGCAGCTGGTTATCAATGCGGCGCGACTCGTGGCGCTCGGTGGCGATGATGCGCAGACCGCCCAGCGCGGTAATCGCGTCATGGTCGGTCTTCCATTGCGCCTTGATGGCCGCCACTTTGGCGCTTTGGGCACTGCCGTCCAGGCTTTCATCGGCCTGCGCTTCTTGGACCGCTTTTTCGATATTGCCGCCCAGCACGATGTCGGTGCCGCGGCCGGCCATATTCGTGGCAATAGTGATCATGGTGGCACGTCCAGCCTGGGCCACGATATCGGCCTCGCGAGCATGCTGTTTGGCATTGAGCACCTGGTGTGGCAGGTCGGCCTTGACCAACAGCTCGGCGATGATTTCCGAGTTTTCGATCGATGTGGTGCCCACCAGCACCGGTTGGCCGCGCTCATAGCACTCACGGATATCGTCTATGGCAGCCACATATTTTTCATGCGTGGTTTTGTAGACGCGGTCGAGCTGGTCTTCGCGGCGGCTTTGGCGGTTGGGCGGAATGACCACGGTTTCCAGGCCGTAAATTTCCTGGAACTCGTAGGCTTCGGTGTCAGCCGTACCGGTCATACCTGAGAGTTTGGCGTAGAGGCGAAAGTAGTTTTGGAAGGTGATGGACGCCAGGGTCTGGTTTTCTGCCTGGATCGACACGCCTTCTTTGGCCTCGACCGCCTGGTGCAAGCCGTCGCTCCAGCGCCGTCCGGTCATCAAACGCCCAGTAAATTCGTCCACGATGACGATTTCACCCTCTTGCACCACGTAATGTTGGTCGCGGTGGAACAGGTGATTGGCCCGCAACGCCGCATACATATGGTGCATGAGCGTGATATTGGCCGGGTCGTACAGGGACGAGCCCGCCGGTATGAGTTGCAGGCCCGCCAGCAGTTGCTCCGCGCTTTCGTGTCCTTGCTCGGTCAGCACAATTTGCTGGGATTTCTCATCGACCGTAAAGTCGCCGGGGGTAATGACGCCTTCGCCGGTGCGCAAGTCGAGTTCGCCCTCCTGGCGCTTTAGCGCGGGCACGACGGTGTTGATGGCGATGTAGAGCTCGGTGTGGTCTTCGGCCTGGCCGCTGATGATGAGCGGCGTGCGCGCCTCATCGATCAGGATGGAGTCCACCTCGTCAACGATGGCAAAGTTCAGGCCCCGCTGGACCCGGTCTTTGGCTTCATAGACCATGTTGTCGCGCAGATAGTCAAAGCCGTATTCGTTGTTGGTGCCGTAGGTGATGTCGGCGCGGTAGGCCGCTTGCTTTTCCTCGCGCGGCACGTTGGGGGTGTTGATGCCCACGGTCAGGCCCAGGAACTCGTATAACTGGCCCATCCAGCGCGCATCGCGACTGGCCAGGTAGTCGTTGACGGTGACCACGTGCACGCCCTTGCCAGTGAGCGCATTGAGGTAGACCGGCAGCGTGGCGGTCAGTGTTTTACCCTCACCAGTTCCCATTTCCGAGATTTTTCCGTTATGCAAGGACATGCCGCCTAGCATCTGCACGTCAAAATGGCGCATTTTCATGACACGCTTGGAACCTTCACGTACGACCGCGAAGGCCTCGGGCAGGATGGCGTCAAGACTCTCGCCCGCCGCGATCCGCGCCTTGAACTCGGCCGTTTTGGCCTTGAGCGCCTCGTCCGTTAGCCCCTCATAGCCCGGCTCCAACGCGTTGATACGCGTTACGGTGGTGCGGTACTGCTTCAACAAACGGTCGTTGCGGCTTCCAAAGAGCTTGGTCAGAAATGTAAATGGCATGGGTACGAGACCGGCCTGCAACCCTCGTAGATCACAGAACAGCACAGTCCTTTTGGTGGTCGGTGTTCAAGGTGTAGGGCAGCGATCCAGGCGACAGGCCCGCAGGCCAGGCCGCAGCCGCTACCGATAAGGGTAGGATTTTAGCGTTGCGCTGTGCCCGAAGCCGGGCCCGCGCCCAAGCGCAGGAATTTCTGCGGATCCTGCGCCACGCCGCGCACCAGCACCTCAAAATGCAAGTGCGGCCCGGTTGAGCGCCCGGTGTTGCCCACCTCGGCAATTTTTTGCCCGCGCTTGATCAAATCGCCCTTTTTCACCATACTGCGTGAAAGGTGAGCGTAGCGGGTAAGCAAGTCGTTTCCGTGGTCAATCTCAATCAAGTTGCCGTATTGGGGATGCGGCTCTTGCGAGACCACCACGCCGCCTGCAGCAGAGTAAATCGGCGTGCCCACATTGGCAGGAAAATCCAGGCCCTCATGCAGCGCTGACAAGCCGGTAAAAGGGTCAATGCGCCAGCCAAAGGCAGAACCCACATTGACATCGGGCACAGGCGAGCGGGTGGGAATCATCATTTTTTTGATTTTTTGCTCAAACAAGCGCGACTCGATCACGGTCATGATGTCGTTGCGTTGACCGGTGGCCTGTTCGATCTGTTGCAAGGTGGCTTGCAACTCCTGCATCGTCATGTCACGCCCCAACACCAGGGCACCGCCCTGCCCTGGCGGGACTTTAACGGCAGCCGGATCTAGGCCAGCCAAGCCAGACACACGCTCGGCCAGCGACTCCATTTGCAGCAGTTTGGCCTGCATCTCGCCCATGCGCTTGGCCATGAGTTCGATGTTTTCGCGCATATAGCGGTCCCGCTGGTCAAATTCGTCTTTGACCACCAGGCGCATAACTGAGCTGATCACCGGCCAACCCTCGCGCGCGCCCTTGAGCAAAATCCAGTGGTAAATACCAGCCGAAATGAGCGTCACGGCCAGAAAAAGTCCAGCCAAAGTGGCCGTCAGCGCCGGGCCTTTGATTTGCAGCACGTAGCTTTTCGACAGGCGTGGATCCGTGATAATCAATTGCATGCGTGCAGTCCTCTAATGAATTACCCAAGCCGCCCGTCCCGGTCCTGGACCGTGTTGCAAGCCACTCAACAATCCCCGACTTTAGCGCGATTGGCCGAACTCGCCGCCGATTCCACCGCGCGCCTGCGCTGCGTGGCCCCGCTTTTGCCTGCTTCCCTGCGCAAAAGCGTCAAGGCTGGAGCGGTTGATGAAGCGGTCTGGTGCCTGGTGGTGGACAACAACGCTGTCGCCTCCAAAGTGCGCCAATTGCTACCCGCCCTGATGGCGCAACTGCGCTCCAAGGGTTGGAACGTGGCAGAAATCCGGATCAAGGTCAGCCGCGAGGTCTGAAGAGGCGCCAGCGGCAGCTTGCCGCTGATTCTGGATGGGCGCTGCGGGCCGCACCTGCACACTGGCCGTCGAATACTCAGCTGCGCAACTGGATCACTGCGCTGCGCACAGCCGCCGCCCAGGTGCGGCGGTCGCGCCCGGTGGCGTGTTGTGCAGGGCCAAAATGCACCACGGCGACCAGGTCTTGGGCACACAAGGTGCGCCAAATTGAACCGACTAAGGTGTCGTCGCCGATGTAGCACGGCGCAAAACTGACCAGGCCACTGCGGCTGTTCATAAAGCGCAAGCCCACCGGTACCACCGGCGCGTCGGCCGAAATGGCGGCCTGGAACAAGTTGGCATGAAAAGGCAGCACCGTGCTGCCATCGCCCGTGGTGCCTTCGGGAAAAACCGCCAGTACCTCGTCTGCGCGCAAGCATTCGGCCATGTGGTGCACTACGCGCAGCGCGTCGCGGGGTGATTCGCGGGTGATGTAGAGCGTGCCTGCGGCCGTGGCCAGGGTGCCAATAAGCGGCCAGTGCTGGATGTCGGCTTTGGAAATAAAGCGGCAGTGGCGCGCGGCGTGCATTACCAGAATGTCAAGCCACGAGATATGGTTGGCCGCCAGCAGCACCGGCCCACACTGCGGCACCTCACCGTGCACCTGCAGCCTTACGCCCAGGCAGGCCAGCATGGTGTGCGCCCAGGCCTGCACTGCGGCCTCACGGGCGTCTTGTTCGAGTGCGGGAAAGCGGCGGTAAATCGTCCACAAGCCCACGCCGATGTGCACCAGCATGCGCAGCAGCCGGCCCAAGGCGCGCATGTCTAGACGCTGCGCTCAAACGCCAAGCGGCCACCCACCAGCGTGGCGCGCACCTGGGCGGGCAGCTCGTAGCCCGCATAAGGTGTGTGCTTGCTTTGGCTGCGCAGCGCCTGGGGCTGCACTTGCCACGAGGCCTGAGCATCAACCACGCAAATATCAGCCGCCTCGCCCACCAGCAAGCGTCCCAGGCTGCTGACCAGAGAGCCCACTGACGCGCCCAGCACGGCGGCGCTGTTGCTGGTGACGCAGGCCAGCGCATGGGCCAGGGGCACGCCGTCGGCCTGCGCCCATTTCAGCGCCAGGCTCAGCAGCAATTCCAGGCCGGTGGCACCGGGCTCGGCTTCGGCAAAAGGCAGGTCTTTTTCATCCGCACCCACGGGCGTGTGGTCGGACACCAATGCGTCCACTGTGCCGTCGGCCAGGGCGGCGCGCAGGGCAGCGCGGTCGGCCTGCTGGCGCAGCGGCGGGTTCAGGCGGGTACGGCTGTCAAAGTAGCCTACGTCCAGGTCGGTTAGGTGCAGGGAATTGATGCTGATGTCGCACGTCACCGGCAGGCCCTGGGCCTTGGCCTGGCGCACCAGTTCCACCCCGGCGGCGCTGCTGATGCGGCACAGGTGCACGCGGGTGCCGGTGGCGCGCACCAGCTCAAAAATAGTGTGCAGGGCAATGGTTTCGGCCGCCACCGGCACGCCGCTCAGGCCCATGCGTGTGGCCAGTGGCCCGCTGGCGGCCACGCCCTTGCCCAAATACAGCTCTTGCGGGCGCAGCCACACGGTGTAACCAAACGAGCGCGCGTAGAGCAGCGCGCGCTGCATGACCTGCGTGTTTGCCAGCGGCACTTCGGCCTGGCCAAAGCCAATACAGCCGGCTTCGGTGAGCTGCAGCATTTCGGTTAGCACCTCGCCTTGCAGCCCGCGCGTCAGCGCGCCCAGCGGCAGCACCCGCGCCTGGTGCAGGTTTTCGGCCTTAAAGCGCAGCATTTCCACCAGACCGGGCTCGTCGAGCACCGGGTCAGTGTCGGGCGGGCAGACTAGGCTGGTAACACCCCCAGCCACGGCGGCGGCCAATTCAGATGCCAGCATGCCTTCGTGCTCATGGCCGGGCTCGCGCAGGCGCGCGGCTAAATCCACCAGGCCGGGGATCACCAGGCAGCCGGCGGCGTCAATCGTGTGTGCGGCGACAAAACCTGCCGGCACTGCGCCAATAGAGACGACGTGCCCTGCGGCAACCGCCACATCGGCCAGCATATCCATGCCGCTGGCGGGGTCCATCACACGGCCGTTTTGAATGAGAATTTTCATGGCTTGCTTTCCTTAAGCTTCGTTGCCAGCCACGATGCCCATGACCGCCATGCGCACGGCAATGCCAAAGGTCACCTGCGGCAAGATCACGCTTTGCAGCCCGTCCACCACGGCCGAGTCAATTTCCACCCCCCGATTGATCGGGCCGGGGTGCATGACGATGGCATCACTCTTGGCCAATAGCAGTTTTTCGGGGGTCAGGCCAAAGCTCTTGAAATACTCTTGGCTTGAAGGCAAGAGTGCGCCGTTCATGCGCTCGTTTTGCAAGCGCAGCATGATGACCACGTCGCAGTCCTTGATGCCTTCTTCAAGCGTGTTGCACACGCGCACGCCCATGGCGGCCATGTCGCTGGGTACCAGGGTGCGCGGCCCCACCACCCGCACTTCGGCGCAGCCCAGGGTGGTGAGCGCATGGATGTCGGAGCGCGCCACCCGCGAATGCAGCACGTCGCCCACAATGGCCACCGTCAGATTCGCAAAGTCTTTCTTGTAGTGGCGGATGGTGTACATGTCGAGCAAGCCCTGGGTCGGGTGCGCGTGGCGGCCGTCTCCGGCGTTGACCACGTGAACGTGGGGCGCCACGTGCTGGGCGATCAGGTAGGGCGCGCCCGACTCGCTGTGGCGCACCACAAAAATATCGGCCGCCATGGCGCTTAGGTTGGCGATAGTGTCGAGCAGCGACTCGCCTTTGGACGCACTGGAGCGCGCAATATCAAGATTGATCACGTCGGCCGACAAGCGCGTGGCGGCAATGTCAAAGGTGGTGCGGGTACGGGTGCTGTTCTCGAAAAAAAGGTTGAACACGCTTTTGCCACGCAGAAGCGGCACTTTTTTGACCTCGCGGTCACTCACCGACACAAACTGCGCTGCGGTGTCCAGAATGTGCGTGAGCATGTCTTTGGACAGGCCCTCGGTGGACAGCAGGTGGATCAACTCGCCGTGTTTGTTGAGTTGGGGATTGCGTCGGCCTAGCATGGTCAGGCACCTTTCACGTCAAAACTGAATCGGCCGTCGGCGTCACGCGCCAGCGCCAGCGACTGCGTGGGCTCCAGGCTCACGCGGGCGGCGGCAAAGTCGGCCTGGATGGGCAACTCGCGCCCACCCCGGTCCACCAGCACCGCTAGCTTCACACTGGCCGGGCGGCCATAGTCAAACAGCTCGTTGGTCACGGCACGGATGGTGCGCCCGGTAAACAGCACGTCATCCAACACCACAATGTGCGCATCTTGCACCGCAAACGGCAGCTTGGTCTGCCCGCCCGCGGCCAAGCCGCGCTTGGCAAAGTCGTCGCGGTGCATGGCCGATGAGATCGTGCCATGGCTGCCGCTCAAGCCCAGGTCTTTTTGCAGCCGCTCAGCCAACCACGCGCCACCCGAGGTGATGCCCACCAGGCGCGATTCGGGCCCGCAAAGAGCACGCACGCCGCGCAGCAGTTCCATATAAAGAGCCTCCGCATTCAGGACCAGACTCATGGCAAGTTCCTCAAAAATTGTTCCAAAATAATGCAGGCAGACGCTGCATCCGCGTCCTTGGCGCCGCAGGCCAGGGCTTCGGTAGTGCTGTAGCGCTCATCCACCTCAAACACCGGCAGGCCAAAGCGCCCGCGCAGTTGGCGGCCAAACTTTTGCGCGCGCACCGTGTTTTCGTGCGCTGCGCCGTCCGGGTGGTAGGGCATGCCGATCACGATGGCGTCAGGCTGCCACTCTTTAAGGCGCTGAGCGATCTGGGCAAAGCGGGCGTCGCCAATGGCGGCAATGGTGGGTTGGGCCTGCGCCGTGCCCAGCAGCCGGTTGCCCACGGCCACGCCGGTGCGCTTGGTGCCAAAGTCAAAGGCCATAAACGTGCAGAGATTGGCACCCACGGCAGGCAATACATCAGATGTGAGCGGTGCGCTGCCCAAAGGTGGCATGGCAGGCAAAACGCTCATGCGCTGCCCGCATGCGGCGAGATCATCCAGGCCTGTAGACCCAAGAGCGCCAGCGCCTGGTCGTAGCGCTGGGCCACGGGAGTGTCAAAAATAATGCTGTTTTTGGCGTCAACGGTTAGCCAGCTGTTTTCCTTGATTTCGGACTCTAGCTGGCCCTCGCCCCAAGCCGAATAGCCCAGCGACACCAGGACCCTGCGCGGCCCAGCGCCCGTGGCGATGGCCTCTAACACGTCGCGCGAGGTGGTCATCTCCAGCCCGCCGGGAATCACCATGGTGGACGCGTACAAAGACGCCTCGGGCCGGTCCAGGTCGGCAAACACAGGCTCGTGCAGCACAAAACCGCGTTCTTCGTGCACCGGCCCTCCCTGAAAAACCGCTTGGTTGACCAGGTCTGCGCGCTGCAGTTGCAAGTCCACCTTGCCAAACAGTGCGCCCATTTTGAGTTCGGCCGGTTTGTTGATGATCAAGCCCAGCGCGCCGCGCGGGCCGTGTTCGCACAGGTAGACCACGCTTTTGGTGAACATCCCGTCTTCCAAGCCTGGCATCGCAATCAAGAAATGGTGCGTGAGGTTGGTGGGTGCAGAATCGCCGGTCATACTTTGATTTTAACGGCAGGCATGGAACACATTTACCCCACCGGACTCGTCTGGTTTCGGCGCGACTTGCGCACCAGCGACAACCCCGCACTCGCCCTGGCGCTGCGTTCCTGCGCGCAAGTACATTGCGTCTTTGTGTTTGATCGCAGTATTCTGGACGCACTGCCGCGCGCCGACCGGCGGGTCGAATTTATCCAGGCCAGCCTGGTAGAGCTTGACGCCGACCTGCGCGCCCTGGCGGACAAGGCCAACGCTGGCTTGGTGGTACGCCACGCAGTGGCGGCGGACGACATACCCCGCCTTGCGGGCGCACTGCAAGCCCAGGCCGTGTTTGCCGCCCACGACTACGAACCCGCCGCGCTGGCGCGTGACGCCCAGGTGCAAACTGCGCTGGCGGCCAGCGGCGTGGCCTGGGTCGGCGTTAAAGACCATGTGATTTTTGAGCGACGCGAGGTGCTCACCCAAACCGGCAAGCCCTATGGCGTGTTCACGCCCTACTTGCGCGCCTGGCTGGCGCGCATGGGTGACCCGGGTCCAGCGCGCCACGACAGCCACAGCCAAGGCAAGCGCCTGGCCGCGCGCCCTGCCAGCTTGGACGCGCCTGTTCCTACGCTTGCCGACATCGGGTTTGAGCCCACCAACCTGCGCGCTTTGGGTATTGCGCCCGGCGCCTCAGGTGCGCAGGCCATGCTCGAAGACTTTTTGCCGCGCATGGACGCCTACGAAGAGACGCGCAACTTTCCTGCCGTTAAGGGCCCGAGCTACCTGGGCGTGCACCTGCGCTTTGGCACGGTGTCTGTGCGCCAACTGGTGGCACTGGCCCTGCCCCGCCACCAAGATGGCGACAAGGGCGCCAGCGTCTGGCTGGCCGAGCTGGGCTGGCGCGACTTTTATTTTCAGATTCTGGCCAATTTCCCCCAGGTGGCCACCGGCGCATTCAAGCCCGAATACGACGCCATCGTATGGGAACAGGGGCCCCGCGCGCAAGCCCTGTTTTCCGCCTGGTGCGAAGGCCGCACCGGCTACCCGCTAGTGGACGCAGCCATGGCGCAGCTCAACCAATCAGGCTATATGCACAACCGCCTGCGCATGGTGGCGGGCAGCTTCTTGGTCAAACACCTGGGGCTGGACTGGCGCTGGGGCGAGGCCTATTTTGCAAAGCACCTCAACGACTTTGACCTCTCGGCCAACAACGGCGGCTGGCAATGGGTGGCTTCCAGCGGTTGCGACGCCCAGCCTTACTTTCGCATCTTCAATCCGGTCACGCAAAGCGAACGCTTTGATGCCAGCGGCAAATTTATCAAACGCTACCTGCCCGCCCTGGCTGGGCTAGACGCCAAAAGTATCCACGCCCCCTGGCTGGCCAAGCCACTGGTCTTGCAGGCCGCAGGCCTGGTGCTGGGGCGCGACTACCCCGCGCCCGTGGTTGACCACGCCACAGCCCGGGCACTCACCTTGCAGCGCTATGGGGTGGTGAAGAAGGTGGAAACGACGGTTTAACTCAAGGGGCTGCAAACCCAAGTACCCGCCCAACGCGCCTTCAAGCTGGGTGTGCACCTGTAGATGTGTACAAAAAATATTGTTTTGTTCCACAACATCGGTACAGAGCGCCCATGGCACAGAGTCGCCTCTGGTGTAAGGCAACGCGCGGCAATTGCGCCGACGTGCAGCCTACGCCCCGTCAAACGGGTTAATCACGTGTACGCCACAGCCTGTGAAGTCGGGCACATTGCGGGTGGCCAGCACTAGCTGGCGCTTTAGGGCGGTGGAAGCAATCAGCACGTCTGGAGCGCTGCGCATAAGGCCCTGGGCCTATTGGATTTTGTCGCACCCAGCGTTTACCAAGCACAACAGCATGGTCAGAACTTGGTTTTGCAAAAGCTAATCATTTCGTCATGTATAGTCAATCAACGAATTCATAATTTCCATCATTAATTTAATCACCCATGAAAACATCAAACTATTTATCCTGCTTGGCATTGCCCGTCATCTTGCTCGGCGCCTGCGCCCACCAAGAGGAGTCCCGCTCCTTAGCCATCCAAAAAGTGGAGTCCGCCGGGCAGTCATACAACGGACCTCGGACCCCCATGTCGGTCGGCAAGTTTGACAACCGGTCCTCGTTCCTGCGCGGCATCTTTACCGACGGCGTCGATCGACTAGGCGGCCAAGCGCAGACCATTTTGGTAACCCACTTGCAGCAAAGTCGCCGCTTCAATGTGCTGGATCGCACCAATATGACCGAAATTAAGGAAGAGGCTGGGATTTTGAAGAAGGCCCAAAACCTGAAGGGTGCCGACTTTGTGGTGACCGGGGACGTGACCGAATTTGGCCGCAAAGACGTGGGGGACAAACAACTGTTTGGCCTGCTCGGACGCGGCAAAACACAGATTGCATACGCCAAGGTCAACCTCAACATCATTAACACACTGACATCGGAAGTGGTGTTCTCAGCGCAGGGTGCTGGGGAATACAGCTTGTCTGAGCGGGAAATCATCGGCTTTGGTGGCACTGCCAGCTACGACTCCACCTTAAACGGCAAGGTGCTTGATTTGGCGATCCGCGAGGCAGTGAACAACCTGGTCAACGGTGTTGACAGCGGTGCCTGGAAGCCGGGTATCTGAATTTGCCTACTTATTTAGAAGGTACCTTATGTTCTTCAAGCTCGTCCGCCTCACTGCATTGCTGGCCCTGGCAGCCACCCTGACCGCATGCGCCACCAAACCACCTCCGCTTTACAGCTGGCAGGGTTACCAAGCCAACCTCGACGCTTACTTTCGGGCTAGCAGCTTGAGCCCCGACGCCCAAGCGCAATTGATGGAACAAGACCTCCAGAAAATCCAAGCCTCTGGGCTGGCCGTGCCGCCGGGATACCACGCCCACCTGGGCCTGTTGTACGGGGAGCAGGGCAACCTGGACAAGTTTGCGCAGCAAGTGGCGCTCGAGAAGAACAAATTCCCGGAGTCCCAGACCTTCATGGACTTCCTGACGCGCAATTTCAAGAAGTGAGCGGTTTATGAAATACCAGGCCTTTTGCAAGATCGCCATTGCGTTCGTTGCAGTTTCTCTTATGGCGGGCTGCGCCACAAAAAACCCGGGCTGGGACTATTCGGCCTACAAGGCGAGCAAGCCTCGCTCCATCTTGGTGCTGCCGCCCGTCAACAACTCCCCGGATATCACTGCAACATTCAGCGTGATGTCTTTCGTAACCAAACCACTGGCCGAGGCGGGCTACTACGTCATGCCGGTGGCCATGGTGGCCGAAGCGTTTAAGGAAAACGGCCTGACGCAACCGTCTGATATGCACCAAACGTCGCCAACGAAGTTGCGCGAGATTTTTGGTGCCGATGCTGCGCTTTATATCACCGTGACCAAGTTCGGGGTCTCTTACTCCGTGGTCAACAGCGAAACGATGGCTCAAGTGCAAGGCAAACTCGTAGATCTGAAGACGGGCGCCACCCTGTGGCAAGGGGCCGCGCAGGCTTCTAGTGCGGAGGGCGAGCAACAGCAGCAGGGCGGCATGGCGGCGGTGCTGCTTTCCGCCGTCATCAAACAAGTCCTGGCCAGCACCTTCGATAAGAGTCACAAGTATTCAGGAATTGCGACCGAGCGGCTGCTGGTGACCGGGGTGCCGAACAATGGACTGCTTTTCGGACCGAGGTCGCCGAATTACGGCAATGACTGAGCAGGACAATTCCCTGCAAGCCCAAAGGTCCGAAATATCTCCAAGTGCCCGTATTTCCGCAATCGGGCGAGTTAACCCATCAAACGCAGCACGGGCTGCGACAGCACCCGCTGGACGAACGAGTCGGGCTCGGCACGACGACGCTCGAACTCTTGGGGGGAATAGCAGATTGGGTTGATTTTTCGCCCAAGTTGGGCCTCGGCGGGCTCAAGGGCGCCTTGTACTTGACCGAGCCGCAAGCCCTGACCCACTAGCATGACGTCGATATCACTTTGGGCGGCGTCCATTTGCTTGGCGACCGAGCCATAAACCCAGGCGGACTGCAGGCCAGGCAGCAGGGCTTCGCGGAACACCGGCACCGCGCCCAGGGTCTTGCGCGTCAACCCTACCAATTCGGCGTAGACCGGCTCTGACCTCGCAGCGCTCAGGGTTTGTCAAAAAAGTGGAGTCATCCCGCACGCCAGAGCAGCAGCCGGCGGCCGGTGGCACAGCGCCACCCTGGTTCGGTGACGCAACAAGCCTCAGCTTGTGACCCTGACCTTAGATCTGCACCAATTCAAAGTCTTCCTTGCGGGCGCCGCACTCGGGGCAGACCCAGTTCATGGGCACGTCGGCCCACAGGGTGCCGGGGGCGATGCCGTCGTCTGGAGCGCCCAGCGCTTCGTCGTAAATCCAGCCACAAATCAGGCACATCCAAGTTTTGGTATCAGTCACAGCGTCATAAACCTTGAGAATAGAATCGCCTGATTGTAATAAGCACGCGCCAACGCAAGGCTGGCACGGCGCCTACGGCTTAAGGTTTGCATCGCATCCATTTTTCTGCAAAGACCATGAAAAGCCCTAAAAAAGACATCCCCTCGCCCGCCGTTATCGAAGTGCTGGAGGAATTTGACGAAGAAGAGCTAGACGGGCCGATTGCCAGCGTCATGGTGTTCAACGCCAACGACGCCAGCGGCGCTGGCGGTCTGGCGGCGGATTGTGTGGCCCTGGCCTCGGTAGGCGTGCATTCGATGCCGGTGGTGACCGGCGCTTATGTGCGCGACACCAGCGAAATCGTGGACCACTTTGCCTTTGACGACGACGCCGTCAGCAGCCAGGCCAGCACGATTTTGGAAGACGTCCCGCCCGACGTGTTCAAGATCGGCTTTGTCGGCAACCCGCACAACCTCAGCGCCATTGCCGCCCTGCTCTCGGACTGGGCCGATGTGCCGGTGGTGACTTACATGCCCGACCTGGCCTGGTGGCAAGACGACCAGATTGACCAGTACCTGGACGCCTGCGCCGAACTCATGCTGCCCCAGACCACGGTGCTGGTGGGCAACCACAGCACACTGTCGCGCTGGTTGCTGCCCGAATGGGACAAGCCAAAAGCGCCCAGCGCACTTCATATTGCCAAGGCGGCACAAGAGTTTGGCGTGCCTTACACCCTGGTGACTGGCATCAGCCTGCCCGAGCAGTTTATTGACAACGTGCTGTGTTCGGGCACCGCCGTGCTGTGCAGCGAAAAGTTTGAGCGCCTGGAAGCCACTTTTGTGGGTGCGGGCGACACCTTGTCGGCAACGCTGGCGGCGCTGATTGCAGCGGGCACCGAACTCACCGAGGCGGTGACCGAAGCCCTGAGCTACCTGGACCGCAGCCTGGAAGGCGGCTTTCGCCCTGGCATGGGCCATGTGCAGCCCGACCGCCTGTTTTGGGCCCACCCCGAAGGCGACGACGACGACTTTGAAGAATCCGATGAACCCTTTCCTTTTGACATAAGCCCCAATGAAACCCGCCACTGACCGCAACCTCGAACTCTTTGCCCGCGCCAGCGCCGTCATCCCCGGCGGCGTCAATTCGCCGGTGCGCGCCTTCAAGGCCGTCGGTGGCACGCCGCGCTTTATTAGTCGCGCCCAGGGCGCCTATATGTGGGACGCCAACGGCCAGCGCTATACCGACTACATCGGCTCATGGGGCCCGATGATTTTGGGCCACGGCCACCCGGCAGTCGTTGACGCAGTGCAAAAAGCGCTGACTGAGGGCTTTTCCTTTGGCGCCCCCACCGAGCGCGAGGTGGAACTGGCCGAAGAGATCTTGAAGCACATGCCCAGCATGGACATGGTGCGCCTGGTCAGCTCGGGCACCGAAGCGGCCATGAGTGCCATCCGCCTGGCGCGCGGCGCCACCGGGCGCAGCAAGTTCATCAAGTTTGAGGGCTGCTACCACGGCCACGCGGACGCGCTCTTGGTCAAGGCCGGCTCGGGTCTTGCGACTTTTGGCAACCCCACCAGCGCGGGCGTGCCGCCCGAAGTGGTGCAACACACATTGGTGCTCGAATTCAACAACCTGGCGCAGCTTGAAGAAGCCTTTGTGCTGCACGGCAAAGAGCTGGCTTGCGTGATGATTGAGCCCATTGCCGGCAATATGAACTTTGTGCGCACCGCCACGCCCTTTATGCGCCGCGCGCGCGAGCTGTGCACCGCATACGGCGCGCTGCTGGTGTTGGACGAGGTGATGACCGGCTTTCGCGTAGCCCTGGGCGGCGCGCAAAGCGTGTACGCCCAATCGATTCCCGGCTTTGCGCCCGACATCACGGTGATGGGTAAGGTGATTGGTGGGGGAATGCCGCTGGCCGCTTTTGGTGCCAAGCGCGCCATCATGGAACACATGGCGCCCCTGGGCGCGGTCTACCAGGCCGGTACCTTGTCGGGCAACCCGATTGCCACCGCCTGCGGCCTGGCCACGCTGCGTGAGATCAGCAAACCCGGCTTTTATGACGCGCTGGCCGGCCAAACCCAAAAATTGGTGGCGGGCCTGACAGGCGCGGCCCAAGCTGCTGGCGTGCCCTTTTGCGGTGACAGCGAAGGCGGCATGTTTGGCTTCTTCTTGTTCCCCGAGCTGCCGCAAAACTACAGCAAGGTAATGACCACCGACGCCAAACGCTTTAACGCGCTGTTCCACGGCATGCTGGACCGGGGCGTGTACTTTGCGCCGGCCTTGTACGAGGCCGGCTTTGTGAGCGCCGCCCACACCGACGCCGACATTGCGCAGACGGTGGCAGCGGCGGCAGAAATTTTCGCCGCGCTGTAAACCGTCAGCCCGGGTGGCAGGCGCTGCTTTACAGCGCCGGGTCGCGAATTTCCCAGCGGATGGCGTCAATCGCCTTGAGCAGTTCGGGCGCTAGCACCGTGCCGTAAGCGTCAATATCCTCGTCCAATTGCGCTAGCGTGGTCACGCCAATGATGGTGCTGGCCACCTGCCACTTGGTGTAGCAATAGGCCAACGCCATGTGGGTGGGTGTGAGGCCGTGGGCAAGTGCAAGCGCGTTGTAGCGGCGCGCGGCCGCCAGGGCATCGGGGCGGCCCCAGCGCTGCTTGCGGGTGGATTCAAACAGGGCGATACGGGCATTGGCAGGAGCGTCTGGCCCGGTAATGCCGCTGGCGTCGTACTTGCCGGTCAGCAGCCCATAGGCCAAGGGCGAATAGGCCAGCAGCGAGATCTTGAGGTGGTGCATGGCCTCGTCCATGCCGTTTTCATGGGTGCGGTTGAGCAGGCTGTAGGCGTTTTGCACCGTGGCCACGCGCGGCAGGCCATGTTGCTCGGCCAGGTGCACAAATTCGCACACGCCGTAAGGCGACTCGTTGGACAAGCCAATCGCACGCACCTTGCCCGCCTTGACCAGTTGGCCCAGCGCTTCAAGCTGGGTGTGCATGGAGGTGACGACCCGGTCTTTGCTCGGGTCAAAAGCCATCATGCCAAACAGCGGCAGGTTCCGCGTGGGCCAGTGCAGCTGGTAGAGGTCAATCACGTCGGTGTTGAGCCGCTGCAGGCTCCCGTCGCAAGCTGCCACGATGTCTGCCGCCGTCAAATCCATGGACCCGCCGCGCACCCAGGGCATGCCGCGCGAGGGACCGGCCACCTTGGTGGCAATCGTGAGCTTTTGGCGCAAGTGCGGGTTTTTGGCGATCCAATTGCCGATATAGGTCTCGGTTACCTGAAAGGTCTCGGCGCGCGGGGGCACGGCATACATCTCAGCCGTGTCCCAAAAGGTGACGCCGCGCTCCAAGGCGCGGCCCAGGATGGCGTGGCTGGTGGGTTCGTCCACCTGTTCGCCAAAAGTCATGGTGCCCAGGCATATAGGGGTGACGTGCAGGTCGCTGGTGCCGAGTTGGATGGTTTTCATGGTGGGGATAGAGCTTCAATGAGGGGGTCAAAGCCGAGTGTATCGGCGCTTCAGTGCGGGACAGTCCCGCGCTGGACTTGGGCTGCGCGCGCCTCTTCTTGCAGGCGCAGCACGCGCCGCTGTACTTTGCCCGTGGTCGTCATGGGCAGGGCGTCTACAAACTCGATTTCTTTGGGATATTCATAGGGCGCCAGCAGGCCTTTGACGTGGGCTTGCAGTTGCGCCGTCAAGCGGGCCTGGAATTGTTGCAAGCCCCGCTTCCCGGCAGCCTGCTGCGATGCCAAGGCGTCGGGCGAGAGCACCACATAGGCCTTGACCAGCGCGCCCCGGTCCGGGTCGGGCTTGGGCACCACGGCGGCATTGGCCACAGCGGCATGTTTGACCAGGCAGTTCTCGATCTCGCCCGGGCCAATGCGGTAGCCCGCAGACTTGAAGACGTCGTCCCTGCGGCCTTGGTACCAAAGGTAGCCGTCTGCATCACGCACCGCCAGGTCGCCAGTGCTGCACCAGTCGCCAGTAAATTTGGCCTGGGTGGCGGCCTGGTTCTTCCAGTAGCCCAAAAAGAAAATAGGGTCAGGTTGACCATGCACGTCAAAGCGGTGCAGGGCCACTTCGCCGGGCTCGCCTGCCGGGCATTCCTGACCGGCGGCGTCAATCACCGCCACCCGGTGGCCGGGGTAGCCCATGCCCATGCTGCCGGGTTTGGGCGGCCAAAAAACGCTGCAATTGCCCACGATGTAGTTGATCTCGGTCTGGCCGAACATCTCGTTCACCGTCACGCCAAGCTGCTTTTGACAGTAACCAAACACCGCGTCGCCCACCGCCTCGCCCGCGCTCATGATGGCTTGCAACTGCAAGCCGCACTGCTGGCGCACCGTGCGCCGCGCGCTGCCGGGAAAAGCTTTCATCATGGCCTTGAGCGCCGTGGGAAACAAAAAAGTGTGGGTCACGGCGCAGTCGCCCATCAGCGCAAAAGCAGCGTCGGGGCTGAAACGCCCGCCAAACGCAATGATCTCGCGGCCAAAGTAGAGCGTGGGCAAGAGCGCATCCATCAGCCCACCGGTCCAGGCCCAGTCTGCCGGGCTCCAAAACACGGCTTTTGATCCATTGGGCAGGCCTGAGGGTTGCGCCGCTTGGGCGCTTGGGTCAAAGCCAAACCAGTTTTGGCTGCAGACAAAGCCAGTGAGGTTGCCAATGAGTGCGCGGTGCGGAATCAGCGCGCCCTTGGGGTTGCCAGTGGTACCGCTGGTGTAGATGAGCACCGCTGGGTCTTGGGCCAGGGTGTTGACGGCCTTGAAACGCTGTGGTGCGCGAGCCAGCGACTGCTCGTAATCCAATTCCACAAAAACTGGGCCTTGTGGCGCGTGCACAGCTGCAGCCTCTGCCCCGCCAGCCACCACCACGCATCGCAGCAAGGGGCAAAGCGCCGCCGTGGCGCGCAGGCCCTCCAAGGCGCTGCCGTGGCAAATAGCCACTTGTGCGTCGCTGTCTTGCAGGCGAAAGGCCAGAGCCTCAGGGCCAAACAACATGGACAGGGGCACGGCCACCGCGCCCATTTGCAACACGGCGACATAGGCCACGGCGGTTTCAAAACACTGCGGCATGACGATGGCCACCCGGTCGTCCCGGCGCACGCCCTGCCCGGCCAGCACCCGGCTCAGGCGCTGGGCCTGGGCCTGCAAGTCGGCATACGTGTGGTGAATCTCGCTGCCTTTTGCGCCGCTTGCAGCTGCGGTGTAGACCCGAACGGCCACGCGCTGCGCCGCATCAGGCGCAGCCGCCCAGCGCGCGCAACACCACTGCGCCATATTGAAGTGCCGGGGCACCTGCCAGCCAAATTGCTGGTGCAGGCGGCTGTAGCCGGGGGGCAAGTGGGTGGCGGTAGGCGTGACCTTAGGTGTGGCGTTGGGGGTGGCCGCCGGGGCGGCGATGTCCCGGCTTGGACTGCTTTGGCTCTGGGTCGGTGTGCGGGTCTTTATCATTAGCGCAATGTACCAAGTCCAAAGACCCCACCGCAGTGAATTCGTTCCCATCCGCAATTTGCGTTACCACGTTCAGACCTGGGGCACACCCTCGCCGACCAAAACGCCGCTGGTGATGGTGCACGGCTGGATGGACGTGGCCGCGTCCTACCAGTTTGTGGTGGACGCCCTGAGCCACGACCATTACGTGGTCGCGCCCGACTGGCGCGGCTACGGCCAAACGCCCTCGGGCGGGGTGGACAACTTCTGGTTCCCCGACTACATGGCGGACCTGGACTTTTTGCTAGACCACTACGCACCAGACCAACAGGTCAACCTGGTGGGCCACAGCATGGGCGGCAATGTGGTGATGCACTACGCTGGTATCCGGCCCGAGCGCATTCGCCGCTTGGTCAACTTGGAGGGTTTTGGCATGCCAGCCACCACCCCAGACCAAGCCCCCGGCCGTTATGCCAAGTGGATGGATGAGCTGAAAAAACTGCATCGGGGCGACATGGACTTGCGCCCCTACGAAGCATCAGCCGGCGTAGCCCGCCGCCTGATGAAAACCAACCCCCGCCTGAACGCAGACAAGGCCAACTGGCTGGCCTGCCATTGGGCTACCGAAAACGCGCAAGGCCAATGGACCATTCTGGGCGAGCCCGGACACAAGGTGATCAACGCCAATTTGTACCGGGTAGAAGAAGTGCAAGCCTTGTACCGGCGCTTAAATATGCCGGTGCTGGCGGTAGAGGCCTCAGACAACAACCTCAGCGTCTGGTGGAAAGGCACCTTCAGTCTGGCCCAGTACCACGAACGCATCAAAGCAGTGCCCCACCTGGAAATCGCCCGCATCGAAGATGCTGGCCACATGATGCACCACGACCAACCCGAGGTGCTAGCGGCGATGATTGAGCGCTTTATTATTTGACCCCATAGGATTATTTATCGCCTGATTCGCGTAATTTCCTGATAAATGCTCTTTTGAGAACAAATACAAGGCGCCTTCAAACTTAATACTTATTTTATGTTCCCATGAGACCATAATTCAACGAGAATTCAACATAATGTCCTTTTGGGAACACTATGCAAGTCTCGACAAACAACCTGGCCCACCTTGCCCAGCAACTGCGCCAAGAGCGTAAGCGCCAGGGCTTGACCCGCACCCAGGCGGCGGGCATTTGCAACGTCAGCGAGTCCTTTATTCGCGATGCAGAAAGCGAACCCAGTCGCTGCTCGTGGGGCTTGCTGCTCCAATTAATCGGCGGTTTGGGCTTGCGCATTGATGTTGCCGGATGGAGCGCCGAGCCGTCATCGGTGGTTGCAAACAGCGGGACCGCGCCATGATCCGCCTTCGCGTCTGGGCTGCGGCGCTCCCCATGGGCTGGTTTGGTCACGCGCAGGCAGCGTATTTTTTTGAATATGACCCGCAGTGGATCGCAGCGGACGGCCATGTGCTGGCGCCCCAGTTTCCACTGGTGGCGCAGCGCTTTGTTGGCGACCCGGTAAAAACATTTTTTGAAAACCTCTTGCCCGAGGGCCAGGTCTTGGACGACATCATGGCCTTTATCGCCACCCGAGGTGCCTCGTCGTTTGAGCTCTTGGGGCGCTTAGGCGCTGAGTTGCCGGGCGTGCTGTCCTTGCTGCCAGAAAATGAGGCCCCCATGACCCGGCAGGAGTACAAGCCACTGAGCCATGAAGAACTCAGCGCCCGCCTGCACAACCGCGCACAAACTCCGTTCCTGGTTTCCAACAACCAGGGCAGCATGTCGCTGGCCGGTGCGCAAGACAAGCTCGGGCTGCGCTTTGACGGAAAGACCGGCGAGTTCAGAGACTGCGTGGAGAAATCGCCCAGCACCCACATCGCCAAGCCCGACACGCGACAGTTGCGCTACCAACCCAGCGCAATCAACGAGTACGCGTGCATGAAGCTTGCAGCCGCCCTCAAGCTATCCGTGCCCGAGGTGTGGCTGCAACGGGTGCCCGAAGCGGTGTACGTAGTGGAGCGCTACGACCGTGAGGTCAAAAACGGAAAAATTCTTAGCATTCACCAGATTGACGGTTGCCAACTGCTGGGCCACGGCGCTGGCTGGAAGTACCAGCGCACGGGTGGCCTGGTGAGCTTGCCCAAACTAGTGGCAGCCATGCGGGCGTTGTCATTGCGCGGCAGCGACTTGCTGCAGTTTCAGCGCTGGGTCATGTTCAACTTTCTGATTGGCAATGCCGACGCCCATGCCAAAAACGTGTCGGTGCTGATCGATGACAAGGGCTACCGGTTGGCGCCGTTTTATGACCTGCTGTGCGTCAAAGCGTATGGCGACAACGGTATGGCCTTGTTCATCGGGGACGAGGAAACCTTCGACGCGGTGGGTAAACACTCGTGGGAGGCATTCTGCGCAGATTGCAACTTTGGCTTCCAACCCATACTCAAGGAACTGGAAAAAATGGCCGTGGTATTGCCTGCGCAATGGCAAAAAACCCAGGCGCGACTCATCAAGGAGCACAAGCCAAGCGAGGCAGAACACGATCTGCTTGCGCGCATGACCGCCATCTTCGATGCGCAATGTGCCGCGACCCTGCTCATACTGGGCCGCGAGCCCGCCTAGAGCGCATCCACCGGAATCTTGAGGTAGGCCACACCGTTGGCCTAGGACGATTGTTCATCGCCCGAAAGCCAAAGATGTCGAAAGCGCCGCAGGTTGAGTCCGGGCGCAGGCTTTGCCAATACGCGTAAACCCCTAGCCCCAAAGTCCACCCCCATCGTCCACATGGACGATGAGTGCTGCGGGCGCGCTTCCTAGACTGGCCACCACCCACCACCAGGACTGGAGCAGCTATGTTGAAACGTAATTGGCCCTTGATCGTACTCACGCTGATTGCCACCGTGCAGTTCTTCGATCGGGCCATGATGGTGATCGTCATCGAGCCCATCAAACAAGAGTTTGGCCTGAGCGATTCTCAGCTCGGCATGGTATCGGGCCTGAGTTATGCGGCCGCTTTTGCCATTGCCGGCGTTCCGCTGGGCTGGCTTGCAGACCGGGTGAACCGGCGCAATCTGCTGGCGGCGCTCTTGGTGCTGTGGAGCGGCTTTGTATTTTTGGCCGGCAGCGCAGGCAGCTTTGTCGGACTGATTGCCGCGCGCATTGGCATTGGCGCCATGGACGCGGGCGGCCAACCCTGCTCGGTCTCCATCATCTCCGACCTGGCCAGCCGCGAAAAACGCGCTGGCGCGGTCGCTATTTTTTATGCCGGCGTCCCGCTGGGCATGCTGCTGGGCTTTATGGGCGGTGGCCTGATTGCCGCCAACTATGGCTGGCGCACCGGATTTTTTGTGGCCGCCGTTCCCGGCTTGCTTCTGGCAGCGCTGCTGTGGTTTACGGTCCAAGAACCGACCCGTGGCGCCACCGAGCCGGCCAGCACCGGGCCGGAGCAAGTCGCACCCAGCCTGGCCGAGTCGCTGCGTTTTATGCTGGGCCAGCCAACGCTGCGTATGGTTGTTTTGGGCAGCATCTTGGTGACCTCCACCTCCTCAGCCATGATGAGCTGGATAGGCTCCTTGTTGATCCGCACCCACCAACTCTCCTTGCCCGAGGTGGGCATCATGACCTCGCTGTGCATGGGTGGTTTTGGCGCCATTGGCACCGTGTACTTCGGACGCCTGGCAGACCGGCTGGGCGCACAGTCCATGCACTTGCAGCCGCAGTTGATGGCTGCGGGCGCCGCCTGGATCGCTGTGTTTGGCACAGCCGTCTGCCTGCTGCCCTCAGTGGCCGGGGTGGCCGTGGCGCTGGCGCTGTTTGCCGCTGGCGTCGCTGGCATGAACGGGCCAACCTATGCCCTCACCCAAAGCCTGGTGCAGGTGCGCATGCGCGGGGTGTCGATGTCGGTGCTGGTGGTGTTGCTCAATTTGATCGGCGTGGGCCTGGGCCCCACGATTGCCGGCGTGCTCAGCGACGTGTTCTCGGTGCAACACGGACCTGACTCGGTGCGCTGGGCAATGGCCTGTGTGCTGGTACTCAACATTCCCGCCATCTTTGTTTTTGCCCACTCCGCCCGCAATATTGAAGCCGATTTGGCCCGGGCCCAGCAATGACACACCCCTTCATTTTTGATGCCCATGGAGGATGAAGCAGGAAAAACTACTTTTCACTTTTGCAACACCATCGTCCACTTGGACGATGTCCCGACCCAAAGCGGCCCCTACATTTCGACCATCAGCAGGGCTGCCATCACTAATATTAGGAGACATTCAATGACAAATGCACAGAAAAATCGGCTCTGTATGCGGGCCGTACCCTTGGCTATTTTGGTCGCCTTTGCACCTAGCGTGTGGGCCCAGGCCGCCTTGGAAGAGGTCGTGGTGACCGCTCAACGCCGCGCTGAGCGATTGCAAGACATCCCATTGTCGATTACGACCATCACCGGCGCCGACATGGAGCAGCGCGGCATGGAAGGCGCCGCCAGCCTGCGCGGTGCGGTACCTAATTTGAATATGGCGCCAGCCCCCGTGTCCAGCCTGATTGGTGCGGTCGGCATGCGCGGCATGTCGTCTGGCCAACCTTCGATTTGGCAAGACCCCTCCGTGGGCATTTATGTGGATGGCGTATTCGTTGGAAAAAACCAAGGCGTCTTGTCTGACCTGGTCGACATTGACCGCCTAGAGGTCTTGCGCGGACCCCAAGGCACCTTGTTTGGCCGCAACACCCAAGCAGGCGCCATCAATTTTGTGACCCGCCGCCCTTCGGGCACTTTTATGGGCAATGTCAGCGTGGAAGTGGGCGACTATGGCCGCCATATTGAACGCGTCTCTGTCGATCTGCCCAAGGCAGACATGTTCAGCCTGAGCCTTGCCGCGCGCAATGAAAAGCAAAACGGCTTTATCACCAATGACAAAGGCCAATCCTGGGGTGACAAAAACCGCCAAGGCCAGCGTTTGGCTGTGCGCTTTGAGCCTAGCAAAGATACCGTTATCGACTATTCCTACGACCGCACCGATATCGACGAGGGTGCCCAGGTGGGCTCCCTGCTCGCCTCGACCGGCTATCTGGGGGGCTATGCGCCGTCGGTCCAGACGGCTAACTCCTACGGGCTCTTCCAGACCGGCTTGCCTGCGCTGTATGGCGGCAGCGCCGCTAACGCGCTGGGGCTCAATATCAAGCCGTATGCCAATACCGATTACCCCACCACGCTGAGCGCCAATGGCAGTTTGTACCAGCGCCTAGGCCTGACTGGCAACACCTTTAGCATCAACCATAAACTCGACGACATCAACAGCCTCAAGTACATCTATGGTCAGCGCAAAATGGTTTACGGCGACCGCGGCGATTACGATCAAACGCCAGTCAATGTATTTGCGGGCCAGCGCGATACCACCTACACCACCACGTCTCACGAATTGCAATTGACAGGCAAGCGTGAGGCCCTCAAATACGTAGGCGGAATTTATTTATTCAGCGACGACGGCACCACCTTGACACGCCAAAGCGGTGGCTTTTATTCTTTCATGTCCACCTACCCGATGTACAAGCTGACCAATTTCGCGGTCACCAGCGACGCCCAGGCGGTGTTTGGGCAGTTGGATTACGACATCAACAAAGAAACCACCCTGACCAGCGGCTTGCGTTGGACGTCGGAAAAGAAAGGCGTGCGGGCATGGCGCTATAACTCCAACGCCAACTTTGACCCTGTGACCTCCACGATGGATCGCAGCGCCGAGGAAACGTTCGCGGCTGTGACGCCTAACGTGGCCGTGGTCCACAAAATAGATGCCAATACCAATGTGTTTGCTCGGATTGCCACCGGATTTAAGAGCGGCGGCTTCGCGGCTGAAGCGCCGGTGACTTCGCTGGGCGGCCCCACCACTCCCTTCCTGCCCGAGCGCTCCACCAGCTACGAACTCGGTACCAAAATGGGCCTGATGGGCGGCAAGGCCCAACTGAACGTTACCGGTTTTGTGACCAAGATCACCGACATGCAAATGAGCTTGCTGCCCCCGGGCTCTGGCTCACCCACCATGGTCAATGCTGGACAAGCCACTACCAAAGGATTGGAAGTCGAAGCGCAATTTCGACCTACTACCGGCACGCGCCTGTACGCCAGCTACGGCTACCTCGACGCGGCTTTGGACCAGTACAACACCTATGGACCTACCGGCCTAGTTGTTGACGCTGCCTCCAACACCGTCATGCCGGGCGCACCGGCCAATACGCTCAACCTCGGTGCCGACGTCCTGTTGGCAATGACCGACCTGGGTCCATTGCGCGGCATTGTGGACATGCGCTACGTGTCGACCCGCTACACCTATGCGGGCCAGATCGACCCATTGGCCGCTAACGCTGCCATCGGAAACTCGGCGGCCGAATCCAAGATGCCTGCCCTGACCACCGTCAATGCGCGCTTGCTGCTGTCTGACATCAATGTGGGCGGACCGGGATCGGGCAGTGTCTCCTTGTGGATGAAAAACGTGTTTGACGAACGCCAGTTGGTCGCACACATCGACGTCGGCGGTTTCTACCAAGTCGGTTACTGGAGCGACCCCCGCACCATCGGCCTGAACTTCAACTACCGCTGGTAATTGGCAGCTGTGCCCGCGCCCCTCCTGGGGCCGTGGGCACAGATTCGCTGTGTAAAAAACGCTGCTACACCCTGTGTTTCAAACCAGGCCAGCAGCGTTTTTTTTGATCCCGAAGCGTCGGCTTGCAAAAGTTGTGGCGCTTCGTTTTTTGGGCGCTCATTTTGCAAAAATCATCCCTTGTTAGCGCGGTCTTGCGCCTGGTATTGCTCTGCCTTGCGCTACTTTGCAGCACTACAGCACTCTCTGCCGACGAAACAATGCGCCCGGAATTGGGCAAACTGCTTGTCAAAGCGCAAGAGTTGCACGACCAAAAGCAACACGCCCAAGCCTTGGCCCAGATCGCCGAAGTCGACAAAATCAACACCATCAACCCGCTGGAGCGCTTCCATACCGAGCGCATGCGCGCCATGGTGCTGATATCCACAGATGAGCCGTCTGGCGCTGCCAAAGCGCTGGAAGCGGCTTTGGCCAGCGAGCGCGGCAGTGGCGCCGATCGCATGGCGATTACAGAAAACTTGGTGCTGATGCACTACCGCGCCACCAACTATGAAAAGTCCGCCGCTTGGGCGCAGCGCTACATCGCGCAAGGTGGCACCAACGCCGGCATCGCCAGCGTGCAGATCCAGGCGCTCTACCTCGCCAAGCAATACCCCAGCGCCGCGCAGTTGCTGGACCAACAAGTTACCCAGGCCATCGCCGCCAAACGGGCGCCCACCGATATGCAACTGCGCATGCTGGCCAATGCTTACCAACAGACCAAAGACGACGCCAGTTACCTCAAAACAGTCAAGATCATCGCCCGCTATTACCCCACGCCCGAAATTTGGCTAGAGCTGATTTACCGCGTACTGGCCCGCAACGATTTCCCCGATGCCTTAGAGCCAGACAGCAACCGCTTGCTGCGCGCCACCAAGTCGCCCCTCAAAACTGCCGAGCGCATGGAGCAAGCCCAACTGACCCTCAAAACCGGCTATGCCGGCGAAGCCTTTGACATACTCTGGGGCGTGGATCGCAAAGACTCCACCACCGCGGCCAGCGAACTCACCCGTTTGGACCAAATGCTGGCCAAGGTCACCCGCTTGCGCCAAGAGGATGAGGCCGGCCTGGCCAGTCTGGACGCCCGCATGGATGCGGCCAAAGACCCCCACTTGCTGGTCAATGCTGCGCTGAGCCTTTCCTACTTCGGCCAGCATGCCCGCGCGGTGGCCATGGTGGACAAAGCCTTAGGTAAACCAGGATTGCGCCAGCCTGAGCTGGCCAAGCTGCGCAAAGCGTATGTGCTGGTGCGCGCCGACCAGCGCGAAGAGGCGCTGGCGCTGCTGGACTCCATCACGGGCGCAAGCCCCGAAGCCGAGCTCGCCGGCCTGTGGCGCCTCTTCCTGCAAAGTAGCAACTAGAAAACGGCGCCCGTCGGGCCGTCGCTAGCCGGTCTTGCTGCCAACTATCAACATCGTTTGCTTGACGGTGTCGCCCGCGCAATCGGGGCGAATCGGCGCACAAATAGCCATAGTCTTTTTGGACGATTGAGGCCCCCGCCCCTGTACCTATGCTCCGTACCCAGAGGCGCAGGCCTTTTTCCATTCCACAGGAGTACGTATGCGACTGAAGAACAAAGTAGCGCTGGTCACCGGCGCCGGACAAGGCATGGGCCGCGCTATTGCGCGCCGTTTTGCGGCCGAGGGCGCCACCGTGGTGGCTCTGGACGTCAACCTGGAGGCGGCGCAAGAGACGCTGGCGGGTCTGGGCGGCAAGAGCATCGCACGCAAAGTCAATATTGCGAGCAGCGCCGAAGTGGCCGCTTTGGTCGCCGAGGTGATGGACAGCCTGGGCAGCGTGGACGTGCTGGTCAATAACGCTGGCGTGGGCTCGGTCGACGCATTCGCCGACATCCCTGACGCCACTTGGGAGCGCGTCATTGGCGTGAACCTGACCGGCGCTTTTTACTGTGCCCGCGAAGCGGTGCGCGCCATGCAAAAAAAGGGCACCCACGGCGTAGTCATCAACATTGCCAGTACCGCCGCTGTTTCGGGCGACGGCCCAGCCCACTACTGCGCATCGAAAGCGGCCCTGATGGGCCTGACGCGCAGCATGGCCAAAGAACTGGCCACGCAAGGCATCCGCGTCAACACCCTGGTGCCCGGCCCGACCAACACACCGATGATGCAAAGCATTCCTCAGGAGTGGACCGACGCCATCATCAAAGCCGTGCCCATGGGCCGCATGGCTGAGCCCGAGGACATTGCCGATGTGGCCTTGTTTTTGGCCAGCGACGACAGCCGCTTTGTCACGGGCCAGAACCTGGCCGTGAACGGCGGTAGCGCCTTTATTTAATTCAGGAGATGCTATGGCACACGGTCGATTGCACAACAAGATAGCTTTCATTACCGGCGGGGGCAGCGGCATTGGCGAAGCCACTGCGCTGCGTTTTGCCGAGGAAGGCGCCCATGTCGTCGTCTGCGGGCGCCGCATGGAACCTTTGGCGCAGGTGGTTGCGCGCATCGAGGCCGCAGGCGGCACAGCGCGTGCCATGCAGGTTGACGTCTCTGACGAGGCCGCGCTGACCGGCGCCATCGAAACAACAGCCGCCGAGCTCGGCGGCCTGGACATTTTGGTCAACAATGCCATGGCCTACAGCTGGGGCACCATTGATGCCACCAGCACCGCCGACTGGCACAGCAACTTTGCCACCTCGGTGGACGGCACCTTTTGGGGCACGCGCGCAGCCATGAAGCTGATGAAAGCCAAGGGCGGCTCGATCATCAACTTGTCTTCGATTTGCGGGCTGCTGGGCACGCACTCCATGGCCGGCTACTCGGCGGCCAAGGCGGCCATCATTAACTTCAGCCGCGCCGCCGCCGCCGAAGGCGCCAGCGGCGGCATCCGCGTCAATGTGGTGATACCCGCCGTGGTGGAAACGCCCGCGACCGCCGGCATGCTGTCGGACACCGGCGCGCGCCAAAACACCGAAAAACTCATTCCCATGGGCCGTGTCGGCCAGCCGCGCGAGGTGGCCAATGCCATTTTGTTTCTGGCCAGCGACGAGTCCAGCTACGTCACCGGCGCTGCCCTGCCCGTCGACGGAGGCCGCTCGGCTGTACTGACCACCGCGCTGTGAGCCAGCCTGCCCCCGCCTGGCCGGCCACGCTGGAGGAGCGCGTCGACCGCCTGGAGTCGCTCGACGCCATCCGCCAACTGGCGGGCAAATACGCACTGTCACTGGACATGCGCGACATGGACGCGCACGTCAACCTGTTCGCCCCCGACATCCGGGTGGGCCGGGACAAAGTCGGGCGCGAACACTTCAAAGCCTGGCAAACCGACACCTTGCGCGACCAATTCACCGGCACCTCGCACCATTTGGGGCAGCACATCATCGAGTTCGTGGATCCGCACCATGCCACTGGGCTCGTGTACTCCAAAAACGAGCACGAGTGCGGCGCCGAGTGGGTCATCATGCAAATGCTGTATTGGGACGACTATGAACGCATGGACGGCCAGTGGTTTTTCCGCCGCCGCCTGCCCTGCTACTGGTACGCCACCGACCTGAACAAGCCGCCTCTGGGCGATATGAAAATGCGCTGGCCCGGGCGCCAGCCCTACCAAGGCACTTTTCACGACCTGTTTCCCAGCTGGAAAGAGTTTTGGGCCGAACGCCAGGACAAAGACAGCCTGCCCCAAGTGGCAGCGCCTGCGCCACTCGAGCAGTTTCTGCGCACCATTCGCCGGGGTACGCCCACGCCCAAGATTCGGGTTCGCTGACATGGACAAGCTGTTTAGCCCCTTGCAGTTGGGCGCCTTGCACCTGCAAAACCGTATCGTCATGGCCCCCATGACGCGCAACCGCGCCGACGCAGACGGCTGCGCCAATGCCCTGATGGCCCAGTACTACGGCCAGCGCGGCGACGCGGGCCTGGTAGTCGCCGAGGGCACCTGGCCCAGCGCCCAGGGCCAGGCGTATTGCCGCCAACCGGGCATCGCCTGTGAGGCGCATGTGCAGGCCTGGAAGCCGGTTTGCGCAGCGGTGCACGCGCGTGGTGGCCTGATCGCCTTGCAAATCATGCATGGCGGGCGCATTGGCAGCGTGCATATCAAGGGTGCGGGCAGCCGCAGCGTGGCGCCTTCGGCCTTGCAGGCGCAAGGCGAGGTGTTTACCGACAGCAGCGGCATGCAAGCCTATGACCTGCCCGAGGCGCTCAGCAGCGCCGAGGTGCAGGCGGTCATCGCCGAACACGGCGCAGCTGCCGGGCGCGCCCGCGACGCCGGCTTTGACGCCGTCGAGCTGCACTGCACCAGCGGCTACTTGCCCATGCAGTTTTTGTGCTCGGGCACCAATTTGCGCACCGACGCCTATGGCGGCGATGCTGCTGCGCGCGCCAGCTTTGCCATCGAATGCCTGCAAGCCATGGGTGCGGCCATCGGCATCGACCGGGTGGGCTTGCGCATCAACCCGGGCAATACCTTTAACGACACCTCGGACGAAAACTCGGCAGCCACCCACGCCACTTTGCTGCGCCTGGCCGCCCCGCTGGGCCTGGCCTATGTGCATGTGATGCGCGCGCCCAAACCCGAGATCGACGCCTTTGGCATGGCCGCGCATGCGCTGCCCGGGCGGCTGATTTTGAACGACGGCTTTGGCCCAGACACCTGCGCCCCCGCGCTAGAGCAGTACCCGGGCGCCGCGCTGTCCTTTGCGCGCCACTTTGTGGGCAACCCTGACCTGGTGCAGCGCCTGCGCCAAGGCCTGCCCTTGGCCCGCTTGGACCGCAAAACCTTGTACACACCGGGTGCGCCCGGGTACACCGACTACCCCCCGGCCTAAAGCCTGGCCAGCCCCTGGCGCATGCGCCGGGCCGTTAGTCCCAACGGACGATGTTTAAAACACCCCGCCTGCCAACAATGCAAGCCTAATCGGCCCCGTTATGTGCAGGGCCTGGGACGTGGCCATGATGAATATTTCCGGACTCGCCTATGTGGTGACCCAATCGACCGACCTGGCCCGCTGGACAAGCTATGCCCACGAGGTGCTGGGCATGATGAGCCAGACCGCGCCCGACGGCGGCCTGTACCTGCGCATGGACGAGCGCCAATTCCGCATCGCGGTGCAGCCGGGCACCCGCGACAGCTACGTTTGCTCGGGCTGGGAAGTGGCCAACCAGGGCGCCTTTGAGCAAGCCATTGCCACCCTGGAGCAACACAAAGTGTCCTTTGAGCGCGGCGATGCGGCCCTGTGCGCGCTGCGCAAAGCCAATGGTCTGGTGCGTTTTAGCGACCCTTCGGGCAACTGCCACGAGGTGATTTGGGGCTTTCAGTCTGACTTTGCACATTTCAACTCGCCGGTGGGCGTGCAGCGCTTTGTCACCGGCAACATTGGCATGGGCCACACCGTGCTGCCCGCCGAGGCTTTTGCGCAAACCCACCAGTTCGTGACCGAGGTGATGGGCTTTGGCCTGTCGGACATGTTCAACTTCAAACCCGCAGGCGACGCGGGGCCGACGCTGCCCATTTATTTTTACCACTGCACCAACGCCCGCCACCATAGCCTGGCCATTGCTGGCTTTGCGGTGGAAAGCGGCTGCGTGCACATCATGGTCGAGGTGCCTGACGTACCGGAAGTGGGTCGGGCGCTGGACCGCATGCTCAGCCACAAAGTCACCCAAACGGCGACCCTGGGCCAGCACAGCAATGACAAGATGATCTCCTTTTACATGCGCTGCCCCTCCAACTTTGACATCGAATACGGTTGCGGCGGCGCGGTGCACGAATGGGAGTCGCACATTGCGCACGAGTTCACCCGCGTGAGCCTGTGGGGCCACGACTTCAGCATCGGCCAAGCGGCCCCGACCAAAGACTAAGCACGCATGACCGCTAGCAACAAACTTATGCAGGCCCGCGACGTCGTGGCCACACTGCGCGACGGCATGACCATCGGCATCGGCGGCTGGGGTCCCCGGCGCAAACCCATGGCACTGGTGCGCGAGATATTGCGCAGTAATCTGCGCGAGCTGACGATCGTGAGCTACGGCGGCGCCGATGTGGGCATGCTGTGCGCGGCGGGCAAGGTCAAAAAACTAGTGTTCGCCTTTGTGTCTTTGGACTTTATTCCGCTAGAGCCCTACTTTCGTATTGCCCGCCAAAGCGGCGCTCTGGACGTAATGGAAATTGACGAAGGCATGCTGATGCTGGGCCTGCAGGCCGCAGGCATGCGCATTCCTTTTATTCCCACCCGCATCGGTCTGGGCACGGATGTGCTCCAACGCAACCCCGCCATCGCCCTGGTCGACTCGCCCTATGACGCGCGCCAATGGGTGGCCATGCCCGCCTTGGCCTTGGATGTGGCATTGCTGCACGCCGACCGGGCCGATGCCCGGGGCGTCTGCCAAATCAAAGGGCCAGACCTGTACATGGACGCGCTCTATGCCCGCGCCGCCGCCCAAACCTACGTCAGCTGCGACGAGGTGGTCGACAGCAGCTACTTCGCCCAAGGCGAGGAGGCGCGCTACGTGTTTTGGGAGCGTGCGCAAACCACCGGCGTGGTGCATATCCCCGGCGGCGCACACCCCAGCTCCTGCGCGCCGCTGTACGGCTTTGACGGCGCGCACTTCAAGGAATACGCCGCCAGCGCCAAAGACCCCGAAGGCTGGACTAACTATATGCAGCGCTACGTGCACTGCGACGCCGACGAGTACCTGCAGCGCGTGGGCGGCCTACAGGCCGTGCACCAACTGCCCTTGCCGGTATTTTGAGGACCGCCCCGATGCAAGAATTCACCCTGGTCGACCGTGTTATCTGCGCCGCTGCGCGTGCTTGGGCCCACGACGGCGAAGTGCTGGCCACCGGTATCGGCCTCGTGCCGCGCCTGGCTGCTTCGCTGTGCATGCGCTCGTTCAACCCCGACCTGATGATGACCGACTCCGAGGCCTGGCTGGTCAGCACACCGGTGCCGGTGGGCCCGCGCGGCAGCTATGTGCCCCAGCGCGAAACCTGGATGGGTTTTACCCGCATCTTTGACAACGTCTGGAGCGGCAAGCGCCACGCCATGGTCGGACCGACGCAAATTGACCGCTTCGGCCAGTCCAATATCTCCATGATCGGCTCGGACTACGCCAAGCCCACATCGATGATGCTGGGTGTGCGCGGCTTTCCGGGCAACTCCATCAACCACGCCAACTCGTTTTTTGTGCCCAAACACAGCAGCAAAGTGTTTGTGGCCGGCGAAGTCGACATGGTGGCCTCGGCCGGCTACAACCCGGCGCGTATGGCGCGGGGCTGGAGCGCAGCCGACATCGACATCCGCTTCATTTTTAGCAACCTGGCCGTGTTGGACTTCAGCGGCCCGGACCACCAAATCGCATTGCGCGCGCTGCACCCGGGCGTGAACGTCGCTCAGGTGCAAGAGGCCACTGGTTTTGCGCTGCATCTGAGCGCGCAGATTGACACGACGCCAGACCCGACCCCTGCGCAAATGGAACTATTACAGCAACTTGACCCCCACAACCTGCGCGCCAGCGCACTCGGATAGGCCCGCCCATGAACAGCACCGACCCCGGCGACCAGTTTGTCCAACGCCCCGACACCGCCCAGTACGAAACCCAGGAGCCCGTGCTCTACGAAGCCCAGGACGGCATTGCCACCCTGACCATGAACCGGCCGGACTTTCACAACGCGCAAAACTCGCAAATGACTTACGCGCTGGACGCGGGCTTTCGCCGTGCCGTGGATGACGACGAGGTCAAGGTCATCGTGCTGCGCGGCGCGGGCAAACACTTCAGCGCAGGCCACGACATCGGCACGCCGGGGCGTGACATCAATAAGCCGTTTGAGCGCCAGAGCCTGTGGTGGGACCACACCAATAAACCCGGCGCCGAGCAGCTCTTTGTGCGCGAGCAAGAGGTCTACCTGGGCATGTGCCGCCGCTGGCACGACCTGCCCAAGCCCACGATTGCCATGGTGCACGGCGCCTGTATCGCCGGTGGCCTGATGCTGGCCTGGGTATGCGACATGATTGTGGCCAGCGAAGACGCCTTCTTCCAGGACCCGGTGGTGCGCATGGGCATCCCCGGCGTGGAGTACTTTGCGCATGTGCATGAGCTCAATCCGCGCATCGCCAAAGAGTTTTTGTTCTTAGGCGAACGCATGGCGGCCGATCGGGCGTACATGATGGGCATGGTCAACCGCGTGGTGCCGCGCGAAGACCTGCAAACCACCACCTACGACATTGCCGCACGCATCGCCAAACAGCCGCGTTTGGGGCTGGCGCTCACCAAGACCGTGATCAACCGCATCGAAGAGTTGCAAGGCCTGCGCACCTCGATGGACATCGCTTTTGGCCACCACCACTTTGCGCACGCGCACAGCCAGGTGCTAGGCGCTGGCCATCTGGGCGGGCACGACGCCAAATCCATGGTCCAGGCCAACAAAAAGGACGGCGCTGCGTGAGTACCCCCGACGGTTTTGATACTCCTTTGTGTGCGCTGCTGGGCTGCAAGTACCCAGTCATCCAAACGGCTATGGGATGGGTGGCCGGCGCGAGTCTGGTCGCCGCCACCACCAACGCAGGGGGCTTTGGCTTTCTGGCCGGCGCCACCATCGCCGCCGACCAGGTCGAGGCCGAAATCCTGCGTGTCAAAACGCTCACCCAGGACCGCCCATTTGGCCTGAACTTTCATATGTTCCAGTCCAATGCGCAGCAACTGCTGGACCTGACCGTCAAGCACAAACTGCGCGCTGTGAGCTACGGACGCGGGCCCGACAAAAAAACCATTGGCCGCTTGCGCGATGCGGGCATCGTCTGCATGCCTACGGTGGGCGCGCTCAAGCACGCACAAAAAGCCGTGGAGATGGGCGCCAACGTGATCACCGTGCAAGGTGGTGAAGGCGGCGGTCACACCGGCGCCGTGCCCACCACGGTACTGCTGCCCCAGGTGGTCGATGCCGTAGCAGTGCCGGTGGTGGCCGCTGGCGGCTTTTACGACGGGCGCGGGCTGTTAGCGGCGCTGGCTTACGGCGCCCAGGGCATAGCCATGGGTACGCGTTTTTTGATGACCAGCGACTCGGGCGTGCCCGCCGTGACGCTGGAGCGCTACTTGCAGGCGCGCGACCCAGAAAAAATTCAGATTTCTTACCTTGTGGACGGCATGCCCCAGCGCATGATTCCCAACGAATACCTCAGCATGCTCGAGCGCGCGCCGCCCTGGCAACGCCTGGGTCTGGCGCTGCGCCTGGCTTTGCAGTGGAAGGCCCAAACCGGCATGACGCTGGCCCATGCCTTGCGCGTGCTGTGGCAAGGCTTGCGCGAAGACGCCGGTAGCGCCGCCCAAACCGTGATGGCCGCCAGTGCCCCCATGCTGCTGCAGCGTTCCATGGTGGATGGCGCACCCGCCCACGGCGTGATGTCTTCGGGCCAAGTGGCCGCCCTCATTGGCGAGCTGCAATCGTGCGAGCAAGTCATTGCCGGCATCATGGCGCAGGCCCAGGCCCGCCGCGCCGCGCTCTTTGCGCCCGCTGCGCCGCACCCCACCTCAAGCTAGGCCGCCATGTCCCCACCTTTTTCCTCCACAGTCCATGCCGACGGCGTGGCCGAAGTCGTCATCGACGCGCCGCCAGTCAACGCCCTCCATAGCGCCGGGTGGTACGCCCTGGCCGCCGAAATCGAGGCCCTGGGCCGACGCACCGACGTGCGCGTGATCGTCATCCGGGCCCAAGGCCGCGGTTTTTGCGCAGGGGTAGACATCAAAGAACTGGCCGCCGACCCAAGCCTGATCGTGCATGTGAACGCGGGCAACTACGCCACTTTCAAAGCCATCCACCTCAACCCGGTGCCGGTCATCGTGGCGGTGCACGGTTTTGTATTGGGTGGGGGCATTGGTATGTGCGGCGCGGCCGACATCGTCATCGCGGCCGACAACGCCAGTTTTGGCCTGCCCGAAGTGGACCGCGGCGCCATGGGGGGTGCGGCCCATTTGCAGCGCATGTTTGGCGTGCAAAAAACCCGCTACTTGTTTTTCACCGGCGAGATGATTGGCGCGGCCGAGGCGCTGCGCTTGGGCGCCATCGAGCGCATGGTCGCGCCCGAGCAACTGCGCGAGACGGCCATGGGTATCGCCGCAAAAATTGCCGCCAAGAGCCCGGCCATGGTCCGCATTGCCAAAGAGGCCCTGACCGGCATCGAAGACGGCAACTTGGAGGCCAAGTACCGCTGGGAGCAAGGCTTTACCTTGCAAGCCTATATGAGCCCCGATTCGACGGAGACCCGCACCGCCTTTGTCCAAAAGCGGGACGCCAAGTTCTGACCGGCCAGGAGTCCGCCATGCACCTTAGATACACCTCCGAACAAAATGCGTTTCGCGCCGAAGTGCGCGCCTGGCTGCAAGCCAAGGCGCCGCGCAGCCCCCTGGCGAGCTACGACACCCGCGAGGGCTTCGAGCAACACCGCCAATGGGAGGCGTGCCTGGCCCAAGGCGGCTGGAGCAGCGTCACCTGGCCCAAAGCGCTGGGCGGACGCGGCAGCGACCTGGTCGAGTGGCTGATTTTTGAAGAAGAGTACGCCCGCGCCGACTGCCCGCTGCGCATCAACCAAAACGGTATTTTGCTGCTCGGCCCGACCTTGATGGAGTTTGGAACCAGCGCCCAAAAAGAGCGCTTTTTGCCACGCATGGCCCGCTGCGACGATATGTGGGCCCAAGGCTGGAGCGAGCCCAATGCCGGTTCGGACATGGCCAATATCAGCAGCCGCGCCCTGCTCAATGCCGCTGGGGACCACTATGTACTTAACGGCCAAAAGACCTGGTCCACCCGCGCGGTCTTTGCCAACTGGCTGTTTGGCCTGTTTCGCAGCGACCCCAACTCCAGCCGCCACCATGGCCTGAGCTATCTGCTGGTGCCGCTGGATGCGCCGGGCATCACCATCCGTCCGATCCGCGCGCTCAATGGCAAAGAAGCGTTTGCCGAGGTATTTTTTGACAACGTGCAGGTGCCCATCGAGAACCGCCTGGGTAGCGAAGGCCAAGGCTGGAGCGTGGCCATGGCCACCGCCGGTTTTGAGCGCGCTTTGCTGCTGCGCTCGCCCGCGCGCTACCAACGCACTGCCGACAAACTCATCGCCCTGTACCAGAGCCACCAGGCCACGCTAGCCCACGACCCCTCGATCCGCGACGCCGTCATGCGCGCCTGGATGGCCGCGCAGGCCTACACACTGGCGTCTTACCACACCGTGGGACGACTGCAAGGCGGCGCCAAGATCGGTGCCGAGTCGAGTACCAACAAAATTTTCTGGTCCGAACTGGACTTGTTGCTGCACGAGACGGCCATGCGCATTTTGGGCGCGCGCGCCGAACTCTGCGACGACCCGCTGGTACATGACTGGCTGGAAGGATTTTTGTTTGCCCAAGCCGGTCCGATTTACGCCGGGAGCAACGAAATCCAACGCAACATCATCGCCGAGCGCTTGCTTGGTCTTCCTAAAAACTGATCGGGGACGCCACCATGGACTTCACCTTCAGCAAAGACGAACTGCTGTTTCGCGACGCGGTCAGCCGCTTTCTCATGACCGAAGCGGCACCCGAAATGCTGCGCGAAATCTGGGAAACCGACTCAGGCCGATCGCCCGAGATGCGCAGCAAAATCGCCGCCCAGGGTCTCACCGCCCTGTCGGTGCCCGAAGCCAACGGCGGCATGGGCATGGGCGATGTGGCCTGGGCGCTCATGAACCAGGAGTTGGGTTACTTTGCCATCCCCGATTCGCTGGCCGATACCGCCTACCTCGCCGCCGGTCTGATAGGCGCCCTGCCTCAAGGGCACGCTTTGCGCGGCAGCTGGCTACCCCGTATTGCTGACGGAACTTGCCGCATTGCGCTGGGCCACCCGATCAACCCGCTGGTGGCTGATGCCGACTTGGCCGATTTGCTGTTGCTGGCCCACCCCACGCCCCAAGGCCTGGAGTTGCACGCCGTGGCGCGCGACGCGGTCACGGTGACGCAGCACCGCAGCATTGACGCATCGCGCCGCTTGGGCGCGGTGCAATGGACACCAGGCCCCGCCACATTGGTCGCCGCTGGCGCCAGTGGCCAAGCCTTGTGGGACGCAAGCCAAGAGCGCGGCGCGCTGTGCGTGGCCGGCCAATTGATCGGGCTGGCCCAACGCATGCTCAACGTCTCGGTGGACTACGCCGCGCAGCGCACCCAATTTGGCAAGCCCATTGGTTCTTTTCAAGCCGTCAAACACCACCTGGCCGATGTGGTGACCAAAATTGAATTTGCCAAACCAGTGCTGTACCGCGCGGTGTATGCCCTGGAACACGGCGAGTCGGGCCTGGCGGTGCTGGTATCGCACGCCAAGCTGGTCTGCGGCGAGGCCGCGCTGCTGGCCGCGCGCAAGGGCATTCAGGTGCACGGCGCCATGGGCTACACCTGGGAAGTGGACCTGCAAATGTTCATGAAACGCGCCTGGGCGCTGGACTGCGCCTGGGGCGACCGCGCCTACCACCAGGCCCGTCTGTGCAGCGCGTTGCTCGATTCACCCACGCGTCCGGTGGCTTTTGCCCAAACCGTTTAAGCAAAGTTTCTTATGCCCCAAGCCTATATTGTTGATGCCTTGCGCACACCCACCGGCAAACGCCGGGGCTCGCTGGCCCATGTGCACGGCGCCGATTTGGGCGCGCATGTGATCAAGGCGCTGGTCGAGCGCAACGACATTCCGCCGGCCGACTATGACGACGTCATCTTTGGCTGCGTGGACACCATCGGCGCGCTGGCGGGCGACATCGCCCGCACCTCCTGGCTGGCCGCTGGCATGCCTTTGAGTGTGCCCGGCACCACGGTAGACCGCCAGTGCGGCTCCTCGCAGCAAGCGGTGCACTTTGCCGCCCAGGCCGTCATGAGCGGCACGCAAGATGTGGTGCTGGCCGGCGGCGTGCAAACCATGAGCAGCATTCCCATTGGCTCGGCCATGCTGGCGGGCCAGCCGTTGGGCTTTAGCACGCCTTTTGCTGAGAGCATCGGCTGGCAGGCACGCTTTGGCAATGCGCCGGTTAACCAGTTTTACGCGGCCCAGCGCATCGCGGACCATTGGAATTTGTCGCGCGAGGCCATGGAAGTGTTCGCCAAAGAAAGCCACGACCGGGCCCTGCGCGCCATCGCCGAGGGCCGCTTTGACCGCGAAATCCTGCCCTATGGCGACTTTCGCATGGACGAAACGGCGCGGGCCAGCACCTTAGAAAAGCTCGCCACTTTGACACCGGTGGACCCGACCTACCCCAAGATCACTGCTGCCGTTTCCAGCAGCACCTGCGACGCCGCCAGCGCGCTGTTGATCGTGTCTGAGGCCGCGCTGCACCGCTACAAGCTCAAGCCCCGCGCCCGCATTGCGCACCTGAGTGTGCGCGCAGACGACCCCATCTGGCACCTGACTGCTCCGATAGCGGCCACCGCCCACGCCCTGAAGAAGTCCGGCATGAAGATGCAAGACATCGATCTGGTGGAAATCAACGAAGCCTTTGCCTCGGTGGTCATGGCCTGGATGCACGAGACCGGCTACGACCACGCCCGCACCAACGTCAACGGCGGCGCCTTGGCGCTGGGCCACCCCTTGGGCGCATCCGGCGCCAAGCTGATGACCACCTTGCTGCACGAACTCGAACGCACGGGCGGGCGCTATGGCCTGCAAACCATGTGCGAAGGCGGCGGCCAAGCCAATGTGACCATTTTGGAGAGACTTTAAAACCATGCTGCTTTGCGAACAACGCTGCGTCATCATCACCGGCGCGGGCAGCGGCCTGGGCCGCTCCTATGCCTTAGCCTTTGCAGCCGAGGGCGCGCAGGTGCTGGTCAACGACATTCGGCTGGACGCCGCAGAGTCTGTGGCCCAAGAAATCAGCGCACTAGACGGCCAGGCGATTGCCAACAGCGATGACATCACCAGCATGCAAGGCGCGCAGTCCATCGTGGCGCAGGCCTTGCAGGCGTTTGGGGCGGTGCATGTGCTGGTCAACAACGCCGGCATCTTGCGCGACCGCATGTTCATCAGCCTGAGCGAAGACGACTGGGACCAGGTCATGCGGGTGCACCTCAAAGGCCATTTTTGCCTCGCCAACACCTTAGGCCGCCACTGGCGCGACCTGAGCAAAGCGGGCCAGCGGCCCGACGCACGCATCATCAACACCAGCTCAGGCGCGGGCTTGCAGGGCTCGGTGGGCCAGTCCAACTACGCGGCGGCCAAAGCCGGGATTGCCGCACTCACACTGGTGCAAGCGGTAGAGATGGCCCGCTACGGCGTGACCGCCAACGCCCTGGCCCCGGCCGCGCGCACCGCCATGACCGAAAGCGCCATGCCCGAGACCGTCAAAGCCCCCAGCGATGGCAGCTTTGACGCCTGGGCCCCCGACAACGTGGCACCTCTTGTGGTCTGGCTGGGCAGCAGCGCCTCGGCGCACATTACCGGCAAAGTTTTCGAGAGCCAGGGCGGGCGCATTTCCCTGTGCGACGGCTGGCGCACCGATGCCACCGTGGACAAACAGGCCCGCTGGCTTCCCGCAGAGCTGGGCCCGGTCATCGATGAACTGATCGAGCGCGGCGTGCCGGCGCAGCGCGTCTGGGGCGCTTAGATGACCCCCAGCCCGCCCAGCGATTTGCCTTTGCCCGACTACGAGCGCCTTGACGCCACCGCGCTGGCGGGCCTCATGGTCAGCGGCGAGCTGCACCCCAGCGAAGTGCTGGAGGCCGCCATTGCCCGGCTGGAGCGCGCCCGAGCGCTCAACGCGATTGCCATGACCCATTTCGAAACGGCCCGGGCCGATGCCGCACGCCTGGCTGCGCGCAGCGCCGCACAGCGGCAAGCGGATGCAACCCTGGCCCCGCTCAGTGGCGTGCCCTTTTTGCTCAAAGACCTGGGCCTGGCGCTCCAAGGCACTGTCACCACCCAGGGCTGTGCATTTTTTAAAGACGCGGTGGCCGACCACGACTCGACTCTGGTGCAGCGCTACCGCAGCGCCGGGCTCACTATCTTTGGCAAAACCACTACCCCCGAGTTTGGGCAAACCGCCACCACCGAATCGCGCCTGTTTGGCCTCACCCGCAACCCGTGGAACCGCGAGCTCAGCGCCGGCGGCTCTTCCGGCGGCGCAGCGGTGGCGGTGGCCAGCGGCATCGTGCCTGTGGCCCATGCCAGCGATGGCGGCGGCTCCATCCGCATTCCCGCCTCGCATTGCGGCGTGTTTGGCCTCAAGCCCAGCCGGGGGCGCGTGCCCATGGGCCCCAAAATACAAGAAGGCTGGATGGGCCTGTCCTCGCAAAACGTCATCAGCCGCAGCGTGCGAGACAGCGCGCTGTTTCTGCAAATGAGCCAAGGCCCCGAGGCTGGCAGCCGCATACGCCCGCCCGTACACGACCTGCTGCAGGCCATTGCCCGGCCACCGGCTTACCTGCGCATCGCCCTGATGCTGGGCAACCCCTTTGGCATGCCGGTGCACCCCGACTGTCTTGCCGCCGCACAGTTTGCCGCAGCCTGCTGCGAGGCCCTGGGCCACAAGGTGGAGGTGGCGCAGCCCACAGTTGCCGTGGGCGAACTGTTCCAAGGCATGGGCGTGGCAACCGCCACCGGCATGCTCAGCAGCGTGCGCGCCCGCGAAGCCGTGCTGGGCCGCAGCGCGCGCGAAGATGAGTTTGAACCCCTGAACTGGCGCAGCCTGCAGTTGGCCCAGGGCTACCGCGCCGAGCAGGTGTTTCAGGCGCGCCAGGCTTTTGACACCGCCGGGCGCACGCTGGATTTGTTCTTTGAAGACTTTGACCTCATCCTGAGTCCGGTCACCGCCGCACCCGCCCCCACCCTGGGCGCGATGTCGCTGGACCAGCCTTACGAGTCCTTTGTTCAGTCCGCCATGATGGCTTCGCCCTTTACCGCGCTTTTTAATATGAGCGGGCACCCGGCCATGTCGGTGCCCCTGCACTGGAACGCGGCGGGCATGCCTTTTGGGGCGCACTTTGCCGGTGGCTATGGGCAAGAGGCCGACCTGCTGGCGTTGGCCGCGCAGTTGGAGGCGGCACACCCTTGGGCGCAACGCCGCCCAGCGCTGTAGAGCGCGGCACGACCTATTACTTTTTTCGGAAATCCCGCTTATGCAAACCGCCCCCACCTACCTTGCGCCGCACGGCTTGCTGCGCGGCAAATCGGTCTTAGTCACCGCCGCCGCAGGCGCTGGCATCGGTTTTGCCATGGCCAAACGCGCAGCCGAGGAAGGCTGCCGCGCCTTGTTTATCTCTGACGTCCACGAAAAGCGCCTGGCTACGGCTGCGCAAACCATCCGCCAGGAGACCGGTTTGCAATCGGTCTACACCCGGCTGTGCAATGTCAGCGCCCAAGACCAGGTCAGCGCCTTGGTCAGCGAGGCCGACCAAACCATGGATGGCATCGACGTGCTCGTGAACAACGCGGGGCTGGGCACCAGCCAAAAAGTGGTGGACATGGCGGACCAGGAGTGGGACCAGGTGATCGGCGTGACGCTGACTGGCACCTTCCGCATGATGCGCGCCGCCCTGGCGGTGATGCAACCGCGCGGGCGCGGCGTCATCATCAATAACGCCTCGGTACTGGGCTGGCGCGCCCAGGCCGAGCAGGCGCACTACGCCGCAGCCAAAGCCGGCGTGATGGCGCTGACCCGCTGCGCGGCGCTGGAGGCGGCCGAGTTTGGTATCCGCATCAATGCGGTGGCGCCCTCGATTGCGATCCACGCCTTCCTCAAAAAATCAGCGCCCCAGGAACTGCTCGACCAACTCAGCGCGCGCGAAGCCTTCGGCCGCGCCGCCGAGCCCTGGGAAGTGGCCAATGTGATGGTTTTTTTGGCCAGCGACTACTCCTCGTACATGACCGGCGAGGTGATTTCGGTCAGCTCCCAGCAGGCCTAAACAGGGGCATGCCCATGCAAAGCCCAGTGACCTTCAACTCGGTGGACAGCGTGCTGCAGGCCCAAGGCCTGGCGCTAGGCCACACCGACTGGCTGCAGATCGATCAGCAGCGCATCGACACCTTTGCCACCGCCACTGGCGACCACCAATGGATCCACGTCGATCCGCTGCGTGCCCAGGCCGGCCCCTTTGGAGCGTGCATCGCACACGGCTATTTGACGCTGGCCTTGGCCAATCTGTTTTTGCCCCAGTTGGTGCGCTACGAGGGCCTGCGCATGGGTGTGAACTATGGCTGCGACAAAGTGCGCTTCCCCTCGCCCGTACCAGTGGGGGCGCGCATCCGGGGCCAGGGCCTGCTGACCGAGGCCAAAGCCTTGGCCGATGGCGGCGTGCAGATGGTGGTGCGCATCACCGTCGAGATGGAGAACGCCCCCAAGCCTGGCTGCGTGGCCGACACCATCAGCCGCCTGTATTACTGACCGACAACAAGATTTTCCGAGAGCACCACCATGTCCCTGCACGAAGCCGTCATCGTCTCCACCGCCCGCACGCCCATTGGCAAAGCCTACCGGGGCGCTTTTAACGACACCGACGCGCCCGTGCTCGGCGGCCATGTGATTGCCGCCGCCTTGGCCAAAGCCGGCGTCGACGGACGCGAAGTGGACGACGTCATCCTGGGCATCGCCGCCCAGCAGGGCAACCAGGGCTACAACCTGGGCCGCCTGTGCGTGTACACCGCGGGCCTGCCTGAGACGGTCAGCGGCATGACGATAGACCGCATGTGCAGCTCCGGCCTCATGAGCATCGCCACCGCCGCCAAAGGCATCATGACCGGCGAGATGGACATTGCCGTGGCCGGCGGCTTGGAATCGATTTCACTGGTGCAAAACAAGCACAAAAACGCCTACCGCGCCCAATCGCCGTCGGTGTTGGAGCGCGCGCCTGACGCCTATATTCAAATGATCGAGACCGCCGAGGTGGTCAGCCGGCGCTACCAAATCAGCCGCCAAGCCCAAGACGACTACGCCCTGCGCAGCCAGCAGCGCACGGCCGCAGCCCAAGAACAAGGCCTGTTTGACGAAGAAATCGTGCCCCTGACCACCAGCAAACTGCTCTACGACAAGGAAGGCAATGTCACTGGCAGCGAAAGCGTTACCCTGCGCAAAGACGAGGGCAACCGCGCCGACACCAGCGCCCAAAGTTTGGCCAAACTGGCCCCGGTCTGGAAAGGTGGCACCTGGGCGCCGGCGGGCGAATTCATCACGGCGGGCAATGCATCGCAGCTCTCCGACGGCGCCAGCGCCTGCGTGATGATGCGCGCCAGCCAGGCGCGCGAGCGTGGCCTCACGCCCTTGGGCACCTACCGGGGCATGGCGGTGGCGGGTTGCGGCGCCGACGAGATGGGCATCGGTCCGGTCTTTGCCATCCCCAAACTGCTGCAGCGCCACGGCCTGACGGTGGCCGACATCGGCCTGTGGGAAATCAACGAGGCCTTTGCCTGCCAGGTGCTGCACTGCCGCGACACCCTGGGCATCGCCGACGACCGGCTCAATGTCAACGGCGGCGCCATCGCCATCGGCCACCCTTTTGGCATGTCGGGCGCGCGCCTGGTGGGCCACGCCCTGCTGGAAGCGCGCCGGCGCAAGGTGCGCTACGCAGTGGTGAGCATGTGCATAGGCGGGGGCATGGGTGCGGCCGGGCTGTTTGAAATCCCCTAAAAGATAGCCCGAGCTATATACTGAACTGACGCTATGCCGAGCGCAAATACAACGATTCGTTTGGAAGATCAGATGCCGGCAAATTTACAAAACGAGCGTCGGTCGCTCGAACTTTTGAGCCATATTCTGGGCGCCATTTACGATGCGGCCCTCGATGAGGCGGGTTGGGTGGCCTGTCTGGAGGCTATCCGCCAGGAAATGGATGCCAACTATGCCTCGCTGATCGTCCGCACCGAAACCACCAACGATGTCGGCCTGATCGTATCGGCCGGCAACAACCAGCCCAACCTGGACCCGGGCAACCCTTATATCGCGCTGAGCCCCTTTACCGGCATGAAGCCGGACCAACTGGTGACCGTGACCGACGTGCTGTCCGAACGCGAGTGGCGCGACTCCGCCTACTACCGCGACTACTGCGCCCCCCAAGGCGTGTTCCATGTGCTGGCCGCTGACATCACCACCCGCAACGGCGGCGTGTATGGCTTTCGGGTGACGCGCCCGGAGACTGCGCCTGATTTTTCCAAGTCGGATATTGATTTTTGCCGCCTGATCATTCCGCACATCAAGCGCGCGCTCAATTTGCACCTGTCGATCAACCAGGACCGCAAAGTCAGCACGCTATACCACCACGCCATGGCGCAAATGATGGTGGGCGTGGTCATCCTGGACCAAAACGGGTTGGTCATCGAGTCCAACTCGGCGGGCACAGCCATCTTGGAGCTGCAAGACGGCCTGCGCGTGGTCGACCAACAACTCGAGGCCAACTACGCCAATGAAAACCGCAAGCTACACGGCCTGGTGCGCGAAGCGCTGGAGCACCCGCACGCGGCCAAAGTCACCCTGACCGAGGCCATGTCAGTCAGCCGGCCCAGTGGCAAGCTCAGTTGGGGACTGATCGTGCAGAGCATTTCCTCGGACCAGTGGACCGAGGGCAAGCAGCGCCCCAGCGTAGCGGTGTTTGTGCGCAACGCCGAGGGCAAAGTCGACCCGCCAGTGCGCCTGGCGCAGCAGCTTTTTCAGCTCACACCGGCCGAGACGGCTTTGGCCATTCAGATGGCCAACGGCTTGTCACTCGAAGAGGCGGCCGAGCTGCTGGGCATTCGGCGCAACACCGCGCGCGCCCATTTGCGCTCGATTTTTTCCAAAACCGGCGTGCGCCGCCAGACTGAACTGGTGCGCCTGTTCCTCAACAGCGTGGCTTGGCTTAGCGCCACACACTGAGTACTGTCGTGCCCGGCTAGTCCCCTTGGACGATGGGTCAGGCCACAGGCCTGGGGACAATGCAATCTGCATTTCACTGCACGGAATCTCCGTACAAAAGGATCCCATGGGACTAAGAGGACAAGCGGCGCTGGTAGGCGCTGCGCAATACCGACCTGAAAAATACGCCAGCGCGCCACGCATGTTCCACTTGGAACAGGTGGCCGACCTGGCCACCCAGGCGCTCGATGATGCCGGCCTGTCGCTGGCCGACGTCGACGGCCTCATCACCCTGGGCCCGCAGTTTCACGAGGCCAGCATGTTTGTGCCGGCCATGGTGGGCGAGTACCTGGGCACGCGTCTGAACTTTGCCGAAGTGGTGGATCTGGGTGGCGCCAGTTCGGTAGGCATGGTCTGGCGTGCTGCGGCGGCCATCGAAATGGGTATGTGCGACACCGTGGTCTGCGTGATCCCTTCGCGCATGGCGCCTACGGCGCCCGACGACGACCATGCCGCCCAAGTCATACGCGCATCGCGCTTTGGCGGGCACAGCACGCGTTTTGGCGCGCCCGAGGCCGAGATGGACCTGCCCTACGGCCACATGGCGCAAAACACCGGCTACGCCATGATCGCCCAGCGCTACGCCGCCATCCACGGCTACGACGCAGCGGCACTGGCCCGCATTGCCGTGGACCAGCGCTTTAACGCCTGCCACAACCCGCAAGCCATGTTTTACGGCCAACCCATCACGGTCGAGGACGTACTGGCTTCGCGCATGGTGGCCGAGCCGCTGCGCATGCTCGAAATCGTGATGCCGGTGGCCGGTGGCGGCGCCATGGTGCTCACCCGCGCCGACAAAGCCGTCCACTGCCGCCACCGCGCCGTCAAGGTCACCGGTTGCGGCGAACACATCCACTCCAAATCGCCCACCTACGCGGCCGACATGCTGGCCACACCCATCGGCCCGGCCTCGCGGCGCGCTTTTGCCATGGCCGGGCGCACACCCCAAGAGATGCACATGGCGCAGATTTACGACTGCTACACCATCACCGTGCTGCTCACGCTCGAAGACGCCGGCTTTTGCCGCAAAGGCGAAGGCCTGCAGTTTTTGCGCGAACATAGTTTCACCTTCCAAGGCGACTTCCCTATGAACACCCACGGCGGGCAACTCAGCTTTGGCCAAACCGGAAGCGCCGGGGGCATGACGCAGGTAATCGAGGCCATGCAACAAATCCAGGGCCGCGCCGGCACGCGCCAATTGACGCGCCACGACCTGGCCTATGTCTCGGGCACCGGCGGCGTGATGAGCGAGCAAGGTGCGCTGATTTTGGAAGGAGCCTGAGCATGGCCTGGAACAAACCCCTGCCCCAGGTCACCGAAATTTCGGCGCCTTTTTGGGATGGCTTGCGCGCCCACACGGTGCGCCTGCAGCAGTGCGACCAAGACCACTGGATCTTTTTCCCACGCACCCACTGCCCGCACTGCGGCTCGCGAAATCTGCAGTGGCGCAGCGTCAGCGGTGCGGCCACGCTCTACAGCTTTACCGTGGCGCGGGTGCCCACGCTGCCTGAATTCACCGACGAAATGCCGCAGCTACTGGCCGTGGTGGAGCTGGCGCAGGGCGTGCACATCAACACCACGCTGGTGGGCATGGAGCCCGCCGACATTCGCATTGGTCAGGCCTTGCGCCCGGTGTTTGACGAGCGTCCGGGCAGCCAAGTACTGCTGCGCTACACGGCTGTGGACAGCGCCACGCCCAGTGTGCTGCGCGACAATGCCCCAGCCGCTCAAGCGCCATCGCCCGCGCCTGCGCCAACCTTGGTGCGCCGCCAAATTTCGTGCAAAGACAGCGCGGCCATGCAGTCCTTGGTGGGCGAGGCTTTTTCAGACTGGTCCAACCCCATTGAAGTCACCCAAGCCCTGATCGACCAGTTTGCCGCATTGAGCGGTGACGACTACTGGATCCACACCGACCCGGCCAAGGCACGCACCGACAGCCCGTTTGGCACCACCATCGCCCAGGGCTCCTTGGTGCAGGTGCTGATCAGCCGCTTGCAGCTCCCGCTGGACTATGAAATTACCGGCTCCAACAACATGGTGAACTACGGCTCGGACCGGCTGCGCTTTGCCACCCCGGTGCCCTCGGGCTGCCGCATCCATGCGCGCTACCGCGTCAAGGCGGTGCAGGCCGTCAAAAGCGGGATGCAGCTGACCATGGAGATCAACATCCACGTCCTCGGCCAGGAACGCCCATCGGTCATCAATGACCTGGTCATTTTGTACATGTAAGCCACCCTCAAAACCCTAAAGGAGACACCCATGAACCACAACCCCGTGCCCGTAGGCGGCATGTTTGCCTTTGTGTTGGCGGCCAGCTTGGCCTCGACCATCGGCGGCCTGCCCTTTAACGCCTTGCCTGTGATGCTGGGCAGCATGGCCGACTCGTTTTCCCTAAAGCCGCAGGTGGTGGGCATGATCGGCTCCATCTGCTTTGCCGGCTACCTGGTGGGCACGCTGGGCGCGCCCTTTTGGATGGACCGCCTCAACTGGCGCACCCTGACGGTGATCAGTGCTTTTGGCACAGCCGCTTCCTTCGCCCTGAGTGCGCGTGAGCAAGAAGCGGTGCCGCTGTACGTCATGTGGGCGCTGATCGGCTTTTTCGCATCCACCATGACCTGCCTGGGCATGCGCATCTTGTCGGACCTGCCCAACAAAGTTCAGGCCTTTGGCACGCGCCAGGGTGTCGAGTTGTCCGTAACGGCGGCGGTGCTGTTTGCCCTGCCGCCCTGGGTCATTGCGCAATACCAATACCCCGGTGCGGCGCTGGCCCTGGCGGGCGTGGTCGCAGTGTTGGGGATTTCTGCATTCTGGGTACCACAGCACCCGCTGATCCCCGTCACCACCGCGAGCGGTGATCGCCCCCCCATGCCAGCGCGCGCCTGGGTGGCGCTGGCTGTGTTCTTCGTTTTCTTGGCGGGCAATATTGCCTTGTGGGCCTTTTTGGAACGCATCGGCAAAGGCCTAGCCATCGAGGCGGCCGAAATGGGAACGGTCTTTGCCGTCTTGAAACTGCTGGGCGGCGCTGCGGCCTTTAGCGTGGCTTTTTTTGGTGAGCGTCTGGGGCCACGGCGTCCCTTTTGGCTGGTGCTGGCGGTCATTTTGCTGGGCTTGGGCTTGCTCGACCACGGCAAAACCTTTGTGCCCTTCGCCCTGGGCGCTTGGATTTGGGAGTTTGCCTTTACCTGCGGCTGCGTGTTCCAGGCCGCCCTGATCGCCCGCGCTGACCCGACCGGTCGGGCAGTGGTGCTGATTCCAGCGGTGTTTGCCCTGAGCTCCATGGTGGGCCCAGGCGTGGCTGGGCAGCTGATCGCTGGCTCATCGGTCTCCGCAGTGCTGGCACTGGCAGCCGTTTGCTCAGTATTGCCTGCGGTGCTGTACCAGTTTTGGCAGCCAGAGCAGTCGGCGCAGTAAGAGCCCAAAGTCGGGGCAGGGCCGCTTAGGCTTGGCCCTTGGTCAAGCGCGCTCCAAAACGAAAGGCTGCGAATTCCCAGGGCGGGGCGATCTTTGCCTTTGTCCTGCGCAGGCCCTTCGCCCCCATTAAAGACTTGCTTTTCCACCAAAACGGCAGGCTCGGGTAAGCTTGGTTTATCAAAATGCTGGAGACCCGCTGTGTTAAGCCTTTTCTGCCACACCCTGCCTGTGATGAGCCGTTTAGCGTTGGCCTTTGTGCTGAGCGCCGCCACCGTTGGACACGCCGCGAGCGAGGAGAAACTCAATTACCAGCAGGCGCAAAAGGCGCTCAGCCATGCCGAACCGCAACGGCGAATACACGGGTTGCGCCAGTTGCTCAAGCTGGGCAATGCCAAGAATGCCAACGTGGTGTATCCCTTGCTTGACGATGCAGAACCTGAGGTACGGCAAGTGGCCCTGGCCACCGTCTGGCAACTGTGGGGCAAATCGGGCGACGCCGCAATTGATAAGCTCTACCAAGAGGGCTTGGATCGCATGCAGGACGGCGATATGCCCAAAGCAATCAAAGTGTTTGACGCCATTATTGCCAAGCGACCCGCATTCGCCGAAGCCTGGAACAAGCGCGCCACGATCTACTACATGTCGGGCGAGTATGAATTGTCCATGCAGGACTGCGAAGCGGTACTCAAGCGGCTGCCTCAACATTTCGGCGCTTTGGTGGGCTATGCGCAGATGCTCGCCGAGCGCCAGCAACCCGAGCGCGCCCTGGAGTTGATGGAGCGCGCCAACAAAGTCAATCCCTATTTAGCCAACGCCGAGCTGATGATGGCAGCCTTGCGCATTCAAATAGAGAACAAACGAAAAAGCATGATTTAAGGGCGGCTCTCAGGGGCGCGAGCCTTGGGAGTGAACTCTTCAGTGTCTGAAACGGTGCAGCCAGCCGCCAGTTAAGCCGCAAACTGCACCCTGCACTCCCCCATGCCCGATATCTCCATCCCAAAGCGGTCGCCCGGGGCCGCCGGGAACAAGGGGCCTAAGGAGCCCGAGAGAATGATCTCGCCCGCCTTGAACGCAATGCCATAGGCGCCCAAGGTGTTGGCCAGCCATGCCACGGCTTGCGCCGGATGGCCTTGGACGGCGGAACCCAGGCCGCGGGCGACGACTTCACCGTTCTTGGTCATCACCATCGCGGCCTGGGCCAGGTCCAACGCGTAGGGGTCGATGTGCGCCTCGCCAATCACGAACACGCCGCAGGAGGCGTTGTCAGACACGGTGTCGCCGATCTTGATTTTCCAGTCGCGGATGCGTGAATCCACAATCTCAAAGCAAGGCGCCACCCAGTCGGTGGCGGCCAGAACGTCTTCTAGCGTCACGCCCGGGCCTTGCAAGTCGGATTTGAGCATAAAGGCAATCTCGGCCTCGGCGCGCGGCTGGATCAGGCCGTCGCGCTGCAGCGAGAGCGTTTGCCCATTGGCAATCTGCATGGTGTTGGTCAGAAAACCAAAGTCTGGTTGCAGCACGCCCAGCATGTCTTGCACGGCTTTGGAGGTGACGCCTATTTTTTTACCCACCACGCGCTCGCCCTCGGCCAAGCGGCGTTGCAGCATGTGCAGGGATATTTGGTAGGCGTCCTCGACACCGATGTCTGGATAGCGGGTGCTGAGCGGCTCCACAGTGCGGCAAGCGCGCAAGGCGGCAAACAGCTCGTCGCCCAAGGCGTCGGTCAGCGCTTTGTCCATGGCTTAGCCCTTTTGCAAAAAGTCAATGCAGGTGCGGTTGAACATATCGCGGTGCTCCACCTGGACCCAGTGGCCGCATTGGTTGACCAGCACCATGCGCGCTTGCGGGCAGTTTTCCACCAGTTTCGTGCCGCCGCTGACTGGGTTGAACTTGTCATTCACCCCCCAAAAGCCAAGTACCGGGCAACGCAGAGCATGCAGCTCGGTGGTCATATTGGGCACTTTGAGAATGGAGCGCGCCGCCTGCGTCTGCATGGCCGCGATGGGCGCGCGCTCGTTGATGATGTCGTCGGTCAGCAGGCTCGGGTCAAACAGTTGCATGGTCATGACGGCACGCATGGCCTCGGCGCCGGTTTTGCCCGACTGGTAGATTTTGAACATATTGGCAATACCAGGCATGGCCAAGTAGGTGTCCAAGTCTTCCACGCCGCCGGGGGCCATCAGGATCAGCCGGCTGACATCGTCCGGGTGCGCCAGCGCATAGCCCAAGGCGACGGCGCCGCCCAAGGAGTTGCCTAGCAAAGTGACTTTGCGCAGCCCCAAGGCGTCCACCAGGCCTTTGACACCCGCGACAAAAAAGTCCAGGTCGTACTGCGGGATGTCGGGCTTGCTCGACAGGCCGTAGCCCAGCAAATCGGGCACGATGGTGCGAAAACCCGCCGCCGCAAAGGCCGGGTAATTGCCCTTGAAGTTGCTGTAGCCACTGGCGCCGCCGCCTGCGCCATGCAAAAAGATAACCACTTCGCCAGCGCCCTGCTCGTGGTAATGCACCCGCTGGATGGCCCCAGCCACCGGGGCGATGTCGACATAGTGGCCTTCGGGAATAGAAAAAGGGGATGTCATGCGGGGCTCCTGGTCAAAAAAATAGGGGCAAAGTTAAGGCGCGCTGGGTGAACGCCAAAGTTTGGGTAGGCCGGGGTCGGTGGCCAAAATCAGGTGTTTGAGCAAATTGCGCAGCGCAGCGGCCTCGATTTCGCCCAGGCGCCCCACCAAGGTCTCCTGGGCTTGCGTGGCCAGTGCCAGCACGGCGGCGATGGCTTGGCGCCCATGCGCGCTGACTTGCCAAGGGCCTGCATGGCCCGCATCCTGCGGCGCGGCCACCAGCAACTCGCGCGCAAGCATGGCCTGGCACATAGCGGCATCAAAGTGCACGCCGGTGTAGCTGAGGTGGGCGGCCAAATCGGTCTGCGACAAGGGCGAGCGCACGCTGAGCAAAGACAGCACAAAAAAATCCGCGTCGCTGAGCTGGTAGGCCTGCAACGCCGGGCGCAGGTGGTGCATGAACTGAAAATGCGCCCGCCCCAGCAAGTAGCCCAGCAAGTCCTCGGAATACGAGGCGCCAGCCAAATCGGCTTGCGGCTCGGTCGATACCGGTGCCGCCTTGCGCGAGGCCAGGGCATATTCGCCCGTCAGGTACAAGAGCGGCGGCAGGGCGCAGCTGTCGTAGGCAACCACTTCGCCCACAAAAATCGTGTGGTCACCCCCTTCGTATTGAAAGGCGCTGCGGCACTCAAAACGGGCGCTGCAACCCTGCAGCAAGGGCGCACCAAAGGCCGATTCGTCCAGCGCCAGCCCGGCAAATTTGTCTTCGCCAGCGCGGGCAAAGCGATTGGACAACTGCTCTTGCGCATTGGACAGAATATGGACATTCCAGTGCGAGCTGGTGCTAAAGACCTCGCGGGTGCGCGCCGTATTGGCCAGGCTCCAAAGCACCATGGGCGGCTGCAATGAGACCGAATTGAAACTGTTGGCCGTGATGCCCACGGGCGTGCCGTCCAGGGCGCGGGCGGTCACGATGGTCACCCCGGTCGCAAACGTGCCCAGCGCACGACGAAAGTCGCGGGGGTCAAAGCTCGAGGGGGCAGTTTGCACGGGGATGTCTCCAGTTTGTCCGGCCTGTGGCCAGTCACGGTAGCGCCCAGCATGCCCAAGGCCAGCGGCCCTGCAATCCCTCACTCGGACTAGAAACATGCAGCGGCGCTGTGCCTGCTTAGTCTGATTGGACGATGATTGAGTACACCCGCGTTATAGATACTCGGCGCACGGGACGATCCTCTCGCAGACTTTTATTAGACCGCAGCGCCCCATGCGCCGCACCCGGAGACCGACCATGCAAGCCATCGCAAACGATTACATGACCCCCTTAGCCCAAAGCCTGGTCGAGCGCGCACGCGCCATGATCCCCACCCTGGCTGCCCGCGCCCGCGCCAATGAGGACGCTGGGCTGATTTCGGCAGACACCATCGCCGAGATGAAAGAGGCCGGCTTTTTCAAGGTATTGCAGCCCAAGCGCTGGGGCGGCTACGAGATGGACCCCCGGGTTTTCTACCAGGTGCAGATGGCTTTGGCCGAGGGCTGTATGGCCACCGCCTGGGTGTACGGGGTGGTCGGCGTGCACAACTGGCAGCTTCCGCTCTTTTCCGAGCAAGCCCAGCAAGAGGTGTGGAGCCAAGATTCCACCATCCTGATCGCGTCTACCTACATGCCGGTGGGCAAGGCTGAGCCGGTGGAGGGTGGTTACCGCTTTAGCGGCCACTGGAGCTGGAGCAGCGGCGTCGAGTTTTGCGACTGGATTTTGCTCGGCGGCCTGCTGCCCAAGAAAAATGGCTCGGGCGAGATCGAGCACTGCACCTTCTTACTGCCCAAGTCGGATTACCAGGTCGTCAAAAACTTTGACGTACTGGGCCTGCGTGCCACCGGCAGCCACGAAATCGTGGTTAAAGACGCATTCGTCCCCGAGCACCGCACCCAACGCACCAACGACCACAGCGACGCAGGCTGCCCCGGCCGGGCTACCAACCCCGGCTGGCTCTACCGCATCCCGTTTACCCAAGTGTTCCAGCGTGCCGTCTCTACCGCTTGCATTGGCGCCACCGAAGGGGCCATCGCCAGCTTTCGCCAGCGCGCGGCCAGCTTTGTGGGCAAGCACGGATCCAAGACGGCCGAAGACGTCAACGCCCAAATGGCGGTGAGCCAGGCCATGATGCTGACCGACCAGCTGCGTCTGGTGCTGCTGCGCAACTACCAACGTGTGGTCGACTGCGCGCAAAGCCAGGAAAAAATGCCGGTCGAAGAGCGCTTAATGCAACGCGCCCAGTCGGCCATCGTGCCCAAACTGTGCGCCGAGGCGGTGAACGAGATCATGCGCGCCTGCGCGGCCGGTGGCGTCTTCAAGACCAACCCGATTGAGCGCCTTTTTAGGGATTTGCATGTGGCGCGCGGCCACATCGCCAACAATGCCGACGCCTTTGCGCGTGCCCATGGCTCGGTCATGCTGGGCATGCCCAATACCGACCCCTTCGTTTGACCGATCCCGCCATGGATTACGACCTTGTCGTGGTCGGGTCGGGCGCGGGCGGCCTGCTCGCTGCCATCGCCGCACACGACGGCGGTTTGCGCCCCTTGGTAATTGAAAAAACCAACTTGCTTGGCGGCACCTCGGCACTCTCGGGCGGGGGCATTTGGATTCCTGTCAATGACGACATGGCCAAGGCGGGCATCCAAGACAGCACGGATACCGCCTTTGGCTACGTCAAGCGCTGCGCCCGCGGGCTGGCCAGCGACCGCCGCATCCTGGCCTACGTAGAAACGGCGCGTGTCCTGGCGCGCACCTTGGCGCACATCGGCGTGCCCTACCGCTGCATGCCGCACTACTCGGACTACTACCCGGCCACCGAAGGCGCGCTGCCGGGCGGACGCACCATGGACCCGGTGGATTTCAATGCTGCTCGCCTGGGCCTCAAAGGCCTGGAGCTGCTGCGTCCGACCAACCCAGGCCAGCTGATTTTGGGCCGCATGCAGATCAACGCTTTTGAGGCGCGCTCCATGCTGGCGCGCGAGCGCAAGTCCAAATGGGTGCTGATGTGGATCATGGCGCGCTATTTTCTGGACTACCCCTGGCGCAACAAAACCCGCCGCGACCGGCGCCTCACCGGC